>Ga0310916_10002701_pt1 | contig 10888 bp, 8 predicted proteins | sample GREbulkMGLF176_FD_203444 | JGI IMG/M metagenome (GOLD analysis project Ga0310916, IMG submission 203444) | Lab enrichment of tropical soil microbial communities from Luquillo Experimental Forest, Puerto Rico - GRE.bulkMG.LF176 | ecosystem: Environmental > Terrestrial > Soil > Tropical forest >...
GCTTGAGCTTTTCGATATTCCCGACTTTACGCTCGCGCAACCTCCTCGCAAGCTCCGGCTGGAGCATGTTGTAGGTGCCGGCCGAACCACAGCACAGATGTCCTTCCGGTACATCTTTCACCACGAATCCAAACTTGCAAAGCAATTCTTTCGGGGCGCGTGCGATTTTCTGACCGTGCTGGAGCGAGCAGGCCGAATGATACGCGACCACAAGCCCGGCCGGGCCGCGCTCGGACGACAGTTCGAGGCCGCTGAGATACTCACTGATATCCTTGGCGAGCCGCGACACGCGCAGAGCCTTGGCGGCGTAGGCTTCATCGGTGCGCAGCAGGTAGCCGTAGTCCTTGACCGTGGTGCCGCATCCCGAGGCCGTGACCACGATGGCGTCGAGGCCTTCGCCCTCGATCTCGGCGGTCCAGGCGTCGATCTGGCGGCGGGCGGCGGAGAGCGCCTCGGACTCGCGGCCCATGTGGTGGGCAAGGGTGCCGCAGCAGCCCTCATCCGCAACCACCACCTCGATGCCGTGGCGGGTGAGAAGGCGGATGGCGGCCGCGTTGATCGCGGGGGCGATCACCGGGCTGACGCAGCCGGTCAACAGCGCCACCCGGCCGCGGCGGGGAGCGGACGGCGGGAATAGGCGCCGCCCCGACCCGGCGAACTTCGGCGGCAGCCGAACCGGGGCCAATCGCAGCATGGCCGCAACCGGCTTGAGCCCCAGCGCGGCGAACAAGCCGGCGAACGGCTTGCCGATCCGCGCCGCGGCGAGGGCCCGGCGCAGGAGGCGATTATTTGGCAGCACGCGGGCAAGGAGCGCGCGGAACAGGCGATCGAGGGGAGGCCGCGCATAAGTGGTCTCGATACGGTCGCGCGCGTGGTCGACGAGGTGCATGTAATGCACGCCCGACGGGCAGGTGGTCATGCAGGCCAGGCACGACAAGCAGCGATCGATGTGCTTGACGACCTCGGCGGTCGCCGGCCGGTCGTTCTCCAGCATGTCCTTGATCAGGTAGATGCGCCCGCGCGGCGAATCGAGCTCGTCCCCGAGCAGCACGTAGGTCGGGCAGGTCGCGGTGCAGAAGCCGCAATGCACGCAGGTGCGCAGGATGCGGTCCGCTTCCGCGATGTTGGGGTCGGCGAGTTGCGCGAGGGTAAAGCTCGTTTGCATTGGATCATACCCCGGCCCACATCCGCCCTGGATTGAGCACGCCCTTGGGATCGAAGCTCTCCTTCACCCGCTTGGTCAATGCGGCAACAGCGCCATCCTGCGGCGCGAACACGTCGATCGCCGCGCGCACCGCGGCCGGCGCGCGGATCAGCGTCGCATGCCCCCCGGTCGCGGCCACCGCGCGGCGCACGAGCGCCGCGCCGGCATCGTCGGACGCGCCGAGCGCGACCCAGATCAGGCCGCCCGCCCAGTCGTAGAACGTCTGCGCCGGCGCCCCCTTTGCAATCATTGCAGCAAGCTCGGCGCCGCGGCTTGGCGCGGTCGAGACGCGCCAGAGCGGCCGCTCGTCTTGCCGGGGCGAAAGATTCGAGCGGTCGGCCGCAAAGGGGGTGACGTCGCGCACCGCTGTCCAGAACGCGCGCGAGCGCGGCGCCTCGGCCGTCGCGAGCTCGCCGAACGGCTTCATCAGCGCCTCGAGCGTGCGCGTGCGCTCGGCGACCGAGGGCGAAAACCCCTCGAGCCGCAACGCGGTTACGGCGCGGCCCGCGGTCTCCTCCGCCGCGATGTGGCCGGCGACCTCCGCCGGCAGGTGCGCGGCGCCCGACACGTCGCAGGACGACCCCATGGCGCAGGTCATGGCCTCGACCGCCCGCGCCGGTTCGAGACCCAGGATCAACAGCGTGTGCTCGGTCTCGGGCCGGGGCAGCACCTTGATCGTGACCTCGGTCATCGCCGCGAGCGTGCCCCAGGAGCCCGCGATCAGCTTGCAGAGGTCGTAACCGGTGACGTTTTTGACCACCCGGCCGCCGGACTTGAAAGTTTCGCCGCGGCCGGACGCCGCGGAGAAGCCGAGGAAATGGTCGCGCGCGGCGCCGGCCTTGATGCGGCGCGGGCCAGAAACATTCGCCGCCAGCGCGCCGCCGATCGTGCCGCGGCCGCCGACGCCGCCGAGGATGCCGGCGTAGTCCATGGGCTCGAAGGCAAGCTGCTGGCCGTTGGCGGCAAGGAGCGCCTCGATCTCGGCGAGCGGCGTGCCGGCCTTGGCCGAGAGCACAAGCTCCTCGGGCTCGTAGAGGGTGACGCCGGTCAGCGTGGAGAGATCGAGCGTGACGTCCGTTTGCGCGGGCCGGCCGATCGCGCGCTTCGAGCCGTGCCCGACGATCTCCACCGTCTTGCCCTCGGCCAGCGCCCATTGCACCGCCGCCTCGACATCCTTGGCATCGCGGGGTCGGACGGTGTCGGCCATCGCCGGTTCAGAACCTCGGAATATCCGGAAACCCCACCCGCCCGGCGTGCACGTGCATGCGCCCGAGCTCGGCGCAACGGTGCAGCGTCGGAAACACCTTGCCCGGGTTGAGCAGACCCTTATCGTCGAAGGCGCATTTGAGCCGCTGCTGCTGGTCGAGGTCGGCCTCGGAGAACATCGCCGGCATCAAGTCGCGCTTTTCAACGCCCACCCCGTGCTCGCCGGTGAGCACGCCGCCCACCTCGACGCAAAGCTTGAGGATGTCCGCGCCGAATTTTTCCGTGCGTTCGAGCTCACCCGGCTTGTTGGCGTCGTAGAGAATGAGCGGGTGGAGATTGCCGTCGCCGGCATGGAAGACGTTGGCGACGGCGAGCCCATAGGTTTCGGACAGCTCGCGCGTGCGTTTGAGGACCTGCGGCAGCCGCGCCCGCGGGATGGTGCCGTCCATGCAGTAATAGTCGGGCGAGATGCGGCCGATCGCAGGGAACGCCGCCTTGCGCCCGGCCCAAAACAGGAGCCGCTCCTGCTCGGAGGTCGAGACCCGGCAGGTCGAGGCGCGGCAGGATTTTGCGATCGCATCCACGCGCGCGACCAGATGGTCGACCTCGGCGCGCGGACCGTCGACCTCGATGATCAACAGCGCCTCGACGTCGAGCGGATATCCGGCATGCACGAATTGCTCGACTGCATGGATCGCGGGCCGATCCATCATCTCCATGCCGCCGGGGATGATGCCCGCGCCGATGACCCTCGCCACGCACTCGCCGGCGTCCTCGGACGAGGCAAAACCGACCAGCACGGCGCGCGCGCAATCGGGCTTCTTGAGGATGCGCACGGTGATTTCGGTGAGGACGCCAAGCAGCCCCTCCGAGCCGGTGATGATGCCGAGCAAATCGTAGCCGCCGGCGTCGAGATGCTTGCCGCCGACGCGGACGACTTCGCCCGTCATCAGCACCAGCTCGCAACCGAGCAGGTTGTTGGTGGTCATGCCGTATTTGAGGCAATGCACGCCGCCGGAATTCTCCGCCACGTTGCCGCCGATGGTGCAGGCGATCTGCGAGGAGGGATCCGGCGCGTAGTAGAAACCGGCGTGCTCGACCGCTTCGGTCACGGCCAGATTGGTCACGCCCGGCTCGACCACCGCGAGGCGGTTGGCGAGGTCGATCTCGCGGATGCGGTTGAACTTGGCCATGCCGAGAAGGACGCCGTCGATGAGCGGCAACGCGCCGCCCGAGAGCGAGGTGCCGGCCCCGCGCGGCACCACCTTGATGCCTTCGGCGTGGCAGAACGCGAGCACGCGGCTCACCTGCGCCGTGGTCTCGGGCAGCACGACGACCATGGGAAGCTGGCGATAGGCGGTCAGCCCATCGGACTCGTAGGGGCGCATCTCGCGCTCGGCGGCGATCACGCCCTCGCCCGGCACGATGGCGCGCAGCGCCGCTACGATGCGCTCGCGGCGGGCGAGCACGGCTTGATCCGGCGCGGGCATTGCGAGGGACACGTGCGCGCTCCTTAGGGCCGATTGCGGGCCGATCGCGGCCCCTCTCGTTACGCCATCTTTATAGCGGCAACACGGCCTGAAATCGCGCTGTTGCGCAAAAAAACTGCGCGCGTCACGGCAGCGGGACAAATTGTCCCTTTGGGCCGTTGACACTGCCGGCACTTAACGCCATTCGAACAGCGCGGCGATCGCGATCGCAAGTCGGCTCGGGCCGACTTGCGCGTTTATGAGCGCGGGTTTCGGGTCGATCCGAGACCGGCGCGGGCCGGGGGCGGCGTTCGGAATTCCAAAAAGGAGGAAGATGATGAAGACCTTGATGATTGCCGGGATCGTTATCGCAGCTTCGACCGGCACCGCATGGGCGCAGGATGCCGCCGCCGGCGAGCAGGTGTTCAGGCGATTGTGCTCCCCCTGCCACGACATCGGGCCGGACGCCAAAGTCAAGCTCGGTCCCCCGCTCAACGGCATCAACGGTCGCAAGGCCGGCACCTTCGAGGGCTTCAACTACTCCCCGGCCAACAAATCGTCCGGCATCACCTGGGGCGAGCCGGGCTTCGACAAATATATCCGCGCGCCGATGCAAGAGATGCCGGGGACGCGCATGGCATTCGTCGGCATCAAGAATGACAAGGACGTTGCGGATCTGTGGGCCTACCTCAAGCAATTCGGGCCCGACGGGGCGAAGAAATGAAAGGCGGCGGGCGCCATGCATCGCGCCCGCGCCCGCCCATGATTGGTTCGACGCGCAATTGCGATCGCGCGCACGCAGACGATGTAGACTTATCCGCGTTGCAACGCCGCCGAGCTGGCGTAGACTTGCGTAGACTTGTCCGCGGATGCCGCAATCGCGCCGCGTCGTGAGAAGGGTCGAGCCATGCTCAAGGATGTCGTCGTCAACCTTTCCGGCCGCGGGCCGCGCGACTTTGCGGCCGACTATGCGACCTCGATCGCCGCGGCATTCGGCGCCCGCATCGCCGGCGTCTCCTTTCTCTACGAGCCGGTGATCCCCGACGGCACGCTGGGAGGCATTCCCGTCGACCTGATCGAGCTCCAGCGCGAGGAAAACAGCAAGCTCGCCAATGACGCGGTCAGCCGGTTCGAAACGGGGGCAAAAAAGGCCGGAGTTGCGGCGGAAACGAGTATCCTCGACGCGACGTTCGGCGGCGCCGCCACGCTGTTCGCCCAGATCGCGCGCCGCTTCGATCTCGCCGTGGTCGGTCAGGCGCAGCGCGAGGGCGGAGCATCCGACGAGCTGCTAGTCGAGGGGGCGCTGTTCGAGTCCGGGCGTCCCGTTGTGGTCGTGCCCTATATCCAGAAGCGCGGCATGACGCTCGAGCGCGTGCTCGCGTGCTGGGACGGCGGGCGCACGGCTGCGCGCGCCATCGGCGACGCCATGCCGTTCCTCGAACGCGCCAAGGCGGTCGACATCGTCATCGTGGCCGAAGAGCGCAAGAGCGATGAGATCAGCGGCGCCAATATGAGCGAGCACCTCACGCGCCACGGCGTCGCGGCCAACCTGAAACGCATTGCCAAGGGCGATCTTGCGGTCGAAGACGTTTTATTGTCCTACGCCGCCGACAGCGGCGCGGATTTCATGGTGATGGGTGGCTACGGGCATTCCCGCCTGCGCGAATTCATCCTCGGCGGCGTCACGCGCGGCATTTTGGCGTCGATGACCGTGCCGGTGATGATGTCGCACTGAGCCCCTCCCGCCGCAAGCTTCTGACGGACCATCATTTTCGCCGAGGGAACTTCGCCGTCCCAACGGCGTTATCTGGCCGCCTTTCTCCCCTTGCTGTTGCGTCGTCCGAATCGCGTCAACCGTTGCTGGATCTGCTCGGTGGTCGGCCCAATGGACTATGCCCTCGCAGAAAGACCGAAAATGCAAGGTCTACGAATGGCCGGTGCATTCACGTTCGGAATCGAAGAGGAATATTTCCTAGTCGACGCCGAGACGAAGTCGCTGGTGCGCAACATGCCGCGGGGCTTCCTCGAAGCTGCCAAGGCTGCGGCCGACGGCCGAATCTCGCCCGAGTTCCTGCAGCCGCAGATCGAGGTGATCTCCTCGCCCCACGACAACGTGGCGGATGCGCGCGCCGAACTGCGCGAGCTGCGCCAAACCATCGCCGCGGTGGCGGCCGAACACGGGCTTGCCATCCTCGCCGCCGGCACCCATCCGACCGCCGCCTGGCGCAGCGCGCAGCAGACCAATAAAGAGCGCTACGACAACGTCATGCACGACCTGCAGATGATCGGCCAGCGCGACCTCTTGTGCGGGCTGCACGTGCACGTCGAGCTGCCCGATCCGGATCAGCGGGTCGACGTGATGTATCGAATGCTGCCCTATCTGCCGCTGTTCCTCGCGCTCTCGACCTCCTCGCCGTTCTGGCAGTCGCGGTGCACGGGACTGAAGGGCTACCGGCTCGCCGCCTACGACGAGTTGCCGCGCACCGGCGTGCCGGAGCTGTTCCGCACGCGGGAGGAATTCGACGCCTATGTGGACGCGCTGGTGCGCGCCCGCGTGATCGAGGATTCGAGCTACATCTGGTGGGCGATCCGCCCATCGCTCCTCAACCCCACGCTCGAGCTGCGCGCGCCCGATTCCTGCACGCTGGTCGAGGATGGCGTCGCCATCGCCGCGCTTTATCGCACGCTCGCACGTCACCTCTATGTCAACCGTTGGCGCAATGCCGATCTCGACGCGGTCGCCCGTGCCATTATCGTCGAGAACAAGTGGCAGGCGCAGCGCTACGGGGTACATGCCACCTTCGCCGCCGAGGATGGTGCGGTGACGGTTGCCGAGATGCTCGAACGCGTGATCTGCGACACCGCGGCCGACGCCGCGGCGCTCGGCTGCACCGTCGAGATCGACCGTTGCCGTGCCATCGTCGGCGCCGGCACATCCGCCGACGCTCAGCTCGCCGTGTTCGAGGCACACAAGCAAAACGGCAGCCACGGCGCCGCGCTGCGCGCGGTCACCGACTGGATCGCGGCCGCCACGCTGCAGTGACATGGCACGCAGCGCAGGGCCGGCCCGCCGCGGAGCAAATCCGCGCGCGGGGCGCTTTTGTGTCCGCTAGTGTCCCGATTCCGAAGTTCGCATCATTGTGCCGCAGCCTCGTTTGCGAACTTCGGAATCGAAGGACACTAGCAACTTATTGATCTAGTGTGGCTTTGGTTCAGAAGTCCGCATTTCGGACTCACTGCAAGAGTGATGCGGACTCCTGAACCGCCACACTAGGACGGCGCGCTCGGCTGCGGCATCACCGTCTGCACGACCAGTCCGCGCGCGCGCGCGTCGACGACCCCAAGCGCGCGCAACGCAAACAGCGTGAGCATCTGGACCCGCGCACGCGCTTTGGCGGGATCGTCCGGGGCGGCGGGCGCGCGCGAGCCGATGAGCCCCTCGACCAGCGCGCCAAGGAGCGCCGGGGCTGCCAGCGCGGCGTCCTGGTCGGGCAGGCGTCCGGCGTCGAGCGCCTTGCGAATGAGCTTTTCGAATTCGCCGATGAGCGCTTGCCGATAGGAGGCGCGCGCTCCGTCGATTTCGGGCTCGACCGGTTCCGCCATCAGCGCGAAGGCGAGGCGGCGCCGCTCGAGCGCGCGCGCCGCGAAGGCGGAGATCGCTGCCGCCAGCGCCGACAACGGCCCGGGCGCGGCTTTGGCCGCGGCTGCGAGCGCGGCCACCTCGCGCTCGCAAAGCGCCGCCACGAGCGCGGCGACGAGCTCGGTCTTGGAGGGGAAATAGCGATAGACCGTGCCGGTGGCGATGCCGGCACGCGCGGCGACCGGCGCAATCTGAACCGCCGCCATGCCACCCTCCGCCGCGGCCTCGCAGGCCGCCGCCAGGATCGCATCGTGGCGGGCGGCGAGCTTGCGGACAACGTTTACCGTGCGGCGGTAGGGCATCGCGAATCTCGCAAGCAAAAAATGAAGCATGATTCATGAGGACGCAACTAGTGTTACGATTCCGAAGTTCGTAATGCCGTGGCCGCCCCTGCCCTCGCGGTGGTATCTTCGCACGCAAAGACGGGATGAAAGGGAGAAGACATGCGCGCATTGCCGTGGGTGCTGACCTTGGCCGTGCTCCTTGCCGGCGCAACCGCGCACGGCGCCGAGGCGGTGAAGATCCGCGCCAGCTGGATCGTGGCGCCGTCCGACTGGACGCCGCTCCTTCCGGAGAAGCCCGAGCTGATGAAGAACAACGGCAAGAGCTACGTCTTCGAGCCGATGCGCTTCCAAGGCACGCCCGCGGTCATCACGGCGCTGGCGAACAACGAGATCGAACTCGGCAACCTCGCCTTTTCCTCGCTCGCGCTCGCGATCGAGAATGCGGGGTTGGAGGATTTGCGCATCGTCGGCGACCAGTTCAAGGACGGAACCGAAGGCCACTACAGCAACCAAATTCTTCGTGCTCAGGGACAGCCCGATCCAGAAGGTCGAGGATCTCAAAGGCAAGATCGTCGCGACCAACGCGGCTGGCAGCGCCGTCGACATCGCCATGCACGCCATGCTGCGCAAGCACGGGCTCGAGGACAAGCGCGACTATACCGTGGTGGAGGCGCCGTTCCCGACCATGAAGGCCATGCTCACCCAGAAAAAGGCCGATCTCGCCTCCTTCGTGGCGCCGTTCTCGTTCGATCCCGAACTCAAGCAGATCGCGCGGCCGCTGTTCAGCCAGCGCGACGCGCTCGGGGCCACGCAGATGATCGTGTGGGTCGCGCGGACGGGCTTCCTGCAGAAGAACCGCGCCGCCATGGTCGATTTCTTGGAGGATTCCGTGCGGGTCGTGCGCTGGTACCTCGATCCCAAGAATCACGACGAGGCCGTGCAGATCGCGGCGAAGGTCACCAAACTGCGCCCGGAACTGTTCGCGGGCTGGCTCTTCACCAACAAGGAATATTCGCGCAGCCCGGATCTGCTGCCCGATCTGGCGGCGCTGCAGTCCAACATCGACGTGCAACGCGACCTCGGATTCCTCAAACGACCGATCGACGTGCAGACATACGCCGACCTGAGCATCGTGCGGGAGGCCGCACAGCGCCTGAAATGATATGGAGTTTCGCTCCGCGGCGCGGCATCGCGTTGATGGATGACGGCCGGGAAAGCCGCTGCCGGTAAGGGCGCCGCGGGCCGCAGCGCTTCACTTTTCCCTTGCCGAGAGCGCTCCGACGCGGGGCAATTCATCGGCCCGCTTGCGCCTTCTCGCGCGTGGCCGTGAGCGACATGGTCGGCGTGAGTGCCTCGGGATCGACCTTGAGGTGCAGGATCGCGGGCTTGCCGGATTTCTGCGCGGCCTCGAACGCCGGAAAGAAGTCCGCGGTCTTCTCCACCGTCGCGCCGTAGCCGCCGAAGGCGCGGGCATAGGCCGCAAAATCCGGGTTCTTCAAGCCCGTCGCCACCACCCGGCCGGGATAGTGGCGCTCCTGGTGCATGCGGATGGTGCCGTACATCCCGTTGTCGATGACGACGATGATCACCGGCAGCTCGTATTGCACGGCGGTTGCGAACTCTTGACCCGTCATCAGGAAATCGCCGTCACCGGCAAAGGCGATGACCGTGCGCTCCGGCGCCAAACGCTTCATTCCGATGGCCGCGGGTACCCCATAGCCCATGGAGCCCGAGATCGGCGCGAGCTGCGTGCCGTAGCGGCGGTAACGCGCGTAGCGGTGCACCCAGATGGAGAAATTGCCGGCGCCATTGCAGACGACGGCATCGGGGGCAAGTTTTTCGCGCAAGCCCGCGACGATCTCGCCGAGATTGACCGGGCCGGGCACCGTGGTCGGCTTGTCGGTCCAGGCGAGGAAGTCGGCGTGGGCGAGCGGGGTTTCGCCGCGCCAGCTCGGTTCCTTCGGCGGCTCGAGCCCTTCGAGCGCGGCGGCGAAGGCAGTCGGCGTAGCGTTGATCGCAAGCTGCGCGCGATAGACGCGACCGAGCTCTTCGACGCCGGGAAACACGTGCACGAGGGTTTGGCGCGGCCCCGGAATGTCGATGAGGGTGTAGCTCTGCGAGGGCAATTCGCCCATCCGCCCGCCGACGAGCAGGATGAGGTCGGCGCCCTTCACGCGCGCGAGAAGTTTCGGATTCGGTCCGATGCCGAGGTCGCCCGCGTAGCAGGGATGCGCGGGATCGAACAGATGCGCGCGGCGGAAGGTGGTGGCCACCGGCAATGCGAAGCGCTCGGCGAAGCGCGCGACCGCGGCGCACGCGGCTGCCGACCATCGACTGCCGCCCAGGAGCATGATCGGGCGCTCGGCCGCCCATAGCAGCTTCTGCAGCCGGCTCACGTCGCTCGCGCCGGGCCAGATCTCGACCGGCTCGCAGGCCGGTGCGTCGGGCACGGCGACGCGCTCGACCAGCATGTCCTCCGGCAGCGCGATGACGACCGGGCCCGGCCGGCCGCCGGTCGCGGTGTAGAAGGCGCGCGAAATAAGCTCGGGGATGCGGGTGGGATCGTCGATCTCGGTTGCCCATTTGGCGATCGATCCGAACACCGCGCGGTAATCGAGCTCCTGGAAGGCCTCGCGCTCGCGCATCTCGCGCGCAATCTGGCCGACGAACAGAATGAGCGGGGTGGAATCCTGCCGTGCGATATGCACTCCCGCCGCCGCATTGGTGGCGCCGGGCCCGCGCGTGACGAAGCAGATGCCGGGCCGCCCGGTGGCCTTGCCGCAGGCTTCCGCCATGATGGCGGCCCCGCCCTCCTGCCGGCAAACGGTGATGGCGATGTCGCGGTCGTGAAAGGCATCGAGCGCCGCGATATAGCTCTCGCCGGGCACGCAAAACACGTGACGCACCCCGTGAATGACGAGTTGGTCGATCAGAACTTCGCCGGCGGTCCTGGTGCCGTCATTGGCGCGCATCACGCGTCTCCCATGGCTCTGCCGCTCGCTTTTACACCATGCCGCAAGCACGCGCCGTGGGCAAAATCGTGCAGCCGCGCTAGCGTGGCGGTTCAGAAGTTCACGTCGCCGAC
>Ga0310916_10002706_pt1 | contig 10876 bp, 13 predicted proteins | sample GREbulkMGLF176_FD_203444 | JGI IMG/M metagenome (GOLD analysis project Ga0310916, IMG submission 203444) | Lab enrichment of tropical soil microbial communities from Luquillo Experimental Forest, Puerto Rico - GRE.bulkMG.LF176 | ecosystem: Environmental > Terrestrial > Soil > Tropical forest >...
CTGCTCAAGAAAACCCCAATCGATCGTCCGCGCCAGCTTCACCAACGCGTGTTTCATATCGATGATCTGGTCAAGCCGTAAGCGGAACAGATCCTGCTCACTGGTCTCCCGTCGCTCGCGTGGTCGCATCGAAATCGCCCGGCTCCATCCGCTCGAGCGAGAAGAATCACGGCTTGCGATTCGAGGGAATCCTCAAAAGTAATTTGCAAGGAAATCGCACTCCAAGGGCCAAAAACCGGCAAATTCGATTACTTGAGCGGGCCCAATCATCCAGCCCATTCAATAGCTTTTAAGTTCTTCACGGACGACTATGTACGGTCGCTTGTTCACGCGCACAGTCATCTTGTAGTTCACCCCATATCGCTTCCAGAACCGCCGCTTTACAATCTGAAGCTCGAGCCGCAACAAGCGCTGCACGATGCTTTGCGCTAAGGGAGGGAAGTGGAAAATGCCGAACGCATCGTAATCGACAATCTGGCCCCCGTATTCGCTCAGCACTCGTCCATACCAGCGCCGCGATCGGTAGTGGTCGTTCACTGTCTTCCGGCCGATGACGCGCGCAATTGCGCGCAGAAGCGATAGCGCTATGCCGTACAACGATGTGCGGTTCTTCGCGTGAATCACGATGATCCCGTCATTCCGACAGACGCGGATCATCTCTGAAACCGCAGCCTCGCACTCCGCATCGTCTAAGTACTGCAGGACACTCGCGCAAATCACTTTGTCGAAGCTATCAGCAGGAAAAGGTAGCTTCGTCATGTCGCCGACTTGTGCTTTCACGTTGAGGAGCTTCTCTGAGACGATGCGGCGGTGCGCCCGTGCGATCTGCTCCTCCGAGAAGTCGATCCCTATGACCTCGCGCACCTTCGGGCTGACCGCATCGAAGTTGGCGCCGGTCCCGCATCCGGCGTCGAGCACGAGGTCTGTGGGTTTCAATTCCAACGCGGCAAGAAGCTGCGCCCGGGCGCGGCGCTCCAGCTCCTCGTTTACCGTGGCGGTATGCTCCGATCCCTCGGCCAGGTGGGGCCCGCCCCTGTCAACGTCAAGATCGGAAAACCCCGGCTTGGCCCGTTCATTCCACCAGTCCCTCCAGTCAGCACTTGTCGTCTTCATCGCCACACCTCATGCAACTAGTCAGCGCTCCGAGCAGCGGCAATCAGACGCCATTCGCACTAATCCGGCATTTCGACGAGAAGTCGATGTATCAATTCCAGCGAGAGCACCCGTTCGATCTGGTCGGTGTAATTCCGGTCTCCCTTGATGTGTCTGGCGACCATCTGCTCTATAAACGCGTGGTTAAAGTAGGGTCTGGCGCGTGTTGCCGGGTCGAGCAGGATGTCGCGAACGTGACTGGCAAGCTCCTGTCGAAACCACACGCGGTAGTAATGAAAGCGATGCAGCCCCATCACGAGCTTCTCAAGCGTCAACGGCCGCATCAGGTAGTGGATCTGCTCGAGCCACTGCGGCATCCCGGACTTGTAACAGTAGTCCGCCTTGAAGATGAGCCAGGTCCACGCGTGGTCGAGGAACGACGACATCTTGCCGTAACGGCCGCGTTCGGCACGATCGGTGGGAATCTCGAGCAACTGCCCGTTTCCTTGATGAATCGTGTGCAGTTCAAGGTCGCTGTTGTTGCGCAACTCGAGGGGTACACGGTATATGTAGCGCAGGAACTCGTTGTCGAGAAACGGATTGCGCACGATCACCTGTGATTGCTCGATCGACAGGCGACCGTAGCCAAACCATGGTGCCTGGCAGAAGACACCAAAGGAAAGATCGTGGCCCTTATCGTATTCGGCAATAGTGGCGACAGCCCTGTCCACTTGTGGCGCAAAGTCCGGGTTAAGCATCCTACGATCCGGCGGGAATGCTCCGAGCTGTCGCACACGGCGGAAGACTTCGCTCCCATAATTACCCGTCACACGAATGTCGGCCACTTGACGCGCCAATTGATTGAAGAACAGTTCGTAGGCTCCCTCAGCGCCCAGACCGCCATCTGACATGTAAACGGTTCGGGCCGAGAGCATGGGATAGTTCCGCAGGAACTCCTGATTCAGGCTGAGAACCTGGTGGGAGCGGCCGCAGGCGGCTGCGACCGAGCGAGCAATCTTGACGTCATAGGTCTCTCGGGTTATCCCACTGAAAGTGTAAGTGGATACACCGGTGTTCGTGTCGTCCAGGTATGCCATGATCAGGCGGGTATCCAACCCGCCCGAAAGGGACACACCAATGGGAAGTCCCGACGACATGTGGCGCGCTACCACCGAGCGGATCAGTTCCGGCAGAGCCTCGTAGATTTCCTTTGCTGGAAGCGATGACTGCTGTTCCCACTCCACGGCTTCGAAATAGCGAGCCCGTTTTGACGAACCATCGGCGAGGTTTGACGAACCATCGACCTGGAACGTCCAGCACGAGCCGGCAGGCAGCGTAGAAATCTCCTGGAACAGGGTCCGGTTCTCAAGCGCACAGCCGCAGGTAAGAAACTCTCCAACGCTTCGCGAGTCCAGACGACGTAGCGCGCCGCATATTTTGAGAAGCGCCTTGGCCTCGCTTGAGAACACGAACGAACTGCCGACGTCGGCGTAGTACAGCCGCTGCATCCCCAACCGGTCGTTGAACATGAAAACCTGCTGGCAACGCAAATCGGCCAGGACACCCTGAAAACATCCGTTCAGCCTCGTTAGAAATCGCAGACCCTCCTGTTCGTAGAGGCGCAGCACAAGGCGTGCATCGCACCCTATAGGCATGTCAGCGAACTCAGCCAACCTCGCCACCTGTTCGCGATCAGGATGATGCTCGCCGTGGAAGAAGAGCACGCAGGTCCGGGTGGGATTCCAGATCGGCATGCAGTCCGAAAAACCACGGGGATGCACTGCCCACCCGACTGACAACCCGAGCAGCTCGTCCGCGAAGGTCCCGGATGAATAGAATTTTTCGTGTCGGATGGACTGCAGCATTCGATCGAGCACGATCTGGTTGTTGATCGGGCCCCGCCCTATGATCCCTACAAGCCCCGGCATGCGATGTCCAATCCTTTCTGCTGTGCAGGTTTGCTGCGTCAAGTCTTGACAGGCAACTCAAGACCGACGCGGAGAGATGTGCAACACGATCGGGCCGAAGTCACCTGCTTAAAAAAGTTTAACTCATATTACCCTACATTCCCCGGATGACGGGTTTATTTTTAGGACACCTCGAAGAGGCTGTCGCTGACACCTTGGCGTCGACGGACAACACCCCAGTGCCGCCCTTGCCTTAGTCCGGGGCCTTCGGGCTTGAACGTGAAGACGATGGTGCGTTTTCCAGGGCTCAACTCCGGCCCCGCCCAGATGGTGCCTCCGCAGCGGATCAGGGACAAGGGTCAGCAGCATCTGCCGAACGAGGAGGCCTGGCTCGTCGGCGAGCAACGGCCGTCGGGGGAAAGGAAATACTATCTCGCCAGCCTTGCTCGATGATCGCCGTCTCGAACGCCTGCCGGCGCAGCTTCGGAACCATCAGCCGCACCTCACCGGCCTTGGTCTGCAGGCCGCGCTCGTAGTGGCCGGCGCGGGTATCGCGACGCGCGGCACTGCGCTCATAGCGTTGCGCATTGCACAGCCGATCCGCCTCGGCATCGAGCAAGGCGTTCAATGTCTCCTCCACGGTGCCCCGCACCACCCGGTCGAGGTGGCTCTTGATCCGCTCGTCGTCAATCGTGATGACATTGTTCAGCGGACTCGGTGTATCGTCTGCCATGGCGGCTCCTTTCTGCTGACCTGGTTGCGTTTAGCCACCTCCAGTTCAGCCAGATTCGGGGCCGCCAGCCCTACTCAATTGTGCGAAAGATTCCGTACCTCATCGCGCGAGATCCGGCGGCGCACGCGTGTCGTGGGCGCGTTCCCTGACGGTCAATCCGCGCTCAACCTCGCCGCCGCAAGGCTGCGCCACATCGCCGGCACGGCGTGGTCGACCAAGCGATATCTGAACAACGAGTTGCTGAAGGACCAGCAGATGAGAGGTGCCATCACCGCGTGAGCCAGGGCCGGGTGCCGCTCAGCGAACCGAAAGTGCGAAAGATTCTGGACACTACCAGTGCGAAAGATTCTGGACACTACCAGTGCGAAAGATTCTGGACACTACCGCGACGCGCGGCGCTGCGCTCATAGCGTTGCGCATTGCACAGCCGATCCGCCTCGGCATCGAGCAAGGCGTTCAACGTGCCTCCACGGTGCCCCGCACCACCCGGTCGAGGTGGCTCTTGATCCGCTCGTCGTCAATCGTGATGACGGTGTTCAGCGGACTCGGTGTATCGTCTGACATGGCGGCTCCCTCTCGCTGGGCCTGGTTGCGTTTAGCCACCTCCAGTTCAGCCAGATTCGGGGCCGCCAGCCTTACCTAATTGTGCGAAACATTCTGTACGTCATCGCGGTTGGCTCATCGTTCTTTTCCCGACAGCGAATCGTCTCGCGCGCAGCCTCTGTTGCTGTCCAATTCAACCGGAGGGCAGTTCAGGTGGCGACCTTATTGGTAATACCATTTACTTCTCAAATAGATTGCTGCCTCTACCACCTTTCTCGGAACAACACTCCGTATCCCACGATGTAATCTGGCAGCTATGGCCGCTTTGCCTTTTAGCGTCACCGGTACGTAGTACTTCGGCAAAAGCATTTTCTCAAACCCATTGTAAGTCTTGAACTTACCTAGACTCCCTGAACTCCAAACACCGTACTGAAGATACTGAATTCCTCTGGACGCGCATATTTCAACGGTTTTCGCCAATAAGGCATTGGTAGGCTTTTTGTCTCTGTGTTCAATCTTTGAGATTACTTGCAGAGTACTCGCGCATCTTTCCGATAAAAAAAGTTTGACGAACCCAATCAACGAATCTTTATAGTATGCGCCGATAAAAATGCTTTTGTCGCAATAAGTGCCATTCTCTACCCTTACTGTTTCAAAATCTTTATCGAAATGCAAAAACCTCTTGCCTTGTCGATAAGGTGATTCGTTATAAATATCCATTATTCCATTAACAAACTCGTCATCGTATTTCGACTCACGTACGATTATCCCCTTCTTTGCTGCCTTCGCTATATTCTTTTTGTTTTCTTTAATGATCTGTTTGCTGAGCCAATGATCATAGGTTGTTATTTTCAAAGCAGCCACTTCCTCCCAGTCATTGAAATACTTGTATCGTGGCTCGGTGTTAGGTAATCTTTGACCAAAACTTACAATGTCGACACCGCGTCGATAGGCCAATATTTTCTTGATTAGAGCCTCGTGGTCGCCAATCAGCTCATAGCTTTCTGGTGCTACGTTCGCATACTTAATAAAGTTACCAGTTAAAATTACTTCAATATCGTCGATCCAAATTGACATATGTGCCTTAATGCTATGAATTCGCCGGTCCTAGCAGGACCCTGAAAATAGCGTCGAGGAACGGCGTTCTCCATTGTTCAACGCGAGGGATGCGCTGAATGCTGGATACGCCGGCGTTGGGCTTTGTCGCGTCTCGCCGCCCATTCATTCAGCCGCTCCGACGAGATCGTGTAGGCAGCCATCGTCCAGATGAAGCTGAAGTCGAGCTTCTTGATGCCGCGTAGCATGGGGCGGACCAGGCCGCCGATGATCTTGCCCCAGCCGAACGGCTCCCTAATCGGCCATATAGGAACTGAAGTCGCCGGTCAAGCGCCCCAATTTAACCTTCTCCACCGCCGTCCAGCGTCGTCGCGTCGCGACGCGGCATGCGCCACCAAAAAACAGTGGCGGAAGGTATCGGTGACGACGAGCTCGGCGCAGACTTTGGAATTGCTGCACAGCCCGCTTGATAAGGGAGCGTAGCGGAACGCTCGCCCCAGCTCTCGTGGACCAGACGGCGGGATGACTCCGACGAGCGATTTTTCCGGATCGATGATTTCGAGTTGCGCCTTGGCGAGCGCCGCCGCAATGGCACCGATGGATTATAAAGAAAACAAGAAGCCATGGGACGATTATAAAGAAAACAAGAAGCATGGGACGATTGCCAGCGTCTCGGTTGGGCCAAAATGCCATCATCCGTCAAGGGCTTACCGTTTTCAGCCCTCGAGGGTCGGCTGAAAGCCGGTGGGGAATTCACTGGATCGATGCATGGCCGCCCTCACTCTCCAGTAGATCGATGGTTACTGCCCCCGATTTCGACCGGCGTGCTTGAATCCCGTGTCCGATGGCCTCCTTGGCATCTTCCGGCATGAGTGCCTTGAGCTCGGCCTTGGCGTTCTCATGCTCAAGGTAGGCATCCCGTGTTCGTCGGAACACGTTCGAGAATTCTGCCCAAGCGTTGGACGAGCTCATGTCCACAATCCGCTCGGCCTCGAGCCGCCGCCCTTCTTCCGAAAACGACCACGGCAGCATGAATTTGGCTTCAAACACGGCGCCGCTGCCCTCGACCACGCCGTCTAGCGTTGCCGCCATCCAGCGAAGCACCGGGTGCCTGACCCGGGTCTGGACGTGGTTGACGACCCGCCCAGTCGTGCGCTCATACCAGTTCCGGTTGAGATGCTCCGTTGCCAACCCGAGCTGGACTAGTAGGTTGGCCGAAAGGTCTTGTGGCGGCGTTTCGCCGCGTTTTTCTCGCCACAGGCGCTCTAATGATGCGGCATCGACGCCCATAATGATGCGGGCGTCTGAACCTCCGATAAAAATCCGACGGCTCCCGTATGACTTCATCGATAAAGTAGCACTCATAAGGACTTCTCCGGTTGCCGCGGGTAGGTCAGCTGTCGATTCTGAGGCGATTCGGAAGTTGCGGGCCAAAATGATGAACGGCTCATGGACCCCGCGCCTGGAACGAGGGTCATCAGCGAAGGCTGCCTATTGTACTCGAAAAGCCTGTTATTTGTCATCTATTTAAGTTGCTGCCTGTTTTGAACCCGAAGCCAAACCGCCTGGCCGACCTGAAACCCCTAGGAAAGTAGATCCGTTTGGCCCGCCGCCTCTACTCCCGGGGGAGGACGAATCCGCGTACAATGAGGTGCTGGCTCGTGTGTCAGCGCATGTAAAGCCAGCTGATATCATCGAAGAGTTTTGGGTGCGCGATATCGTCGACAAAAGAAGGGCGTGGTCTTGCGGACTATGATTCTCGATGATGAGCTAGTCCGGGGAATCAAGTTCATTTATGACGAAAACCCCGTTCGGCAAGGAAAACGATTCAAGCATTTTGGAAACGATCTTGAAACTCTCAGACGCACTCACGCCACCTATCTTGACCGGAGCGAGTTCATCGGGGCATTCCTTGAGGACCAACTCGTTGGCTTCGTGAAACTCGTTCATCAGCCTGGGTGGTCCAGCCTCATGCAGATCATTTCTCTTATTTCAGAGCGAGATAAAGCCCCGACTAATGCCCTTATCGCCAAGGCAGTGGAGATTTGCGCTCAGAAGGGCATTCCACTTCTGCAGTACGGAATCTGGAGCCGTCGCGGTATCGGTGCCTTCAAAGAGCACCATGGATTCCAGGAGTACCGAGTGCCTCGGTACTTTATGCCCCTCTCCTTAAGGGGAAAACTCGCCATTTCGGGGGCTGCATCGACCTTTGATAACTCGAGTACCGGGAGATTGGCTTAATTGGAACTCATTTCGATTTCGAAAATCACACCATTGAGACGACGACCCAATCCAAAGACTGTAGCGATATTGTAGTTGACATACCCCGGACGGAAGAAGTCGTTGATAACGTACTGTATCTTTCACACTTTCAGGATTTGCCGCTTCTTCTAGATGAAGGAGCAAGCGATGAGTGACGAGAATGGTGTGAAGGCGATGGGCCAGGTGATTCAGATCGACGAAGCGAGGATTCGCGACCATCTTGGTGAGATGGTTCGGGGAACGGTTGAAGAGACGCTGGCACGACCCCTTCTTCACGAAGGAAATACACTACTGGTATGCTTATCATCCTCGCGAAGAGCGCATCCAACACCCTCATCTTGGCGAGATCGGTGATGCGCCGCATCCCTTGAACCAACGCGCCTTGACCGACCGGCTCAAGGGCACCTCGAAAAATTGTTTTCGATACCGATCGCGTGCCGCCGCGGCGCGAAGATGAATCGGAACGGGAACGAAGCGGAATCATTTGCGGGCAATTTTGTGCCGTCGGGTGAGTAGTACCTATCTTTCGAGGTGCCCTTGAATCTCGCCCGTCTGCCTTTCGTTAACCGGCTGAACATATTTGATTAGCAGACTGCAACTCGTACTTGATATTAATTAAACAATTCGTACTTGATATTAATTAAATAGCGTAGGTGAATAATTCATGTCACGGCAATGCTGTGGCGGTTCATTTGACCCCACTTCAACACTTTCACCTTTCGCCGTGGCCGATTATCTTTTAGGGGCGAGAGTTGAGGGCACCTCGAAAAATAGGTACTACTCACCCGACGGCACAAAATTGCCCGCAAATGATTCGCTTCGTTCCCATTCCGATTCATTGACGTTCACGCCGCGGTGGCACGCGATCGGTATCGAAAACAATTTTTCGAGGTGATGAGTATGTCCCTGGCCAATTGGACACAGACAAGCCAGCCGCGACAGCATATGTCCTCCGAACTCCGCGATGCAGATGTTCTGGTGCCTCCGCCCGAGATGGCGCCTATCGGGATCGTTCGCACCAAGGCAATGGCTGTATTGCTGGGCCCGGCGGGGTTCGGATTGATGGGACCGTACGGGTCGATTGCCGATGTTGTCGTGTCCATTGCCGGCATGGGAGTCGGCAGCAGCGGGGTTCGCCAGATTGCCGAGGCGGCCAGCTCGGGCGACGACAAGCGCATCGCGCGAACCGTGACCGTATTGCGACGCATGGCGGTCCTTCTTGGAATCTTGGGCGCAGGTTTGCTGGTCGTTTTTTGCCGGCAGGTGTCCGCCTTGACTTTTGGTACTGATGAACGCGCCGGGGTCGTGGCGCTGCTGTCGCTTGTCGTGCTCTTCCGACTCGTGGCTGCCGGTCAAGGCGGATTCAATGGAGTAATTGACCCACACCGTAGCGCGTGAAAGTCGAGCAGGCAGCTACATTGGAGATCCTATGTGGCCGCCTGCGGCGCAGCGCCGTGGAATTTGGCAAGGCCTGAGGAACAAAAACTGCAGAGCAAAGGTGGCGTCATCCACTCGAGCCGATAGACGGTCCCGTAAGGAAGCGACGAATGACGGAGAAAATTCCAAAGCGGATCATACAGATGGGCAAGAGCGCGGACCTGCCGCTTCTGGCCAAGGCGGCCACAACAAACTTGCGTCTGCTCAATCCTGATTTCGAATACTTGTTTTTCGATGACGCTCAGGTCGAGGAATTCATTGATGCCGAGTTTCCCCATTATCGGCCCGTTTTCGACTCGTTCTCCGTTCGAATTCAACGTTACGACTTTTTCCGATATCTTGCGGTCTATCGTTTCGGCGGCTTCTATTTTGATACTGATGTGTTCCTGGCATCCAGTCTCGAGGATCTACTTGGATTCGCTTGCATATTTCCATTCGAAGAGTTGACCGTTCACAGCTTCCTCCCCAACCAGTATGGCATGGATTGGGAGATCGGGAACTATGCTTTTGGTGCAGTAGCTGGCCACCCGTTTCTCGACGCAATCATAAAGAACTGCGTCAGAGCGCAGCAGCATCCTGAGTGGGCGGCAGCGATGATGAAATCGATTCCCCGACTGTTCCGCCGCGAGTTCCTCGTGTTCGATACGACCGGACCCGGCCTGGTGTCTCGGACGCTGGCAGAGTATCCGGGTGCTCGCGACACGGTGAAAGTGCTATTTCCGGACGATGTCTGCGACCCGAACAGTTGGCACTGCTTTGGAGCTTATGGCGTTCATCTTCAAGCCGGCACGTGGCGCGAGCCTAAGGGCTTCGTGCGTCGGCATCTGAATAGACTCTGGGAGTCAGCGACAAGAAAAGCACTGATGAAAGAGAGCCTGAAGCACGGTGGGAAAAGGTCATTGGAATTCAAGAGATCATCATGAAGGATTGTCTCACGATCGTCGGGCTGGACTACCGCTTTGATGTCTACCAGCGATAGCAGCATTTGTGTCGAGCAACGAGAGCCGTCAGCTTGGCCTCGCATGGCGCGCGAACACAGCGCCGATCCGGCCCGTAAGGTTCGACCGCGTTGAACGCCGCCCACGAGGGCTACCGACGTGCCTGGTATAACGGGTATCATCAGCAAGGCAGGCGTCGAGCAAGCAGACGTCGAGAGAATGACGAGATACTTGGTGCACGAGCCATCCTACGTCTCGGGCACGTACGCCAACGAGGATGTTGGGCTTTGCGTCGGCTGGGTCAGTCACGGTGGATCATCTTCCGACTGCATGCCGTTGTGGAATGAACGTCGCGATGTTTGCTTGATATTCTCGGGGGAAGATTTCATGGACGTCGGGGAAGTATCGCAGTGGCTGCATGGCTTTGGATCGGGCAATGCAAAATACTTGATAACCCTTTACGAGGCAATGGGGTTGCGTTTCATAGAGAAGCTGAACGGATGGTTTAGCGGACTGTTAGTCGATGTGCGCAGACACTTGGCGGTATTGTTCAATGACCGCTACGGGCTCGGCAGAGTTTACTATCACGAGGATCCAGACCGTTTCTATTTCTCGTCCGAGGCCAAGTCGCTTCTCGAAGTTTTACCCAGCTTGCGTCGACTCGATCTGCGTGGGGTCCCAGAAACCTTTGCCTGCGGCAGTGTGCTGCAAGACAGGACCCTTTTCGCGGGCATCTCACTGCTCCCGGGCGCGGCTCAAGGTGGTCCTTCGCTCCGAATGGACGTACCTGCAAAGAAAGGTACTTTAGTCGGCAAACCTGGGAACGACAGCCGACGATGAACAACGTCGAACTCTACGATCACCTGAACGAGACGTTTGCTCGGATCCTCCCGAAGTACCTTGGGGGG
>Ga0310916_10002713_pt1 | contig 10859 bp, 6 predicted proteins | sample GREbulkMGLF176_FD_203444 | JGI IMG/M metagenome (GOLD analysis project Ga0310916, IMG submission 203444) | Lab enrichment of tropical soil microbial communities from Luquillo Experimental Forest, Puerto Rico - GRE.bulkMG.LF176 | ecosystem: Environmental > Terrestrial > Soil > Tropical forest >...
GGCACGTACCTCCACGAGTTCATTCTCGAGACCTCCTCCACCGGCGGCGGCGCCTATGACTGCGTCGGACACTTCGGTGTCAACTGCTTCGCGCCGCTCCCCAAGTGGCGGCACGTGTTCACCACCGACTGGCTGACACCCTGGGCCGGGCTCGATGTGACGCTGCGGTGGCGGTACATCGGCTCCACCACGACCGATCGCACGAGTGACGCGCCGCTGCTCAAGGCGGCGTACTACCCGACGACCGCGACTATCGCGGCCTATAACTACATCGATCTGGGTGCGGCTATCCCGGTCGGGAGCCACGTCGAGCTCAGGGCGGGCGTGAATAACATCGCCGACAAGAACCCGCCGCTCATCCTGAACGGCCAATTGTCGGACTGCCCGAACACGACCTGCAACGACAATACCTGGGTCGGCACCTACGACACACTGGGCCGTTACATCTACGTCAGCCTCAGCGCCCAGTTCTGACGGCGAGACACAGTCGCAACGGATTACGGCGGGCTTCGGCCCGCCGTTTTCTTTTGAGGCGCCGGAGCGCGCTACTGCACGCGGTGCACGCGGTAGGTGTGCCGAGCCGGTGTCGTCAGCAGGTAGGAGCCGAGTGCCGCCTGCCGGATGGTTACCTGATCGCCGGACTGCAGCCACTGATCCGGGGCCTGCACCGCCCAGGTCTGCCCATTGTCGAGAATCAGCGTCGCGTTGCCCTGCCGGTCGGCGTTCACCCGGGTGACGCGCGCTTCGATCTTTGGTGGCTCCGGCACTGTCGGTGGGGGTGGCGGCAAGCCGAAGCGGCCCGCCCCATCGCTCGCCGTCGTGGGCGCGATCGTCGCTGCAGCTGCAGCACCAGCTGAAGTGGAGGTGGTACCGGTGGGTGCCGAGGGAAGCGCAGCCGAGGGGCGCTGGGCTGCGGAGGCGGATGCTGCAGCGCTCTCTCGTGGAGATCTGCCGGCGAGTTTGTCGTAGCACGCGAGCCGCTCGCTCGGGGAGCTCACGGCGGCGCAGCGTGCGAGCTCAGCGCTCGATACCGGGTCCGCCACGGCCGCACGCAGCGCCACCACCAGTGCCCCGAAGAACAGGCATACCCGCCCCTGGCGGGTATTGCTCATGGACTCTTCTCGGCCGGCAGGCCGTAGTGCCGCACATAGATCTCGGTGGCGGTCTTGATGAGCTCGCGTTCGGCCGCGCTCAGCAGCGGGTTCCAGACGTCGAAAATGAGGATGCCGCGCGGGGTGTCGGAGTCATTCCACGCCTCGTGTTCGATGGTGTCGTCGAACACCCATGCTTTGCCCGGTATCCACTCGCGGGTCGTGCCTCCGACCCGGAAGCCGCAGCCGGGCGGCACCACGAGCGGCAGATGGACGGTGAGGCGCGTGTTGGTGACTCCCGTGTGTGCGGGGATGCGTGTGCGGGCATCGAGAATCGAAAAAAAAGCGGTCGGTGCGCGTGCGGCGATCTGCGGCCGCACTGCAATCGCCTCGAGCGCACGTGCCGTCGCCGGGCAGCGCGCGATGTGTCCCGCCTGCGCCTCGCTCTGGTTCCAGAGGAAGTAGGCGCTCCAGCGTCGCGAGCGATTGAGCTCGCGGAACTGATCGAGCGGCATGTGCACTGCGAAGTCGAGATAGGGCTGCAGACCCTCGCGATCGGCCACGAGCACGCGCAGCAGCTCAGCACGGATCTCTTCGCTGGCTGCCTCGACCGCATCGAGCCAGGGGAACTGATCGCGCTCAAAGAACTCGATCGCCGGCAGCTCCGGAAAGTACATCCAGGTCGGCCGCGAAGTGAAGATCGAGCGCTTGCCCATCAGCGCCTCGAGGCACACATCGACGCGCCGCTGTTGCTGCCCGCCGTGGCGCTCGCGCACCGCGCTGAGTGGCTCTTCCAGCGCCGCGGTGAGCGAGGCGAGGTCGGCCTCGACCACCTCGCGTGCATGCCGCAGCGCCTCGGCAACCGTGGGCGGTGGCTCGCTGCCGGGTGCAATGACCGCAAGCGCACTCTGGTAGGCGCGCGCTGCGTTGCGTAAGTCGCCACCCGTTTCCAGGTACTGACCCTTCTGCAGCAGCGCCGAGAGGTGCCGTGGCTCGAGAGTGAGCGCCTTCTCGATCGCGTCCATTTCCTCGGCACGACGCCCCAGGGCCTTGAGACTGCTAGCGAGATTCGCCCACAGAGCGGGATGTTTCGGGTCCGCGGTCGTCGCGCGCACGAAAAGTGCGTGTGCCTTGTCGGCAGCGCCGCGGTTGAGCATGCGCACACCGAGCTCGTTGAGCACCGCTGGATGGTGCGGAGCGTGCTGCGCGAGCCGCGCCAGCAGCTGATCGGACTCCTCCATCCGCCCGGCGGTCATCGCGGCCTTCGAGCTCTGCAGAGCGCGCATGATGGCGCCATCATCCAACTGCATGGGAACGCTGTTCATGGCGATAATTGTACCCTGCAGGGGTCCGTTGACGCCTCCGGGCGAGGCGGTGTACATACGGCGCCCGCTTAACCCTCCGATACGTTGCCGGAGTGACTTCTGTTGACCAACGCCGCAGCCGATCTCGAGCTCATGCGCGCGGCGCTCCTGCTGGACTCGGATCCGGCGGCAGCGGCGCGTCGGGCCGGCGCCATTCTCGCAGCGTCCCCGGGGCACTCCGAGGCGAGCCTGCTGCTCGCGAGCGCCTGCCGCAGGCTCGGAGACGCGCAGGCGGCGGCCGCGATCCTCGAATCGCTGTCCTCGGCACACCCCGATTCGGCGCTGCTGCAACTGGAGACCGGCCGCGCGCTCGCCGCGGCGGGCCGTACCGGCGAGGCGCTCACGGCGCTGCGGCGCGCCGCCGCGCTCGATCCGGGGCTCGCCGATGCCTGGCGCGATCTCGCCGTGCAGTTTTTCGCCGCGGGCGACACGCTCGAAGGCGACCGAGCCTATGCGCGCTATCTGCCTCTTGCGCGCAACCCGCCTGGGCTCGCCGATGCGGCGCGGGCACTCGCCGATAACCGGCTCGGATCCGCAGAGACGGCCATACGGCAGTTCCTGCAACAGTCGCCCGATGAGCCAGTCGCTACGCGCATGCTGGCCGAGATCGCCGCCCGGCGCCTCGATGAGATCGAAGCCGAGCGGCTGCTACGTAAATGCCTCGAGCACGCTCCCGGGCTCGCGGCCGCGCGCTTCGAGCTGGCGCAACTTCTGTACGCTCTGCATCGCAACGATGAGGCATTGCCGCACATCGAGCGGTTGCTGGCCGCCGACCCGGAGAACCTCGACTACCTGGCGTTGAAGGCACAGGTGCTGCGCCTGATCGCCGGCGGTCGCGAGGCGCTCGAGCTGATGGAGCGTGCCGTCGCCGACCACCCTGGCGAGGATCGCGCCTGGGTGATGTACGGACATCTGTTGCGCGAGGTCGGCGAGCACACCCGGGCGATCGAGATGTACCGCCGGGCGATCGCGCTCCGGCCTGGAGACGGGCGCGCCTACTCGAGCCTTGCCAATCTCAAGACCTTCCGCTTCTCCACCGCCGACCGCGCAGCGATGCAGGAGCAGCTCACGCACGAGGCGACGCGCGGCGCCGATCGCATCTACCTCGAGTTCGCCCTCGGCAAGGCGCTCGAGGACGAGGCGGAGTTTGCTCAGTCCTTCGAGCACTACGCGCGTGGCAACACTCTCCAGCGCGCCGACTTCGGGCCGGAGGCGGTTAGCGAGAAGGTCGAGGCGCAGCGCTCCAGGGAGGTTCTCACGGCAGACTTTTTCGCTGCGCGCACCGGATGGGGAAGTGAGCGCGCCGATCCGATCTTCATCGTCGGCATGCCGCGCTCGGGGTCGACGTTGCTCGAGCAGATGCTCGCCAGCCACTCACAGGTGGAAGGCACCCAGGAACTGACCGACCTTCCAGCGCTCGCTCTCGAGCTGTCCCGCGCCCCAGGCGGCGCGGAGTATCCGCAGGTCTTGAGCAGCGTCGACCGCGGTCAGATCGCGGACCTCGCGGAGCGCTACCTCACACAAACGCAGAGGTACCGCCCCCTCGGCAAAGCACGCTTCGTCGACAAGATGCTCGGCAACTTCAGCCACGTGGGCCTGATCCAGCTGATGTTCCCGCGCGCCGCGATCATCGACGCGCGGCGGCATCCGCTCGGGAGCGGGTTCTCGTGCTACAAGCAGCACTTCGCCCGCGGGCATCTCTACAGCTACGATCTGAAGGAGCTGGGTACGTTCTACCGGGATTACGCCTCGCTCATGGAGCACTTCGATGCCGTGCTGCCCCGCCGCGTGCATCGCGTGTACTACGAGCACATGATTGCCGACCCGGAAGGCGAGCTGCGCCGGCTGCTCGTTTACTGTGCGCTGCCCTACGAGGCGCAGTGCCTGCGTTTCTACGAGAATCCCCGCATCGTCAACACCATCTCCTCGGAGCAGGTGCGCCAGCCGCTTTACTCCGAGAGTGTCGATCAGTGGCGCAACTACGAGCCCTGGCTCGGGCCCTTGAAGGAAGAGCTGCGCGATCTCGTGGAACGCTACCCCGCAGTCGCGGGCGCAAAGCATCCCCATGGCAGCTAGCGGCGCGTTCTCCCAGGCCCGTGCGCTGCACAGGCAGGGTCGGCTCGCCGAAGCCGCGGCGTTGTACCGCGAGGTGCTGGCGCGTCAGCCCGATAACGCGGATGCGCTCCACTATCTCGGCATTACTGTAGCCACGCTCGGCGATGCCCCGCAGGCGCTGCAGCTGCTCAGCGCGGCGGCGCGGCTGCAGCCCGCCAACGCCGCCATGCAGGCGAACCTCGGCAGTGTGCTGAGTCAGGCCGGAAGCCACGCGGAAGCGGTCGCCTGTTACGAGCGTGCACTCAGGCTGCAACCCGGTCTCGCGGCCGCGCATCGTGGCCGCGGCGCCGCGCTCATGCATCTCGGCAAGCCGGAGCTGGCGTTGGCGAGTCTCACCGAGGCGGTCCGGCTCGCTCCCAGCGACGATCAGGCGCACAACGGACTGGGCGTTGCGCTCGAGCGCGCCTCCCGCGCGGAAGAAGCGCGCGCCTGCTTCCAGCGCGCTATCGCACTGAATCCACGCAACGCCGAGGCGCATCACAACCTGGGGATCCTGGAGTCGGCCGCGGGCAGGCATCGCGAGGCGCTCGCCAACATCGAGTGCGCGCTCGCCCTGCAGCCGAACCACCCGGCACTGCACGGCAATCGCGGCAACGAGCTGCTTGCGCTCGGCCGTCCCGTTGAAGCGCTCGCGAGCATCGACCGCGCCCTCACGCTTGCACCCGACGATTCAACGGCGCAGCACAACCGCGGCTTGGCCCTGGTGAGCCTCGGCCGCACGGCCGAAGCGCGTGAGAGCTTCGAGCGTGCCCTCGCACTCGACCCGGCTGCGGCCGTCGCGCATCTGTGGCGAGGCAAGACCTGCCTCGAGCTCGGCGAGTCCGAGGAGGCACTGGCAAGCATCGACCGCGCCCGTGAGCTCGCCCCGCAGGCGTTCACCGCTCATCTCGAGCGCGGCGTCGCGCTCGCGCGCCTCGACCGCTCCGAGGAGGCGCTGGCGAGCTTCGATGCGGCGCTGGCTGCCGACCCGCGCTCGCACGAGGCAGTCAACAACCGCGGCGCGGTGCTGCTACGCCTGTTCCGGCCCGAGGATGCGCTCGCAGATTTCGCCAGCGCGATCGCTTCGAAGCCTGATTACGCCGAGCCGCACACCAACGCCGGCATCGCTCTGCGCGGCCTCGGGCGATACCGTGAGTCGCTTTCCAGTCTCGACCGTGCGCTCGCACTTCGACCCAACGATCCGACGGCCACGTGGTGCAAGGCGCTCGTCAAGCTCGGCATGGGAGAGCTGCGCGAGGGCTGGCCGCTCTATGAAGCGCGGCTCCAACTCGAGCCCGGCCGGCGGATGGTTCGCAACTTCGAACCTCCGCGCTGGATGGGGGGTGAGCCGCTCGAGGGCCGGACGCTGCTCGTCTATGCAGAGCAGGGGCTCGGCGACACGCTGCAGTTCTGTCGCTACATTCCGCAACTCGAGGAAATGGGCGCCGCGGTGATTTTGGAAGTTCAGCCGGTGCTGAAGCGCCTGCTGGGCTCGCTCGCCATGCGCGGCACGCTCATCGGACGCGGCGAGCCGCTGCCGCAATTCGACCTCCACACTCCACTCAGCAGCCTGCCGCTCGCCCTCGGTACCGAGCTCGGGACGATCCCAGCTCGCGTGCCCTACCTGCATGGGGATGCGGCGGCGGCCCGGGCGTGGGCCACACGCCTTGAGGAGTTGCCGGGACTCAGGGTCGGAATCAACTGGCAGGGAAACCCCGAGGCAGAGAAGCTCGCAGCGCTCGAGGCGCGCTCGTTTCCGCTGGCCGCGGCGGCACCCCTCGACCGAATCCCCGGGCTGAGTCTCGTGTCCCTGCAGAAGGGCGCCGGCTCCGAGCAGCGCGCGCAGGTCGAGTTCGGTGATGCCATCGCACAGCTCACCGATCCCGCCTACATGGGGGCGGAAGAGATCGCCGGGGAGACAGCCGCGATCCTCGAGGGACTCGACCTCGTCATCACCGCCGATACCGCGCTCGCCCATCTCGCTGGCGCCCTCGGGGTACGGGTGTGGGTGTTACTGCAGGCGGTTCCCGACTGGCGCTGGCTCATCGATCGCGATGACAGCCCCTGGTACCCGACGATGCGACTGTTCCGCCAGCGCACTTCAGGGGACTGGCCGGACGTGTTCGACCGCGTTGCGGCAGAGCTCTCGGCCATGGCAGGGAGCAGGAGCCACTAGACCCTTGTCAACCTCTGACTCCGCTGACCTCGAGCTCATGCGTGCCTCGCTGCTGCTCGAGTCGAACCCTGCCGCGGCCGCGGCACGGGCGAGCGATATCCTCACGGCCTCACCCGAGCACACCACCGCGAGCCTGCTGCTCGCGACCGCGTGCCGCAAGCTCGGGGACCCCGCGTCCGCTGTCAACGTGCTCGAGTCGCTCCTGGAGGCGCGGCGCGACTCACCGTTTCTGCAGCTCGAGCTCGCGCGCGCATACATGGCCACCGAACGAAACGCTGAAGCCCTGGCGGCCTTCCGTCGTGTGTCGGAACTTGCCCCCCGATTGCCCGACGGCTGGCTCGGGCTCGCAACCCAGCTCCATGCCGCGGGCGACACGGTGGCGGGGGATCGCGCCTACGGCCGCTACTTGCGGCTTTCTCCCGTGCCCCCCTGGCTGGAGGAAGTGAGCGCCGCTTTCAGAGCCAAGCGTCCGCAGGCTGCCATGGCGCTGCTGCGGCAACATCTGCAGCAACAACCGCGCGATGTGGTGGCGCTGCGCCTGCTAGCCAATGCTGCGACGCAGCTCGAGGACGACGCCGAGGCAGAACGGCGTTTGACGGAATGCCTCGCGCTCGCGCCGGGCTATGCCGCGGCACGCTACGACCTGGCGTGCCTGCTCACCCGCAATCAGCAGATCGCGGAGATGCTGCCGCACCTCGAGCGGCTGCTCGCCTGCGACCCGCGAAATTTCGACTACCTGAGCCTCAAGGCGCAGGGGCTAAGCTTCATCGGCCGTAGCGACGAAGCCGTGGCGCTCATCGGGGAGGTCGTGGCGAGCCATCCCGGCGAGGAGCAGGGGTGGCTCGTGTACGGCGACCTGCTGCGTGAGATCGGCGAACAGTCTCGGGCGATCGCCATGTACCGCCGCGCACTCGAGCTGCGCCCGGCTTCAGGGATCGCTTTCACGAGCCTCGCGAACCTGAACACATTCCGCTTCGAACGCGCCGATCTCGCGACAATGCAGGAGCAGCTCGCGCTACCGGGGTTGGGCGGCGAGGACCGCATCCAGCTCGAGTTCGCGCTCGGCAAGGGACTCGAGGATGCCGGTGAGTTCGCCGCTTCGTTCGAGCACTACGAGCGCGGCAACCGCCTCAAGCGCGCCACGTTCTTCTATGACCCGGAGATCATGACAGCCGAGGTGCAGCGCTCGCGCAGTTTCTACCGTCGCTCATTTTTCGCGGAGCGCTCGGATTGGGGAAGCCCGCGTCCGGACCCCATCTTTATCATCGGCGTGCCGCGCTGCGGATCAACGCTGCTCGAGCAGATGCTCGCCAGCCACTCAAAGGTGGAAGGCACGGGCGAGTTGCTCGATCTCCCGGCGACAGCGTTCGGGCTGATCTCCGGCGTCGCCGAGCCGACCTCATCGACCTTTCTCGAGCGTCTCGGTGCGCTCGGGCGCGAGGAGATCGAGATGCTCGCGATGACTTACCTCGGGCGCGTACAGGGGAAGCGCCCGCTTGCCCGGCCGCGCTTCGTCGACAAGCTGCTCGGCAACTGGTGTTACCTTGGCTTCATCCATCTGCTATTTCCACGCGCCTCGATCATCGACGCGCGACGACATCCGCTTGCCTGCGGCCTCTCCTGCTACAAGCAACTGTTCTTCCGCGGGCAGAAGTTCACCTATGACCTCGCCGAGCTCGGACGGTTCTACCGCGACTACGCGTCCCTCACCGAGCATTTCGACGCCACGCTCCCAGGCAGGGTGCATCGGGTGTACTACGAGCAGCTCATCGCCAATCCCGAGGGCGAGCTGCGCCGGCTCGACTACTGCGGGCTGCCGTTCGAGGAACAGTGCCTGCGCTTCTACGAGAGCGGTCGCATCGCGCAGACGCTCAGCCTGGAGCAGGTGCGCCGGCCGATATACAACGAGAGCGTCGATCACTGGCGTCACTACCAACCATGGCTCGGGCCGCTGCAGGAGGTGCTCGGGGAGCTGATCGCGCACTACCCCGCATCAAGCTCAGGAGCGTGACTGACGCCAAGGGAACCGCACGTCCTCACTTCGCCGGCGCCGCGGCAGCGTTGGCACCATCGAGCCCGGCAAGAGTGGCGCTCGAAGGCGGCCGCTCGCTCCGCAGCCGGGTGCTTACGATCTCCGCCTGCGAGAGCACACGCAGCAGGTTGTCACCGGCGACCTTGGCGAGCTCGGCATCGCTCCAGCCGCGGCGCTCGAGCTCCTGCAGCAGCGCCGGGAAGCGTTCGACGCTTTCCAGACCGTCCGGGGTCTCGGGAATGCCGTCGAAGTCAGAGCCGAGGCCTGCGTGGTCGACGCCCGCCACCTTGCGGATGTGCTCGATGTGATCGGCCACGTCAGCCACTGTGACCGGCGGTTTCGGGTGCGCCGCGTCCCACGCTTTGAGCGCCGCGGCCGCGCGGTCCGGCTGACCGATGTACAGGCCGCCAAAGGGCGGGCTGTTGTTGCGCGCCTCCTCGGCGACGCGCTCCGCCTCCCAGCGTCGCCGCGCATCCGAGACATAGGGCGGGGCGAAGTTGACCATGACGATACCGCCGTTCGCAGCCACGAGGCGCAGCACCTCATCGGGCACATCGCGCGGGTGATCAACCAGCGCGCGTGCCGAGGAATGGGAAAAGATCACCGGCGCCTGCGTTACCGCGAGCGCGGCGCGCATGGTCTCCTCCGACACGTGCGCGAGATCGACCAGCATGCCGAGCCGGTTCATCTCGCGCACGACCTCCTTGCCGAAGGCGGTGAGGCCGTGATGCACCGGCATGTCGGTTGCCGAGTCCGCCCACGCGGTGTTGGAGGAATGAGTCAGGGTCAGGTAGCGCGCGCCGGCGTCGTAGTAGGCGCGCAGCACCGGGAGCGAGTCGTTGATCTGGTGACCCCCTTCGACTCCGACCAGTGAGGCGATCTGTCCCGCCTTGTGCAGGCGGCGGATGTCGGCGGCGCTGTAGGCCATGGCGAGATCGCGTGGATAGCGCGCACACATGGCCTTGACGAGGTCGATCTGCTCGAGGGTCGCCTGCACCGCCTGCGGCCCCTTCATCTCCACCGGAATGAACACCGACCAGAACTGTGCGCCGACACGGCCGCGGCGCAGCCGCGGAATGTCGGTCATCATCGGCAGCGACCCCGATGGCGCAGGCAGCGCTGCGGTATTGGCACTGAGATCGACTTTCGCGAGATCACCGCCGAAGCGCTCGCGGATCTCCCACGGCAGGTCGTTGTGCCCATCGATGAGCGGGGTCTGCGTGAGCACGCGATCGAGCCGCCGATCGCTCACCTCCTGCGCGTTCGCGGGCGCGGCGGCGCCCGTAACCAGCCACGACAACATGAGCGCCGCGGCTGTGCGCGCGGCGCCACGGCCGCCGGCCGCGGTTCGAATTTCCGGCACGTGAGTCTCCCCCAGGGTCGCGTTATGGTGTGCTCAGTCAGGCACGGTGCGCCCGCAGGAACGCGTCCAGTCCTGTGGCTGAGCCCCGGGATTGTGCCAGCCGCAGGAGCCTTTGAGCAGATTCTCGGCCTGCGGCGGCCCCCAGCTTCCCGGCAGGTACTCGAGCGGCGCCGCTCCGCCCTGCAGCACCGGATCGACGATCGCCCACTCCGCCTCCACCTCGTCCTCACGGGCGAAATGCGTGGTATCGCCGATCAGCGCGGCGCTGATCAGCACTTCGTAGGCGTCCATGTCAGCGCCCTGCTGTTGCGCGACGAACAGCTCCACGTCGCGCCCGGTCATCACCGGACCTGCCTTCTTGGTGTGTGCCCCGAGCGCGATCGCGACGTCCGGCCCGACCCGGAAGCGCAGGTGATTGGGCTGCTCGGGGCCGAGGTCACCGAACACGTTGGCCGGCGGCGGCCGCAGATCCACCACCACCTCGGTAGCGGTCACCGGCAGCCGCTTGCCGGCGCGCAGATAGAACGGCACGCCGCTCCAGCGCCAGGAATCGATGTTGAGCGCGAGGGCGGCGTAGGTCTCGACGCGCGAGTCCGCTGCCACACCCGGCTCCTGGCGGTACCCGCGGTACTGTCCACGCACGACCTGCGCCTGGGTGAGGGGTCGAACCGCGCGCAGCACCTTCACCTTCTCGTCACGTAACGACTCCCCCTCGGTGTTGACCGGCGGCTCGAGGGTC
>Ga0310916_10002715_pt1 | contig 10856 bp, 11 predicted proteins | sample GREbulkMGLF176_FD_203444 | JGI IMG/M metagenome (GOLD analysis project Ga0310916, IMG submission 203444) | Lab enrichment of tropical soil microbial communities from Luquillo Experimental Forest, Puerto Rico - GRE.bulkMG.LF176 | ecosystem: Environmental > Terrestrial > Soil > Tropical forest >...
GCTTGCATCGTCACTATCCGCGTTGGCTCCGCCGCGCTTTGCAGGCTCACTGCCCGATTCCCGACGCCGAGTTTCGGCAGGGCACTTCTTGCTCGTGCGCGGGGCGCTTCTTGCTCGTGCAATGGCACCTCGCCTATCCTGATCGAGGGCTCGCCTGAAAGCGTGAAGCTTAGTATGAATTATCGGCGCACGGCCTAGAGACGACCAATTTTCGACAACATCATGACGCTGCGATATCCTCCTGGAGACGGGACCATGCGACTTGATGTCTTGATTGCGCTCAGCATCGGCTCGACGCTGACGCTCGGCGGCTGGGCGCTGGCGCAACAAGCGACGCCTCCCCTTGCGCCGCCGGCCGACTACGGCCCGCCCATCACCAATGAGCAGGCAAAGACCGTCGCCGCCGCCGCGCTGGCCGAGGCCAAGAAAAGCAATTCGCCGATGGCGTTGGCGATCGTGGGACCGGCCGGCGAGCTCGTCTATTTCGAGAAGATGGACGGCGCCCAGCTGGCGTCGGTCGAGATTGCCCAGGGCAAGGCGCGCACCGCCGTGTTGTTCCGTCGTCCGAGCAAAGCGTTCGCTGATCAGTATGCCGCGGGCAATAGGGCATTCACGACCTTTCCGGAAAAACCGGTGGCATCCGAGGGCGGCGTTCCGATTATCGTAGACGGCAAAATCATCGGCGCGATCGGAGCGAGCGGCGGCGGCACCGATTAGCAAGACGGCGTGGCAGCGCCGCGTTAATTAAGCTGGAGAGAGACCATGCGACTTGATGTCTTGATCGCGCTCAGCATCGCCTCGACGCTGGCGCTCGGCGGCACGGTGCTGGCGCAGCAACCGGCGCCGTCTCCCGCCCCGGCCGCTCCTCCCGGGCCGCCCGCCGACTATGGGCTGCCCATCACCAATGAGCAGGCCAAGGCCGTCGCCGCCGCCGCGCTTGCCGAGGCCAAGAAAAACAATTGGCGCATGGCGTTCGCGATCGTCGGACCGGCGGGCGAGCTCGTCTATTTCGAGAAGATGGACGGCACCCAGCTGGCGTCGGTCGCGATTTCCCAGGGCAAGGCGCGCACGTCGGCGCTGTTCCGTCGTCCGAGCAAAGCGTTCGCGGATCAGTACGCCGCGGGTAATACCGCGTTCACGACCTTTCCGGAAAAGCCGGTGGCATCCGAGGGTGGCGTTCCGATCGTCGTCAACGGCAAGATCATCGGCGCGATCGGGGCGAGCGGCGGCACCGGCCAGCAAGACGGCATGGCGGCGGCCGCGGGCGCAAGCGCGGCGAAATAGGCGAGCGCCAACGCGGGCGCGCGCGACTGCGATACGGGCCCGGCTCCAAGTCGTAAGTCCATAGAAACTCTTGTTTTTCGCCGGAGCGCGCGCCGCCGGCTCACGTCACATAAAATATCCGCGAGCCGCAACCCAGCTTTCCCCTTTCACGTATAATGAAGGAACAATCGATACCCCCAAGCGGTTTCCTGTCACCTAACACCTCTCGATTTCTCCAACCCGGGAATGGGCATGCCGCCCGCGACCTCGTCACCCGTCCTTCGTCGCCGCCGTGACGAAGGTGATACCACAACAATCCCACGAGCAGCGCCGACCGATCCTCGGACCCCTTGGCGTGATGCGTTTCGCGCGGTGCGTACGGAAACGGAGCGCCGCACCGCGCCCTTGAGCGCCGAGGATCAGGTGGTGCAGTCGATGCCCGATGCGAGCCCGACCAAGTGGCACCGCGCGCATACGGCCTGGTTCTTCGAGCAGTTTCTCTTGCTGCCGCATCTCGCCGGCTATCGCGTCTTCGATGAGCGCTTCGCCTATCTTTTCAACTCGTACTATGTGGCGGCTGGGCCGCGCCACGCGCGGCCCAAGCGCGGGCTCGTCACGCGGCCGGACTGCGAGCGCGTCGCCGCGTTTCGCGCCCATGTCGACGCGGGGGTCGAACGCCTGCTCGCCGGTGCCGGCGATGCGCAACTGGCCGAGGTGGTGCGCATCCTCGAGATCGGCCTCCATCACGAGCAGCAGCATCAGGAGCTCATTCTCACCGATATCCTGCACGCCTTCGCGCAAAATCCGGTGGCGCCCAGCTACGAGGCCAATTGGCGTCCGCCGCCTGTGTCATCCGCGTCGGGCGGATTTGTCGCGTTGCCCTCCGGCATCCACGGCATCGGCTTTGAGGGCGAAGGCTATTGCTTCGACAACGAGCGGCCGGCGCACCGGGTGTTGCTGCAGCCGGCCTGCATCGGGCGCGGTCTCGTGACCAACGCGCAATGGCTCGAATTCATGGCCGAGGGCGGCTATGCGACGCCGTCGTTATGGCTCTCCGATGGCTGGGCGACGGTTGAGGCGGAAGGCTGGAACGCGCCCGGCTACTGGCGCAAGTGCGATGGCGCGTGGTACTCCCTCACGCTCGGCGGGCTGCGCCCGGTCGATCCCGACGCGCCGGTTGCGCATGTGAGCTACTACGAGGCGGAGGCCTTCGCGCGCTGGGCTGGCAAGCATTTGCCGACCGAGGCGGAATGGGAAGTGGCGGCGCGCGCAAATCTCCTCGATGACGTCTTCGGCATCGTATGGCAGTGGACGCGCAGCGCTTACTTGCCCTATCCGGGCTACCGCGCGGCGGACGGCGCGCTCGGGGAGTACAACGGCAAGTTCATGATCAATCAAATGGTTTTGCGCGGGAGCTCGCACGCGACGCCCGCCGGCCATGCGCGCGCGAGCTATCGCAATTTCTTCTATCCGTCGGCGCGCTGGCAGTTTAGCGGGCTCAGGCTGTTGGACTATGTGGGATGAATGCGCGTGCCGACGCGCGAGGACCGGAGTTGATGATGGCTGCGCAGATCCAGGCCGCGCTTCGCGATGAACCCGCCGAGGCGGGTTCATCGTTTGCGCGCGACGTCATTGCCGGCTTGACGGCGCGGCCCAAGCGGCTCTCCCCGAAATACTTCTACGACGAGATCGGCGCGCAACTGTTCGAGGATATCACGGCATTGCCGGAATATTACCTGACGCGTTGCGAGCTGCAGATCCTGCGCGAGCGGGCGGCTGACATCGCGCGCTTTTTTCCCGCGGACTCGGCGCTGATCGAATTCGGCAGCGGCTCGAGCAAGAAGGTGAGGATCCTGCTGGCGGCGGCGCCGACGATCGCGGCCTATGTGCCGGTCGACATTTCCTGCCAGATGCTCGTTCAGGAGGCGGAAGAGCTTCGACGCGATCATCCGCGCCTCGCGGTGCTCCCGGTCGAGGCCGATTTCACCCAGCCGTTCTCGTTGCCAGCCGCGGCCGCGCAGATGGCCCATACCGGATTCTTTCCCGGATCGACCATCGGCAATTTCGAGCCGCATGAAGCCTGCGCTTTCCTGCGCCACGCCGGGCGCATGCTGGGACGCGGCGCCGCCTTGATCATCGGGGTCGACCTGGTGAAGGACGCGAAGATCCTCAACGCCGCCTACAATGATGCGGCCGGCCTGACGGCGAAGTTCAATCTCAACCTGCTCGCGCGCATCAATCGCGAGCTCGACGGCGATTTCGATCTCGCGAGCTTCGACCATCATGCTTTCTACAATCGCGAGCGTCACCGCATCGAGATGCACCTCGTCAGCAAGAAGCGTCAGAGGGTCAGCGTGGCGGGACGCGGCGTCGAATTCCGTGCCGGAGAGACGATCCACACTGAGAACAGCTACAAATACACGCTCGAATATTTCACGGCCTTGGCGCGCGGATCGGGATGGACTCCGGTCGCCGCATGGACCGACGCCGGCGCAAATTTTTCAATTCATGCGCTGGCGTTCGAGGACCGCTGAGGCTTCTTTTGTAGGGTGGGCAAAGCGAAGCGTGCCCGCGCATCTTTCCCGGCATTGAAAAGCGCCCCGTGGGCACGGCGCGCGAGCGCGCGCCTTTGCCCACGCCGCCGGATCTCGACTATAAACACGACGTTCCAATCGAATTGAGCGTCCATGCCGATCTGCGAAGCCGACCCCTGGCGCCTGCAATATTTCGAACGCGCCGACTGTCCGCCGGACGTGAACATTCCGACCGAGGACAGCGATGCCTGGCTTTGGTTTCCGGATCATCGCTGGGTCTACGACAAGGTCGCGATCGCGTTGAGCCAGGGTCTCGATGCCGGACCGCACGGCGTGCCGCCGCCGCGCTTTCCCGTGTTCTCCAAGCCGATCACCAACCTCAAGGGCATGGGGATCGCGAGCCGCGTCCTCCGCTCGCAGGCGGAATACGAGGCGAGCCTCACGCCCGGGCACATGTGGATGACGCTCTTGGATGGCCGCCATGTCAGCTCGGACGTGGCGATCGTCGAGGGCGAGCCGCGCTGGTGGCGCCACGTCACCGGAGAGCCCGGCCGGGAAGGCACCTTCGACTATTGGACCGTGCACGCCGCGCACGATCCCGGCATCGAGGATTATTGCGGCGCGTGGATCCGCCGGCATCTCAAGGGCTATACCGGCATCCTCAACACCGAGACCATCGGCGGTCGCATGATCGAGGTGCATCTGCGCATGAGCGATCAATGGCCGGACCTCTATGGCGCCGGCTGGGTCGATGCGCTCGTGCGTCTCTACCGGGAGCGGCGATGGGACTTCGCCGATCAAGACCGGCGCGACGGATACAGCGTGGTGTTGTTCGGGCCGCATGGCCCGCGCTATCGCCACCCGTCGGAAGCGCTCGCCGCACAGGTGCGGCAGATGCCCGGCGTTTCGAGCGTGCAAATCACGTTTCACGAGGACAAGGAACCCGAGCACCACGCCATGCCGCCCGGCGGCTTTCGTCTTGCCATTGTCAACGCATTTAACCTGCAAGCCGGCCGCGCCGGGCGCGAGATGCTGCGCACGTATTTCCTCGCTCGCGCGGCGTGATCGTTATCGTCGTAGGATGGGCAACGGCGCCTTGGCCGTTGCCCACGCGTTATTGTGCGCGTCTCTCTGTCCTACGTCAGCGCGTGGGCAAAGGCATTCGATGCCGTGCCCATGGGTTGCGCTCTGCGCCTTTGCCCACCCTACCTGCTGTTGCTAAAAGGACCACGATACCAAGCGAGGGAGTGACCATGAAAATCGTCGGTTTCGAAGCCAATGGCGCGCCGCACCTCGGCGTGGTCGAGGGCGATCAGGTGATCGATCTGCAAGCGGTCGACAAGACCATACCCGGCGATCTGGGCGAATGCCTGCGCCGTAACAACGGCGACCTGTCGCCGCTCAAGGACGCGGCCAAGCGCGCGCCCGCGGGCGCACGCCGTCCGCTCAAGGGCCTGACCTACGGTTTGCCGGTAGCGGCGCCGGGCAAGGTCATCTGCCTCGGCCTCAATTATCTCGAACACGTCAAGGAAGGCTCGCAGCGCGACAACATTCCGAAATTCCCGACCATTTTCATGCGCGGCCGCACCTCGCTCGTGCCGCACGGTCAACCGATCATCCGGCCGAAGGCGTCCGAGACGCTCGACTACGAAGCCGAGCTCATCTTCATCATCGGCAAGCGGGCGAAGCACCTTTCGCTTGCAAACGCATATTCGTGCATTGCCGGATATTCCTGCGGCAATGAAGGCTCGGTGCGCGAATATCAGCGCAAGACCACGCAATGGGACATGGGCAAGAATTTCGACCGCACCGGCGGTTTCGGCCCATGGATGGTCACGGCCGACGAGCTGCCGGCCGGCGGCAAAGGCTTGAAAATCCAGACCCGGCTCAACGGGCAGGTCATGCAGTCCGACAACACCGACAACATGATGTTCCCGGTCGCCGAGACCATTGCCTATGTCACGCAGGGCATGACGCTCGAGCCCGGCGACATCGTCTTCACAGGCACGCCGTCGGGCGTCGGCCACGCCCGCAAGCCGAATCCGGTGTGGATGAAGCAGGGCGATACCTGCGAGATCGACATCGAGGGTGTCGGCGTGCTCGTAAACCCGATCGAGAACGAGAAGTAGGGAGACCGAGCGTTCCGCGACACTGCGTGTGGGCGCGATCAGACGAGCGCGCGCGGAACTCGTCGCGGTGCGCGCCTTTATGCTTGAATAGACAAACTGGAGATTGTCATGGCCACCTTGAATGTTGTCTCGATCTGCGGCTCGCTCCGCAAAGGTTCCTTCAACGCCATGGTGCAGCGGCTGTTGCCGTCGTTGGCGCCCGACGGCATGAGCATCAAGCCCGCTCCCTCCTTTGCCGACTTTCCGCTCTACAACGCCGATATCCAGAACTCGACCGGCTTTCCGGCGCCGGTCAACACGCTCGCCGATGCCATCCGCGCGGCGGACGGGGTGATCTTCTGCACGCCGGAATACAATTTCAGCATTCCCGGGGGCCTGAAGAACGCGATCGACTGGGTGTCGCGGCTGCAGAACCAGCCCTTCGCCGGCAAGCCGGTGGCGCTGCAATCGGCTGCGCCCGGACCGGTCGGCGGGGCGCGCGTGCAGTACGATCTGCGCAAGGCGATGATGTTTCTCGACGCCTTCACGCTCAACAAGCCGGAGATCTTCATCGGCAACTCCGCGTCCAAATTCGACGAAAAGACCGGCGAGCTCAAGGACGAGACCACGCGCGGCCTCATCAAGCAGCAGCTCGCGGCGTTTGCGACCTTCATCGCGCGAGTGGCCGCGAAAAGCTGAACGCGCCGAAGCCACGCTTTCGTTATCAATTCGCATCGCATCGGCGCTGGCGCGCCGCCTCGGGGGGTGAATCGTGGCTGACAGGCAACTCGATGTGCTCGTGATCTGCGGCTCGTTGCGCAAAGGCTCCTACAACGCGGCGCTCGCGCGCACCTTGCCGGCGCTGGCGCCGGCCGGAATGAAGCTTCGCCCGGCGCCGCCGTTCGAGACCTTTCCGATCTACAACTTCGACATCCAGAACTCGAGCGGCTTTCCGGCCGACGTGAACACCTGGGCGGACGCCATTCGCAGCGCCGATGGGGTGATCATCGTGTCGCCCGAGTACAATTGGTCGATCCCCGGCGGCCTGAAGAATGCGATCGATTGGGTGTCGCGCATGAAGGAGCAGCCGTTCAAGGACAAGCCGGTGGCGCTGCAGTCGGCCGCCGGCGGCATCCTCGGCGGCTCGCGCATGCAATATCACCTGCGGCAGTCGCTGACCTCGGTCGACGTCATCCTTTTCGGCAGGCCCGAGGTCATCGTCACCTTCGCGCCGCAGAAATTCGACGAGAAGACGCTCGAGCTCAAGGATGAGACGGCCATCGGCATGATCAAGCAGCAGCTCGCGGAGTTCGAAAAATTCATCCGTCGCGTGAGCCCGAAGGAGTAAGGCCATGGCGAGACTGTCCGGCCGCACGGCGATCGTCACCGGCGGGGCGAAGGGCATCGGCCGGCATTACTCGCGAGCGCTCGCCGCCGAGGGCGCACGCGTGATGATCGCCGACATCGCCGACGGCAAGGAACTGGCGCAGGAGATCGCCGCCGAGCACGGGGCGAATTCGGTGACCAGCGCGATCGCCGACGTCAGCAACGAAACCGCGGTCAAGGCGCTGGTCGCAGCCACCATCGAGCGCTTCGGCAAGATCGACGTGCTGGTGAACAATGCCGCGCTGTTCGCGCCGCTGCAGGAGACGAAGTGTACCGAGATCGACGGAGAGCTGTGGGACAAGGTGATGGCGGTCAATCTGCGCGGGCCGTTCTTGATGGTCAAGCACGTCGCCCCGCACATGATCGCCCAGGGCTACGGCAAGATCATCAATATCGGCTCCGGCACCGCCTTTCGCGGCATCCCTTGGATGCTGCACTACGTCACCAGCAAGGGCGGCATCATGGCGTTCACGCGCGCGCTCGCGCGCGAGCTCGGCGAGCACGGCATCCGCGTCAACACGCTGGCGCCGGGCTTTACCTTGAGCGACACGGTGATGCGCGAGAATCCCGGCCACGTCGAGACCGCCCGCGACCGCGCGGTTCAGTCACGCTCGCTGCGGCGGGACGAGCATCCCCAGGACCTGCTGGGCGCGCTGGTTTTCCTGGCGTCGGCGGAGAGCGATTTCGTCACCGGGCAGACGCTCGCGGTCGATGGGGGCAACGTGAATACCTGATATTCGGCGCTTCAAACGGGAGATAGTTTCATTATATACTAATTCCCAGTTTTGGATTATTCTAATCTGAAATCGCCAATCGACCGAAGGGAGAGCGCCAATGGCAAGCGCGACCGCCAGCAAGCGAGCCGAGAGCAAGGCCCCGGGCCCCAAGCACAATATCGAGGCCATGCGGCAGGCGTATTACGAGCGCATCGCCAAGCACGACATGACGCCGCTGTGGAAGGTGATGAAGAACGTCGTCACCAAGGAGCCGGTGACGCGTTGCGCGCCGGTGGTCTGGCACTACGACGACATCAAGCGCCTGGTGATGGAGTCGGGCGCGCTGATCACGGCCGAGGAGGCCGAGCGTCGCGTGCTGATCCTGGAAAATCCCGGCATGCGCGGCGAATCCAAGGCCACCAACACGCTGTTCGCCGGCGTCCAGATGATCCTCCCGGGCGAGGTCGCTCCCGCCCACCGCCACGTCTCCTCGGCCATCCGCTTCGTGCTCGACGGTGATGGCGCCTATACCGCGGTCGAGGGCGAGAAGGCCTACATGTCGCCCGGCGACTTCGTCATCACCGCCAACTGGGCGCCGCATGACCACGGCAACACCTCCAAGAAGCCCATGCTTTGGCTCGACGTGCTCGATTTTCCCCAGGTCAATTTCTTCGAGACCTCGTTCGCGGAGCAGTTCGCCACCGCGACCCAGCCGACCAGCCATGCGGACGGGGATTCGCTGAGCTTCTACGCGTCGGGTGTGCTGCCCGACGGCGCGCCGGCGGCGCTCAATCGCAGCCCCGTCATCAATTACACCTACGCGCGCACGCGGCCGATCATCGAGCGCATGATGAAGGCGGGCGACGTCGACAAGTGCCATGGCGCGCGCGTGCGCTATGCCAACCCGATCAATGGCGGCCCCGTGCTGCCGACCATGGGCGCGAACCTCGCCCTGTTCCCCAAGGGCTTCAAAGGCGAGAAATACCGCGCGACCGACGGCACCATTTTCGTCTGCGCCGAAGGGCAGGGCGCCACCACGGTCGACGGCAAGGCGCTGGAATGGGGCCCCAACGACGTGTTCGTGGTGCCGCCGTGGAAGCATTACTCCCACCGGGCGGGGAAGGAATCCGTGCTGTTCTCGATCTCCGACCGCCCGGCGCAGGAAGCGCTCGGAATCTGGCGCGAGGACACCGGCACGCACTAGTCGTTCGCGTCCGCGGAGCTTTTTTGCAATCTTGATGACCGGCGGCAGGCTTACGCGCGGGGTAAGCTTTCCTCGCGCGCATGCAAATAGCGGCGAACATCGCTCGGTATGATCTCCTTCGTTCATGACGTCCCAGGGCAGCGCGTCATCTTCGCGCCGGGCGCTATCGCGCGCGTCGCGGACGAAGCGGCGCGACTCGGCCTGAACCGCGCGCTGGTGATCGCCACGCCCGGCAGCGGCGCCCGTCTCGGCGGCCGGCTGGTTGAAATTCTGGGCAGCCGGGCGGCGGGGCTGCATGCGCAGGCCTCGCTGCACGTGCCCAAGCCGGTGGCGGAGGCGGGCGTCGCGGCCGCGCGCGGCGCCGATGGCCTCGTCGCCGCCGGCGGCGGCGCCGCCATCGGCCTTGCCAAGATCATCGCGCGCGATCTCGGCCTGCCGATCGTCGCCGTGCCGACCACCTATTCCGGATCGGAAGCAACCGCGATCTGGGGACTGAGCGACGGCGAGCGGAAATTCACCGGCAAGGACGCCCGCGTGCTGCCGCGCACCATCGTCTACGACCCCGAGCTCACGCTCGCGTTGCCGGCGGCGGTGAGCGCCGCGAGCGGCATGAACGCCATCGCCCATTGCGTCGAGGGATTATGGGTCAGCGACCGCACGCCGTTCCTGATGGCGCTTGCGAGCGACGCGGCGCGCCGCTTCGCCGCCTATCTGCCGCGCGTGGTCGCCGACGGCGGCGACCGCGAGGCGCGCGCGGAATGTCTCGTCGCCGCCTGGCTTGCCGGCGTGGTGCTTGCCTCGGGTACCGGTCTGCAGCACAAGCTCGCGCACGTGCTGGGTGGCCTCGGCCTGCCGCACGCCGAGAGCCACGCGATCATCCTGCCCCATGTCACCCGCTTCAACCTTGCGGCGGCGCCGGAGGCGCAAGCGCGGCTCGCGGCGGCGCTCGGCGGCGAAGCCGCGGATCGCCTAGCCGCCATGCTGCGCGGCTTTCCGATCCCGCAGCGCCTGCTCGAGGTCGGATTCGATCGCGCCAAAGCTGACTTTGTTGCACAGGAAGTCGAGGCGATGGCGATCAGCGTGCCGCGCAAGGTGTCGGCCGAGGACGTGCGGGCGCTGCTCGCGGCGGCGTATTAGACGCCCTTTCAGCCGCGTGAGTGAACGCATCCGCATGCTCAGGCGTTTAAAGTTCGGCTGCCGCGCGCGGACGGTGTCGCTTCCCTGAATTTCCTGCTAAAGTTCCAGTCGTTTCGAGGGCTGAGGGGCCCATGCGCCATTTTGCAGGGGCGTTTGTGTGCGCGCTCTTCGTGCTCGGGCTTGCGCGCGAAGCAGCGCACGCCCAATCGATTGCGCCCACAACGGCACCCAAGTTCGAGACGGAGCCTTTCTCGGGCGCCGAGCTTCTTCGCGGCAAACGGATAACGCAAGCCGAGTGTGCCGCGCTGCCGGGTGCCGTGTGGGCGGCCGTCGACCAGCAGGGTGAGTGCATCCGCTATTATCACTCGACCGCTGGCGGTTCCGGGTCAGAGGTTGTGGTCTTCTTTTCCACCGAGGTCGCCTCGACCAATGCTCGCGGGGAGGTGAAGCCCTACGACTTCTACGTCAAGCAGACCCCGGCCGCGCTGCAGGACCGAAGCGCGGGGTG
>Ga0310916_10002732_pt1 | contig 10834 bp, 12 predicted proteins | sample GREbulkMGLF176_FD_203444 | JGI IMG/M metagenome (GOLD analysis project Ga0310916, IMG submission 203444) | Lab enrichment of tropical soil microbial communities from Luquillo Experimental Forest, Puerto Rico - GRE.bulkMG.LF176 | ecosystem: Environmental > Terrestrial > Soil > Tropical forest >...
CCGGGATCGATCAGGTACGCGCTCATGATGAATACGAAGTCGCGATCGACGCGGCGAAATCTCGGGTCGCGCGGGTGAACGACGAACATGCCCATCATGCCCATCCCCATCTGCACCATTTCGTCCGAATGCGGGTGATACATGAAGGTCCCGCTGTGCTTGATCTCGAACTCGTAGACGAAGGTCTTACCCGGCTCGATGTGCGGCTGCGTCACGCCGCCGACGCCGTCCATCCCGTTCGGCAGCAGCATCCCGTGCCAATGCACGGTGGTGTGCTCCGGCAGCTTGTTGGTGACGAAGATGCGCACCTTGTCGCCTTCGACCGCCTCGATCGTCGGTCCTGGTGCCTGTCCGTTGTAACCCCACAAATTCACCTTCATGCCCGGCGCGAACTCGCGCACCACCGGCTCTGCAACGAGGTGAAACTCCTTCCAGTCGCCGTTCATGCGCCACGGCAAAGTCCAGCCGTTGAGCGTGACGACCGGCTGATAGTCGGGACCGCTCGTCGGAAAGATCGGCGGTTGCATGGTGGTTGTCTTGGTGCTCGGCGCCTCGGGAATGCCAGCCGCCTGCACGCGCCCACTGACAGCGGTAGCACTTGCCAACACCGCGGCGGTGCCGAGAAAGCCTCTGCGCGAAATCATGGTCTTCTCCTTGATCAACGTGCGTCCGCCTTGCCGGCGGATGCCGCCATGGGGTCTATTCGTTCATTTCTGTTACCCGACCTGCCGCCGCCGGCGATGGCCGCCTTGAGGTCCACGGTTGCGAGCCAGAAATCGCGCTTCGCCTCGATCGCCGTGATCGTCGCCGCAATGCGCTGGCGCGCCTCCGCGAGCAGTGAAAACACGTCAATTAGCATCGCGTTATAGCGAAGCAGCGTTTCGTCGGAGATGATCTTGCGCAGCGGCAAGACCTCGCGCTGATAATGGCCTGCTATGTCATAGGTCGAGCCGTAGACGCGGTACGCATCACGTGCCTCTGAGCGCACATTAACCGCCAATTCGAGCAGCCGATTAACGGCCTGCATATAGGTCGCCTCGGCCTGGCGGACGCGGACCTCGCCGAAGTCGAACAGCGGGATTTGTAATCGGACATCGAAGCCGCGCATCAGAACGCGTTCGTCGACTCGCTTTTCCAGCTTATCGGCGTAGCCGGCGTCGAGAATATTGATGAATCGGCTGGCTTGGGTGAGGCCGTAGGATTTCGCGAGCACGTCGAGCTCGATACGGGCGATCTGCAGGTCCACGCGCCGGCCGACCGCGTCCACCTCTATCCCTGCCAACGTCTGAACACGATGTGGCAGCGGCGGAAGCGCATTTGGAATTTTGAAGTCGAGACTTGTGCCCCACAGGCCCATCGCGCGAATGAGCGCCTCGCGCTCGCTTGCCTCCCGCTGGCGCGCGGTGGCGAGCTGTGCGGTCAAGTCGGCATAGAATACCTGCTCGCGGGCCTGATCGAGCTTGTTCACCGCCCCGGTTTCGCCGAGCCGCGCTGCTAACTGGGTTGCGGCTTCGGCCGCCGACCGCGATTCCGTCAAGAAGTGGACGAGCTCGCGCGCTGCAACGGCTTGATAGTAAGCGCGCCGGGCTTCATGGGCGACGCGGAGCGTCTCTTCGGCGGCGCGCAGCTGCGCTTGATGAAAGCGTTCCGCGGCAAGCTCGGATCGCGCCGGCAGGGTCGCAAGTGCGATGATATCGGCGACGAGTTGCATCTCGCTCTCGAGCGCCAGCCCCGCCTGGATGCGTCGCCGTGAAAACGTTGGATTCGGCGGAAGGCTTTGTCCGACTCGGTCAGCATCGGCGATGGCGAGCTCATCGTATGCCGCCTGCAGACCGCGGTTGTTGAGCAGCGCGGTCTGGACCGCCGCGTCCGCGGTTAGGGTGCGGCCGAGAAGGCGGCGAACGGTGGCGCCGGCGACTTCCGCCTCCTCGGGCGAGCGGATCGCGGCCGCGTCCTTCTTCAGCTCCTGCTGTGCGATCGTGGCGACGACTCCCATACCCGCATCCGGCGAAAACCAGGTGCAACCGGAAAGCAGCATCGCCGAGGCGAGGCCCGACCTCGCGCGGAATAGTCGGCGCAGCGAGTGCGGCCGATGCGGGAAAGCAAGCGAACGAAGTTCCCACACCATCGGGCGCTCCTACTGCCCGGATTTGGGTTGTGGAGCGACGCGCTGGTTCTGCTCGCCCCAAGGCCCGGGCTCGACCGGCCGCTGGCTATTGTAAGGCGCAATCGTCGAGCGATAGCCAACCCGCGGCACGCGAACCCCTGGATCGGATGGATCGGGGCCCGCCACCGGCCAGCGTGGCGCGTCGGTGCACCCCACGAGCAGCAGAACGAGCCCCGCCAACGCCGCGAGCGTGACTAACTCGAGCCGGAAAGCCCGAGTGACCGCCGGTCTGCTAGCGGCATCGAACGTCCGAAGGTGCACGGACATGGAATCCTCGACTGTCGATTGCGGGCGGGCGTGCGCGACCGTTCAGCGCACGCGCCGGCTTCAACTGCGACAGTCAGGCGATGGGAGGCCGGTTGATGCGTTCCGGGCCGCGCCCGCTCAGGGCCTCGGCCAGAGCTGGCACGACCACAGAAGCTGGGATGTTAAGTCCGAGATTGATATCCGGCTGGTCGGGAATTGCCACGACGGAAAACAGGCCGCAACAGTTCGCCACCGGGGCCTTTCCATCGTCGCCGGCCGGCTGCGGCGCGGTACCGTCATCGTGGTGCTGATGAGCCGTGCCGTCTGCGTGGGCGTGAACCTTGCCGCCGTGATCGTGCGGGCCGACGTGGCCTTCGGTCAGACAATGCGCGACGGCGGGATTGTCGGAAAATGCAAAGGCCACCGACGGCGCGAGAATGCAAAGCGCGTAGAGCACGGCAAGCACTATCGCCGCTCTGGCGCGAAAAGTCTTGGTCAAGGCCGACAACATCGTGCGTCTTGCGCACTCCGATCCGCGGAAAACTCAGGCGCTCCAAGGATAGACGAGTGACCGTGGTTTGCAACGTTTCCTGGAAGGCCGGTTCGCAATTCGGGACGCGTTTTGCGGCGGAAGCGTGGCGACGATTGCCCGTGTGATACAAGGGACGATTGCCCATGTGATACAAGGTATGTGACGGAGCATCCGACTACTTTACCGCCGCCGCTCCCCTTGTCTTCGGTACGATGGCCAGAAATTCCAAGGACTCATGCGCGAGATTTTCTCCGGCATGTCGTTGAATCGGCACCCAGTCGACGTCTCCCGCGCGCCGGTGAATGTCATTGGTGCTGCCGTCAGCGTGAGTGTCTCGCAAGTATACGTCAGTCAACCAGACCACCAATCGCTCGCTCGCAATGTCGTGCATCGGCGTTTTCTCGTATGGCGCCATCCGGATGCGGACGACGACGATGGATTCATTTTCGAACTCGACCATGGCATTAGCAGGGCCGGCCTGCGGGATCGCGGCGCCGTGGGACGGCGTTGAGCGCGCGCCGGGATGTTGCGCCCAGCCGGGATCGGATCCGAAGGTCAGGAATAGACAAGCGGTATAGAGCCAAATTCTTGTGAGCGGATGTTTCATGACGAGTCGTCCTGGTGCTCGGTGACTATTGTTTGACGTTCGCGTCGATCGACCTTACGAGTTGAAGCGCACTTCAAGTCAAGGAGTTTCTTTCATGCCTGGGATGAGCATTGGGGAGGTGGCCAAGAAGATGGGGCTGCGGTCCTCGGCCATTCGTTACTATGAAAGGCTCGGCCTGATCCCAAAAGCGCCGCGGCTGAGCGGGCGCCGACGCTATGACGATCGTGTACTTGAGCGACTGGCGATGGTCCGATTCGCAAAACACGTGGGCTTCAGCATCGCCGAGATTAAGGTGTTGTTGCGCGGGGTCGACGGCCGCCCGCCGCCCGAGCGGTGGCGCAAGCTTGCCGCGCACAAGGTTGCGCAAGTGGATGCATTCGTTGCGCAGGCCCGAAACATCCGAAAAATGCTGTCCGAAACGCTGGACTTCCAGTGTCCGAGATTGGTGGAGCGCGGTCGCGCCCTGCACTCCACAACCGCACGTCCAGCCTTACGCCTGAAGCGTAACACCAGATCGTAAGTGGATATTGCTGATTCTGACTGGGTGCAGATGTCCGCTATGAGTCTTGGGTCGTCTGAGGCTGCTAGCAATAGATTCTGACGTCGGGGCCGGAAGTCATCAAAGGTACGTTCGTCGGCATGCTTCAGCTATGCGCGATCACATTGACCAGCCAAAAGCCCGCAAGGCTCAGCAGGCTGACAAAGACCAGGGCAACGGCGTTTATGACCATGCGATGCCGGTAATCATCCTCGCTTTCCGGGCACTCGTATTTCGAGAGGTCAGGGACCAGTGAGTAATCTGGCCCGGAATGACCGATTGGACCCTTCCCCCGCTGACTTCGGGGCGAAGCATCTGTTCGTGATCGGAATCGTATTACACGGCTGTCAGCGTCGGATGAGAGCACCGACGCCGGTAAGCCCCGCCAAGCCCCGACACATGGGCCGCAGATTTTTTTACGCAGCTGCTGATCTTGTGGGGTCACGATCGTGTATCGGAGCAGCGGGCCTGCCTCAGGATCGTCCCCCTGAAACTCGACGATCGCGTGTGCGGGAGCTCGGCGGCTATGGCCGTATTCCTCAAAGTGCGAGGCGCGAACGATCTTTAACGACGGATCCCGCGCGAACGTCGCCAATGCCGCGAGTTCGGCGCTGCTCGCACCACCGACGCGCCAGGACGGCTCGAGCACGCCTGATTGTGGCCAATCGTCAGCGCCGATTCCCTGAGCGACATCGTAGTTCCGGCGCGATGCTATGAAACCAGAAAATTCCTCCGCCGCCGCGTCGTACTGTCTTGCTGCAGCTACCGCGGCGCGTACCTCGGACGGCATGGGAAGTGCATCGAGACTCTTCCACCCGCCGCGCACGCATACGAGGTCCGACCCGCCGTAAACTGGCCGCCCCTCGTTGTCCCTGACAGTCCTTTGCGTTCCGTGATAGCTGATCCTAAGGCTCCCGATTGTAACCTCCCCGATGCTCAACGTCCTGACTTGGCGCAAGTTCTCTTCGAGGACCAACCCATATGTGGCGATTTCGTCGGCAGTGATATTTTCCAGGTCTGCATCGAGTTCATTCAGACTCGTAACCAGCGTCTGATCCCTTCCCGACGCACTGAGCGGTTTCTTCAGGCGGAGGGGTCCACGCCTGAGCATGCGTCTGGCCGCCACCCGCGCATCGCGGTTGCTGAACACGGTGTAGCCCGGCAACACGATCTCGCGCACTCGCTCGGCGAAAGCCGTGCACCAGCCCTGCGGTCGCTCCGCGTCACGATCGACCAGGCCATGGGTGATGGCTTTCGTCTTCACGAAAAGATGGGGCACAACGCCGCCGTAGAGATCATTCGCAGAACGAATGCCGAGACGTGATGCCTCGTCCAGCAGCAAGGTGTCGCCAGGCACGAAAAAGAGAGGGTCGGAATAGTCACATCCCGACTCATAGTGCCCCGAAAAGTCATAGCCCTTGATCTTGGCGATAGATTTGGCGCCCAAGTCGAGCACGACCTTGTGATGCGTCTGCAGCGGCTTGCCGAACCGCGAGAAGTAGACCACGACGACGCCTGTTGCCATGGTAATCGACCCTTCATCCATGCGCCCAGTCCACGATGGCGGCTGAGTGGCACTCCCGAGAGTGCGTTCTTCCTTCAGCGCGCCGATCCTCTCGTCTGGGCAGACGAGCACGATCGCCCTGATGCTGCAGAGGGGTGTTTAAGGCAGGTTTATGCCGAGTTGGACGGGATGATCGGCGGCAGTCACAAGTCCGAGAGGTGTGTGTTGTCAACCAGGTCTGCCGGTATGGTCGACGCAAGAACGGTGGACATGTTGGAACTGAGATTGCGCCTCAACTTACGGTATTGGGCGAAATACCCAGAGGGCTGCTGGTTCGCCGGGATTGGCACGAGCGGCGACGAAAAACCGGTCGAGTTCGGGAACAAACAGCGCAGTTCGTGCGCCGGATATCGTCGGGATGTGGGCCGAGCGGCCGTAGGCGTCCCCTTGCGCCTCGAACACATCCACGTATCCGTCGCCGCAGCTGAGGTACACGCGCTGGCGCTTCGCATCGAAGAAGAGATCGTCAGTATCACCACACGCACCCACGGCGGCAATCGCGCTGCCATCCCGCACGGAGAACACGCTTAGCTGCGGGGGATTGCGAGACGCCACAAAAACTCGGCCGGAACTTTCGTCCAGAGCCATTGGAAAATTGCTGCCGTTGTCGATCGGCCAGCTCCCTGTCTGTTTGCTCGCAAAACGGTCGACGACCGCGATCTCGCGCGCCTTCGGGACGTTCACGAAGATGCGACGGTCAGAGCGGGCAAGCTGAAAACTCTCGGGATGAGCCTGCAATGAAATGTCGGCGATTTTGCCGTTCGTCGCGGGATCGATCACCGCCAGTGCGCCGCTCCCGTACCCAACGAACACTCGGTTGGACGCGCTATCCACGCGAATGTTGTCGGCATCATTGCCGAGATCGATTCTGCCTGCTGCTGCGTATTCCGCGCCTCGGAACAGCAGCACGGACCCGTCACCCGCATTGGTGACAAAAACGGTATCGCTCGACGGGACATAGCCGACACCTTGCGGCTCCTTCAATTCGGTAATGACGTGCTGTACCTTTTGCTCATTCAAATCGACGACTCCGACGGTATCGTTACCGAGCTCGGCCACAAACAGACGTCGCCGGGGCAGATCGATCGCCATGTGATCGATCCGGCCCTTAACGTCGCCCAACGGAATCTTAGTTTCGAGCTGCAGCAACGGGGGGCTCGGCGTCTGAGAGAATGCCCGATCGGGTGCAAGCGACACCGTCGCAATTGCCACGAGGCACATCACGCAAGAGTAACGCATCATCATTGGCTATCCCTTCTGTTCATTGGGTCCAGACTGCTTTCTCAGCCGGCTGTCGGCTCCCCGGTGGCGAGGTCGTAGAACGTCGGCCTGATCGTATTGTCTTGGACCACCATCACTTCGAAAACAGGCTTGCCGCCGCGAATTTTCTCCCTAACAGCCAAGACCGTGCCCTGCGCCGAAGCCTTCTGGATGATTGTCGGAATCCTGACCTTGGTCATCGAGAGCAGCGCGTGATACTGCGCCGACCGAGCGATGTGCTTTAGGTCGGCGAACACGTCCTTCTTCGGGGTCCAGTTCGCTGTAGTCACGTCGCCTATGTACTCGTTGAAGGAATTATCTTCCGCAGCGGTGTCGAAGCCCTTCACCGAGGTATAGATCGACAGTATCAGCTTGCCGCGTACCATCTGGTATTTTGCTTCGATGGGCACTTCGGTTCCCTTGGCGACCTGAGCGATGCCTTGCAACAGGGTCAGCTTGGCGCCGTCCAATGCTTTGATGAGAGCTGCCTGATCGGAGTCTGCAGACCAGGCGATGCTGCTTCCCAACGTCGCCAATCCGACCGCGATAACGAGCATCAGACTTCTTCTCATCATGTTGACCTTCTTATGTACTTGCGAGGGAAAAGCGCATTCGCGGACCAGCTATTTGACCATGACCCATGTTGGCTGCAGCAGTGGGAATGCGATGAGGCCGACCACAGCCGTCGCCGCTATGAGCCGCGGGCTATTCACGTGCCTCGCCCTGATGCTGCGGGGGTTCGTTTAAGGCAGGTTTATGCCGAATTGGGCGGGATGATCGGCGGCAGTCGCAAGTCCGAGAGCTGTATGTTGTTTCCAAAGATTCTGGATACCGTGCGCGCAGCTGCACCATCCCAGGCGGCTTAAAACTGTCTTAAACTTCGCATGTGTTGAGCAGGGCGCGCGCTGGCGCAGTCAACTGAAAGTAGGCGTGCCGGTTTCCGAAAGGGCAAGCACATGCGTCTCCTTGTCGTCGAAGATGAGCCGCGAATTTTGGAAATCATCAAAGCTGCGCTGGAGCGCGCCGAGTTTGCCGTGGACACCGTGCGGCGGCGGGCCGATGCGCGGGAAGCGCTGGCAAACACCGCCTACGATGCCGCAATCCTCGACCTCGGGCTTCCCGATGGTGACGGGCTAAACCTGCTTGCTGAGTTGCGGCCTACTGGAAACCGCATCCCCATTTTGATCCTCACCGCGCGCGATGCGGTGGAGGACCGTGTTCTCGGCCTCGATGCGGGTGCAGACGACTACCTCGTGAAGCCATTCGCGATGAGCGAGCTCGTTGCTCGCACGAAGGCGCTGCTGCGCCGTCCCGGAGCGGCGCTCGGTACCACCCTTAAGGCCGGCAATATCGTCTTCGACACCATCGGTCGAGACGTCAGCGTTGCCGGCATTCCATTGCAACTTCCTCGTCGTGAGGCTGCGATTTTGGAGCACTTGCTCCGCCGCCAGGGCCGCGTCGTACCGAAGAGCGTTCTCGAAGAAAAGCTCTACGGCATCGACGAGGAGCTCGAATCGAATGCTGTTCCGGTGCACGTGCACCACCTGCGGCGCAAGCTGCAAGAAGCCGCAGCCAGCGCGGAAATTCATACTGTGCGCGGAGTAGGTTATTTGCTCGCCGAGACGAAAGGATGAGTTTTGTCGGTTTTCGCTCGTTGCAAGTGCGCCTCGCGGTGCGCCTTGGGGTGTTGTATGTCGCCGCCGCTGCAATCGCGGTCGGCGTTTTAGCCTATCAAGCCTACGACACGGCAGGATCGTTGAATGACCGCGAACTCGGCCTGCGCGCTGAGGATCTCGCACGGGCGATGGTCGCCGACGGTGCCGGCCAGCCTCGCCTTGAGCTGCCCTCGAAGCTTGCTGCCGCATACGCGGCGGCACCCGAAGATGACCTGTTCGCGATCCGTGATACCAATGGCCGCGTCATTGCCGCATCCCCCGCCGAGTTTGGCGAGCGCGTGTCCAAATGGCCCCCCTCCGCGGATGAGCCTAGCTATTTCCGCCTCAGTGGCGCTGGTTCCGAGGATTTTGGCTCCGAGACTTACTACGGCTTGAGCGTCGCGCTGCAGACGGCCGCGGGTCCGATGTGGATATCGGTCGCGCGGACGGAAGGATCAGACGCCCTCATCAAATCGATTTTGCGCGAATTCGTATTTGACGCCATTTGGGTGAGCCCGCTGCTCATGTTGGCCACATTAGCAATCGGCGTCTTTGCAATCCGCAACGGGCTCAAACCCGTGCGCGAGATTTCCCGTATGGCGTCGTCGATCGGTCCTGATGCGACGTCGGTACGGCTGCCGGAACAAAACCTGCCGACGGAAATCATGCCGCTGGTCGCTTCCATAAACCATGCGCTCGATCGGCTCGAGAAAGGCTTTGCCGTGCAGCGCGAGTTTACCGCCAACGCCGCCCATGAGCTTCGGACGCCGCTCACGATCATCACCTCGGCTCTCGAAACGATGGATGGAAACAGCGAGCTCGAGAAATTGAGGACCGACGTCGCGCGCGTGAACAGGCTCGTCGAGCAACTCCTTCGCGTCGCCCGGTTGGACGCCGTCGCGCTGGAATTCGGTACCGTCGATGTCAACAAGGTCGCGTCCTCGGTTGTGGCCGCGATGGCGCCCTGGGCCATCGCCCAGGGTAAGCCCATTGCGTTCGCCGGAACCGAGTGGCCGGTGAACGTGAAAGCAAACGCTCACGCGCTCGAAGACGCGCTGAGAAATCTGATCGAGAACGCGGTCGTTCACGCGCCGCCTGGAACGGAAGTGACCGTGACGGTCGATCGTGGGGGCCGGATCGAAGTGGCCGATCGCGGCAGCGGCGTGCCGCCAGAGGATCGCGAAAACATTTTCAAACGGTTCTGGCGCGGCGCGGGTGAAAGGAAGGAAGGCGCCGGCCTCGGCCTCGCCATTGTCGGCGAAATCATGCGAGCGCATCGCGGCAGCGTCAGCGTCGCAGATAATCCCGGCGGCGGCGCCCTCTTCACCCTGTCATTTTCGCCGACGCAAGCCGGGGACTCGAAGATCGCCGGCGGATGCACTGCGGCAGACGGGGGACGAGCGGAAACCGCAACGCGCAACTAAGCACCGGCCCGTTCGAAACCGATGAGATTGAACGCAAGCGCGTTGCTTCAGGTGCTGCCGCCGAAGGAAAGCGGCGAAGGCTTAAACCCTCGCCGCTCTCCGGCACGCGCCGATTTAGGGAGGAGAACCGGCGCGCCATCCGGCTCAATCGTCGTCATCATCGTCGTTGTCGGCGCGAAGGCGACCCGTTTGCGAGTCGACCGCCATTTTGCTCGTCTCCCCATTCATGGATCCGGTCACTTCGATATATCTGCCGTTGCGCGAGATGACGACGTTTGACCATCCGTCTGTTTGCAACTTCTCCAACACCTGCTCTGCGGTCACTGGGCGGTCACCCGCAATGAAAGCGGGTGCCTGGGCCTGTTGCGCGTTGGCGATCGTCAGCCGACGCTTCCGGCGAGTAACGCAACGCCGATCACGCGTGCGATGAGTCGTTTCATGTCGCTCTCCTTCGTGGTACATGGGCCATCGACGGGCAGAGCAAAGCGGCCTGCATTTAAGGCAAAATTAAACGCCGGCTTGCGCCGATCATACATCGGTGAGATCGACTCATTCGTATCGAGCGCGCCAGTGTTCGACGGCAGCGCTGAACGGATTAGCGCACGACTTCTGTCCGCGGCCGCAAATTAAAGCTCGGCTAAGGGGCATGCCTGCTCGTCCCTTAAAACTGTCTTAAACAGCCGCTGCCAGCGTGAGTTGGTGGGGCGACGTTGGCGGTTACAAAGGGAGGTCGACATGAGGATCGACAAAACGCGCCTGTGCACCATCGCCGTCGTCGCCATGGTCGCTGGCGGCAGCCTGTTGAGTATCGCTTATCCGGGTTGGAATGCGACCGGCGAAG
>Ga0310916_10002733_pt1 | contig 10832 bp, 11 predicted proteins | sample GREbulkMGLF176_FD_203444 | JGI IMG/M metagenome (GOLD analysis project Ga0310916, IMG submission 203444) | Lab enrichment of tropical soil microbial communities from Luquillo Experimental Forest, Puerto Rico - GRE.bulkMG.LF176 | ecosystem: Environmental > Terrestrial > Soil > Tropical forest >...
TGCCGTAACGTTCAAACCCCACCCTCGCCAGCGTCAGCTGCTTCATTGCCCCAACCTACACGCGACAACCCACCCCGCGGCTCATTATATCACGATCACTGGGAGATGGCTTTTGCAGAGGTTCCCTTGGATGGACCACTGGGGGCGCCGTACGTCAGCGGCTCGTTTTCATGGCACGGCGGCATCATCCAAACCGGACCGCGCCCTTCAGCCGCACTTGCGCCAGGCAGCCGAGACGTCCCGACGCCTAAGCGCTCACTCCGCTCGGCAGCCGCCCGCCACGGCCGTGAGGCAGCGTGTGAAGTTTCAGCTTGACCGGATTGCCGAGCCAGATCGCGTAACTGCTATGATCCTCCACCGCGTCCTCGGTCAGCGGGTGGACCAGCACGTCGAGCCCGTCCCGGTTCAGCATCAGATAAGGCACGACATGCTCGAACTGGTCGGGGTTGAAAATGACCAGAACATTGGCGATCGGGTGCGGTCCGACCGGCGTATCGCGGAAGCCGTCGACCTCGACCTGGAACTTCTCGCCGACCACGGCGCACACGCGCTCGGCGACGGCGCGCGTCTTTCTCGGATCGTAATAGATGTGGGCGTGATAGCCCAAATTCGCGACGGATTGCTGGGTCTTCTCGATCATTGGGAGACGCTCCCCGGAAGCTGGCAAATGCGTGCGGAATTTTTGCACAGCAATGCCCGCAAGTCGATTCAGCCGGAGAGGCCGCCAGCTATGCGGTGAGCCTCGCCTGCTGGCGCAGCATGTCGGCCGCCTTTTCGCCGATCATGATCGTCGCAGCGTTGGTGTTGCCAGAAACGACGGTCGGCATGATCGAGGCGTCGGCGATGCGCAGGCCCTCGATCCCGTGAACCCGCAGCTCGACATCGACAACCGACAGCGGGTCGCTGCCCATCTTGCAGGTGCTGGTCGGATGGTAGACCGTGCCGCCGCGGCGCCGGGCGTAGTCCAGTAATTGCGCGTCGGTCTCGACCGCCGAGCCGGGCTGGAACTCCGACTCGACGAACTGTTGCATATGCGGATTCGCCAATATCCGGCGGATGAGCTTCAGGCCGGCGACGATAGTGAGCTGGTCGATCTCCGTCGCCAGATAATTCGGATGCACGGCGGGGGCGTCGAACGGGTCTGGGCTCTTCAGTTTGATCTCGCCTCGGCTCTCGGGCCGCAGCTGATAGGCGATCGAGGTGAAGCCGGAAAACTGATGCAGCCCGTCCTGTGGCCGCTCGGCGCTGAACGGCGAGATCGAGATTTTGACGTCCGGCGAGGCGAGCCCGGGACGGGTACGCGCGAACAAGGCCGCGGGCGAGCTGATCATCGACAGGGGGCCGCGGTGGAACATGTAGTATTCCAGACCGGCCTTCAGCTTGCGCACATTGCTCAGCATCACGTCGTTGACCGTGATCGGCAATTTGCATCTGAGCTTGATCGGCGCCGAGTAGTGGTCCTGCAGGCTCTGCCCGACGCCCGGCAGATGATGCACAGGCGGGATTCCGAATTCCGCCAGATGCTGCTGCGGGCCGATGCCGGACAGCATCAGCAATTGCGGCGAGTTGACTGCGCCGCCGCACAGGATCACTTCGCTCGCTGCCAGTGCGGTGCGCTCCTCGCCGTTGTTGCGAAAGACGACACCGGTCGCTCGCCGCCCGTCAAATGTGATTTTTTCGGTGAGGGCATTGGTGACGATGCTCAGATTGGGGCGACCCATAGCCGGTCGCAGATACCCGACCGCGGTCGAGCAGCGCCGGCCGTTGCGCGTCGTCGTCTGGTGATAGCCGACGCCGTCCTGTTGGGCGCCGTTGAAATCGTCGTTGCGCGGAAACCCCGCCTCCGTTGCACTGGCGATGAACGCTTCGCAGATCGGATGCTGCGCCACATCCGACACGCAGAGGGGGCCGCCCGTGCCGTGGAAACTGTCGGCGCCGCGCATCTGGTGCTCCGAACGCCGGAAATAGGTCAGCACGTCGTCGAACGACCAGCCGGTATTGCCGAGCTGGCGCCAATGGTCGAAATCCTCGGCCTGGCCACGGATATACACCATGCCGTTGATCGACGAGGAGCCGCCCAGCACCTTGCCGCGCGGCCAGAAGACGCGGCGGTCGGCGGCGCCCGGGTCGGGTTCAGTCTCGTAGCACCAATTGACCGAGGAATCGGCGAAGGTCTTGCCGAAACCGAGCGGGATATGGATCCAGCGGTTGGTGTCCTCGCCGCCGGCCTCAAGCAAGACCACTCGCGTCGAGGGGTCTTCGCTGAGGCGGGCCGCGACGGCGCACCCGGCCGACCCCGCGCCCACGACGATGAAATCGGCCTCGATCATCTCCTGCCGCACGTTCATCTCACCGCTCCCTGCCACCATGACCAAACTTTAAACCGAACTCGGTAATCGCACCACAGAGACACCGAGGACACGGAGAAATTACGTTATTAGTTGTTCAGAAATTCAGGTCCTTGACTTAATCTAATAAAAACAGTTGTATAGACCGTTAATGGCTGCCACCTTCAGCTGTCCAGGTAGTCGCAAGTGAGACTTTGTCTCTAATTTTTCCCTAGTTGCGCTCGAAAACATCCGGTCGCGGAAAATCCCAGGGTTCGCTCCACATGGATCAAAAAATCCCGACTACTCGCAGGAAGAAGGCGATCATTGATGCGGCGATCCGCGGCCGTGCCGCCGGCGAAGAGCGGCGCACCCGGGCTATCGTGATCTACCCGATGAACGCCCTCGCCAATAGCCAAAGGGAGGAACTCATCAAGTTCCTCGACCAATCCGGTTTGCCGGAAAACCTGCGGCGGACCTTCGCGAGACATCGGCGAGATCCTCGATCGACTTCCGGCAGGGTGTGAATTGCACATTGACGATGTGCAGCTCGGCCGGCTGTTCGGGTTCGCCGTGGGCGTCTCAAACTTGGACGTTCTCCGACAGTTGAAAGTATCCACCACGCGAAGGAGTTTGCCGAAGAGCATCGCTGCGTTTTTGTTTTGCCGCGAAAAATACCGCCGAAGGGCATCGGCTGACCTTGTCGTACAGGGCGTAGAAGCGATACCCGGCTTCTGCCTTCGCTTTCGCGTGTAACGCCATCTGCAGTTTCTGAACCCTTTTCGGAGTTGTTAGGTTGCCCAATCTCCCGGTCCCTCACCACGTCTTGCGTCGGTCTTAAACTGAGGCCCCTTCCCTCCCCCGGCATTACCCGGCTTCAACGGTACTACTGGCCTCTCCGCCACCCCAGCGCGCCCGGCCCTGTCCCTCACGGGCATCCGGTTGACCATCCCTGATCACGCCTCGGGGTTTCCCGTGTTGCGTGCGCTTCCCTTGTGTACATGCTGCCGCCACTACCCCGGTGCAGCAGATGGGCGTACTCCTCGCTCAAACTGCGCCCATCCATATCAGCCTTCCCCGATTCCACTGTCGGGTCGGCCTGCACATCGTCCTTTTCGAGGTTTGCTTGGCGTTCACTCGCGTTGCGGCCTGCACACTCGCGCAATCACCAAATTCGTGACCGCTATCCGGGGGCTTCAGACATTTCGTCACCTCCATGCCTGCCCCGGTTGCTTCCGGCTGGAGCGAAGCGCCGGGTGGGCCTTACACCCACTGGGAAAAGCGCCGCCTTGTCACAGCGTCTTAGTCGGCCTCAACCGCCAGTTTTTATGACTGTAATATAAACGTCTTATGTATAAGGTCGCCGCAAGTGTGTCCCCGTTGTATCCCGGAGGGACAACCCTAGCCAATTCGCGCCCTCGGGGTTTGAGACCGCCGGGTAGATTGATCGTCCGGGCGGTCGCATCTGCGCTTTCCGCAAAGTTGGCGGGAGGGCTAGGATGCCGAATGCTCACAATCGGCAAGAGAACGGCGCTGGCGGTGCGCCGGCGGACCATTTCGCCCATTCCCGCCGCCGCATCGAGGATGATGAGGTGACGCTCGATACCATCGCGGGTCGCTCCAGCGAACATGGCAACGCTCGTTCCGAGCAGGAGCGCGCGTCGCATTGGGCTACTGGTTGGGGACGGCAACAGCGGCGCGCTGACCGATGCCGATTTTCAAGGATGCCGCTGGATTGAGGACGAGCCGAAACCCCTTCGGCGCGGCATGTTCTGTGGCCGTCCCGTGCTGGCCGGAGAGAGCTGGTGCGCTAGGCACCGCCTCGTCGTGTTTGGGGAAGAGCGCAGGCGGTGAAGGGAGTGCGGTATTTGCACCGTCGTCCGTGACCTCATCGCCCACGGGACGGTCGTGGCCCTGCTGATCTGCACCATCGCACTCGACCATCTGCTGCGACGACTTTTGACAGGAGCCCCTGATGCCTGACCGTAGCGATGGCTTCGTCGATGTTACCGCTCTCTAGTGTCGTGAGTCAGAGATTCGCTTAGGGTCGAGAGCCGTTTCTGGGAGACGGTCCCAGGCGTTTGATCTCGACCACTAGCCTGCCATACGCGCAGTCCGCTGCCGCGGCCCGTTGAACAGGTTGCCTCTCCCCTCTTTCTGCCACCGCAAATCTTCTCATAATAACGGCCGGCCTCCTTGGCGTCGACATGGCCAGCCTAGGCGCCGGAACGAGAGTGGTCGGGACTGGTTGCACACCCCACCCAAACGCTGTGCCACCCTTTCGCTGATGGCCACCCCCGGCCGAGCCGCAACACCGCAACAGCGTTGATATTGCTAGGCCTTTCCGGACCCGACATTGCGCCGTAGCCCGCCGCAATTGTTTGCAGCTCGCGGAGACTGACGCGCAGAATTATGGCTTAAATTCTGAACTTTCCACCCGCCCAGGTGGCTGGCGAAGCGTTCGCGACTGATGAGGATCGTGGGCAGATAACACTTTTCTATTTCCTGTAAGATCGGCCTCGCCGCCTACTCGCGGAAAAAGCCCTGACCAGCGCCTTTTTCCACAGATGGTCGGGTGATACCAACCGTCAGATTTTACACGGGACGTCCGCGGCGGCGACAAGTACGCGGGTATCGGTGAGCGTAGCAGAGGCGACGAGGCGGTAGGTGCCGCCGACGGCAGATGGCGGGAAGCCGCCGATCGTGGCAACTGAAAACTGACCGCCCCAGGCCTGCAGCGTGAAGTTGATCGGCGATCGCACGTAGATCGATCTTGCCGCTAACGCGGTGATCACGCGGGCCTGTGGGTTCGCGTCGTTGGCGGCTGTATTGCCAGGATCAAATGACGCCGTCCAGGTCGTCAAGGCAATGCTGCCGGCGCCGGCATCCACGGTGAAGTCGAGACAAAAGTTGCCGAACTCGCCAGGCGCCAGTGCGGGGAACGGCGCGATCGCGGCGACGGGCGCGGGCCCTAGTGTCGTGACGGTTTTCAGCGTAGCGGCCGAAAGATTGGTGCCCATGTCATCCCCTTAAGTATCGGTGTTCGGCGCGCAAGCCCGCCGCGGGGCCGGGCTCCCCGTAGCTCGGCAATGGCCAGCCCACTTTACCCTGGATGCTCGGCCATCCAGGCGTGGCGATGCGCGTCGTAAAGCCGGTCGACCGCGCCAAAGAACGTGTCCACTATGCGACTTTGCGCTGTGGGCGCCATATCAAAATGTCACTCCTCAGCAACTACAGATGACACTGCGGGGTAGATTTCCGGGGCTGTAGGGGGTTACCGCCAGATCGAATCAGGCGAAGGGGCCGAACTCGATGTCGACCGGCGTCGGCGTATAGACGAGTGTGCTAAATCTGAGCCTGCCCGCCGGCTGAATGCGGAAGACTGCGATATTGTCGGTGTTCTGGTTGGCGGCATAGAGGAATGTTCCCGACGGATCGATGTTCATCCCGCGAGGCCATTGCCCGCGGGTCGACTCCCAACCGATCACTTCGAGTTCGCCGGTATCCGGCTCGATTTTGAAGATTGCGACGCTATGGTGACCGCGGTTTGTGGTGTAAAGGAAGCGTCCGCTCGGGTGGATGCGAATCTCAGCTGCAGTGTTCGAGCCGGTGAAGTCGGGAGGCAATGCCGAAATCGTCTGTTGCCAGATGAATGCGGCTCGCACGGGATCATAGGTGAAGACGGTGACCGCGGAGACCAACTCGGACAGGACGTAAGCGTGTTGGCGATCAGGATGAAAGGCCATGTGTCGTGGCCCGGAACCGGAGGCGATCGCTGCGTAAGGTACTGTGTTCGGGTTGAGCACGCCGGTACTCGGATCCAGGTTCCAGACGTTGACCTTGTCGGCGCCGAGATCGACGCCAAACACGTGATTGCCATCGAAATCGGTAAGGATCTGGTGCGCGTGCGGTGCTTCCTGTCGGGCGGGATTAGGTCCGGTCCCGTTGCCGACGTCTTGGAAGTTGTCGGTCATGTCGCCGATGGAACCGTCGCTGTTGATCCGAAAAACCTGAAAATTGCCGCTGGTGTAGCTGGCGGCGAATAGGTACTGCCCCGACGGCTGCACGCTGAGATGCGTAGTGTCTTGCCCGTTTGTCGGCTGCATGTTGACAAAGCTCAGCGTACCGTTCGCTTGGTTTATGGAAAACGCGCTCACCCCGCCGTCAGTCATCTCATTGACGGAATAGAGGTGCTGCAGACTCGGATCGAGTGCGAGATATGATGGGTTCGGAATTTGCTCGACTTGAAGCGGGGTCAATCCACCATCGCTCGGGTTCATCCTGAACACGTAGATACCCAGCGCCTGGCTTGGATGCGTACCGCCCGGCGCTGTTCCTGGGAACGTGTAGGTGCCGACATAAACGAACCGCGCTTTCAACGCGGGCGACTTGCGGAGCGAAGCCAATGAGTCCGCCGTGGCCGAACCCGGCGCCACGGCCGCAATTGCGGCCGCCCCACCAACCAACGGAAACAGGTGACGACGAGATAGGACACTGGTTTTCATTCGGGGCCTCCTCCCTAGGCGTGGCCAACCGCCGTGGCAGGTTTCTTTCGTTGATATGCGACCATACCGCGATAAGCGAGGATTAACCAGTTATGATCGTAGACGGCGACCGCGGGCGATATTGTGATTGAACGCAGCCGATGACGAAGAAGAAAGGCTAGGAGTGACCCCCGAACAGCTTCAAGCACTTGTTGCCCAGCTGACCGCTCGCGCTAACAACGAACATGACGCCGCGGAGGTGCCCGGCTCGCCGTCGGCGCGACGGTTCGAGACGATGCGGCAGATCAGCGCTCAGATGGAACGCGAAGGCCACTTTGAATTCCGCCGGCGCAGCGACGGCAGCGTGTCCATCCATATGACCAACGACGGCGCGCCCCGGCGGCTAATGGTATTGATGGAGGCGGCCGGTTTGCTCCGGGATGATGCCTGAGTGGCTACCTTCTCTGCCACCGTCTTGCGCTCGCCTGGCCGCGGCCCGCCCGCGGCCTCCGCAGGCAGTCCGCCCCGTGATGCCAGACAACCGGCATACCCCTTGGTGCGTGGCGCGCACCGATCGGATGGTGTGCTCGCCCGGCCTATGCGCGCGCCCATCGTGTTTGGGAATGACAGGCCAGCACGCTCGCTAAGTACGGCATCCCGATCCTGCGCATGGTTGGAGTTCGCAGATGACCACCGGGTTCCGGTCGGGCTCAGGGATAACGCGAGCCCGTTGCCATTGCTGGCTTGCCGGCACGATTGCATATTTCCTCCTTGGGATGGCACATCCGCGCATCCAACCGATCAGGCCAACCTGGAGGAAAGAGCCATTCGACGCCCCCGACTGGCTGTTCGACCTCAAATACGATGGGTTCCGGGGGGCCTCTGCCATGTCGAGCAGGATCACGGCCGCTTCATCTCTCGAAATGGCAATGTCTTGAGCCGCTGTGACGCGCTCGGCGATCAGGTGGCGGCCGCCTCGACGTCGACGAGGCGGTAATCGACGGCGAGCTGAGCCGGCTATAACCTGGGCTATCCCGCTTTTCACATCGGCGTCCACATGCAGCAGAACCTGTCGAATGATCGCCGCGACGGCGGTAGCAAGATCACTCATCGGGTCGAACCACCCACTTCGTAGAACCGCGACGGCGAAATCGAACGGACTCCGGTGATGCTCGGCAGCAAGGCGGCGGCCCAGTCCGGCTCATCGTGTGGTGCAAGGATTGCGGACATGTCAGGTCGAGGCTCGCTTTCGTCACTTCTCGACTTTGCCTGGCGGACAGCTTTCCGGCTTGGTTTTCCGCTTGCTCGCATCTGGTGGCGACTGACGCGCCCGAGGCATCAGGGTGTCGTCGTGGCGGTCTATGTCGGCCCTGACCTCTTGCTAGTGCGCTCCTCGTATCGGACTGGTTGGCACTTGCCCGGTGGCGGTGTGCGGCGCGGCGAGACGCCAGAAGAGGCGGCACGGCGGGAGCTGGCGGAGGAGATTGGCGTCACCGCGTCGGCGCTGCTCCCTGCGGGCTCTACATGCGGCATTTGGGACGGACGGCGCGACCGGATATTTTTCTTTGAGCTGCGCTTGGTCGAATTGCCAAAGCTGCAGCTTGATAACCGAGAGGTCATAGAGGCCCGGCTGACCTCACCTATCGAGTTGCAGAACATGGTCCTGACGGACCTGGTCGCCATCTATCTCGCACGCCGGCAATAGCTCGGCTGCCACCCAGACCCGACTTGACTCCGCGGCTCTGCAGCGCTCCGGCTGGCGGGGCGATGCGGCGCGGAGACGACCGTACCGGATTCGGCGGCGAGGCTTGTGCGCGGCCAGTGCGGGAGCCGCCGGGTCAGCATGGTGGTGAACGGGGCGACGCGGCAACACCGACCCGCCCATATTTGGCAAGCCGCAGGCAGCGCGCGGCGCGGGCACCCACCATCAGTAGCCGCTCCAGGTCATTCCAAGTGATCGCCGCCGGTTAAGGCTAGAAGAGCAAGCGGTCGGTCGCTGGGTCACGTCCGTCAAGCGAGTGTAGATTCGAGTTGTAGCTGAGGGGCCATCAAAGGCGGCAGCCCTGGTGGAAATCATGTCTGCCAACGAATGTTCGCCTGACGATCCGTGCGAAGGGCTGCCTATCGAATAAGACGGCGCTCGCGATGGTCTTCAAGCTGATCGACAGCGCCCAGAAAAGTTGGCGACGAATTGACGGCCACAACCAGTTGCCAAAACTAATCCAGGGTGTGAAGTTCACCGACGGCATCGAGGTCATCGGCAATTGTGCCGCCCCTCAAGCCCAAGCCGCCGCGTGTTCCTTCAGGCCGTCACCAAAATTCGGCGATAGCTCATCCACGGTGCAGAGTCCACGCTGTTTCAATGGCTTGCCGTACCACAGTGGGTTCCCACAGGTAAGACGTTAACGCAGTCCTTATCGCGATCGAGAACCGCGTTCGCCTCTCAGAGCGTATTGGTCAGGTTATGAATTAGCGCCGAGCTGGCGTCGAACGCGGCCTCAGCGTCCTTGCTGGTCTCGGCCATCCAGATCTCTTGTAATGACCGCTTGGCCTTCGGCTGCTGGCTCTTCGGCAGTTTGTTGAGGACATTGGCGGTCTTGTGCACCCAGCAGCGTTGCTCTCGTGTGGTCGGCCACAACTCGGCGAGCGCCTTCCAGAAGCCAAGCGCGCCGTCGCCGACGGCGCGTTTGGGCGCGACCGCCAAGCCTCGGTTCTGTAAATCGAGCAGCAGCTCGCGCCTATCCTGCGCGCCTTCGCGCGCACCGTCGGTAAAGCCGAGCAGCTCCTTTTTGCCCTCCGGCGTCGCGCCGATGATGACCAGGATACATTGCTTGGCGTCTTCAAAACGGGCCTGCAGGTAAATGCCGTCGGCCCACACGTAGACATAGCGCTTGGCCGACAGATCGCGCTTGCTCCAATGCTCGTGCTCGTCGAGCCAGACCTCCTTCAGCCGCGCGATCGTCGAAGCCGATAGGCCCGGCGCATCCCTGCCAAGCAGGGCGGCAAGCGTCTCCTCGAAATCGCCGGTCGAGATGCCCTTCAGGTAAAGGATTGGGATCAGCACCTCCAGGCTGCGGGAGCGCCGCGCGTAGGGCGGCAGGATTGCCGGCGTGAAGCGGATGCCATCCGGTATATGGCAACGAGCGTGCGCCCGCTGCCGGTGAGCGCGATCTCCAGGCCACCGTCTAGCGGCTCGATCACCGCCTCCCGAACGGCGGGAAATCGGCGTGAAGCTCCTACCGCTGACAACAGGGTAGCGGCCAGAACGGCAAATCAGATTGCTTCGCTCAAACCCTTTGCGACTCGGAATGCAACCTTCTTTGACGCTTTACTGGCTTTGATCTGGATCTCCTCGCCCGTGGCCGGATTACGCCCCTTGCGCGCCGGGCGTGCCGGTCGAATTCGTACTTGCAGGACGCCAAGGTTGGGAATGCGGATTTTGCTGCCCTTCTTCAGCACACGACCGATGTCGGCCACGAAGCCGGTGAACATCTCGATCGCCTGCTTCTTGGCTACGCCGTGATTATAGCCCGCCCATTCAGCCAGATGTTTCAACGTGACGATCGGCGGCAATGGCCCGGTCATCGAAGCGGGCTTAGGATCAGACGTCGCAGTCCTTTTCTTGTTGGCCGCCTTCGTGATGACCAGCTTCCGCACCGCGGGTGCAGCCTTCGGCTTACCGGCCGTCTTTGCGGCTGGCTTGCTGCGTGCCGCAGGTGCTGTCTTTCTCACTGTATTGACCTGAGGTGTAGCCATCGAGGGCTCTCCAAGTTTGCCTTTCCGGAGCAGAAAATACCGACGCGTTGCAAGAACCTGCAACTTTGCGTGGAAACGCAGCGGAAACGACCGGTGGGGATGTGCGTGCTGCCCTGCTGATCTCTCCGCCGGAGCGAATCACTGGCAAAGTGTTCCAGCTTGGGCCGAGGCGACGAACGGTCACCAGGGGTGGAGACGAAGGCGAGCCAGTTGCAGAATGGCGAACTTCTGACCGTTACGGCAACCGACCCGAAGGGAAATCCAG
>Ga0310916_10002737_pt1 | contig 10828 bp, 21 predicted proteins | sample GREbulkMGLF176_FD_203444 | JGI IMG/M metagenome (GOLD analysis project Ga0310916, IMG submission 203444) | Lab enrichment of tropical soil microbial communities from Luquillo Experimental Forest, Puerto Rico - GRE.bulkMG.LF176 | ecosystem: Environmental > Terrestrial > Soil > Tropical forest >...
GTGCCACCATTGGGCGTCGGCGCGGTATTCGACTGCTAGTGAGCAGTGTCGGCACGGCGGCAGGGGCGGTCCCAATGGATCGATCATTGGTCGCTGTCCCAGATGACGCGGGCGGTCGAGGCGGTCGGCAAGCGGAGTGCGGGCAGGATGAGGCCGTCTTTGTCTTGCTCGTATTCGTAGATTTTTTGGGCGATGCGGAATGTGGTGAGTTGTTCGCGTTCGGAGACGGTGGGGATGAGTTGGGCGTCGTCGGCGGTGATGTGGATGGCGCCGGTGTTGTCGACGGTGGGCATGGGTTGTTCGTCGCCGTCGGCGTCGAGGTAGAACTCTGAAAACCGGTATGCCGCAAGCTGTAACGCGGTTTCGGGGTAGATGCCTTTCTCGCCGGTTTTCAAGTCGAGGAGCCAGCGTTCGCGTTCGCCGGTGGGTCCGGTGAGGTCGGCGATGAGGTCGAGGGTGCCGGCGTATCCGTGGGTGTAGTTGACGACGACGACTTCGACGAGGGCGGGGTCTAGTTGCCAGGCGTCGATGAACCTGACGTAATTGTCGATGTAGGGGCGCAGTTCGTCGGGTATACCGGTTACGGCGATGCCTTGGACGATGGCCTCGGCGTACAAATGGACTTGAGTTCCTTTGCCTTTGGCGCGGTTGGTGATTTCATAGCGGATGCCCTCGAGCGCTTTCAGGCGTGCCGCCGGGGGCAGCTCAGACAGTGAGTCCCAGTTGTCTATGGCACCTTGGGCGGTGGCGGATGCGGCCCAGTTGATCAGTTGGGGCTTCGGCAGCCCGGCGCCGAGGATGGTGGTGACGCCGGGGACGCGGCGGCCGTCGGCGTCCTGGTAGTGGTGGTTTTTGCCGCGGGTGACCCGCCGGATGGGTGGGCAGTATTTCATGCGGCGCCTTCGGGTGGGGTGAGGTGGTCGGTGAGGGCGCAGCGGTAGGGGATGCCGCTGCCGGGGCATTGGTGGCCGGCTTTGTCGTGGTGGATTTTGATGACGGGGGTGGAGGATTCGGCGGGTTTGTGGCAGACCGGGCACAGCGGTGTGTCGGGGAATCGGGTCATGCGGCGCCCTCGAGGGCTTGTAGGAGTTGTCCGCCGATGTATTCGGTGTAGGCGGGCGGGATCGCTTCGGCGAGTTCGGGTTTGGTCATCCAGTCGATTCCCATCGCATCTCGCCATTGCTGCAGGCTGCCTTTGCCGCCGCCGTCGCCGTAGACCGCGAAGTAGGGGCCGCTGAACCATTCGCCGTGTCGGCACCCGGCGACGCGCCCGCGGTGCGGTGTGTGCGGCGGCTGCCAGATCCATACGTTCGTTTCAAATACGCGGTGGCGGATGACATCGATGTTGAACATTTCGCCGCACAGCATGATCGGGTGGTGTAGCGGGGCGGAGGGTACGTTTTCGATGATGTAGGGCAGTCCGGTGGCGCGGAGTAGATCGCGGGCGGGCGCGATGAGGTCGGGGTAGTTGTCGGTGTTGGCGTTGTTCCCTTTGGCGAGGGTGGTGTATCGCTGGCAGGGCGGCGAGGCGTGGACGGCGTCGAAGTTGTCGGGCCATGCCGATGAATCGAGCGCGTCAGCCCGGATGAAGTTGAACGGATAGTGCGGCTGCGGATTGATGTCGATGCCGACGACGTCGAAGCCTGCGCGGTGGTATCCCATAGCGGCGCCGCCAGCGCCGCAGAACAGGTCCAGCAGCAGCGGGCGGCTCATATCGTTCGCCGAATGTGGGTGAGCCAGGCGTCGATCGCGATGAGCTCGGCTTCATCAGCGAGCCGGCGTTCGCGGCGGCGGCGCAGCAGTGCGGGGATTCCCCACACCGCGGCGGCGGGTAGACCGTAGGTGGCGGTGATGGCGGCGGCCACAATCAAGTCGGCGGCCATCAGGGTTGGTCTTCGATCATCGCCTTTAACGCTGGGATCGCCTCGTCCGGGGGTAGTGCGGCCAGCGCGATGAACGGCAGCTCCGCCAATGCTTCCAGCGCTTCGATGCTGGGGTCCGGGATGCCAGGGGTGTCGGTCATGAGGCGGCCCTTTCTTTGGCGAGGGTTTCGATGTCGGCGCGGTGGAACAGGTAGAGGCCGTTGGGGCCGGGCAGTTTGTGGGCGGCGGTGAGGTGGCCGGTTTGGACCCAGCGGGTGATGGTGGCTTTGTCGACGTCGAGGATGCGGGAGGCTTCCTTGGTGCCGATGAGATCGCCGAAGGTATGGATGGGCACGAAGAGTTACCATTGCACGTCTTGGTGTGCATTGCAACGACATTCGGGTGTGTCGGGGTGCCGATGTGTCGGTAGTTGCATAACCCCACAATGTGTGCAACGCTCGTTGCATGAGAATGGGTGTTGAAGGCCGGTTGATCCCGCAGTGGGATCTGCCCGACCGGATGGCCAAAAGTCTGCGTACCGCCGGTATCGGGGTGCAGGAAATGGCCGACTATCTGGATGTGCATCGCAACACCGTGGGCGGCTGGCTGCACGGCCGGATCCGCCCGGATGTCCGCACGCTGCGGTTGTGGGCCTTGCACACCGGGGTGTCCTATGACTGGCTGTGCCACGGCGAAGATGCGCCCCAGTTACCGCGCCCGGCGGGTGTCAGCAAACGCCGGCGGGCGGCGCGTGCTGCGGGTCCGCCGCACAAACCGGATGGTTTGTGCATAGTCGCGGGCCGCCGGCCAGCGGTTTTGACGGCAGCGTAAACATCTGCTTAGGGTAGCTAATGTTTGCCTACCGTTCGCGGGACCACGGTCCCCAGCAAATGTCATCGTGGTCGAGCCTGATCGAGGGTTATCTGGCCGAGCTGGCCGCCGCTGGCCGGCCGCCCTCCACGCGGCGGCTGCGCGCCGACCAACTGCGCCACCTGGCGCGCGGGCTCGGGCTGGCCCCGCACCAGGTCACCCGCAACACCCTGCTGGGGTGGTTCGCCGCGCAGCGGTGGGCCACCGAAACCCGGCGCGGCTACCGGGGTGCGGCGCGCGGGTTTTTCGGCTGGGCGCACCGCACCGGGGCGCTCGCGTCCGATCCGGCCGCCGAGCTGCCGGCGATCCGCGCCCGCCAGGGGGTGCCGCGCCCGGTGCCCGACACCGTCTATGAGGCGGCGCTCGAGCACGCGAGCCCGCGGGTGGTGCTGATGCTGCGGCTGGCCGCCGAGGCCGGGCTGCGCCGCGCCGAGATCGCCGCCATCCACGCCGGCGACCTGACCCACGACGGCGACGGGTATTGACTGCTGGTGCACGGCAAAGGCGACAAGCAGCGGCTGATACCCCTGCCGGCGGGGCTGGGGGCCATGATCCGCGCCCGGTCGGGGTGGGTGTTCCCCAGCGAGCGCGGCGGGCACGTCAGCCCGCGCTGGGTGGGTCACATGTGCGCCGAGGCGCTGCCCGGCGACTGGACCCTGCACGGGCTGCGGCACCGCTTCGCCACCCGCGCCTACGCCCGGTCCCGGGATCTGCGGGCGGTGCAGGAGCTGCTCGGACACGCCTCACCAGCGATCACCCAACGCTACGTCGCGGTATCGGAGATGAATTTACGGGCGGCGATGAACGCCGCCGCCGACTAAGGGGACCGAGGATGCCGCGTGCGTCCTATTTTCCGAGCCATCGCCGGACGGTTAAGCGGTCGACGCCGAGTAGTGCGGCGATGCGGGTTTCGGGGATGCCGGCTTGTGCTGCGTTGTGGACGGCGGTTTGGGCTTTTTTGGTGGCGGTGTCCATCGCGGTGCGGGCGTCGGCCAGGAGGTGGCTGGCGGTGGTGAGTTCGTTGATTTTCTCGGTGAGGCGGCGCTGCGCAGCTATTCCCAGCGGCGCCTTGCCGCCCTTCGAGCTATTGCATGGTTGGCATAGCAGCTGCACGTTATCCTTGTCGCTGGTGCCGCCCTTCGACCACGGGAAGATGTGGTCGTAATGCACGTCCACACTAGGTGTTAGGGCGTTCCCGCATTGGCGGCAGCAGCCGTTGTCGCGGATCCAGACGATACGTTTCACGTCGTCTGGGATGAGACCGCCGTTGTTCAGAGTCCGGTTGATGCTCATGCTGGCGGGGTCGCGCGGCGGCGCCGTTTGCCTTGCCATTCGCGTACAGTCATCCGATCTACTCCAAGCGCGCGTGCTACGCCGGCTTCGGTTTGGCCGGCCTCGATGGCGTCGATGGCCAGCTGGCGTATCTGCTGGAAGGTTGCGGCGTCTTCGGCGCGGGCGCGGGAGAGCCGCTCGGCTGCTGCGGCGAGTCGTTTGGGCCAGTCGTCGTCTGTGGCGGTCATCACTTCCCATGTCTACCTCAAATACTGTGGCCATGTCTACCAATTGTGGTGTAGCCTGGTCTACATGATGCACATGTTCAACATCTCCACCAAGATCGCCGCCGCATGCACTCTGGCGGCGCTGCTGGCCGGATGCGGGTCCGCGCACTCGGCGTCACCGCCGAAACAGCCCGACGACGGCGGTAACTTCTGGTCCACCTACATCAAGGAGCTGACCAGCCCGCACCCAGACGACGCCTGCCACCCGCAGACGCCGGCTGATCTGCTGGCACCGTGTGACCAGCCCGGCGTCGACATCCACCACTAGGGACGTGCGCGTGCTGATCACTATTCATTTGGGCGCGCAGATCGCGCCCGACACCATCCCCGCGATCCGCGCGGGCCTGGTGGACAAACTCTGGGAACACGGCGTGCCCGTCGAGCACGTCGTCATCGAAATCGCGGCGTGCACCGCGTCGGATTGGGAGTTGATGTGAAAGATTGCGGGATGAAGTTATCTACGTCGATGGCGGAGGCGGAGGATTATGCGGCGCGGTTGGCCGCCCGCTTGGAGCCGCCGTGTCGTCTAGATTTCGCGGGAAACCCGATAGACGTGCCGGCGATGTTGCGTGCTATTGCGTCTATCGACTGGTCGCGCACAGCCGGTGCGGACTGACCGTGGTGCATCGGTGTTTGTTTCCGGCGCCGCGGTTCGGGATGGTGTGGGTGTGTCCGGGGTGTGGGCGGCGGTTTTGGTCGGATCGGGCGCGGTGGTGGGAGTGGCCGCGAACATGGGAGCAGCGATGATGGCGCGGGTCGTGTGGGGGATTCCGCCGGTGTTGCTGGCGTGGGTGTTCTGGTATGGGCTTGTGTTGTGGGCGATAGCCTTTTAAGCAGACTGTAACGGGACCTCGGAGATGGAGGAAACGATGAGCGAACACGGGCTAAGGCAGTTCACTTGCGCGGGCTGCGGATGGACTAGCAGCGACATCGGCACTTTTCCGAACTTGGCGATACCGTTGTGCTGCACATGCGACAGCGACGCCCCGATGCTATCGCCGGGTGATCTACCGACCCGTGATGAACTCTGCGACGAATGCGCCCAATTTGCTTACGGTGGCGGTGGTGTGCCTGGTGGTGGTGGCCCGTCTGTGGGCTGATCCCATGGCGGGAACATCGGCGGCGGGGACGGGGGCGGGGGTGATGTTGGGGGCTCGAACGCGGCGGCCGGCGCCAGCCCGGGCGGTGGCCACTGATCGGCTGGTGACGGCCCCAGGATCGCCCACGGCACCCCGAAGCCGTCAGGCACAATATCGGGGTCTGGGTGCGCCGGGTGGTCGGGCTGGCCGGGGAACACCCGCCAGCAGTTCCACATTTCGATCAGCGGGTTGAATCCGCCCCATTCGCAGTGTGCGTGCATGACGCCGGACGTGGTCGCGGTCAGCTGTACCGTCTGGAAGTCGAAGTCGCAGTAGCCGCCGCCGGCGCCGATGATGTTGGCGGCGCCGCCGACGCCGGGGCACAGGAAGATGGTCGCGGCGGCTGGGGATAGTCCGGGGCCGCCGCCGCCGAGGCCGGGCGCCCCCAGGCCTGGTCCTTGGCCGATGCCGGGTGCGCCGCCGATCGGTACTGGTACCGGCGGCGGCGGCACGGGCTCGGCGGGCGCGGGTGCAGCCAGCCATACTGCGGCGGGGATCAGCGCGGTAGCGATCCCCGTCTTCATGCATCAGCCCTCGATTTTGTCCTGGTCGATGTCGATGCCGGTGATCTGCTCGGCCCGTTTCTGGTTGCTTTTGAACCAGACCCCGGCCGCGGCCAGCCCGGCGATGGCGGTGTTGATCCAATCCAGCGTGCGCTCCGACCAGAAGTTCAACCCCACTAAAGTGTTGAGCAGGATCAGCAGCGCCCCGCCGGCTGCGACGGCGGCCTTCCAGTATTCGGCGAATTTCGCCTGCCACGGCTTCGGCGCCGAGGTGGCGGGAGTGGTCATGGCAGCCTGCCGACATAGTCCCGAACATGTTGGATGCCCAACCCGACATAGGTCTGCCCGGGCCACACTTCGCGGAGGTGGTATTCGATGTGGCAGGCGGTGGGCGGGATGGTGCAGAAGAAAATCAGGCCGTCGATGGCGGCGGCGATCGCCGCGGTGATCCCGCGCACCGACAGCGCCCGGTCATCCGAGGTCAGTTTCTGGATCAGCGGGGTGAACCGTTCGGGGGCGATCGCCACCGCCCGGTCTAGGCTGACGTCGTAGCGCGCGATCCCGGCCTCCAGGTCGTCGTAGGCGTCGCCGTCGAGGTTGCGGACCACTTCCAGCAGGTTCGCCACGAATGTTTCGGCGAACTCCCGCAGCCCACTGTGTAGTTCGAGCTCGGTGCACAGGCTGTAGACGTCGCGTTCAATTTCCCCGGTCAGCCCGCGGGCGCTGGTGCCGTAGAGGTCGCCGGGGTCGATGAGTTCGCACCAGTCGTCGCCGCACACCTGGCGCGGCAGCCGGAACTCCGCGATCCCCTCGAACGGGGTCGCGGGCCCCCCGTAGTAGGTGTGCTGCTCGAACCGGGACGGGTTGCCAAAGGTGTAGCCGCACACGAAGTTGCGCCGCAGATGCTCGAGCCGCCCGCCGCGCTCGAATTCCATCCGGTAACGCGAAGCGGCTTCCCCGCCCTGGCTGTAGCCGCCGGCGATCACCGGGCGGTCGGGGTTGTCCAGAGTCCATTGCACCGCCCAGTCCACCGAGATCTCCACGGATTCCTGGTAGGACGGTGCCCGCATCCCTTCCCCGCCGTAGGGCGGGATGGGGCCGAAGCTGTTCGGTCCCTGCACGGGGATTTCGTCGGCGATGTCGGCGCAGCCGTGGGCGACGTCGGAGGGAAATCCTGTTCCTGGTGCTGCCCATGTGCCGGCGAATGTCAGCAGCGCAGGTCGCCCTCCCGGCGGACCGCCGTCGGGAAAGGGGGCGGCTCCCCGGGCTGCTCGGACAGCACGTTTTTGATGTGCGCGACCGCGTCGGTGACGGTGCGCCCACCCAATTGGGGCCAGCCGTGCCCGTAGCCGTCGCTGGTGCGCGCCCCGGCGAGCTGGTCATAGGACAGGCCGACGTAGTCGAGCCCGTCGGCAGTCGTGGTTTTGGCGGCGGTGCGCGGGTGGTCGCTGGTCTTGCCCTGCTCGAGCAGGTGCAGGATGTCCGATAGGGCGTCGACGACGTACAGGTTCTGCCCGGCCTCGTTCTGGCCGAGCTGCGGCCAGCCGGTGCCGTACCCGGTGGCGGGATCGATCGCGCCGCAAAGCTGTTCGTAGCCGAGCTGCGCATAGTCGGGCGCGGGTTCCCCGGTAGTGGGGTGCGGCAGGTTGGCGTAACACGCCGCCTTCGGCGGGATCAGGGTAGCCGCCTGGTCAAACGAAATCCAATACTCGAACGGCTGAAAGCCGGAGTCGGCGATCCACAGCGCCCGGCCGGGGTATTCGCTGTCGTAGCCCGCACAAGTGACGTAGTGGTAGACGGTGCCGCCGCCGTAGGACGGGTTGGGGCTACCTTTGATGCCGCGCGGGTAATTGCTCGGTGGCGCAACCCAATTCATAATGACGCCGTACCCGTTGTTGATGGAACGGACGATGCCGTCCCACAGCCGGGTCTTTTCGTCGTCGGTGGGCGGGTCGTGCGGGGCATCCACCGATGTGTAGTTGGCTTCGGGCAGCCGCGGATCCAGGCTGCGTTCGATCAGCGCAACGTAGTCGGTGCCGCCTTCGTCGGTGCCGCACTCGGCCGCCAGGGTGGCCTCGCCGACGTGGATGCCGCGGATGTTGAGGCACACCTGCGCCGACGCCGGGCCACACCAATAGCCCGTTTCTTGCGGCACAACGGCCGAATCATATTCCAGCACGATTTCAGCCATGACGGGCGGCCCTTCCGTGGTTTTCAGTCGGTCATAGATGGCGCACGCTTCGGGATAGCGTTCGTCGTAGCGGTCGGGATACGCGGACTGCTGCACTTGCTGCGCATACCAGCCCGGCGAATGGGCGTCGCTGTTGTAGTCGTGTTTGACGAGCTCGGCGTAAAACATGCCCGCCGAGGGTTCCACGTGCATCCGGTCATAACACGTGCCCCACCACGGGTCGCGCTGCTGAAAGACACCAACGCTGTTGGCGTCGGACCCGATCGCGTCATGCGGATAGGTCAACGATTCGGGGTCGGCGTGGTTGGCGTACATCGTGGAGTTGGTTTCGACCAACCCCGTCGCGATCGCGATGCAGATTCCCTTTTCCGTGATACCCCGACGTTCACCTTCGGCGATAATGCCTAAATTGATCTGGTCTGGAGTGTAATGAGGCATCAATCCACCTCGTTCAAATACGCGAACTTCCCGAATAATCTCTGCGCGGCGTCGTTATAAGCACACGCTGCCGCCTCTTCTGTCTGAAAATAACCCAGATACTGATAGTGGCCATCGACAACTATCTGAGCTATCCAGGGCGTAGGCAGATGGCGGCGAGCGGCGATAAAGCTGACACCTTTATGTCTGCTCGTACTCGGCCGCCGTCTCTTACGTCGATTCATTAGGTTCTGACTCTGTGTCGAGAACCGTAGATTGACGCGACGGTTATCGAGCATGTCGCGGTTGATATGGTCGATTTGTTCTCCGCGCCCAGCGCCCATGACTTCGCGGTGCATCATCACCTTGACGTATTTACGGAAACCTTCGCGTTGGTATCGCTGCGCGTATCGGCCACTGCTCAAGAACCACTTGAACTGCTTCAGATGCCCATGGTCTTGGCCATCGACTAGCGCACTCGTCCAAGCGTTGGTCCCGCACTTTACCGGGATGCGATGGTCGATGATGCCCGCCGCGATGCTGTCGGGCGTGTAGTGCGGCATCAGCTTTCGACCTTCACGGGTAGCGGCTGCTGGCCGGTGAGTCCGGCGAGGATCCCCGCTTGCAATTGGGGTTGCACGGCCTGGGCGAGGAGCTGCGCAACAGCGGTGGCGAGTTTGATCACGGTTTGTTCCAGCGCGGTCACGCGGTCCTCGAGGGCGGGCGGTGCGGGTGGGGTGGTTACGGCCGCGCCGTTGGTGGGGGTTTTGGGGCGGGTGGTTCGTGCGGTCATAATTTCGTTGTGTCCCTTCGGTGTTAGCTGCCGGGCGTGGTGATGTCGGGTGGCGGCGCGCGGTGTGGTCATTTCGCCCAGGTTTCTCCTTACGGGAATGGGACGACAACGATAGTGCGTGCGTTGTAAGTCGCCGTGGCGCCGCTGCCCGCCTTGTATTTCAACTTGAAAGTCGTTGCGCCGGGCACCAATCCAGTGACCAGGAAGGTGCCGCACATGGGGGTGATGGTGGTGCCGCCGGTTCCGGTGCTGGTTTGCCCCACCATCTCGTAAGGCGACCCGGCGGCGATGGTGTTGGCCCCCGACACGGCGAAACTGCAGTAATAGGCGCCGCTGACGGTAGAGGCATACGCGGCGCCGATGCTGAGGGAAACCAGCGCGGCACCGCTTTGCCCGATGGTCACCGTCACCTGATCGGTGGTAGTGGCCAAGTCGGCGTAGGTGGTGGAGGTAGTGTTCTCGGAGGTGGCGACGAAAGCCTTGGCTGGGCCGTTGACCAGGGTGTTGATGGCGGCGGCGACGTTGTTGGCGTGGACGTTGGTGTAGGAGTCGCCGGGGTTGAAGTTGGCGGGCAGGCTAAACGGCATCAGTGTCCTCCCGGTGGGGTGAGCTGTTCGACGTTGTCGTGATCGCGGCGGGGATGCCCGCATTGGGTGGTCACGTTGCCGGTATGAATGGCCGCCCAGCAGATCGTGTCGGGGCTGTCGGGGTCGTGTTCGGGGTCGGGAGTGAACGGGTGATCGGGCAGTCCGGTGCCGTCTAATGCGTTGATTGCCATCGGTTTTTCCTTGGTTATTGGTAGCAGTAGATGTAGACGGCGCCGCCGCCCCCGGCGCCGCCATAGATGTTGGCGCCTATCAAGGTCGCGCTGCCCCCAGCACCACCACCGCCCGGTAGCGCCCCCGCGGCCTGCGGTGACTGCCCCCCAGCGCCGCCCGCGAGGCCATGCGGGTTGTAGTAAGCATCCGACCAACTCGCCCCCGATTCATTCTGGCCGGGGCCGCCATAAAACGAACTGCTGGCCCCGGAGTTCCCCGCCCCGCCGCCCACCGACAACGTCGTCCAGCCGGGGATCACCACACTAGAGCCGCCCCCGTTACCGCCGGGCGCCCCCGTCGAGCCGCCGCCGTAGCCGCCGCCGCCGACATTGATCGTCACCCCAGCGGTGCCCATCAGGTCGCGGGTGATTCCCGTCCACACACTGTGCGGGGCGGCGTAGCCGCCGACACTGCCGGACAGGTTGTTGCCCGCCGCGCCCCCACCTCCACCTCCGAAGATGATCACGTCGAAGTAGTTGGCCAGCGGGTAGGTGGCGGCGGGGTTTGCGATCACAGTGGACGATCCCCAGCCCAGCAGGACCGGGTTGAACACGGGAGGCACGTAAGGCGGCGGTGGTGCCGGGGCAACGGGTGTACCGGGCGCGCTGGTGCTGTTCGTTGATGCCAGCCCAATCCACGGGGTGGCAGCGGAATAGGTGAAAGTGGGGCTTCCTAC
>Ga0310916_10002747_pt1 | contig 10815 bp, 6 predicted proteins | sample GREbulkMGLF176_FD_203444 | JGI IMG/M metagenome (GOLD analysis project Ga0310916, IMG submission 203444) | Lab enrichment of tropical soil microbial communities from Luquillo Experimental Forest, Puerto Rico - GRE.bulkMG.LF176 | ecosystem: Environmental > Terrestrial > Soil > Tropical forest >...
GTTTCGTTCTGTCCGAAGTCTGTCAGCGGCAGATGGTGAATCGGCTGGCTACGTGGCGTTATCCGATGCGATCGCACCGCGTGCTCGCGAGTATCCTCTGCATCCAGTGCTCCTTGACGGCGCGTTGCATGTTTTTTCTGGGGGCCGCTCGACGGTCGAGGTGCACGATTCGCAGCTTAAACTGCCAGTGCGTTTCGACCGAATACTTTTTCTGCGCTCTCCGGGCGCATCCGCGAGAGTGCGTGCGAGCGTACTTCAGTGCAATGAAGATTTCGTCGAAGGCCGCATCAGTCTTTACGACGAGTCCGGCAAACCGTGCGTGCTCGTGGACAGCTTCCGCGCAATCACCGTCGCCGGGGTGCGCCGCGGTGCGATCAGCGGTGTGCGCGATGTACTTTATCACGTTGATTGGGAGCGCACGCCGACAGTATCTCAGCCAGAAACATTGCGGCCTCTGCCCTTGGCGTGTCTTAGAGATGCCGCTCGAAACGCGCTCCACAACGTGATCACGACGCGTGGCCGCACGCGACTAGAAGCGGCGATTGCTGCTCAGGACGATCTCGCCGCAACACTGCTTTGCGCAGGTCTTCGGGACATGGGAGTTCGAGGTGAAACAAACTTCACGGCCGATTCGCTGTGCGTCGATGCGGCAATGCGCCCGGTATTCGAGCAGCTGATGTTGAAGCTGAAGAAGCGCCGCCTAGTAGAAATAGATAAGTCCGGCTATCGCCCAACCCCGGGGTTTGCCAGATCTGCCAGCTCTGCCCGTGAGGCGCAACGGTTCTTCATCTCTCGGCATCCGGGCCATCTTCCCGAAGCGTTACTTGTTGCTGGAAACTGCGCCGAACTCGGCTCGATTTTGCGAGGCGAAAGGGACGCGGTCGAGGTACTCTTCGCCGGCGCGGGCGCGGAACTGCTCGACCAATTCTACGGCGATGGTCTGCTCACAAGCCACTGGGTTGCGGCGATCACCGCCGCCGTGCAGGTAGTCGCGCGCGACCTGCCTGAGGGCCGCGGATTGCGCATTCTCGAAGTCGGCGCCGGTACGGGCGGCCTCAGCGCTCAAGTACTGCCGGCGCTCGAGCGCGGCCTGCACACCTACACTTTCACCGATGTATCTGCCGCCTTCTTCCCAGGTGCCATGCAAAAACTGGCAGCCTTCCCGGAAGTCGAGACGAAAATTTTCGATCTCGACAAGCCGGCCGCGGAGCAAGACTTCGCACCCGATTCGTTTGATTTCATCATTGGCACGAACGTGCTCCATGCGGTTGCCGACATTCGCTCAGCGCTGCGCAATCTGTACGACCTGCTGGCGCCGTGCGGTTCGCTCGTCTTTATGGATGTGGCCACACCGCAGCTCTGGACCGAAACTGTCTTTGGCCTCACGAGCGGCTGGTGGCGTTTCACCGATCGCGACCTACGCACGGTCCATCCGTTACTCAGGCGTTCGCAATGGGAGGTGCTGCTGCGCGAAACAGGTTTTGTCGAAACCGCTTCGCTGCCGGGTTTGATGGGACCGCACGGAGAAGGTCAGATCGCCATTCTGGCCCGCAAAGCATACCAGCCTTCTGCAGCCGCCGAGGGCGTAACAGAAAGTCCGGCGGAAAAGTCGTGGCTGGTTTTTGCGGACGAGAGCGGCGTCGGATCCGCATTGGTTGAGCGCCTTCGCGGAAGGGGCCTGCGTTGTCGAATTGCGCGGCGCGGAACTGAGTTCGCTACGACAGAGGCCGATACGTTTACGCTTCGAGCCGAAGCACGCGAAGATTGGCAGAAACTTTTCTCGACGTGCGCCGGCGATGCTGAACCGGAGCGAATCGTCTACCTTTGGAACCTTGACACGCAGCTTGATGGAAACGCGGTCATGGGGACCGACGCGCTCCTTCATCTTGCGCAAGCGCTCGAAAGCGTGAGACCCACGTCGAAACTCCGTATCGACTCGGTGACGCGCGGCGCGCAAGCCGTCGGCCGTGACGTGAAACCAACTGCGATCGCGCAAGCACCCGCAATTGGTTTGCTGCGCGTCATTCTCAATGAGTATCCAAACTACGTCTGTCGCGGAATCGATTTGCCGTCAAACGAATCTGCTGCTGATGTCAATCTGCTCTGGACCGAGCTGCTCCGCGCCGACTCCGAACGAGAAGTCGCCTTCCGCTCAGAGGCTCGTTATGTGCAGCGACTGGATCGCGGCCGCCCGCGTGTCGAGCGTAACCTTGACCCTGCCGTGCCGTTGCGCCTCGAATCACGTGAACGAGGTCAACTCAATAGCCTGAGGTTTGCGCCTTTTGCACACAAACCATGCGGTCAGGGCGAGGTGCTGATCGACGTGAAAGCAGCTGGAATGAATTTCCGTGACGTACTCAAAGCGCTCGCGCTTTATCCCGGCGAAGCGCCCGATGCGCGCATCTTCGGTGACGAAGTTGCCGGCATTGTCTTAGCCGTTGGACCGGATGTTACGCAGGTCCGGGCGGGCGATCGCGTTTTCGGCCTCGCGGTTTTCGGCCTCGCAACACAAACGATCGCGCGCGTTAGCGACGTGCGACGCATTCCCGAACATCTTTCGTTCGAGGAAGCGGCGACCCTGCCAGTCGTCTTCATGACATCGTGGCACGCGTTGAGGAACGTTGCACGACTGCGCAAACGCGAAACTGTTTTGATTCATGCTGGTGCGGGGGGTGTCGGCATGGCTGCGATTCAAATCGCGCATCATCTTGGTGCCCAAGTTATCGCCAGCGCCGGAAGTCCTACCAAACGCGCGCTTCTCGAAACTCTAGGTGTGAAACATCTGATCGATTCGCGACGCGGCGATTTCGTCGAATCCGTGATGAAACTGACCAATCGCCGCGGTGTGGATGTGGTTCTCAACGCGCTCGCCGGCGAAGCCATTCCGATGGGACTTTCGTGCCTCGCTGAATTCGGCCGCTTCATTGAGATCGGCAAACGCGACATTTATCAAAACTCGCGCATCCCGCTCCGGCCGCTGCGGGCCAACGCATCGTTTCACGTTGTTGCCATGGATTCCGTGTTCGCGGGCGATAAATCGCTCACACAGGAGATCCTGGCCGAGATTGCCGATCTCGTCGATCTGCGCGCTTTGCATCCGTTGCCATTCCGCGCTTTTCCGGCGAACAACGTTGGTGCGGCCTTCCGCCTAATGGCCGGCGGGAAGCACATCGGCAAAGTCGTTGTCTCGTTCCCAGAGCCGTTCGTCCCGAGGCGCGGCGAGCCGCTCGTTCCGAAATTTGAAATCAAGACGGACGGTTCCTATCTCATCACCGGTGCCTTCGGCGGCTTTGGCAAAGTGTTGGCGAACTGGCTGGCGCAATTTGGCGCGCGACATCTCGTGCTTTCCAGCCGCAGCGGCGCATCCACACCCGAAGCCGAAGCTTTCGTGCAAAGTCTCCGCGATCGTGGCACGGAAGTACAGATTGTGAAAGCCGACGCCGGCTTGCCTAACGACGTTGACCGCATTTTCGCTGAAATCCGGGCAAGCGGCCGACCATTGCGCGGCGTTTTTCATCTCGCCATGGCCATTGACGACGCGCCGCTTGCAGCGCTCAACAGCGAGCGAATGGCAAGCGTTATTGGTCCAAAAGCACTCGGGGCCTGGATGCTCCATGAAGGCACACGCGAAATGGCGCTCGACTGTTTCGTCACGTTCTCGTCGGTCTCCTCGATCTTCGGCAATCCAGCGCAAGGAAACTATGCCGCCGCCAATGCTTTTCTCGACTCACTCGCGCATCATCGTCAAGCACTTGGTCTGCCTGCCCTAACGATTAACTGGGGCGTGCTTGGCGGAGAAGGCTACGTCGCGCGCAACGAACGGATCGCCGAGTTTCTGACAAAGCAGGGCATCAGTGAGCTATCACCAGATGAAGTCACGTCTATCCTCGAATCTTCGCTCCGTGCAGGGAGCACACAGGTCGCTGCCATTCGGGTCGACTGGATAAAGTGGAGAACATTCTTCCGCGGTATGCAATCGAACCCACTGTTGGAGCGCATCTTCGCAGGAGTCCAAGGTCCGGAAACTAACGGGGTCACGAGCGATTGGCGTAACAAAATCGAATCCGCGGCGCCGGAAGAAAAAGAAAACGTGATCGCGCAAGCCGTCCGCGAAGTCGTCGGATCCGTCCTGCGTGTAAAGCCCGATGCGCTGCGTAACGATCAACCGCTGACTGATCTCGGCCTCGACTCGCTGATGGGCGTCGAGATCGAAAATTCGCTCGAGGCGGCTATTGGCGTTGCCCTTCCGCCGACCAGCCTGATGCGCGCCCGCACGATCGGTCAGATCGCGGCTTTGATGGCAGGCCACGTCGGTGGCGCTGCGCCGACGGCGACAGCGCCGGCCACTGCGCCGTTAACTGCGGCGGAGCCCGCTGGATCTGCCGCTGACGTTGAAGTCGACCTCGATGCTCTATCGAGCGAACAGATCGACCGGCTGCTCGGCGATGATAATGAAGAGCCCTTGCTTGAGGTGACTCCAGATGTCTGAAGCCAAACGTGCCCGTTTTAAACAATGGCTGGAGAGTGGCGAAGCACGCCTTCGTTTGCTGACTTTTTCGCAACGTGAATTGTGGGAGGCGTCATCGGCTCCAGTCGAAGACGTGTCCAACCACATTTGCTGTATCATCAACGTGCGGGGTCAGATTTCTCCCGAGGACTGCGTCGCTTCCTTCCAGCGAGTAGTGAATCGCCAGGAAGTGTTGCGACTTTCCGTCTTGCCGGGGAAGGATGGGCCAGTTCAGTTGATCCGGACACGAAGCGAGCCCGTCATGCAGTTTCGTGATCTTCCGAAGCAAACGCGCCCGGAAGAAATTGAAGAGCTCGCCCTCCGTACTTTCTACAAGCCATTCGATCTGATCCAGGGACCGCTCTACCGAGTGGAAGTACTCCGTCGGGCCCCCGACGACCAGCTAATGGTCTTCGCGATTCATCATGCTATTGCTGATGGTTGGACATTAGGCGTTTTCGTCCAGGACTTGTGCGCCGCCTATGCTCAGCACCGCTCGGGATCGCCTAACGAACTCGCCCCCGTTCCGATGTCGTACTCGGCATGGGGTGCCACGGAACGCGCCTACTGGCAACCGGCGAAACTGGAACAACGCCTCCTTTTTTGGAAATCGCAGCTCGCGGGAGTACGCCGCCTTTGGTCTAAGCCAGATCAGTTTAACATTGTCTTCGTGCCATGCCGGTTGGTCATTCATTTGCCGGCTGAAATATGTGCAGCTGTGCGCGAGCTCGCCCGTCGCAACGGCGCCACTCTATTTAGTACGCTACTTGCCGCGTTCCAAGTCACGTTGTCACGCTGGACAGGTGAAGACGACATCATTGTTGGAACACCCGTGGCCAATCGAACTAGGCAAGAGGTCCGCGAGACGATGGGATATTTTTCTGGCCTCGTACCGTTGCGCGGACAAGTTGAGCGAGAGCGCCCGTTCTCCGAGCACTTGCGAATTGTCCACCAAACGACCGTTGATTCGTTTGCAAACGCGATGCCCTTCGCAGAACTCGTGCGAGCATTGGGTGATCGTCCAACGCCGAGACGAAACCCTGTCTTTGAAGTGCGCTTTGCTTTACAGAATCATCCCATTCCTGACGTGGAAATCAGGGGCCTTTCACTTAAGCTCAGGATGCGCTCAACGGGCACGTCGCGGTTTGACCTGGGGTGCGAAATCACTGAACAAGGCGACACGCTTGAAGTGGTCTGGTTGTTCCGGCAAAGTTTGTTTTCCCAACCCGAGATAGAAGAATTGAATCGCTTATTTCGAAGAGTGCTGGAAAGTGTTTGCTGCTTGCCAGAAAGGCGGAGCGCGGCCCTAACGACTTAAAATCATGAACCTCGCAACTGCTGCCAAGACTGCGTCCGAACTGCACGAGGAACATGACGTGAGCAGCGTCGCATTCCAAAGCCTTGTGATCTCACTCGCCCTCGCCGAAACCTCGCTGTGGATCGGGGTACGGAGTGGTTGGCTCTGGCTCGCTCTACCGCTTGTGCTGGTCGTCGCGCATATCATGCACGGGATGTTGATTGGTTTTCACGAGGCAGTCCACGGGCTCTTACGTAAGAGTCGACGGTTGAATGAATTCGATGGCGTAGTGATGGGCGTCTTCAGCCTGCTCCCTTTCACTCTCTATCGCGTGGTCCATCAATCCCATCACGTGCATCTCGCCACCGAGCGAGATGCAGAACTGTGGCCGTTTGTTTTGCCCAACGCACCCCGTTGGAAGCGACGCGTCGCCGCTCTTCTCGAACTCAGCGTTGGCTTCATTTACTCGCCGTTGCTTTTCTTCCGCATTTTCTTTGGTCGAAACTCGTCAATCCGCAGCCACAAAGTGAGGCGGAGAGTTTGGACTGAACTAGCTTTAACAGCTTTTGTCTGGACCGGCATTGTTGCAGCGGTCGCGTTTTGGGGCGTTTGGAAGTATTGGTTTTCGATGTATCTGGTACCGGCGCTTATCGCTGCTAACCTCCAAAGCTGGCGCAAATACATCGAACATGTCGGGCTGACGGGCAACACCGCGAACAGCTCAACCCGTAGCATCGTGCCGAAAAGCTGGATGGGGCGTGTTTTTGCCTACACGCTGCTCCACGAACCTTATCACGGCGTGCATCACCAGCATGCCGGATTGCCGCATACAGCGTTACCTCACTTCACGTCCATGCTCGTTCCGAAAAATCCGGGGGAACGAATCCCATTTATGAGCTATCGGCATGCGTTGCCGGACCTAATCCGCAGCCTCGCGAATCCACGGGTCGGAGCGCAGTGGTGCGATTCCGCACGGAGCTGACGGCTGGTCGCGTGAGCAGGCACGCTCCAGCTTCGGGTTACGTCTTCGAGTCCGTTGGCCTGAAAAAGGAATTCGACGACGGCCAGGTACAAGCCTTGCGGGGCGTGGATTTTCGAATCGCGGAAGGTGAGCTTGTGGCGATTGTCGGCCCGAGCGGAAGCGGAAAAACGACGTTACTACAAATGCTCGCCGCGATCGATCGGCCAAGCGCCGGGACGTTGTTCTATCGAGGAGAGTCGCTGGTCGATCTGGCCGACCCTGCGGCCTATCGTGCTCACGAGATCGGCTTCATCTTTCAAGCGTTTCATCTGCTTCCGACCTTTACCGCTCTCGAGAATGTGCTGATTCCAATGTTCGAAAGTGAGCAGCCTCGCGCTGCGCGGCGGGCGCGTGCGTTGGAATTGTTGAGGTCGGTCGGCCTTGAACAGCGCATGAGTCATTTTCCCGCGAAACTTTCCGGAGGTGAAAGGCAACGCGTCGCCATCGCCAGAAGTCTCGCAAATTCTCCCTCAGTGCTTCTCGCTGACGAACCGACCGGCAATCTCGATAGCCAGAGCGCGGGCAAAATTCTCGATCTTCTCACAACCATCCACCGGGAACGGCACATGACAGTCGTGCTCGTCACCCACGACATGAGCATTGCCCGCCGCGCTTCGCGGACACTCCAGATGAAAGACGGTAACATTATCTTCGACGGCGATCCGGCAAATCTTTCCGGTAACTAAACGACATGACGTTTCTCGATGTGATCGCGCGTGGCCTTGTTCGTCGGCCGGTCCGCACCGGGTTGACATTAGTGGGTATTTCAGTCGGTATCGCCGCGGTCGTCGCACTGATTGGCATGTCGCGGGGTTTGGTCACGAGCTGGAGCGCGGGAATGAAGTCGCGCGGCACCGACATTGTGGTTCATAACATGCGCGGCTCGCTTACGCCAAAGCCGTTCCCCGCGTCTACGCGCGAGCGTATCGTGCATTTGCCAGGGGTAGAGGCAACGTGCGTCATCTTGGTAGATCTGTTCAGCATCGAGAACGCGGAGATGATGATTGTGTCGGCACGCGAGTGGGGGGGATTTTGCTGGGAAAATCTCAAGCTCGTCTCCGGACGAATGCCGAGCGATCAGACAGAGCGTGCCGTCGTTCTCGGCACGACGGCCGCGGACGTATTGAAAAAGAAAGTCGGCGATACTGTCCAGATCGAGACTGAAGAACTGGCGGTGGTGGGAATCGTGGACGGCGGCGCGGTTGTTGAAAACGGCTCGATCATTCTTTCGTTGCCGCTGCTGCAGCAAATTACGGGCAACCAGGACAAGATTAGTGTGATCGACGTGCGCGTCGCTCCCGGCACTGACAATGCTGGAATTGGGCGTCTTTGCGCGGAGATGTCCCGGCTCATCCCGGAAGGGTATGCAGAGATCGCCGGCGAACACCTTCTCCACAGCCAGGGCTATCGGGTAATCAATGCTATGAGCTGGGGTACTTCATTGCTGGCCATACTCGTCGGCGTGCTTGGCGTGACGAACACGATGCTCATGAGTGTCTTCGAACGAAAGCAGGAGATTGCCATTTTGCTCGCTGTCGGGTGGAAACGCAGCCGGATCATGCGCATGATTTTGTCGGAGTCGGCAATGCTTGGGTTTTTTGGCGGCATCATCGGCGTCGTGCTTGGCATCATCGGCGTGCACGTGATGAAAACTGCCCCCGCCATCCGTGGTCTACTTGAACCGGATCTGAGCGTTAGCCTCATGCTCATGGCCATCGGTATCGCGATCTGTGTCGGCGTTCTCAGCGGTCTTTATCCTGCGTGGAGCAGCTCGCGGCTGATGCCGAGTCTTGCGTTACACGAGTGAACAGCAAGAGAAAGCGCCGCTTTAAATTTATGAACCGCCATTTCACCGCCATATATAGCGGCCTTTTGGCAATCCCTTTCCTTGCCTTTGCAGCGGAACCGGCCGCCGAGTTGGCCGCACGACTGAGCGCAAAGCAAGAGGGCTCAACGTTCGTCCGGGTGCGGATGGAGACAAGTGGCGGGGATAAGCAAACGCTTCAGCTTCAAATCAAGTCCCGCGTTTCACGCGGCACCGCCGATATCGTTTACCAAGTACTTTTTCCAAAAGAGCGCAAAGGCGAAGCCGTTTTGCTGCAGCGATCGCGCGGGCGGGTGACAGGAACACTTTTCGTTCCACCGAACACCGTTCGGCCAATCGCGTCTGCAAAATTCACTGAGCCGCTCTTGGGCAGCGACCTTTCCTACGAAGACGTAATCGACAACCCTTTCGTATGGGACCAGCAGGCAATCGTCGGCACCGAAGTCATTGACGGCACTGCTTGTCAGATTCTTGAATCGAAACCAGGCAAAGGCCGCAAGTCTTATTACTCCAGTGTGCACACCTGGGTGGATCCTCGTCGATACGTTCCACTTCGCATCGAGAAATATGACGCCTCCGGCAGACTCGTGCGCCAAATTAACACCACGCGCGTTCTACTCGACGGAGACGAATCCATCCCCGCCAACCTCAGCGTGCGCGGTCCGCGCGGCACCGTGACTGAGATAGACGGCTCACGCCTCAAGCGAGGTGTGACTTACCAAGATATCGAATTCACGGTAGAAGGTTTAAAGCAACTGTCAGCTCCGCCCGGTTCGTCCCAGTAATCGAGCAGCTCGACTTGTTTAGAGGAGCGAGCAGAAATAACCTTACCCTTGCACAAATTCTTGCACACGAATCCGCATGATCCGACTCTTGGGCCACTGGCGCTCGGGTTCCGGCTAGACGACTTCCCCGAAGGCAAGCAATTGGCGCAGCGGATAATCCCGGAACTCGAGAGCAAGGAGAAACCTGCTCTTACCCATGACAGCTCAACCAATAACCTGATTTACCAATATCGAAAATTAAAGGAGCGATTATGAAATCGATTGGAGTGAACGAACAACAACTACAGAAAATGAAGACACATCCAGGCTTCATTGCGGCATTAGATCAAAGCGGAGGCAGCACGCCAAAGGCGCTGGCTCTTTACGGAATCAAGGAAGGTGCGTGGTCTAACGAGGATGAGATGTTTGCCATCGTGCACGAGATGCGCACCCGCATGATTACTAGCCCCAGTTTTACCGGAGAGCGTATCATTGGCGCCATCCTGTTCGAGAACACGATGGACAGGGACATCGACGGGCAGCCGACGGCTGACTACCTTTGGAACGTAAAGCGTGTCGTGCCGTTTTTGAAAGTGGACAAGGGCCTTGCGCCTGAGAAGGACGGGGTCCAGCTGATGAAGCCCATGCCGGCCCTGGCTGCGCTGCTCAAGAAAGCCAAAGCGAAGCGGATCTTCGGAACCAAGATGCGCTCATTCATCAAGCAAGCCAGCGAAGCAGGCATCAAGGGTGTCGTGAACCAGCAGTTCGAGCTAGCCGCGCAGATCATTGCTGCCGGACTGATGCCAATCGTCGAGCCGGAAGTTGACATTCACTGCCCGGAAAAGGTCAAGGCGGAAGAGTTACTCAAAGCGGCTATTCTTGAAAAGCTTAACCAACTGCCGCCCGGCCACGCGGTCATGCTCAAGCTCACGCTCCCAGAGCAGGACGACTTCTACGCCGAATTCGTCAAACATTCGAAAGTCTTGAGAGTGGTTGCGTTGTCGGGTGGTTATTCGCGGGAGGAAGCTAATGACCGCTTGTGCCGGAATCGCGGCGTTGTCGCGAGTTTCTCACGGGCCCTCGCCGAAGGGCTCTCTGCTCAGCAGTCCGATGCTGACTTCGACGCCATGCTGGATAAATCCATTCAGAGTATCTACGAAGCGTCGATTACCAAACAACAGCTAACGCACAAATCCTAAAACCTCTTCCAAAGGAAACGCGAAACTATGCAAATCGGCATGATTGGTCTTGGACGAATGGGTGCAAACATGGTGCGGCGGCTTCTGAAAGGAGGCCATCAGTGCGTGGTGTTCGACGTGTCGCCCAAAGCGGTGACGGAGTTGGCCCAGGAGAGCGCCATTGGGTCATCGTCACTTGCGGATCTGGCGAAGAAGCTCAGTA
>Ga0310916_10002748_pt1 | contig 10812 bp, 13 predicted proteins | sample GREbulkMGLF176_FD_203444 | JGI IMG/M metagenome (GOLD analysis project Ga0310916, IMG submission 203444) | Lab enrichment of tropical soil microbial communities from Luquillo Experimental Forest, Puerto Rico - GRE.bulkMG.LF176 | ecosystem: Environmental > Terrestrial > Soil > Tropical forest >...
CCTCCGAGGATGTGCAGCCGACCATCATGGACCAAAGCTGGACCAGACTGCAGCCGTGATCAAGCGGGTGGCGAGTGTGAAGCAAACTACCAGCAACGGATCGCTGCAGCTCCTACATCCGACAAGAGGTGTATCGCCGACGAAGGGATGCAGGAACTTGCAAAGGCGGTTAGCGAACAGGGTCTTTCTGTCGAGGAATATACCACGATCCTCGAGGTGGCGCAGAATGACCCCGATGTCCTTGAGAAACTCAAGCAGCGCATCCGTCCTTCCGTGAGTAGCCGAAAGAGCGGCGTTACTGCCGGATCGCGCCCGAGGTCCAGTTTGCAGGATATCGAACTCGCGATGTTCAAGCGGCGCGACGCGCCTCGGCACCGCTAGGCTCGCGCAGCACGTAGCCGCGTCCTCGTATCGTCTCGATATAATTCTTCCCGCTCGACGCGTTTGAGAGCTTCTTCCTCAACTTGCAGATGAAGACGTCGATGATCTTGTTCCCCGGCTCGTCTAGGCCGCCGTAAAGATGATTGCGGAAAATCTCCTTAGTAAGCGCAGTGCCTTTTCGCACACTTAAAAGCTCCAGTATCTTGTACTCCTTGCTAGTGAGGTGCACGCCAGCGCCACTGATTTCAACCATCTTGGTATCGAGGTTGACGCAGAGATCGCCCGTCCTGATGACTGAGTGTGCATGTCTCGTGGAGCGGCGCACGATGGCGTGAATGCGTGCGACCAGCTCATCCTTGTGAAAGGGCTTGGTCAGATAATCATCAGCGCCAAAACCAAGACCTCGGACTTTGTCGTGCATCTCGACAAGGCCTGAAACATAGGCGTCTCAACCTTAGAAAGGCGCAACGACCGGAGAACCTCGAACCCAGACATGTCAGGCAGATTCAAATCAAGCAGGATGATGTCGTACTCGTACAACGTGCCTAGGCTAACACCCTGCTTGCCAAGGTCAGTAGAGTGAACATTGAATTTCTCTAAGTTCAGCATCAGCTGAATGGATTGAGCTATGCTGGCGTCATCCTCAATTAACAAAACGCGCATGTCTCATCCGCTTTATCACGGCCTAAATTTTGCGCGGAGTGGAGCAACATCCGATGAGACCGGAGTGCTATGTCTTGATGTTCGGCTTGCCATGCCAGCAACTGATTCTTCTATTTAATGCGCTAGCCTCAGCGTCTTAACAAAGTCTCGATCAAAACTGGAGACAGGCATGCTGCTGGAATGCGGGATCAGGACTTCGATGTCTAGCGTCGAAAGCGTTGCACCACGATCCATGCGTATCATGACGTTGTCCTGACCAACGATGATATGCTTGCCAAGGGCCGTGAGAATCTCCTCCCGTAGGATACTGATCAGATCGGACTTACTGCAAATTGACCGCTCGTGCGATAAAAGGATTTGGAGCCGTTCCCGCGCTCGGGGAGCCGACCCTTGTCGCCGGGAGAACAGGCTAAAGAGGGTCATGCTGCTCTCCTGAACAGCTTAACGAACAAACGCTTCCGTTCCCCGTGGATGTTCATCGGAATGATCCGACCCCTGAGCCGGCGTGCGGCGTCGAGGTAGGCGCGCGCCGGAGCGCTCGCTACATTGCATAGCGTGATGGGCGAGCCGATATTGGAGGCGCGCAGGACCTCCTGGCTTTCCGGAATAATGCCTAGAAGCGGTGTAGAAAGGATGTCGAGAACATCTTCGATGTTGAGCATCTCGCCGCGCTTCGCACGTTGCGGGTCGTAGCGAGTGATGAGCATGTGTTTTTCAATTTGTTCGCCCTTCTCCGCCTTCTCAGTCTTGGAATCCAGGAGCCCGATGATACGATCGGAATCGCGCACAGACGATACTTCCGGATTGGTCACGATAACCGCGACATCGGCGAACCGCATTGCAAGCGTTGCGCCCCGCTCGATACCTGCGGGACTATCGCATATGATCCAATCGAAAGTTTTCCGCAGCTCCTTGACGACCCCTTCAACACCCACCTCGGTGAGGGCATCCTTATCTCGCGTCTGCGAAGCCGGCAGCAGCCACAGCGTCTCTAATCTTTTGTCCCGGATCAGTGCCTGCGAAAGCTTCGCTGTCCCCTGCACCACATTGATTAAATCGAAGACGACCCGCCGCTCCGCTCCCATCACCAGATCGAGGTTTCGCAGTCCCACGTCGAAATCGATCACGGCGACCTTCTGCCCTGCTTGAGCGAGTGCGGCACCTAGGGCCGCGGTGGACGTTGTCTTGCCCACACCGCCCTTGCCTGAGGTGACCACGAGGACTTTTGCCATCTTTCTATCTCCCATCAAATATCCAAGGCGTCTTCAAGCCAACATTGGGCGGACCGATTGCGAAGGTGCGTCCATTTGCTCGGCAGTGCAGTAATAGCCGTTGACCGAGATGAGCTCGGCTTCGTTCTTGCCGCAGAAAATCCGTGCGTAAGCGCATGGGGTCTTGCGGTTGAACGGCGATCGCGTTTGTCACGACTGCTCCTCAGCAGACCTTGAACCTACGGCAAGTTAACCGCGATTAGCACCCGTTAGGGTTAACGGACCGTTAACGATGATAACCTTGTTTGCCGCTGGTCTCGACGAGTTCGGCAACGAGATGGTTCGGCTCGTTTGGTTGAGGTCTGGACTTTGTGAGCGCGCGTCCGGCATCCATCACACCATCTCATCGCGGCAGGTGCGTGTGATGTAACGATAAGTCGCTCGTGGTTGGCACATCGGCGGGAGCGGTGCGCTGATGCCGCGCACTCATCCTGTCCCTAGAGCGGCCGCTTCACCCGATCTGCAACGGTTTGTGCTCTGCCTCGCATCGGTACACCAAAGTATCGACCAGCTCGGAGCCCAACTCGCGACCGATCAGCGCCAGATGGGAGGTGACATCGCGAAGCTACAGGCTGACGAGCAGGAAATTCTTCACAAGCTCTTAGCGACTCCGCTGCGGCCGGCCGCAGCCCCAACTCCCAAACCAGCCCCGGAGCTAGTTCTTATTTCCTAGCGTCACTTCGCCGCATCATACCCGCCCGCCAGCTCTACTCCAGCTACTCCAGCAGATAGGCTCCTGCCGCGGCTCATTCGCAAAGCGAATAGAAGGAGCGCAGTTCGCGTCCTTTCAAGAGCATCATGCCGGTGCTAAGCCCCCCATGATTAGTGATCCAGCTCCGGATTGTGGGTGGATATAGTTCAAATAACATGTTGGTCCCTTCCGTGCTCGTCGATCGCCCTCCCGTCTGATCATCAATCCAGCCAGCATGGAAACCGAGCACCGCGCGCTGAGTCACGCAGATTCTCTCCTTTGGGATTATTGTCGCTAACGTGCAGGCCGAAAAGCAATTTCCATCGATTATGATCCGCTCTCCTGAATCGCGTATTCTCGTAAACATCAGCAAGTATTGTCCAAGCGAGCCACCCATATCATTTTGAATGCGAGTGGCTGCAAATACCGGATGCACGATAGTTAGGGACAGAAATACGCCGACGAGATAAGCGTACAACCTCATTTTCGCCGCACCTCCGGTGGCCGGACGGTCACCGTTAACTCGGTGGGATGCCGAGTTGCATTTTTGCGTCGATATCCCGCTGCTTGCTCTCTTGAGTCTGTGCTCTGGTGCTGGCTCGCTGCTCGTTGAGACGCTTGCGACAATCGGAATATGCTTGGGTGCCGGGAGAGGCCCCGGACAACTGGCATGCCTGGTCATCTTGGGAGTCCAATGCCGCAGTTTGCTCACGGGTAGCGCACCCGCTGGTAACAACTGCCAGCGTCAGAACGACGGCTAACCACGTTTTTGCCATAGTCCCTTAATTTGGCTCTCGGTTCGCGCCCAAACTGTGGCCGTCGACGCCCGGCCGCCGGCGGTCGGGCCTTAGGCTGCCTCGACTCAAAGGGGGCAGCATATGTCCCTTAAGCCTACAAAATGCCCACCATGCTCGGAACTTGGTTGGCAGATCGTTGGCCGTTTGGCATTTACGCCCATATTCCGCCACTTTCAATCGGGGGGATCGATCTCTCGTCCACTCGACCAAAGCATTCGAAGTATGGTGCTCAACAGCCACACGCGAATGATTTTGCTTTTGCGGCGATAAGCGATGCACCACAGCCGAGTCGCCTTGTGTTATGTTAGGCTTAATGATTCGCGGAATACAGCTATGTGGCTGGTGCCTTCACTTGATGGAGGACTCTCATGCTCACGAACAGCAGGTACCTGAACGGTAGCCCCACGCGCTGCGCCTTTTGTAATCAGCCATTCCGTCTTCGCAACGGTTATTTTGAATCTTGGCGGGCGCCTAGCGGCGAGCATTTCTGCTCGGAATTTTGCGCCGACGACGCTGACGAAGCCCACTTCCAAAAGCTTCATGCCACCACGTTCTCAGTAGCTACTCATTCGACCCGATTCTCGGATTGCTGACCTGTCCGAGATGGGCGGACGTGCTGCAATGCCGTCAGTGGTCGAGTGCGGAAAAGTGCCAGGCAAAGTCGACGCAATCAGCGGTCGACCTGCTGCTTGGCGATCGGGCAGAGGCGCGCACATCCTCGGATTCATTTAAAGCAAAAAAGGCGCGCGTCGCAGTCGACACGGGCTCTATATTTCACTATCAGCATCGCTCGCTTTCCTGGCGAAAGGCCTCGGCAGCGAGGGGTGATATGATGCACATCGAGGAACGCGTACTGATTACCGGCGGCGCCGGCTTTCTCGGCTCCCATCTGTGCGAGCGCCTGTTGGCGGCTGGAGCCATGGTGGTTTGCGTCGATAATTTCTTCACCGGCGCGCGCCGCAATATTGAACACCTGCTCGATCACCGGCACTTTGAAGTGATTAGGCACGATGTCACCTTTCCGCTCTATGTCGAGGTCGACGAAATCTACAACCTCGCCTGCCCAGCCTCGCCGATCCATTACCAGCACGACCCGGTGCAAACAACGAAGACCAGCGTCCATGGCGCCATCAACATGCTGGGACTGGCCAAGCGCGTCCGGGCTAAAATTCTGCAGGCCTCGACCTCCGAGGTTTATGGTGATCCCACTGTTCATCCGCAGCCCGAGGACTATTGGGGACATGTCAACCCGGTCGGCCCGCGCTCCTGCTATGATGAAGGAAAACGCTGCGCAGAAACTTTGTTCTTCGACTATTGGCGCCAGCACCGTATGCCGATCAAGGTCGCGCGCATCTTCAATACCTATGGCCCGCGCATGCACCCGAACGACGGGCGGGTGGTCTCGAACTTTATCGTCCAGGCCCTGCTTGGCCGCGACATCACCGTCTACGGCGAAGGGTTACAGACTCGTTCGTTCTGCTATGTCGACGATTTGATCGATGGCCTTGTCCGACTGATGGCGACCCCAGCCAACGTCACCGGACCGGTGAATATTGGCAACCCTACCGAGTTCAAGGTGATCGAACTTGCTCAAATGACACTTGATCTCATCGGCTCGCGCTCGCGAATCGTCCATCGTCCGCTGCCGGAGAACGATCCAAAGCAGCGCCAGCCGGACATTTCGCTTGCGCAGAAGCTGCTCGACTGGAAGCCGCACGTCCCACTCAAGGAAGGCTTGGCCAAGACTATTGCGTATTTCGAACGGTTGCTCACCGACGAAGGCGTGCGCGCCCAGCTCGTCGAGGATTCGTGATGTCACGACCCCTGCCCTTTTCGCCCACTCACAATCGCCACCATTAGGTTCGATTGAAGAGTCCTCCCAATTCGCCGAGGACTTTTCTTATTTGGAAACCCAAAGGACGTTCCGCAATTTACATGCGAGCGCCCGCGGCACCGGCTGACCAGCGTCAGCCCTTGGGTCGTTAGGATAATCTAGACGACGATCGATCGCGCCTGTGAATGTTTCCCGGTCGCCTCATAGCGCCGTCGATAAACCTTAAGCCGAGTGACCCGCAAGGCCGCCACCCCGTAGCGGTCGATGCTCTCCTGCCAGGACATATATTCCTCCGCACTGAGTGCGTAGCGGCTGCAGGCCTGTTCGAGCGACAGCAGTCCCCCGCGCACGGCAGCGACCACTTCTGCCTTGCGCCGAATAACCCAGCGTTTTGTCCCAGGCCTCGGGAGGTCGGCGATAGTCAGCAGACCATAGGGTCCGTACACCGCTCTGCCGGGTCGTTGGAGTGATCCAGTCAGCATCTCGTCAGCCCTAAAACTGGCCAGAACAAGGATGGCAATTCTTGGTTAACATTTTGCTAACGGCTGGTCGCAGAGTTCCCGTTAGCACACGAGCAAGGGAATGCGAGGTTCCTCGATCTCCCGACCGGCTCAGTGCTAGCCAATGCCCAGTCACGTTCAACTGGCCGTTTGTTATCTCTTGCGAATCAGCTAGCATTGGTTGCCTGTTCCGTCACACTTCAGTTCCATGTTTGGCAAACGGAGTGTTTCCCGCGCTCCCCATTTCGCAGACTAGGCCGCTGGAGCCAACTCAAAGATCACACGGGGCTGACGGAAGGATGTTTGTCGGCCCCTTTCGGTATCGAGTCCAAAGCTCGATTGAGCCGTGCGAGTGGTCTGAGCATCAATTGAGCGAGGTCAAGGCTCGCTGGTCCTTGAAGGGCAGACAATGCAAAAACGATGCGCATATTGCGGTGGCAAGTTTGGTCTCGTTCGGCGGCGATGGTTGAAAAACCAGTTTTGCTCGAAACGCTGCCGCGAGCAATTTCTCGCCCAGCTTGCTCAATACGGAGACCGGGCGCGACAGTGGTTGGATTTCCTAACTGCTAAGGTCACTCCATCGCCGCCCCAGGCTTAGCGCCGCGCGCCGATAGTGGTGTTCAGTGCACCCTCCCCCATTCATTATAGAGCAACGACTATAGAGAAAGAACTCAATCTGCCGCGGTTTGAACGCCGACGGCCGGTTTCCAGATAGATGCTCGTAAGCGGATCGTGCGGGTCGACGTCGATGTATTTATTTAGCAGCTCAGAAGAGCTGTTATAACCTCATTCTTCCATAGCACCTTGGGCGATGGCGGGAGCAGATTTGTTTGCTTCTTCCGGAATTTCCGCGAGAGCCTTGCTGGGCTCTTCTGCAGGCTTCACGCTTCCGTATCTTGAGCTTGCCGAACGTGGTTGCGTGCTCGCCCCGAGCGGCACAACAACACCGACCTTGTTACTGCTGGCGGAACAGATGGAGAGTACGGCCATTACGACTAAGATCGTGGCAAGAATCGCCGTTCGGCTTATCATCACCCTCAATCCTTTTAGAGCTCCCAGGAATGCTTCGAATCAGGATACCCGCTAAAAAATTGCGCACCGAGAATGATCTTGCACAGTCTGTAGCTCCCAGAGCGCTGCTGCTTGCAGTCGGCGCAGCACGCTCATGAGAAGAGCACTCAAATTATTAGAACAAGTAATTCAATGACCACAATCCCGAACACCAACACTGCAAACGCTACGGCATCGTATTCCAGCCAAATAGGCATGATCGCCCCCCACCGTCCGCTCCCAACTGATTTGCAAAATGGTTTATTAAGGTTACCAAATCGTTGCCGGGGGCGTTGTATTTCAGTTGGCCCACTGCATCAGCCGCCACGACAAGCGCCTTGGATTGGCCCTGATGTAAGGGAGCAATAGCAGTTTCTGCGAATCAGAGTTTGCCCTGCACCACCCCGCAGGGGCCTCTTTTTTCACGAGCCAATCTTTTGGTCGTGCGGTCGTGGCTTATAACGCGCCGGCCGGTGGAAAGTAGAGCCAGCCACTTTAAAAAAACTCCTACAATCCCTACAGTGCTGGCCCCCAGACTGCGAGCAAGAGAGCAGTGCTAAGGCACACGAAGATTGCAAGACTAATAAAATCGATGAGACGCTGCATCACGAAAACGCCGCAGGAGTTAAAGATATTGCTTGTTTCGCATCACATCGGTTGAAAAACCGTAAATGGGCCCTCGCCCTGCGTTCTGCTGGCGCGTTACTTCATTCAATTGCCATTTAAGTCACCGCGAATATACCCGGCTGCGAGGATCGCGGTAAATAGTTAAGCTACGCGGAGGAAGCCGTACAAAGCAGCGACCGATTCTTTATTGCCAACGCCAATACCGTGCTCGCGAAGAATTCCATACCTGTTCGCTGGACGAGGCAGAGCGAGGTCTTACTGACGTCGCTGGTCCTCACCGCTCACTTCGTCAAGATACGTCGGGATATCGCTTCATGCACGGGCTCGAACTCCGCGAACGGTTGAAATACAAATGCCTCGACCGATCCGGATTGCGTCTTCGCTCCTGGTCGCACCGAGACCGGTCGATTGTGGGTCTATACGCGTGACGATCGGCCTTTGGGTGGACCCGATCCGCCGGCAGCCTACTTCTACAGTCCCGATCGCAAGGCGGAGCCACGTACGTGATAAGGCGTCAGCAGCGCGAGCAAAACTGGCACCGCCTCCCCGCCGGTCTTCGCGGTTCTCGTAGTATGCATTTACCATAAAAACGGTGAAAGCTTTACTCAAGTTGCGAAGTATAGTTTATTATTACTTAAGTGTGACATTTAGTTTTAAATCACTACTGGAAACATCAGAAGCCGTCCGCAGGGGTAAGAACCTACAGGTTTTCGATTGAGCTATTTTGATTGACGGCAATCTTAAACAGTTCGACAGAGACGTAATGGGGACCCCGTTCATGAGCGATCCGATTAGCAACGACGAAAATAGCGGGCATCCTGATGCAGCAAACCGGTTACGGGAGCAGCCACGCATGCCCTCGGCTGCGCAGCTCCGCGGTGCCGCGCCGCCATTCTCCTTGCGCGCCCGCGGCCACGATGATCAGAGATCGCCTTCCTACCGCGGAAGCTTGGAAAATGAGGTGCGCCGACAAATGTACGAACCCGAAGCTATGCCACGACCGCAACGCAAACCCTTCTCCGCGCTGACCTTTTTGAGCTGGCTTGCGATCGTAGCCGCATGCACGGCAGTTCTGATCATGGTGATCGCCGCGAGCACGAAGCCCTTCTGGCAAGGAGTAGGTGCGCAGCGCGATGCCAGCTCGGAGGCACCCCAGGCGTCCAGATTGTCTGATCGCCTCGCGATGATACCGGCTCCGGTGGATGACGCTGCGGGAACTGCGGCAGCGGCTAGAGCGCAGCAGTCCAGCAGCGTGCAGTCGCAGCATTCTCGCTTCGCAGTGCTGGAGCAAAAAGCCATCAACTTTCCCGTTCGGGGCGTAACCGACAGCGAAATTCGGTTTGGAATTTCGGCGCCCTTTAGTGGCCCTGCCAAGGAGCTCGGCCAAAATATGAAGCTGGGCATCGATGCCGCGTTCAACGTGGCCAATACGAATGGGGGAGTACACGGCCGACAGCTTCGGCTTATCGCAGTTGACGATGGCTACGAGCCCGCCCGCACCGCCGAAACCATGAAGCAGCTCTATGAGCAAGATCAAGTTTTCGGAATCGTTGGCAATGTCGGGACCCCCACCGCGGTTGTCGCACTGCCTTACGCGCTGGACCGCCGGATGCTGTTCTATGGAGCATTCACCGGTGCCAGCTTGCTCAGGCGTGACCCTCCCGATCGCTACGTTTTCAACTACCGGGCCAGCTACGCCGAGGAGACTGACGCTGTCGTGCGTTATTTGGTCAAGGTGCGACGGTTGAGGCCGGAGCAGATCGCCGTATTTGCTCAGCAAGACTCCTACGGAGACGCGGGCTTTGCCGGCGTCGCCAAGGCGATCCGCTCGCTGCAGGGGGGCACTGACAGCACAATCTTGCGTCTCAATTACAAGCGTAACACAGTGGACGTTGACGAGGCTGTTTCACAGCTCCAAAAGTACCGGATCCCAATAAAGGCGGTAGTCATGGTGCCTGCTTATCGGGCGGCAGCAAGATTCATTGAGAAGACACGCGACCTGTACCCGAGTATGATTTACACCAGCGTGTCATTCGTGGGCAGCACCGCTTTAGCTAATGAGTTGATGTTGCTAGGCCAGAAGTACGCAACGGGAGTGATCGTGACGCAGGTGGTGCCGGCGGTTGACGGCCACTCCTCGGTGGTCCTCGATTATAAGTCAGCACTCAGCAAATATTTCCCCGGGGAGCCGCCGGACTATGTGTCTCTTGAAGGTTACGTGGCGGGCAGCGTCTTGGTGGAAGCGTTGAAACGAAACGGGCCTCGGCTCGACACCGAAAGATTGGTGGACAGTTTTGAGAATCTTCATGATTTCGACATGGGTATTGGAACTCCTGTAACATTCGGGCTGAGTGAGCATCAAGGCGTGCACAAAGTTTGGGGTACGGAACTCGATGCGACGGGGCATTACCAACCCGTCGATCTGCAGTAGCTTCGTCAGCAAACCATCAAACCTAATGGCGTCGTCAATAGACCTCTGAATTGGCATATATTGGTCGGGGCGCATAGGTCTTAGAGCAGATTCCGGTCATGTATGAACATAGCCGGCGTGACGCAGGAAATTCCTACATTCTTGTGGCGTGAAAGTCTTCACCACGCGACCGATTCTGCGCAACAGGCCCGTAATAGTGTGCTCGGCGGCCTTGCGCAGATGCGCCTTCAATTTGCTGAAGGCCATCTCGATCGGATTGAGATCGGGCGAATGGGGCGGCAAATAAAGCAGTGTCGCCCCCGCCGCTTCAATCGCTTCCCTGACACCTGTCACCTTGTGGACCGGCAGGTTGTCCATCACGACGATGTCGCCGCGCTTGAGGGTCGGAACAAGGCATTGCTTCACATAAGCGAGAAACAAGGGTCCGTTCATGGCGCCCTCAAGAACGAAAGGTGCGGTCATCCCGCGCAGACGCAGGCCGCCGACAAAGGTGATGGTTTTCCAGTGCCCGTGCGGCGCGTAATCGACCAGCCGCTCGCCGATGGGACCGCGGCCGTAAAGTCGCAC
>Ga0310916_10002756_pt1 | contig 10802 bp, 10 predicted proteins | sample GREbulkMGLF176_FD_203444 | JGI IMG/M metagenome (GOLD analysis project Ga0310916, IMG submission 203444) | Lab enrichment of tropical soil microbial communities from Luquillo Experimental Forest, Puerto Rico - GRE.bulkMG.LF176 | ecosystem: Environmental > Terrestrial > Soil > Tropical forest >...
CCGCGCGATGGCGGACCGCATATCACGGGCCCGGGGAGGCAAGTGTGAGGTCCGTCACACTCGGGGAAAATTTTTACCCTGGAAGACCACGGATCGCCGTTCGGGGCGGCTCTATTCCGGTTCAAGCTTTGGTAACTTGTCCCCTTGCAGCAAGCCATTTTTGCCGGTTCCGGAGACCGCAAATTTCCCGGCTTGACGGGAAAATTGCCGCAAAAACCGAATCGAGAGGTTGAGTCCATCGGATGATTACCGAAATTCGATGGTAATCAAATACTTAGGTCAAGAGGCGCTGCTTATCGCCGCTACGGAAAACCGCGAATTTTCGGCCGCCGGAAACCGGGAAAAAACTTGATAACCGGGAAATAATCGGGAAACGGCAGCCGATCGTCCGCACGAGGCCGGCCATCTTCGCGTGCAGCATACGCTGCGATCTTGGCGCGAGGATGCTTGATCCCCTCACCCCATGGCTTGCCGCGCGGCAACTCTGTGATATTCGGTTTCCTGGAACCGATAAGAGACCGTCAGCGGCGTGACCCCAGCTGCAAGATGGGCGCGGATCGCCGTGACCATCTCCAGCGCATCGGCCCGCTTCTGATCGACCTGCCGGCAACGCGACCAGGCCGCGAAGTCGGCAAGCGGTCGCGGCGGGAGGTTGCGGGCGGCAGCGACCCGGGAGATCGCCTCCCAGCTGCGCTCCTTGTAGAACAGCGCTTTGCCGATCTCGGTAAGGCGGGAGGCCAGCCAGCCCTCCACGATTGCCTCTGCGACCGCCTGTTCGAGGGTTGCGCGGATGTTGACCATCGCCTGGGTCACGGCCGGGTAACCCAGCTCTTCGGGGCCGTGTAACACCGCGACCTCATCGTCATCGGCGAGGATGCCGTCGCGATAAGCGGCAAAGATGCGCCCGACCCCGATCATGCCAAAGGCATGGAGCTCGGCGGCGCGCAACGCGCCGATGCTGGCGCTGCCGTAGACGTGGATCCCCTGCGCCATCGCCCACAAGATTTCCTTGTGCCAGACCGTCGGCATCACCTCGAAATAGCCGTCGATGATGCCGATGATCGCCGGGCGGGTCAGTGCCGCCTGATACACTTTCCCTTGCTTGACCGGCGGTCTCCATTCAAGCGCCGGATCGGACGACGGGACAGCCGGAGGAAGCGACGGGCCGGCAAAAATGACCGCGGTCGGCGAGATGCGGCTCATCGCGGCGGCACCGCGGCCTGCCGTGCCCGCGAGCCCGGGACATAGTGCGGGTGCCTGATGTCGCCTTCGAGACCCGGGATGACCACTCTGACCACCGGGATGGCGAACTCCGGGCGGGTCAAGTCGATGGCGATGACCCGGCTGAACCCGGCCGCGCGCAGCTGTTCGAGCTTCCAGCGCAGGTCTCGACCCAAATCATCGCTGCTAAAGCTCGCAATTTCGCGGAATACATCAGGCTCGCTCTCCTGGCGCAATGCCTCGAGCAGCGCATCGACAATGTCGGCGTGCGGCGGCTCCTCATATTCCGATGGCAGCAGATCGTCGCGAATGCCGGTGATGTACGTAAGCCGGGTCTGCGCTGCCTCGCTCAGCGCGCGGGCCAGCGCGACGGCCCGATCGGGATGACAGCCGGCGCCATGGAAATGCCGGAGCCGGCGCGGCTCGTCGGCGGACGGATCGCGGATATCGCAAAAAAGGCGGCAATGCCGACATCCGTCGTGACATTCCATATCCGCACGTCGATGCCGGCCTTCTCGTATTTGGCTAACAACGCGAGGCAATCAGGGTCATCGACGGAAGCGATGTCGAGCGCCCGCCGGGCTCGCGCGCGAATGCCCGATGCACTCCACAACGCGACGCCATCGCGCTCGACCAGCTCGCACACCGCAGAGCCGAGCGCCTCGACCAGATGATTGCCCGACGCCAGCCCGTTGGAGCCGGCGAGAAAATAGCCGTCGAAGGGCCGCGTGTAATCGGTGTGGACAATTTCGGCCGGAGCCAGCAGGGCTCCTGCTGCAGCAGGTCGAACCCTTCGAGCCAAGAGATCGGAACATCGAGATCGAAGCGCCGGCCGGTCGTGCACGATGTAAGGGGGTCGACGACGTCGGTAACACACAGGCTTTCCCCGACTTCCTCGGCGTGGAAACCCTCGATCGCTTCCATCAGCGCCGAGGCCATCGCCTGAGGCAGATCCAGCCCCTTGCCTTGCGAGACCGATACCGAGCGCGAGTTGAGACGTATGGTGGCGACCACCGGGATGCCGATGCGGTCAAGGCCCCTGATGTTGCCGAGCCGCGTGATCCCTATTGACGATGCGAGGGGACGGTAGCGGGCGAGCGTCTCCGCCGGTTCGACGATACGGTGAGTGCCTTGCCGAAAGGCCTTTGGTAACGGCGTCTCGGCGACGGCCGATGCGATGGGCAAACCGGCGAGCGTCACCAACGGTGCACGGTAGGCGGTGTGGCCATCGGATCTCCCTCGGCGCTCGGCAAACTGGGGCTCAGCAACCTCAGTTGACGGTCTTCACTCTCGCAAAATCGAAAAGCGCCCAAGGCATCTTCCGGCTTATGCGTGTGTTGGCATTATGCGCGCTTGGGACCATCGACCGCGAGCTCCAGCAGCGCTAAGCTTTCGCCCCAACCAGGGAGGCGCGGATGAAGCACAGCTCACATCGCATATTGACCACGCATGTCGGCAGCCTGCCGCGGCCGCCCGATCTGCTAGCGATGATCCAGGCGAAGGAGCATGGCGCGCCATTTGATCCCGAGCTCTATGCGAGCCGGGTCGAGAGGGCGGTTGCCGAGGTCGTCAGGAAGCAAGCCGAAGCCGGCATCGATGTCGTCGCCGATGGAGAGATGGGCCGGTTCGGGTTTATCCCCTATGTCAACGATCGCCTCGCCGGCATCGAGGCGCGTCCGAGCCCGGGCGGTGAAGGAACCTGGGCGCGGTCGCGCGAGCATCTCGCGTTTCCCGAATACTACGCTTGGGCCGCGCAAATGCCGGGGGCGGCCGGCGGGTCGCAGCCGACCCGCTGGGTGTGCACCGGCCCGATCGCCTACAAGGGACACGAAGCGTTGGCGCGCGACATCGACAACCTGAAGGCGGCGCTCGCCAAAGTCAATTGCGAGGAGGCCTTCATGCCGGCCGTATCGCCGGCCCAGCTCGCCGGCTGGAACAAGAACGAATTCTACCGGACCGATGAGGAATTTCGTATCGCTGTCGCCGACGCACTGCACGACGAGTATCAGGCGATCGTCGATGCGGGCCTGGTGCTGCAGATCGACGACCCGCAGCTGGCGAGCCATTACACGACGCACCCGGAACTCGATGTTACGCAGTGCCGCAACTGGGCGAATGCCACGGTCGAAGTGCTGAACCACGCGCTTGCCGGCATCCCTCCCGGGCGGGTGCGCTACCACACCTGCTACGGCATCAACATGGGCCCGCGTGTGCACGACCTCGAGCTGAAGCACATCGTCGACATCATGCTTCGGATCGACGCCGGCGCCTATTCGTTCGAGGCCGGAAACCCGCGGCACGAGCACGAGTGGCGCGTGTGGGAGGAGGTCAAACTGCCGGCGGGCAAGGCGCTGATCCCCGGCGTCATCACGCACGGCTCGAACTTTGTCGAGCATCCAGAGGCGATCGCCCAGCGCATCGGCCGCTTCGCCAACGTCGTCGGGCGCGAGAACGTGATCGCCGGCGCCGATTGTGGCTTTGCCAGCTTCTCGACCACCTGCGAGGTGCATCCGACGGTCGTGTGGGCCAAATTGGCGGCACTGGCCGAGGGCGCGCGTCTCGCGACCAAAGAATTGTGGGCCGAGCCTAAAGAGCATCGGCGATAATGCGAACATTCACAGGGCACTCAGTAGGCCCCGTATGAGATGCCTTCGATGCGGCGCCAATAACACCGCAGGCATGAAGTTCTGCGGCCAGTGCGGCGCGCCGCTAGGTTCCGCCTGTCCGTCATGCGGCGCCAGCAACCCTGCAGAGCACAAATTCTGCGGCCAATGCGGCACCCCTCTCGACGGGCCGGGGCTGCAGGATTCCGTCTCGCCCCAGCCTTATGTGTCCAGACCTCGCGTTTCTCGGCCGGCGGACGCCAGGGGCACACCGCCCGGCGAAATGAAGCAGGTCACGGTGCTGTTCTGTGACATCGTCGGCTCCACTCCGATGACCGAACGCCTCGGCCCCGAGGCGATGCGCGATCTCGTCAGCTCGTTCCTCGAGAAAAGCCTGGCCGAGGTGCATCGCTACGGCGGCACGGCCCCGCAATTCACGGGCGACGGGTTCATGGCGCTGTTTGGCGCGCCCGTCACGCAGGAAGACCACGTCCGGCGGGCGCTGCTGGCTGCCGTCGCTATTCAGCGTGCCCTCAGCGGCCGCCCGGTTGCCGAAGCCGATGCAATGGACGTGACGGTGCATATGGGCCTCCATACCGGGCTTGTTGTCTTTGGCTCGGTCAGCGCCGACTTGCGAATGGATGCCACCGCGATCGGTGACACGGCCAATATCGCCGCCCGATTACAGCAAGCTGCGGAGCCTGGAACCATTCTCTTGAGCGAGACGACCGGCCGGCTGGCGCAAGGTTTCGCGCGGCTAGAGTCGGTCGGGCCGCTCACGCTCAAGGGCAAAGCTGAGCCGATCGTGGCCTACCGGCTGCTCGGGGTTTCCCACCGGCGGTCTGGACTGCGCGAGGCCGGTTCGGATCATCCGACGACTTTCGTCGACCGTCACAGCGAGCTTGCAATTTTGAGCAATTTCCTGCGGCAGGTCGAAAGCGGCCGTAGCCAAGCGGTCGGCATCGTCGGCGAGCCGGGCATCGGCAAGTCCCGACTTCTCGTCGAGTTCCGCCAGCAGCTCGCCCCCGGACGCGTTACCTGGGTCGAGGGGCGGTGCGTCTCCTACGGCACCGCGATCCCCTATTGGCTCGTCCCCATTGCGGGATCCTTGAGGCCGACACCCCGGAAGCGATCACCCGGAAAGTGCGCGGGACGCTCGAAGAGGTCGGGATGGATCCCGACGAGGATAGTCCCGTCCTGCTCCACCTTTTAGGGATCCGGGGCGCCGGGGCGCCCGCACTGTCGAGCCCCGAAGCGGTCAAGGCCAAGACGTTCGAGGTCTTTCGACGGCTTTGGATCAACAGCAGTCAGCGCCGGCCTCTGGTGATGGTTCTCGAGGACCTCCACTGGGTCAACCACACATCCGAAGAATTGCTCGGGTTCCTGGTGGAGAATTCGCTAGGCGCCCGCATCCTGATCCTGGCCACCTATCGGCCGGGATACCGTCCCCCGTGGATCGACAAATCCTATGCCGGGCAAGCTCCTCTCCAACCGCTGTCCCGCGACGACAGTCTTCAAGTGGTTCGCTCGATGCTCAGCGCGGAGCGACTAGTCGACCTGGTGAGCGAGGAAATCGTCGCCAAGGCAGATGGCAACCCGTTCTTCCTCGAGCAGCTCGCGCTCCACGTCGGAGAAGCCAGGGACGTCCGATCCGATCTCTTGGTGCCCGAGTCGATCCATGACGTCGTGATGGCGCGTATCGACCGGCTGCCGGACGAGACAAAAGAGCTTCTCCAAACTGCAGCGGTGATTGGGCGGGAGTTTTCAACGCGCCTATTGGGCGCGGTGTGGAAGGACCCCGAGACCTTGGAAAACCGGTTGCGCGAGTTGAGCCGTCTCGAATTCATTTTCGAGCGCGCCGCGACTGAGGGGAGCACCTATGTCTTTCGGCACGCGCTGACGCAGGAGGCTGCCTACGGAAGCCTCCTGGAGCGTCATCGTCGAACCTATCACGGTGCGGTCGGAAATGCGCTCGAGGAGCTATATAGCGGCCGGACCGAGGAAGTCGCGGACTTGCTCGCGCTTCATTTCCGCCGAAGCGACGAGGCCGAGAAGGCAGTCGACTATGCGATATTGGCTGGAGAAAGGGCACAAAGACGTTGGGCCAACAACCAAGCACTTTCCTACTTCAGCGACGCCCTTCGACTTCTCGGCGGGACACCCGCCACAAAGGCCAATCGCCTTCGCCGCATCGACGCGGTTATGAGGCAGGGAGAGCTCAAGCTCGCGCTCGGACGGCATGCCGAACACCTTGGAGCGCTGAAAGAAATTCGCAGCATTGTCGAAGAGACCGATGACTCGCACAGTCAAGCCGCTTGGCATTACTGGGCAGGTTTTTTAGAAATCTTGACGGGTGGTGAGGCTGCAGTTGCGATCGCGCATTGCCATCGTGCGGAAGAAATCGCATCCGCCGCCGAGTTTCACGAGCTCGACGGGTTTATCGCGTCATGCCTCGCGCAATCCTACATTGTCGCGGGAGAGTTGCGGGCCGGGATTGAGGCAGGGGAGCGTGCGCTGTCGATTTTCGAAGCTAGCAGAAATCTCTGGTGGGCGAGCCGAGCCTTGTGGCATCTGAGTTCGGCCTCAAATTGCCTCGGCGAGTGGGAGGCCAGTCTTGCTTACTGCCGACGTGCTCTGGAATACGGAACCGTCCTCAACGATCTCAGGCATAAGATAAACGGTTTGTGGCGCACCGGATGCGCGGCCGTTCAGCAGGGTGATGCCGATCGGGGGTTGCAATACTGCAAGGATGCGCTCGCACTCGCACCCATTCCCTTCGATGCTGCGGCCGCAAGAATGGTGCGCGGTTATGGGCTGATCAAGGCGGGACAAGTCGAAGCTGGGATCGCCGAGCTAAGGGAGGTGGTTGCCTGGTTTGAAAGCTCGCGCCTGTCGCATCTCCGCTTGCTCGCCACTTTATGGCTCGCCGAGGGTCATCTCGCGCGGGGCGATCGCGCCAGTGCGCGGCCGCTTGCCGAAGACGTGCTTAGCGTTACCCAGTCTCAGGGTTATGTTCACTTCGAAGGCATCGCACATCGGCTGATCAGTGAGTGTCTTGCCGGCGAGGCGCCGCTGGATGCAGCGGAGCATGTCGAGGCCGCTCTATGCATTCTCGACCGCACGGGAGCAAGAAACGATTTCGCGAAGACCTTGGTCACAAAGGCGAAACTTCGGCATGCCGAGGGTAACGATAGAATTTCGCGGCAACTGCTCGATCGGGCCTATGCGATTTTCCAGAAGCTCGGTACCCGTGACGAACCCGCTCGGGTCAAAACAGTGCTCGAGGAGTTGCGGCATGACGCTTGAGTCACGTGCGGACGACACCCGTCGCGGCCGGAGACTCTTTGCCATGGACGCCTAGACCCGCATTCGCCGCATGACGTGGCAATTTTGAAGTATTTGAGGCGGGTTTGTCATAAGATTCAATGTCTTATTAGGAGCTAACCGGAGCACCAATGGCGGACCCGACGGGTGACGCGGATAAAGGCGCTCTGAGGCTCGATTTCGATCGTCGTCTATTGCTGCCATTTCGCGGCTCCTCAATTACCTCTGACGCCGGACTCTGGCTTACCGCGAGCTGGATGACACACTGCGCCTAACCGACACGGGGGCCGATACGCTGGCTGATGTGCGCGCCGGCAAGAACGGTCGCGATCGGCTGGCGGGCCTTTTGCGCCAATCGGTGTTCGGGCGGCTGGCTGGCTAAGAGGACGTGAACGACGCCGAACGGCTATGCAGCGATCGGGCGATGCGTTTTGGTCGGCCACTAGGCGATTACCAGCTCTACCGCCTCGGTCAGCCAGATGGGCCGCTTCGAGACGAAATGGGGCTGAGCCGGCCAGAGAACCTCGTCGCACTCTCCGATCTGCCCGGCCAGTGGATCAACAAGGTGCACCTACAGTGACCGCCAGGTGATCGTGCTCGACACGGATTCGAACGAGAGCCCGGCCTACGGCGACCAGGAAGGCAGCGCCTACAACGGCCATCTCGGCTGTACCTGCTATCACCACTGTTCGTGTTCAACCAGCTCGGCGATGTTGAGCGGCGCGCTTTGCGACCTAGTAACGTCCGTAGCGCTGATGGCTGGCTTGTAGTGCTGGAGCTAGTCATCGCCCACTACCGCGGCATCACGAAGCGGCTGTATTTCCGAGGTGATGCGGCCTTCGCCAACCCGAGGTCTACGGTTCCTAGAAGCCGAGGGCATGGGTTATGCAATCCGCCTGCCGGCTAACAGCATCTTGCAGAGCAAGATCGGATACCTGCTCAAGCGCCCTGTTGGGCGAACGGCGCATGACCTGCGCCGCTACTTCGCCAGCTTCAGTTATCAGGCGGAGAGCTGGAGAAAGCCAAGACGTGTTGTCGCCAAGGTCGAGTGGCATTCCCGCGCGTCGGCTTTATCGTCATCAACCTGGTTCGTCCGGCCGAGCGCGTTGTCGCCTTCTACAAACGGCGCGGCACAGCGAGCAATCGATCAAGGAGGGCAAGGGTGCAATCAAGTGGACGCGGCTGTCGTGCCGGACCCTTCGCGGCAACGCGGTGTGCCTCCAGCTCCACGTATTGGCCTACAATCTGGGATAACTTCATGCGCACGCTAGCGATGCCCAAAGCGGCGGAACCGTGGTCGCTGACCAGCTTGCGGGAAAAGCTGATCAAGCTTGGTGCCAAGGTTGTAAGCCATGGGGGTACGTCACGTTCCAGATGGCCGAGGTCGCGGTGTCGCGTCAGATGTTCAACGAAATCCTGTCGTTGATCGCCCGGCTGCGGGCGCCGCATGCGCCAGCATGACGGAGGTTGTGGTCAGATGCGACGGCCGACGGTGCAGGGTGCGGCTCGGCGGACGCACAATAACAAGTTCCAATACCACGACGCCAACCGGTGGTTTCGGAGGGTCAGCAGAACACCCCTGCAGCGCACAGAAGCGGACGGTCGCGCGTACAGCTCAAAAATCTGGCGAATATCGCCGCATACGTGGTCGCACGTATTGTCCCGGTGCTGCTATCAGGACGAGCATCTGGGGAATTCCAAACCAAAGGAACGATACGATCCATGGACAATAAGCCCGACCCGATCGCCGAAGCGGTCACCCGCAATCCGAGGAAAAACTTTTTCCTAAGTGTGAACTACCTCACATTTCTCGGCGGATTCCTGAACGATGCTGCTTGAGGATGGGCGGATCGGAGGCTCATCTGGCGAATGTCGGCTCATATGTAATGCTCTAGTGTATAAAATCTGACAAAAGAGTCCTGATGGTGTATGCTCGGCTGGGTGATGGGAGCTGAGCATGCGCCAGGGGATTACAGTCGAGGTGAATAGCGCCGATCGTGCGCGTTTGCAGGCGATCGTGGCGGATCGGAACAGCGCGCAGAAACATGTGTGGCGAGCGCGCATCGTGCTGATGACGGCAGATGGCGTCGGCACGACCACGATCATGCGCCAGACGGGCAAGAGCAAGGTCACCGTGTGGCGCTGGCAGGAGCGTTTCATGGCGCAGGGGGTCGACGGGTTGCTGCGCGACAAGACCCGTCCGTCGCGGATCCCGCGGCTGCCGCCAACGGTGCACGAGCAGACGGTTGCACTGACGCAGACCGATCCGCCGGGCGAGGTGACCCATTGGACGGCCCAAATGATGGCCAAACAGGTCGGGATCAGCGTCAGCTCGGTGTAGCGGATCTGGCACACCCATGGCCTGCAGCCGCATCGCGTGCGTCAGTTCAAGCTGTCGCGCGACCGCCAATTCGTCACCAAGCTGCGCGACATTGTCGGTCTTTATGTCGATCCGCCGGCGCATGCGGTGGTGTTGTCGGTCGACGAAAAATCGCAAATCCAGGCGCTCGACCGCACCCAGCCTGGTTTGCCGATGAAGAAGGGCCGCTGCGCGACAATGACGCATGATTACAAGCGGCACGGCACCACCACTTTGTTCGCCGCGCTCAACGTTCTCGAAGGCCAGATCATCGGGCGCTGCATGCAGCGCCATCGCCATCAGGAGTTCATTCGCTTCCTCAATACGATCGAGGCTGCCATCCCCGCCGGCAAAATGATCCACGTCGTCCTCGACAATTACGCGACCCACAAGCACGCCAGGGTGCGTGCCTGGCTTCAGCGCCACCCCCGCTGGACGTTCCACTTCACTCCGACCTCGGCCTCCTGGCTCAATGCGGTCGAGGGCTTCTTCGCCAAATTGACCAAGCGCCGCCTCAAACGCGGCGTCTTCCGTTCGATTGTCGACCTCCAGACCGCCATCAACCGCTTCCTGAAGGAAACCAATGATGACCCCAAGCCCTTCGTGTGGACCGCCGATCCCGATCAAATCATCGCGGCCGTCAAACGTGGGTACCAAGCGTTAGGTTTTATCCACTAGCGAACGAGGCCCTCAGAATGAGTAAAATGGCAGCCATCGATTACGCCGTGCGTCTGCAAGTTCTCGAGGACGGGAACGCCCCTGTTGCCAACTACCAAGAGGTAATGGGTCCCAACCCCGGGGGGATGGCCGGGGTGTTCTTTAATTATACTGCACCGGGGCTAGCAATTTTTCTATACAACGTGTCCAATCGTCTGAAATTGGACGTGCCGTCGCTCAATTTTGCATGGTCGAATCTTAATGTGCAACAAGTTCTCACGATGAACGTCCGCGCCCTCGAACTCTATATTTTCGCTCAAACCGATTAGCGACTTTGGTCAAAAAAAGGTACCCAAGGTCAAAAAAATCGATAGCTCAGCGGTAGAGCAACCGCGGGACCGCAACCCGATCACCAATCAGGGCAAGACGATCGGGGACGGCCTGTTTGAGACGCTCCTCACCCGTCGCATGGCGCTCGCCGGCCGGGGAATGGGTTCTAGATTAGGGGCGCCAAAACCAGACAATGGCTCAATCGGTCCCGAAATCGGCGGAATGTCGAATAGACGAATTTTTTACTCGAAGTGTGAACTACCTCACACTCCTCGACCGATGCCTCGACGACGTTGACGAGCATGGAC
>Ga0310916_10002763_pt1 | contig 10781 bp, 6 predicted proteins | sample GREbulkMGLF176_FD_203444 | JGI IMG/M metagenome (GOLD analysis project Ga0310916, IMG submission 203444) | Lab enrichment of tropical soil microbial communities from Luquillo Experimental Forest, Puerto Rico - GRE.bulkMG.LF176 | ecosystem: Environmental > Terrestrial > Soil > Tropical forest >...
TGGTTTGGGTGCCAGCCGTGCTGCTGGCGGTGTTGTCCTTCGTCCTGCACGCCACCCCTTACGGCCGGCGCGTCTATGCCACCGGCGGCGGGCGGGAGGCAGCCTATCTCGCGGGCGTGCCGGTGCGCCGCGTGATAGCCTCGACCTACGTCTGGTGCGGCGCGCTCGCCGGTGTCGCCGGGGTGATGCTCGCCGCCCGCCTGCAGTCCGGCCAGCCGACCGCAGGCGAATTCTACGAATTGACCGCCATCGCCGCGGTGGTTCTGGGCGGCGCGTCGCTCCAGGGCGGCGAAGGCACGCTTTATAAGAGCGTCATCGGGGTCTTCATCATGATCGTGCTCGGCAACGCGCTCAACCTGCTCAACGTCGATTCCTATTGGCAGCGCGTGGCCGTGGGCGCCGTGATCATTGCCGCCGCGGCCGCCGAAAGGCTACGCTCGCACCGAAGCCAGTGATCGGAACGATTGCGCCGACGACCAATGACTGGCCCCTGGTAAGGAGGAGTTTTCGCATGCTCAGGCTTCGCATGACCGCGTTCGCCGCTGCGTTGATGCTTCCGGCCGCGCTCGCGCTGACGGCGCCCGCGGCCGGCCAGCAGAAGACCACCATCGGCGTCTCGCTCGCGCAGGACGACAACCCGTTCTACATCGCCATGCTGCGCGGCATTCGCGCCCGCGCCCAGGAGCTCGGCTGGGAGGTGGCCACGGTCTCCGCCAACGAGGACAAGCTCAAGCAGATCAACGGCGTGCAGGACCTGGTGGCGCGTGGCGTGCAAGGCATTCTGATTTCCCCAATCGACGCGGTGGGGGTGAACGCGGCCTACGACGCGGCGGCGGCGGCGAAGATTCCGATCGTCTCCATCGCGCGCGGTTCCGCTTCCCCCAACCAGACCATCCACGTTGCCATGGACGAGAAGCAGATCGGGCGCGACATCGCCGAGTGGACGGCGCGCAAGCTCGGTGGCAAGGGCAAGGTCGCCCTGCTGATGGGGCCGAGCGGCGCGCCGACGTTCAAGAATCTCGGCGACGGTTACAGCGAGGTGATGGCGAAATATCCCGCCATCGAGATCGTATTCCGCGCCGATGGCCCGCTCACGCGCGAGCGCGGCGTCAAGCAGGCGGAAGACGTGCTGGTTGCCCATCCCGACCTCGCCGCGATCTACACCGCCAACGACGATGTGGCGCTCGGCGCTATGCAGGCGGTCAACGCCGCCAACCGCAAAGGCAAGACCCTGGTGACCGGTATGAACGGCGTGCCGCCGGCGTTGCGGGCGGTGAAGGAGGACAATCTGGCCATGACGGTCGAGTTGAACCCGGTGGAGTGGGGCCGCCTCGGCGTCGACGTGCTCGCCGCGTTCTTGAAGGGCGACAAGGTCGAGCCGCGCGTCTTTATCAAGCATGTCATCATCGACAGCGGAAATATCGACGCCAAGCTGCCGAAGACGTGAGGTAAGGTCGTCATTGCCGGGCATAGCGCGTCTTCGACGCGCTTCTGCCCGCACATGACGAGCTGGAGAAGCCTGTTAATTTAGCGCCTATACGCTTGCGCGGGCATGACAACGGAGAGGCTGGAAGGGAAGGAGGCCGGCTATGGCTGACACTGCAGCCGCTATGAAGCACACAACTCCCTTCGTCGCCGAGCTCGAATCCAAAAACCTGCATCCGCTGTGGGACCGCTACCAGCGCATTACCCCGATCAAGCCGCAGCCGCAGGACGCGCCGTTCATCTGGCGCTGGCGCGACCTCGAGCCGCTGCTGCAGCGCTCGGTCGGCGAAGTGTCCATCAACGACATCGAACGCCGCGCGCTGATCATGGCGCATCCGGCCTTCGGGGCGGAAACGACGACCACGAGCACGCTGCTCGCGGCCTTCACCGTGCTCGACCCCGGCGAGCGCGCCCGCCCGCACCGCCACACCGGCGCGGCGATCCGCTTCGCCACGCGCGCGGACGGCGCGGTCACCATCGTCAACGGCCGGCGCTGCGAGATGAAGGCGGGCGACCTGATCCTGACCCCGCCGATGGTTTGGCACGGCCACATCAACGAAAGCGATCACCGCATCATCTGGTTCGACGCCGCCAATATGCCGCTGATCCGCGCGGTCGACGCCCATTTCTTCGAGCCGGGCGATCCGCGCAACAACGCGTTCTGGCAGGTCGACCAAGGCGAAGAGGCGTTGTGGACGGAAGCGGGCCTGCGCGCGGAGGGCGCCGCCGCGAGCGCGGCGAACTCGCCCAAGTACCGCTATCCGGGCGAAGCGACGCGCCGGCTCATCGCCGCGGCGCCCGCCGGCGCCGACGGCATGCGCGTGATCCGCTACGTCAATCCTGCGACCGGCGGCGCCGTCATGCCGACGCTCGATTGCTACGCCGCGCGCCTGAGCCGGGGCACGCCGACGCGCAAGAAACGCGCGACCTACAACGTGGTCTGCCTCGTGGTCGCGGGCGAGGGCCGCTCGCACATCGGCGAAGAGACGTTCGAATGGTCGCAGCACGACGTGTTCACGATCCCGCACTGGACCTTCGCGCGCCATGAGGCGCGCGGCGGCGATGCCGACCTCTTTATGGTGACGGACAAATCGGCGTTCGAGCGGCTCGACCTGGTGCGCGAGGAAATGGAGTAGCGCCGCGCCATACGTAGGGTGGGCAAAATCGCTTGCTGGGACCGACGACTCGCACTGCTTCTGGGCGCGATTTTGCCCACGCGGATAGGCGCGTGGGCATTGCGCTCACGCGAGCGGCGCGGATGATGAAATCGACCGCGCGCAATGCCCACCCTACGGATCAACATGACGCGTTCTAGCATGCGGAACTATCAGGGCATCGGCGCTCCGCTGCGACGCGTCGAGGATAAGCGCTTTCTCACCGGCCACGGGCGGTTCGTGGCCGACATCGAGCTCTCCGGCGCGCTCGCCTGCGCGCTCGTTCGCTCCCCGCACGCGCACGCGGCCATTCGCGGGATCGACGCATCGGCCGCGCGCGCCGCGCCCGGCGTGGTCGCGGTGCTGACGGGCGCCGATATGGCGGCGGATGGCGTGGCGCCGATGCGGCCGCTGTGGCTGGTGCGTTCGCGCGACGGCTCCCCCATGGCCGAGCCGGCGCGCTTCGCGCTCGCGCGCGAAACGGTGCGCCACGTCGGCGAGCCGGTGGCGGCCGTCGTCGCTGCAACTTTTGCGCAGGCCGTCGACGCGGCCGAGCGCCTCGCGGTCGACTACGCGCCGCTCTCGGCCGTCACCGACGCGCGCGCGGCGCAAGCTGAGGCCGCGCCGCAGCTGCATGCCTGCGCCCCGGGCAACGTTTGCTTTCGCTGGGCGCGCGGCGACGAGGCCGCCGTACGCGCGGCGTTGCGATCGGCCGCCCACGTGGTCGCGATCGATCTCGTCAACAACCGCCTGGTCGGGGCCGCGATCGAGCCGCGCGCGGTCATCGGCGCCGTCGATCCGCAAAGCGACAAGCTCACGCTTTACAGCTCGACCCAGGCGCCGCATCACATTCGCCGGCAAGTGACCGAGCAGCTCGGCATTCCCGAGAGCGCGCTGCGCGTCATCTCGCCCGACGTGGGCGGCGGTTTCGGCTACAAGGGCAAGCTCTATCCGGAGGAGGGGATCATCGCCTGGGCCGCGCGCCGGCTGCGCCGTCCCGTGCGCTGGGTCGCGAGCCGGGCGGAAAGCTTTGTTGCCGACAATCAGGCTCGCGATCACCTCACCCATGCGGAGCTCGCGCTCGACGCCGACGGCCGTTTCCTCGCGCTGCACGTTCAGACGTTTGCCAATCTCGGCGCCTATGTGTCGACCTTCGGCGTCGCGATCCCGAGCGCGATCTACAGCGCGCTGTTCGCCGGCGGCTACCGCACGCCCGCGATCTTCGTGGAAGTGACGGGCGTATTCACCAACACCACGCCGACCGACGCCTTTCGCGGCGCCGGAAGGCCCGAGGCCTGCTACGTGTTGGAGCGCCTGGCCGACCGCGCGGCGCAGAAGCTCGGCATCGACCGCGCGGAGATCCGCCGGCGCAATCTCATCCCGTCGAGCGCGATGCCCTACAAGACGCCGATCGGCCCGACCTATGACTGCGGCGATTTTCCGAAAATCTTCGCGCGCACGCTCGCGCTCGCCGACTATGACGGCTTCGACAAGCGCCGCGCGCAGGCGGCGCGGCGCGGCCTTCTCCGGGGCATCGGCATGGCGTGCTACGTCGAGTCCTCAGGCGTCGCGCCGTCGCGCTTTGCCGGCGCGCTCGGCGCGCGCGTCGGCTTCTACGAAGCCGCATCCATCCGCGTCGAACCCGATGGCGCGGTGCGGGCCATGCTCGGAACCCACAATCACGGCCAAGGACACGCCACCACGCTGGCCCAGATCCTGTCGTCGCGGTTCGGGGTTCCGGTCGAAAAAATCGAGGTGGTCGAGGGCGACACCGACGCGGTGCCCCAGGGCACCGGCACCTTCGGCTCGCGCTCGATCGCAGTCGGCGGCAGCGCGCTCGATCGCGCCGCCGATAAGATCATCGCCAAGGGCAAGCTGATCGCGGCCCATCTGCTCGAGGCAGCCGCGGGCGACGTCGATTTCAGCGATGGCGCCTTCGTCATCGCCGGTACCGATCGGCGCGTGTCGTTCGCGGCGGTCGCGCAGGCGGCTTACGTGCCGCACAACTTTCCGCTCGAGACCGTCGAGCCCGGCTGGCAGGACACCGCGGTCTACGATCCGCCGAGCTTCGCCTTCAGCAACGGCGCGCATGTCTGCGAGCTCGAGATCGATCCGGATACCGGCCGCATCGAGATCGTCGGTTTCTGGGGCGTCGACGACATCGGCACCGTCATCAATCCGATGATCGTCGAGGGCCAGATCCACGGCGGCGTCGCCCAGGGCATCGGCCAGGCGCTGCTCGAGCGTTGCGCCTACGACGGCGGCGGCCAGCTCGTCAGCGGCTCGTTCATGGACTATGCGGTGGCGCGCGCCGACGATCTGCCGCTGTTCGTCACCGAGTGCGACGAGAGCCAGCCCTGCACGCACAATCCGCTCGGCGCCAAGGGCTGCGGGGAAGCGGGCTCCATCGGCTCGCCCGCTGCGGTGGTCAGCGCGGTGCTCCATGCGCTCGCTCCCCTCGGCGTCACCGACCTCGACATGCCGCTCACCAGCGAGCAGCTGTGGCGGAGGATTCGGCAGGCGCAGCAAGCGGCCAAATCTGCGTAGGGTGGGCAAAATCGCTTGCTGCGGAACGGCGACTTGCACCGGACGGAGAGCGATTTTGCCCACGCCGATGCCCGGCGTGCGGCCCGCAACGCTTCATTCAGGGCCCGCCGGCGTGGCCCACGGTCGCCGCGCGCGATCGGCCAGCTTGAACGCGGCGGTATCGTCCATGTAGCTCTCGGTCAACGCGATGTTATCCCAACCGTTGAGCAGGCGCGTGCGGCCGACCGGATCGATCGCAAGGCGGAAGCTTTGATCGCCGCATTGGATCGTCTGCCGCTCGAGATCGACGCTCACGGCGCGGCCTGGCTTCTCGCCGAGTAGGCTTATGAGCGTGGCCGCTTCATCGTCCGAGACGATCGCGGTCAACAGTCCGTTCTGCACCGCGTTGCCGGCAAAGATGTCGCCGAAGGATGGCGCGATCACGCACCGGATGCCGTAATCCCAGAGCGCATAGACCGCCGCCTCGCGCGAGGAGCCGCAGCCGAAGTTGCGACCGCCCACGACGATCTTGGCATCGCGCCAGGCCGGCCGGTTGAGCGGAAAATCCGGCCGCTCCCGCCCGTCGGCATCGAAGCGCAGATCGTGCAGCAGCGCCGTTCCAAGTCCGGCCGAGCGCGGCACCTTCAGAAAGCGCGCCGGGAGGAGCTGATCGGTGTTGAGGTTGGCGACGTCGAGCGGGCAGGCGGTCGCAGTCAGCCGGATGAATTTGTCCATGCGCGCCTCATACCTTTCGCCCGCGGAGCAGCGGCCGCACGTCGGCTAGTGTCCCGGTCACCGCCGCCGCCGCAACCATGGCCGGAGACATCAAATGGGTGCGCGCACCCGGCCCCTGCCGCCCGCGGAAATTGCGGTTGGTGGTCGAGGCGCAACGTTCGCCTGGCGGTACCACATCGCCATTGATGCCGACGCACATGGAGCAGCCGGATTCGCCCCATTCGAGACCGGCGTCGCGGAAGATGCGGTCGAGCCCTTCCTCCTCGGCCTGGCGCTTGACGGCGGACGAGCCGGGCGACACCAGCCCGGGAACCTTGCTCACCCGCCCCGCCAGGACCGCGGCGGCTGCGCGCAGATCCTCGATGCGCGCGTTGGTGCAGGAGCCGATGAAGATGCGGTTGACCGCGATATTGGTGAGCTTCGTGCCCGGCATAAGCCCCATGTAGTCGAGGGCCTCGCGCAGATATTTCGCCCGCGCCGCATCCGGCTCGCCTGCAGGATCCGGGACGCTGGCGTCGATCGGCAGCGCATCCTGCGGGCTCGTGCCCCAGGTGACAATCGGCGCAATGTCGGCGGCGTTGAGCTCGACCTCGCGGTCGAAGTTTGCGGCATCGTCCGTCGCGAGCGCCGACCACGCCTCGAGGGCGTCTTCGAATGCCGTCCCCTTCGGGGCATAGGGCCGACCTTTCACATAGTCAAAGGTCGTTTCGTCGGGCGCGATCATGCCGCTGCGCGCGCCGGCCTCGATCGACATGTTGCACAGCGTGAGCCGCCCCTCCACCGACAGCGCGCGAATGGCAGCGCCGGCGAATTCGATGGCATGGCCGGTCGCGCCGTCGGCGCCAATGTGCGCGATGATGGCGAGCACGATGTCCTTGGCCGCAATGCCAGGAGCGAGGTACCCGTTGACGGTAATGCGCATGCGCTTCGGCTTGCGCTGCCATAGCGTGTGCGTCATCAGCACATGGGCGACCTCGGAGGCGCCGATCCCGAAGGCGTAAGCGCCGAGCGCGCCATGGGTCGAGGTGTGGCTGTCGCCGCATACGATCAGCAGGCCGGGGAGCGTAAGGCCCTGCTCGGGCCCGACCACGTGCACGATTCCTTGGCGAGGATCCGTAAGCCCGAACAGGGTTATGCCGTGCGCGGCGGTGTTTTCCTCGAGGGTGCGCACCATGCGCGCGATCTCGGGATTGCCGATGACGCGCCGAGAGCCGCGCGTCGGGACATAATGATCGGCGACACCGAAGGTGAGACCTGGCTCGGCGACCCGCGCGCCGCGCGCCTTGAGCTGGCTGAAAGCGTTGAACGATCCCTCATGCACGTAATGGCGGTCGACCCACAACAACGCCTCGCCGTCGTCGCGCCGCACGATCTCGTGGGCCGCCCAAAGCTTGTCGAACAGGGTCAGAGGCTCGCTCATGGCGGATCGAAAGGGACTAAACGCCGCGGCGCGGTGAGCCCAATATAGAAGGGCGCGTCGGGCAATGTTAGTCTATCGGGCGGATGTCAGATGGGAGGGTTCCAATGTCGCACTGGTCAGCACAGGTCACGCGCCGCCGTCTGCTGCAGACAACGGCGGTGGGCGCTTCCGCCGCGGTGACGGGCCTCATCACCGCGCCGGCGCTCATTCGCGCGCAGGGCTCTCCGGTGAAGCTTGGCATGCTGCATCCGGTCTCCGGCGCGCTCTCCTATTCGGGCCAACAGGGTCGGCTCGGTGCGACGATCGCGATCGAGGAGATCAACGCGGCGGGCGGGATCAAGGCGCTGGGCGGCGCCAAGATCGAGCCTCTCCTCGGCGACGCGCAGTCGACCCCGGAAGGCGGCAATGCCGAGGTCGAGAAGATGAACTCGGCGGACGTCGCGGCCATCGTCGGCGGCTATGCCAGCTCGATCTGCCTCACCGCCAGTCAGACCGCCGCCCGCTACGACCTGCCCTACGTGGTCGACGTCGGCGTCGCCGACAACATCGTCACGCGCGGCCTCAAGAATACGTTCCGGTTCGGGCCCGGCTTCGGCGTGATTGCGAAGACCGCGCTCGACAACCTCGTTACCATCAACGACCAGGCCGGCAAGCCCGCGAAGACGGTGATGATCGTGCACGAGGATTCGCTGTTCGGGTCGGGGCTCGCCAAGTTGCTCAACGCGCAACTGCCCGAGCGCGGCTTCCAGGTGCTCGAGACCATTCCACATCCGACGCCGACGCGAGATTTCAACAACGTGGTGTTGAAAATCAAGGCGCAAAATCCGGATCTCGTGATTCCGGCGAACTATTACAACGAATACGTGCTGCTCGCCCGCACCATGCAGCAACAGCGCGTGCGGCAGAAAGGCATCTATTCGGTCCTCGGCGGCGCGGCATCCTCGTACAAGTTCGTCAAGGAGTTCCCCGAAGCCGCGCAATACATCATGGACTGCAATCACTGGTTCGACCCGCGCAATCCGAAGGCGCTGGCGCTCAAGAAGAAGGTCGAGGACAGGGGGCAGTTCTACACTTATGAGGTGTTCATGAACTACTCGTGCGTTCTGCTCGTCGCCGACGCGCTGGAGCGCGCCGGCAGCGCGGAGCGCGCCAAGATCATCGCGGCATTGGAAAGCTCCACGTTCTCGGGCCACGTGATGCCCTACGGGCCGACCAAGTTCGTCAACGGCCAAAACCAGGGCGCCGCACCGGTCAACACCCAGGTGCTGGAGAACGACATCCAGGTGATCTTCCCGCAGACGTTCGCCACGGCGAAGCCGGTATTCCCCATGCCGCGCGCCTGAGCGGCCACAAGACGGCGGCGCGCCGCCGTCGCCCTTTTGGTCGCCGCATGCTGTCGCCGGTCATCCTCGTTCCCGCCATCCTCAACGGGCTCCTGACCGGCGCGGTCTATGGGCTCATCGCACTCGGGCTGACGCTGATCTACGGCGTCCTGCACATCATCAATTTTGCGCACGGCGCGCTGCTCACTGCCGCCATGTTCGCGGCGTTCTTCGCGCACCGGTTGCTCGGGCTCGATCCCTATCTTGCGGCCATCGGACTCACGCCGCTGTTCTTCGCGCTGGGATATTGCTTGCAGCGCTTCGTCATCGGTCCTGCCGCGCACGGCGAGGACCGCAACATCCTGCTGGTGACGCTCGGGTTCGCGGTGGTGATCGAGAACGTGCTGCTCTATGCGTTTGGTGCCGACACCCGCACGCTCAACCTCGACTATGCCTTCAACGTCGTCGACCTCGGCATCGCTTTCCTCGCGCTGCCGCGCGTCATCGGCTTCGGCGTCGCGCTCGTCGTAGCGTTGGTCCTCTGGCTCATCCTGAGCTTAACCGACACCGGTAAGGCAATCCGTGCGGTCGCTAAGGAGAAGCTCGGCGCCGAACTCTCCGGCATCGAGGTGGGGCACATCTATGCCGTCACCTTCGGTCTCGGCACCGCGTGCCTTGCCATCGCCGCCTGCCTGCTGATCCCGACATATTACGTCAATCCGCATATCGGAAACGCCTTCGTGCTCATCGCCTTCACCATCGTCGTGCTCGGCGGCATGGGCTCGGTGACAGGCGCGCTCGTGGGCGGGCTGTTCATCGGCGTGGTGGAGAGTCTCTGCGGCCTCTATCTCGGGGAATCGCTCGGGCAGATCGGCATTTTCGTCATGTTCATCCTGGTGCTGCTTTTCCGCCCGAGCGGTCTGTTGGGAGAACGGGCATGAGGGGGCCTTCGATCGCGCACATCGTGCTCGTCATCGCCATGCTCGCGATCGTGCCGTTGGTCACCATCTCCAATGTCGTGCTCAATTTTCTCGTCGTGGCATTGCTGATCGCGCTGGTGGGGCAGGGCTGGAACGTGCTCGGCGGCTATGGCGGGCAGTATTCCTTCGGCCATGCGGCCTTCTTCGGCACCGGCGCGTATGTCACCGCCATCTTGCAAATGCGCTACGGCGTCAACGCCTGGATGGCATTCGCGCTCGGGATCGCCGGCGGTGCGCTGGTCGGCGCCGCCATCGGTGCGCTCACCTTCCGTTCCGGATTGAAGGGCTCGTATTTCGCCCTCGTCACGCTCGCGTTTGCCGAGGTGCTGCGCATTCTCGCCAGCGTCGCACCCGTCACCGGTGCCGGCGTCGGCATCTTGATCACGCTCGACCTGCGGCCGCAGGCATTCCAGTTCCAGAGCCGCGCGCCGTTCTATTGGATCGTCGTGGCGCTCCTTGCCGTCTCGCTCGTCATCGTGCGGCTGATCGAACAGAGCCGGTTCGGCGCCTGGCTCGTCGCTGTGCGCGAGAACGAGGACGCGGCCAAAGCGGTGGGCGTCGACACAGCGCGGGTCAAGCTCGCCGCCATGACCATTTCCGCCGCCATCACCGCCGCCGGCGGAGGTTTCTACGTGCAGTATTTTCTGTTCATCGATTCCGGTATCGCCTACGGGCCGTGGATTTCGGTCGAGGCTTTGCTCGCACCCATCGTCGGGGGCGTTGGCACGGTGTTCGGGCCGCTCCTCGGCGCGTTGGTTGTCAAGACGCTCGGCGAATTGACCAAGCTCATCGCCGGCGACGCGCCCGGCCTCGACCTCGTCATCTACGGCAGTGTGCTCGTCCTGATCGTAGCCTTTGCCCCGCGTGGGATTGCGGGCCTGCTGACCGATTGGCGTGTGCGCTTTGCGCGCTTGCGGTCGTCGGTACCGGAGCGCGCCCATGGCTGAGCCGCTCATTCGCGCCGAGCGCGTATTCAAACGCTTCGGCGGCCTCCTTGCCGTCGACGATGTTTCGCTCGCCGTCGAGGCCGGCCGGATCACCGCGCTGATCGGACCCAACGGTGCCGGCAAGACCACGCTGTTCTCCATCATCAGCGGGTTCCTGCCGCCGAGCGAAGGCCGCGTCTTTCACCGCGGCGCGGACATAACGGGCATGCCGC
>Ga0310916_10002766_pt1 | contig 10779 bp, 11 predicted proteins | sample GREbulkMGLF176_FD_203444 | JGI IMG/M metagenome (GOLD analysis project Ga0310916, IMG submission 203444) | Lab enrichment of tropical soil microbial communities from Luquillo Experimental Forest, Puerto Rico - GRE.bulkMG.LF176 | ecosystem: Environmental > Terrestrial > Soil > Tropical forest >...
CTCTACCTCTCGCAGCCCTACCTTAGGGAACCGCTGATTTATTCGCCATTTCTGTCGATTTTGTGAAATTGTGGGGGTCGGGCAAGTTGGGGGGACGAATGTCGCGACAAGCGAGTTTTTCTGATCTGGAGTACGTGAACAAGAAGCGCCGGACGCGTCGCGAGTTGTTTTTGGCGGAGATGGAGGCAGTGGTTCCGTGGCAGGAGCTTTTGGGGGTGGTGGAACCGCACTATCCGCGGGCCGGAGGGCGGGGTCGTCCGCCGGTCGGTTTGGCATCGATGCTGCGGATCTACTTTCTTCAGCAATGGTTCGCCTTGTCGGACCGTCAGATGGAGGATGCGCTCTACGACATCGAGAGCCTGCGTCGGTTCGCGGGTTTTCCTGATGTGACGGCAGCCCTACCCGACGAGACCACAACTTTCGCCACCTACTGGAGCAGCACGATTTGCCGGCGCGCCTGTTGGAGAAGATAAACGGGCTGCTGAAGGCCAAAGGGTTGCTGGTGTCGCAAGGGACGATGGTTGACGCGACAATCATCCATGCGTCGAGTTCGACCAAGAATGCCAAGGGGGAACGCGACCCGGAGATGCACCAGACCAAGAAGGGCAATCAGTGGTACTTCGGCATGAAGATCCATATCGGTGCGGATGTCGATAGCGGGGCGACGCATAGCGTGAGCGTGACCGCCGCCAACCGAGCAGACATCAGCGAATTGCCCAATTTGCTGCGCGAGAACGACCAAGTGGTGTTCGGCGATGCCGGCTACGCCAGTGACGAATACAAGCGCGGGGCACGCGCCCTAGGGATGGTCTGGCGCGTCCAGGACAAGGCCAAGCCAAAGGGCAGCCGCGGGGCGGCACTCTCCGGCAGCCAGAAGAAACGCAATCGGAAGAATTCCGCCATTCGGGCGCGTGTCGAGCATCTGTTCCGAATCGTCAAGCGGCAGTTCGGCGATACCAAGGTGCGCTATCGCGGACTGGCGAAGAACACCGCCCAAGTGATGGTGTTGATCGGCTTGGCGAACTTGTACGCTTTGCGCAGGAGGTTGGTAGCGGCATAGACAGCCCCACTGCGTCCGCCGTGCGGAAATGGCCGACACACGCACCAAGAAACCGGTCAATTCGGTTGATTGAACCGGTCAAGTCAACGGTGGCTCCCGCAAAATGCCATATGAGCATCAGGAAGAGCAGCAACGCTAATTGATCAGCGTTTCCCTAATCGCCATCGCAACCAGGTCAAATGTCGGCCGACCGGATGATCACACGATTCCGCCCGCCGGACTTGGCGCTGTAGAGGGCATCATCGGCGCGCTTTAATAGCCGATCACGGTGGTCGCCGCCCGCGATAGCCGCGGCCACCCCGACACTGATCGTAACAGCCAACTTTTCGCCGCTAGCCCTTACAGCAAACGGCTCGTTCGCGACCGCCAGGCGAAGCCGCTCGGCGACGGCAGCCGCATTGGCGAGATCAGTCTCGGGCATCACCACGACAAATTCCTCTCCGCCCCATCGCGCAGCCAGATCTACGCTCCGCACGCTGTCGATCGTTCGTGCCGCCAGCTCCCGCAGCACGTCATCCCCGGCGTGATGGCCATAGCGATCATTGACCCGTTTGAAATGGTCGACGTCGAACATCAGGACGGCCGCACTTATGCCGTCTTGGTTGACCCGCTCGATCAGCTCGTTGAGATGGGCGAGCAGATAGCGACGCTCGTAGAGACCGGTCAATTCGTCGGTCAGCGCGAGCGATAGGCTGCGCTGATAGTTCTGCTGCAACCGGTCCTGCAGCCTCTTGCGGCGGACCTGGGTGCCCGTGCGCGCCAGCAACTCGTTCCGGTCCACCGGCCGAATGAGATAATCGTTGGCGCCGAGATCGACGAGGCCTTTGGCGACACGGATCAGGTCGGTATCCTCGGCGATCAGCAGGATCGGAAGCTGGCGAAAGGCCTCGTTCGCCCGGCATTGCGAGATGAGCCGCAGCGGGTCGCAGCTCGGCATCGACAAGCTGACGATGATCAGCTCGGTGTCGCCGTCCAGCAGCGTTTGCGCCTCGGCGCCGCTCGCGGCGCAAGTCACCGAATGCCCTACCGAACGCAAGGTCTCGGCCATTCGTGCTGCCGCGAACCGATCCTCTTCGGCAATCAGGATCATTGCCGGGCCGGTGTCCTCGGCGGCAGCGAAGTCGCGGCCGGCGAACCGGCCGCAAATTTCTTCCCGCAAACGCCATTCTTCCATCATCCGCTTCAGCCGCGCGAGCGAGCGCACGCGCGCGAAAAGAGCGATGTCGTTCACCGGCTTGGTCAGGAAATCATCGGCACCGACCTCGAGCCCGCGAAGGCGATTGGCAACGTCCGACAGAGCAGTGACCATGACCACGGGAACGTCGGCGGTCCGCGGATTAGCCTTCAATTGCTGGCAAACGTCGAAACCATTCATGCCCGGCATCATCACGTCGAGGAGGATCACGTCCGGCAGTTCGCTGTCGGCAATCTGCAAGGCGCTACGCCCATTGTATGCCGACAGAACGTCGAAATATTCGCTCGACAGCTTGGCCTCGAGCAGCTTTACGTTTGCCTCGACATCATCGACAACCAGTACTCGGGCCGACATGAGCTGTTCGCACGCACCAGGGCAGGAAAAGCGCTCGTCAGAAGAGGAAACGTTCGACAGTTCTAAGAAAGCTTACTACCGAAATCGGCTTGGCGATATAGGCCTCGCAGCCGCCGTCGCGGATCTTCTCCTCGTCGCCCTTCATCGCGAACGCAGTCACCGCGATGATAGGGATCATGCGCAGATCGTCGTCCTTTTTGATCCATTGGGTCACTTGAAGACCGGATACTTCGGGAAGCTGAATATCCATCAGGATCAGATCGGGATGATGCTGACGGGCGAGCGCAAGCGCTTCAAAGCCATCCCTGGTCTGCAACGTACCATACCCGTGTGCCACGAGGAGGTCATTAAAGAGCTTCATATTGAGGTCGTTGTCCTCGACGATCAAGATCTTCTTCCGCGTCGGCGGATGGGTGTTCTCGTTCGATTTCGGCACTTCGAGCGTCATGCTTCGCCGGCCTCGAGAAAAGTGCTGAAATGTCAGCGGAAGGGTCGATCGCAATCCCGGTGATCGACTTTCCGCCGCGGCTACGCTGGCGGGTTGTAGAGGATCGAACTTAACAATTCGTAACCGCCCTCTTGCCTAGCCCCAAATAAAGGTGCGGAGCCGATGGCAACCCGATTTCGCATCGGCATCGATCTTGGCGGCACCAAGATCGAAGCGGCCGCCGTTAACGGTCTTGGCGCGGTTCGCTTCCGCCGGCGCATCGCGACGCCTGCGGGAAATTATCGCGCGACGATAGAGGCGATCACTGCTCTCGTCGCGATGATCGAACTGGAGATCGGCGAAAAGGCGTCCATCGGGATCGGCATGCCCGGGACGATTTCGCCGCTCACTGGATTGGTGAAGAACGCCAACTCCACTTGGCTGATCGGCCGCCCGCTGCAGCGAGATCTCGAGACCGCGCTCGGGCGGCCAACTCGGCTGGCCAACGACGCCAATTGCTTTGCCCTGTCGGAAGCGACCGATGGCGCCGCGACAGGGATGGAGACGGTCTTCGGCGTCATTCTCGGCACGGGGGTCGGCGGCGGCATCGCCCTGGGAGGGCGGATCCTCGTCGGTGCCAACGCGATCGCCGGAGAATGGGGTCACAACCCGCTGCCCTGGCCGGCACCGAACGAGATCCCGGGACCGCCGTGCTATTGCGGGCGCTCGGGCTGTATCGAGACCTTTTTTTCCGGGCCGGCTCTCGCGGCGGATCATCATCGTCATACCGGGCATCGCCTGAGCGCGCTCGAGATCGCTGATCTTGCCGAGCGCGGAGATGCGCAATGCAGCGCGACCCTCGATCGCTACATGCACCGGCTCGCCCGCGGGCTGGCGTCGGTGATCAACCTGATCGATCCCGATGCGATCGTGCTGGGGGGCGGCCTTTCCGGCATATCGGCGCTGTACGAGCGGGTTCCCCTCTTGTGGCGGCAGCACATCTTTTCGGATCACGTCGTCACCCGCCTGCTTCCCCCCGTTCACGGCGATTCGAGCGGGGTGCGGGGCGCCGCTTGGCTGTGGCGGCCGGAGGAGGATTGGTGACGACGTTGTGCCGCGATTGCGGCGCCCTCACCATTGCGGCGGCTCGCAGCGAGCGCTGCGGCGAATGCGGCTCACCGCGCCAAGTCTGCCATGCCACATTCGACACGCTGTCGATCGCCCACGTTGATTGCGACGCCTTTTATGCCACGGTCGAGAGGCGCGACCGGCGAGACCTCGCCGATCGACCGGTCATCATCGGCGGTGGTTCCCGTGGCGACGTGCTCGCCTGCTCCTATGTGGCGCGGCTCTATGGCGTGCGCTCGGCGATGCCGATGTTCAAGGCGCTGGCGGCGTGCCCGGATGCGGTGGTGATCCGGCCGGACATGGGAAAATATCGCGAGATCGGGCGCGCGGTGCGCGCCGAGATGCTGCGGCTGACGCCGCTCGTCGAGCCGTTGTCGATCGACGAAGCCTTTCTCGACCTCGGCGGCACCCAGGAACTCCACGGCGCCTGCCCCGCCCAGCTCCTCGCTGCACTCGCCCCTCGGGTCGAAGCCGAGCTCGGTATCACCGTATCGATCGGGTTGAGCGACAACGAGTTCCTCGCCAAGCTCGCCTCCGATCTCGACAAGCCGCGCGGTTTTGCCGTGCTGAGTTGCGGCGAGGCCGCGGACTTCCTCGCCGACAAGCCGGTCGCACTGCTGTGGGGGGTGGGTGCGGCGATGCTGCGGCGCCTGGCCGGCGACGGCATCACCCGGATCGGTCAGCTCGCCGTACTCGGCGAGCGCGAGCTCGCCGCCCGTTACGGCCGGATTGGCGCACGGCTGGCTCGTCTCGCGCGTGGCGAGGACGATCGCGCCGTCGATGCGCACGCCCCGACGCATCTCGATCTCGGCGGAAACCACCTCGGAGCGTGACGAGGCCGACGCGGAGGCGCTGGCGCACGCACTCTGGCCGCTGTGCGAGCGGCTGTCGGCCCGCCTGAAGCAAGCTCGCTCGCCACCGGGACGATCGCCTTGAAGCTCAAGACCGCTGATTTTCGGTTGCGCACGCGCTCTCGCCGCCTCACCGACCCGACCCAGCTAGCCGAGACACTGTTTCGCACCGCTTCTACCCTACTCGCCGGCGAAGCCGACGGCGTCACCCGGTTTCGGCTGATCGGGGTCGAGGCCGACACGCTCACCGACAGCCGCGAGGCCGACCCGCCGACCCTGTTCGACCGCGAACTCGACCGCCCTCGGCGGCTCGAACACGCGATGAATCAAATTCGCGGCAGGCTCGGCGAGAGCTCGGTACAAATGGGCTGCGGCATGCCGACCGCCGGCAATACATCGTACCCTACGACATCTCGGCGCAGGGAAGGGTGGTGACGGATGAGCAGTTGCTGTCAGCAGTTCGGTTTAGCTAGCGGCTCGATATCGTCCAGCTTGGCGCGGATCGAGTACTCGCCGTAGTCGATCAGCATGTCCTGCGAAACTCCGTTATCGAGAAGGCGCATGCCGAGCTCGTAATCCGGCTTTTCGACGCTCGCATCCACCGGGAAGAAAGCAAGCCGGACGCGCCAGCCTGGCCGTTGCAACAAAGGGCTGAGCTTTACCGCTGCGGGATCGGCTGTGATCTTAACCCCGATCGCCGCTGAAACCTGAACCGCATTCTCATCTGTGGCCCCATCGAACACCTGGCGTGAGAGAAAGTTCTCCCCCTCGTGGGCCTTGTCGATCAGCAAGATCGTGTGCGCGCTGGGGAACAAAACGCCGGGATCGAGCTTCAGGGTCTGCGGTTTCGGCTTTGTGAACTCGACGTCACCGCCCTTTCCCGGTGCATCTAGCTTAGCCTCACCGCGGATATCCTGGTCGAGCTCGCCATTTCGACTCTGCTTTTGATTAAATCGGTAGCGTAGCCCGTCTTTCGACTCCCAAGTGACAAAGCTCGATACGATGTCAACGTCGGGCGTCTCGCCATAACGCATCTTCAGCCGATAGCGCTGCTCGATGGTCCAGCCGTCGCACGTCTCGCCCCATTCATAGTCCATCGTGCCGCGCGCATCGACCACACCCGAATCGTTTCGCGCGGAACCCAGACTCATCGAATAGAGCGCCCGGTGCGGCGCGATCTCGGCACCGCCCGTCGCTGTTGTCGCCACTGCCACAAGCCCGGTCACCAGGACAAGCGCTACGATGGACCGATTGATCATGGACACAACACTCCCAGGTCGGTACCGCCAGACAAAAGCTCTCGATAGCAACCGCACATAATAAGCAATTCTCGTTCCTGACGATCCCCGTACAAAGTTCTAGCCCGCCTCAGGTGGAATATCTCGATCAAAGCCGAAAGACGCACGGCCCAGGGTTCAGCGTTTCTCACTTTTACCCGGCGGCAGATCGAGTCTGATGTGGAGCTCCCTCAGGCGTTCCGGCGAAACCGGTGCCGGAGCTTGCATCAAGAGATCCATTGCTTGCTGGTTCATCGGGAAGGCGACAACCTCCCGAATGTTCGGCGTATCCGCCAGGAGCATGACGATGCGGTCGATCCCGGGCGCCATCCCGCCATGAGGCGGTGCGCCGTATTTGAGCGCGTTCAGCATCCCACCAAAGCGTGACTCTACGTCCTCCGCAGAGTAGCCGCGGATGGCGAAGGCCTTGTGCATGATGTCCGGGCGATGGTTGCGGATCGCCCCCGAAGCGAGCTCCACCCCGTTACACACGATATCGTATTGGTGAGCGACGATCTTGAGCGGGTCCAACCGCTCCAGCGCCTGGAGCCCGCCTCGCGGCATCGAGAACGGGTTGTGGCTGAAATCGATTTGTCCGGTCTCTTCGTCGAGCTCGTACATCGGGAAATCGGTGACCCAGCAAAAGTCGAAAACGCCCTCCTTGGTGAGGCCGAGCTCGCGCCCGATCTTGAGCCGCGCCTCGCCCGCGAACGCCGCGAAGCTCTTTGGCGTCCCACACACAAAAAAGACCGCATCGCCGTCATTGAGGCGCAGTTTGCCACGCATATTGCGGGTCGCCGCCGGACCGAGCCGTGCGGCGATCGGGCCGGCGCCCTCCCCATATCGGAAAATAATGTACCCGAGCCCCTCTTGCCCTTCTGACTGAGCCCAGGAATTCATCCGATCGCAAAAGGCGCGGCTTCCCCCCGAGGGCGCCGGAATCGCCCACACGCGGACCTTGGCGGGGTCAGCATCGATCAGGTCGGCGAACACCCTGAAGCCGGACCCGCGGAAGTCCGATGTCACGTCGCTCATGACAATCGGATTCCGCAAATCCGGTTTATCGCTGCCATATCGCTGCATCGCATCGGCATAGGCGATCTGCGGGAACGGCAGCGGGGTCACCGGCCGGCCGCCGCCGAACTCCTCGAATATGCCGTGCAGCACCGGCCCGATCGCGGCGAACACGTCCTCCTGGGTGACGAACGACATCTCGAAATCGAGCTGATAATGCTCAGCCGGCGACCGGTCGGTTCGACCCGCCTCGTCTCGGAAGCACGGGGCGATTTGAAAATAGCGGTCGAACCCGGCGACCATCAGCAGCTGCTTGAACTGCTGTGGCGACTGCGGCAAGGCATAAAACTCGCCCGGGTGGAGCCGGCTCGGCACATAATAAGGTCGCGCCCCCTCGGGCGAATCTGCCGTGAGGATCGGGGTCTGGAACTCGGTGAAGCCCTGCTCGATCATCCGCTGCCGGATCGAGGTGATGACGTTGGACCGGAGCATGATATTGGCGTGCATGCGTTCGCGCCGCAGATCGAGAAAGCGATATGTAAGGCGCATCTCTTCGGGATATTCGGCCTCGGTATTGACCGGAAAGGGCAGCGGCTCGGCCCCCGACTGAACCTCGAGTTCGGTGATGGCCAGCTCTACCTCTCCGGTATCGAGCTTGGGGTTGACCGTGTCGGGGGAGCGCGCGGCGACCCGCCCGGTCATGGTCACCACGCTTTCCAACCGCAGGGCATCGGCGGCGGCGAACAACGGCGACGACACATCGATGACGCCCTGAGTGATGCCGTAGTGATCCCGCAGATCGATAAAGAGGAGCTGGCCGTGGTCGCGTTTGCGATGCACCCACCCCGATAGCCGCGCCGGCCGACCCGCATCGGGAAGGCGCAGCGCTCCGCAGGTATGGGTCCGATAGGCGTGCATCGCGGAAGGGTCCGGGACCGCATTCAACGGAAGGAACACGGCATGGAAGAGCTGCGCTTGTCAAGGCGCGAGCCCTCCAAAGCACAGGGGTGGTTCGAGCCTCCCGGCTTCGATATACAGCGCAATTAATGATGGTAATCACCGATACCGCGGCGCTCGTCCGCTTTTGCGCCGAGCAAAGAGGTGCGAGCTTTGTCGCCGTTGACACCGAGTTCATGCGCGAGCGCACCTATTGGCCGATCCTGTGCCTCGTGCAGGTAGCGGGTCCCACCGAAGCGGCGGCGATCGACGCGCTCGCTCCGGGGATCGATCTGACATCGTTGCTCGCCTTGATGACAGACGAGAGCATTCTCAAGGTGTTCCACGCTGCACGCCAGGATGTCGAGATTTTCTTCAACCTGTCGGGTGCCGTCCCGACGCCGCTGTTCGACACCCAGGTCGCCGCGATGGTTTGCGGCTTCGGCGATGCGGCGAGCTACGAGACGCTCGTCGGCAAGCTCGCCCAGGCCTCGCTCGACAAATCCTCCCGCTTTACCGACTGGTCGCATCGGCCGCTGACCGAGCGGCAAATCCGTTATGCGCTGGCCGATGTCGTTCATCTGCGGACCGTCTATGACCGGCTGCAGCAGCAGCTGGCGTCAAACGGCCGGGCCGGCTGGTTCGCCGAGGAGATGGCGGGGATCGCCGATGCCGCGACATACCGAAGCGATCCGAGTGAGGCTTGGCGTCGCTTTCGCTTGCGCGGCCGGGTCGATGCGCGCTTCTTCGGGATCCTGCGCGAGGTGGCGGCGTGGCGGGAAACCGCAGCTCGGCAACGCAACCTGCCGCGCGGCCGCATCATGAGGGACGAGGCGGTGCTCGAGATCGCCGCCCACGCCCCCAAGACGATAGAAGCGCTGGCAAGATCGCGCAGCCTCGGCAAGGGAGTGGCCGAAGGCAGGCTAGGCAGCGAGATCCTCGAGGCGGTGCAACGCGGGCTCGCCAATTCGAAGGCGCTGGAGCCCCCCGCCCCTTCAAGAGCCGATACCCCGCCCGGCCTCGGTCCGCTGACCGAACTGTTGCGCGTCCTATTGAAGCAGCGATGCGAGGAGCATCAGGTTGCGCAAAAGCTGGTGGCCACGGCCGAGGATCTCGAAGCGATTGCTGGCGACGACGACGCCTCTGTGCCGGCCCTCTCCGGATGGCGCCATGAGATCTTTGGCAAAGACGCGCTCGCGCTGAAGCACGGCCGGCTGGCGTTGACGGTCCGGCGGAACCGGATCGCACTGGTCGAAGTTGCCGACCCGGCACGATGATCGATGCCCTGCGGCTTGCCCTGTCCCGCTTCCCTGCTCGACGGGAAAATACCGGGAAAACCGCGATTTCATGCCCACAATCGAGCAAATCGCGGCACCCGACGGATTGCAGATCAAAGACTTGCCAGACCAATTCCCTACGCGAGCGAACAGGGAATTAAATCGGCCCAACAGGGAACGAAATCGGCCCAACAGGGAAGCACCAGAGAAGCACCAGGGACACGCGAGTCTACCGTGCGGGCTCGCGACTGAGCCCGTTCGCCGCTAGGAGGCGAGACGCCAAGTGCGGTAACGCCTTGACCCGAAGCGGAGTCGGAATGCAACCCGACCGCGACTGTCCCGTGCCGGCCGGGATGCTCGATGCAGGGAGGTGTGGTCGGCGGCAAGCTGCCGCAGATCCGCTCGCGCCTCATCGATGCCACTGCGCGCAGGATGGCCGACCAGTCTTTCAGCAAATTCGTCGCTGTGATGTGCCGCTGCGAACCAACACCGAGCTCAAACGAACGACGGCGCCCGCAAGCGCCGTCGTTCCCCACCAATGACTATTACCGCTGCGTTCGACCGCGGCGGCGGCGCAGCGACCACATGCCGGCCAAACCGGCCGCGAGCAGGCTCATCGAGGCCGGATCGGGAACCGGGGGCGCTCCGGCACCGACCAGCGGCGCGAAATCGTCGAGGCTGCCCTGAAAGAAGTTGTCGGAAACAAAATTGCTGGCTGAGCCGATCAGGCCAGTGGTGCTGTAGTCAATGAACAGCAAATCGCCGCCGTTGTCGGCCCAGAACAGGTGACCCTGGCCGTCGACCGCGCCCTGATCGAAGGTCCCCGTCGGCAGGGTGAGCGTCGATACGATCGAATTCGTAAGCGGATTGATTTGCACGACCTGATTGCCGCCGGCGAGGATGAGATCACCGGTGAACGGAGCATATTCCATCCCGTGCCAAAGATGCCCGGTTCCGGCGCCGGTTAGAATGTCTGTCGTGACCCCGGTCGCGAGGTTGATCGTGCGAAATGGGCGCCGGTCCCATTATCGGCGGCCGAGGTGTAGTACGCCGCTCCAGACGCGAGGTTGGGTGCGAAGGTGATGTGGGTGATGGTGTTGACCGAGCCGCTGACAACAACGGGGGTGCCGCTTGCGCCGAACGGGTTGATAGGGGTCGAGCTGATGCGGTTGTCGCCGCCCTCCGAGCCGCCGCTCCAGACGACATGTTTGTTCGGATCGACCGTCAGCTCGTAGGCGTTCACCCCCGGCGCGGCGGTGG
>Ga0310916_10002769_pt1 | contig 10777 bp, 7 predicted proteins | sample GREbulkMGLF176_FD_203444 | JGI IMG/M metagenome (GOLD analysis project Ga0310916, IMG submission 203444) | Lab enrichment of tropical soil microbial communities from Luquillo Experimental Forest, Puerto Rico - GRE.bulkMG.LF176 | ecosystem: Environmental > Terrestrial > Soil > Tropical forest >...
AGACGGGTGATGATGAGCGAGAACCGGCGCTCAACCAATGCGATTCTGAAGTCCGCCTACTCCGTGATCTCCCACAATCCGGAAATCACCAGTGTCGAGCTGCGCTGCGGCGAACGGTGGGAGCGCACACCTCTGGTCCATGCGCGTACCAAGAACGAGGCTGCGCCGGTGTCGCCGGTGCTGGTGAAGGGGTGGGAGGATATCGCTGGTGAGGCCGCGTTTGTGGCGCAGGAAATTGTCCGCATGCATCAGAGCCACGGCCGGCCGTGGCGGGATTTCGCGGTGCTCTATCATAACCACTTGCATCGCAGCCCGCTGGTCGAACAACTGCTGCTGCGCAACGTTCCGTTCACGGTTGAAGGGCTCGACCTGTTGGAGACGGCCGAGGTGCGCGACCTGCTGGCGGCGCTGCGCGCGATGGAGGCGAGCGACCCGGTCGGTTTGTTGCGCGTGTCGGCGCTCCCGAAGTTCCGAGTTCGTGGTGAGGAAATCCGCGCCGCACTGGCCAACGCCGAGGAGACGGTCAACCTCGAAACCGTGCTGGAAAAAGTTTCAGGCGGAGCCGAGGTGATCACTGCGCTGACCGACGCGCGCCACGACGCTCAGCGGATGCAGGACAAGGCTCCGGCCGCGTGCGGCATTGCTCAGCACCAATTTGGAATTATGCCTTCGGAGTCCACCGAGGTCTTCACTCAATTCGTGCAGAGTTGGAGCCGCAAGCCGGGCCAGGTATCGGGCGACGGCAGCCTGCGCGAATTCCTGGAGTACCTCGACTACTACATCGAAGCCGGCGGCAAGATCATGGATCCCGAAGAAGACGAAGAAGGTACACCGGCCACGTTACAGATGGAGTTTGGCGGGGAGCCAAATTCGACGCAGCGCGATGATGCTGTCCGCCTGTTGACGGTGCACGCGGCCAAAGGACTGGAATTCCCGGTGGTCTTCGTGCTGCGGGTGACCCATCCGTCATTCCCGTCGCGGTATCGGGAGGATTTGGTTGAATTTCCCACCGAGCTGAGAGATCCGGATACCGTTATCGAGGGCGAACCCAAGCAGGTGCATGCTCAGGAAGAGCGTCGACTCTTCTATGTTGCGATCACGCGCGCGGAGGAGCAACTCGTTCTCTGTGCGAAGAAGGGAACCAGGAAGAGAGATGCGACGCCGCCCGGGTACTTGCGAGAACTGTTAACGGAAAGCACCAAGTCGCTTAAAGGATGCGTGGAATTTGGTCTGATTCCGGGCGCTGAGCTCGTCCCCACAATCCATGCTAACGCCCAACCCATGTCGCGCATTACAGAATGGGTGAACCTGCCACCCTTGTCGCGGACGATGGGCAAGACGCTCAGCGCAAGCGCGGCCGATCGTTATCAACGCTGCCCTTTGAGCTACAAACTGAGTCTCGACTGGAACCTTCCTGAAGAGGCGGGGGCTAACATGCAATTTGGCTCGGCCATGCATTCGACGTTGCTGGCGTATTTCCATGCGCTCCGCAAGGGAAGACCCATGCCGGTCGAAGAGGTGGTCAGCTACTTCCTCGCCGAGTTCCATAAAACCAAGATCGACAATCCGGTGCAGCGCGAACTCTATGAGCGCAATGGATGCCGGCAGGTGAAAGCCTTCCTCGCGTCGCCTGCGGCCAGGCCGCACGGAACCGTGGCCATGCTGGAGCACTCGTTTTGCTGCGAAATCGCCGGGACACGCGTGACCGGCAGAATTGACCGGGTGGACGAAGACGCGGACGGCTACGTGATCATCGACTACAAGACCGGCAATCCCAAATCGCAGGACTCCGCAGAGAAGAGCCTGCAACTTTCTATTTACGCGATAGCGCTCGGAAGCAGGAAGCCGGTGAAGATGCTCATCTTCCAGAATCTCGAAGACAACAGCAGCGTGCAGACAACGCGTGCGGCGGAAGACGTGCTCAAGACAGAAGCGCAGATTGCCAAGGTCGCGGCCGGTATCGCCGCGGGCCTCTTTGAACCGGATCCTGGGAGACACTGCAACTGGTGCGCGTACCGCACGATTTGTCCAGCCAAGCAAGCGGTCGTGCCGGCTTTCCTGCTCGAACCTGCCAAGATCCGCTGATGCTGGTGAGGCGCGGAAGCAGAGTAGCAGCCGTGCAGTGAACCCTCGTTCGCAGAAAAACTTAGGGGACGCTTGCGCGTCCCCGTTGTTGCGGTCTGAAGAAAAGTTACTTCTTCTTTTTCTTCGCGGCCTTCTTTGCGGGCTTTGCCTTTTTCTTAGTTGCCATGTTGTCTATTCTCCCTTTCCATTGGTCATGGAACATTGCGATATCACATCATCGCAATTTGTTCTTTGTATAGAGTCAACGAAAAAAATAGTCAAGCAAAAAACGCGCATCCGGTTGAGCACTTCGGTGACGCAACTCTCGGGTCGCAACAGTGTGTCAACGCAAACTTTGGTTGCCGGTTCGCGAGCTCCGGCATCGCAAGTTGAATGTACCCTCGAAGCCCGCATGAATACAGGCGATTTGCATCACCGAATTCTGTCCCGGCAAAATCACGAGCGACTCGATGCGATTCCCGCCGAGAATCGCCTGCGATTTCTTCGCAAGATCGCCGGAAAAATATTTTTGTGCCGAGACGCGATTTTGTCGTGCGCGAGATGAATTTACGCGATCAACGCCATGCCATGTGCGAGATTTCAGCCGCCGGGTTTGAGCGATGGCCGCTTGCTCGCGCGCGCCCTGATCGTCTTACTTCAGCAGGTGCAGCACCGCTCCGCTGATCGCGTCGTGCCATGCATGGGCGATCATTCCCGGGCGAAGGCTCGTTCGCCACCACGCGAGAACCCCGAACATCAGGCCGTAAATGCCGATTAGCAGCATGCGGGCACCGCCCTCGTAGCCGTGCGCTGCCCCGAAGACCACCGCCGACAGAAGAACGCCTGCGAGCATCGAACCGGCGAGTGCCGCGAACTGGCGCTGCAGGTATCCGCGGAAGATGATCTCTTCGCAGATTCCGGCGGTTGTGCTGAGGCAGAACCACACTGCCAGTTCGAGGGTCGTGCCGGGAATCAGGAAGCCGAGTTGTTCCCGCATGGCGTCGAACTTGCTGGCCTGGTCGAGATGAAGCAACTTCCCTCCCGCGCCCAGTACGGCGATCGCCGCAAGCCAAAAGCCAGCCGCGATCATCAGGTCGAGCACAACGTCTTCCGGCTTTGCCCATCGGCCGCCAATGAGTTGACGCAGCCTGATTCGCTTGCGAGTGCCAAGGTATACGAAGCCGGCAAGGGCCCACTCCCATGCCATGGTCCAAAGATATTGCGGGAGTTTGCCGTGACCGGCCAGGGGATGCACCCCGCGAGAGCCGCCCAGGGACGCGCCCATCACCACGAAGAGAACCACGGCGGTGTGCCACAACGGAGCCAGCATCGGGCGGTCGTTGGCCGCAGGCTGGGGTGGATGAATTGGCGGTGTTGAGTCGGGAAGCAAAGTGGCTCCATCTTATAATGTTCGGTTTGGCATTCCGGGCTGAAAGGAACTGTGAGTATGGCCCTCATGGAAGATGTCGTCATCGTTGCGGCGGTACGTACGCCGGTGGGTAAGTTTCAAGGATCATTATCGGGCCTGAGCGCGCCGCAGTTGGGCTCCATCGTGGTGCGCGAGGCGGTGAAGCGGGCGGGCGTCGATCCGGCGAGCGTGTCGGAATGCATCATGGGCAACGTGATTAGCGCCGGACTGGGACAGAATCCCGCCCGTCAGGCCGCTCTAGGCGCCGGACTGCCGTCAGCCGTGTCCGCCATGACCATCAATAAGGTCTGCGGGTCGGGATTGAAAGCGGTCGCCCTGGGGCAACAGGCGGTCCAGACGAGCAACTCTGACATTGTGGTAGCTGGTGGCATGGAGAGCATGACCAATGCTCCCTACCTGCTTCCGCAGGCCCGCAAGGGCTATCGTCTGGGCGACGGTAAGCTTATCGACTCCATGGTACACGACGGCCTGTGGGATGCTTACCACGACTACCACATGGGCAACACCGGGGAGAATGTAGCAGAGAAATACGGCATCACCCGCGAAGAGCAGGACGAGTACGCGCTGAACTCGCACCGCAAGGCCATCGCCGCCATCAAGGAGTGCCGCTTCAAGGACCAGATTGTGCCGGCGGAGTTGCCATCGAAAAAGGGTGCTCCCCCACAATTCTTCACCATCGATGAATCGCCGCGCGAGGACACCACCATTGAGGTGCTGCGCTCGCTGAAGGCCGCGTTTAAGAAAGACGGCACCGTAACCGCGGGCAACGCGCCCGGCGTCAACGACGGTGCTTCTGCGGTGGTCGTGATGTCGGCGGTGAAGGCGCAAGAACTGGGACTCAAGCCGATGGCGCACATCGTGGCGCAGGCGACCAGCGGGATCGATCCGGCGTGGGTGATGATGGCCCCGGTGGACGCCGTCCGCCAACTGTGGAAGAAAACGGGCTGGAGGAACGAGGACGTTGATCTGTACGAGATCAACGAAGCGTTTTCGGTCGCCGCCATCGCGGTAACACGCGAGCTGGGCCTTGACCTGAATAAGGTCAACGTGAACGGCGGCGCAGTGGCGCTGGGCCACCCAATTGGGGCCAGTGGTGCGCGCATCCTCACCACGCTGTTGTACGAGATGATTCGCCGCGACGTCCACAAGGGAATCGCCGCGCTTTGCCTTGGCGGCGGAAACGCGGTGGGGGTGGCAGTCGAGCGGTAGTGACCCCGCCACCGCAGGCAGCATTCTGGGGAAGGGGTTTCTTCTAAAGCATTCAGAGCAGGCTCTTCGACTGCGGCTTCGCAAAATTAGCGACGCCTCCGCTCAGGCATCCACATCCGTTCATGTGTCATTTACAAATCGTTACACGAAAAGGGGAGCAAACGTGCTCCCCTTTTCGTTGGAACAAGAGAGGGTGTTGAGCTTGCGCCGGAACCGGGCTCCGTCGCATCCAATAGAGGAAACATGAGTCCTTCGCCAGCTTCCAAAGTTGCCCAAGCGGTTCGCACTGAAGATGTGACCCGCCACTATCCCATGGGCGAAAGCCTCATCCGCGCGATTGACGGCGTCTCCCTCACCATCGAGCCGGGCGAATTCGTCGCGCTGCTGGGGCAATCCGGATCAGGGAAATCGACGCTGCTCAATCTGCTGGCCGGACTCGACCGTCCGACGTCTGGGTCTGTCGTGGTGCATGATCGCGACCTGGCGAAGATGTCTTCCGAGGAATTGGCGCGCTACCGCCGCAACGATGTTGGCATGGTCTTTCAGGCGTTCCATCTCATCCCATCGATGACCATCACCGAAAACGTCGACCTTCCTATGCGTTTCGCGGAGGTTGATCGCGCCGAGCGGGTGCAGCGCAGCCGGGAATCGCTGGAGCGGGTGGGACTGAGCAAGCGCATGGAGCATCGCCCATCGCAGCTCTCCGGCGGGGAACAGCAGCGCGTCTCGCTGGCGCGAGCTCTGGTCAACCGCCCGCCGCTTCTGCTGGCCGACGAGCCTACCGGCAACCTCGACAGCCGCACGGGAGAAGACATTCTTAACCTGATTCGCGACATCAGCCTGTCGCTCGGAATGACGGTTGTGATGGTGACGCACGAACGAGTCCTGGCCGAGCGATTTGCGCAGCGACTTATATTCCTGGCCGACGGCAAGCTGGTCACCGAGGAGGTACGGGCGTGAAGGGCTACGATCTTCTCCAACTCGCTGTCCGCAACCTGCGCCAGTCCAAACTCCGCAACGGACTGACCACCGTCGGCATTTCGGTAGGGGTGGCGTCGCTGGTGGCGATGCTGTCGTTGGGCGTCGGACTGCAGCAGATGGCGACGCGGCGTCTTGCAGGATCGGGCCTGTTCGACACGGTGTTTGTGACCTCGCGGCAGGACTTTCGTGGATTCGATCGCGAAGACGATGCCAAGAATCCGCATCCCGAGCAGGCACCGGTGCTGGACGAACCGGCGCGGGTGAGGATCACGAAGCTCACAAATGTCACCGAGGTCGAGCCGGAGATTCGCGTGATGGGCGAGGTGGTCTCTGGCGGCGAAACTCACTTCGGATTCGTCACCGGCCTGCCGATGTCGGCGCGCGAGAATGAAGCGTTCGACAACTTGAAGGGCAAGTTCTTTTCCGGCAATGACGCCGATGAGGCGATTCTGCTTACGGATTTCGCCAAGGAGCTGAGCCCGAAGAACCCCTCCGAGGTGATTGGTCAGGACATAACTTTGCGTTACGGGGAGCGGCAGGCGCTGGCGCCGGAGCAGTCTGATCAACCGCAAATGGCAGGCGGCGAGAACAACGCCAGCGCCGGCGGAAGCAATGGCGACGACTTTGGATTTTCAGTTGTGCGTAAGCTGCAAAAGCTGCGGGTCGTCGGACTGATCGATGCTGAACCTTATGGCGGCATGCGGACGGTGTCGCGTGGGCGGATTTTCCTGCCGGTGGGGGCAACCGAGCGGCTGAACATGGCGCAGTTCACGGATATGCGCAGTTCATTGCGCGGTGCCAGCGGCAAGTCGTACATGACGCTGACAGTACGGGTGAAAGACCCGGGAAAGGTTGCCGCGGTGCAGGACGCCATCAACCGGATGGGCTATCGTACCTTCTCTGTCCTTGACGCCACCAAGAGCCTGCGGCGCTTCTTTACTGTGCTCGACCTGTTCCTCGGCATCTTTGGTTCCCTGGCGTTGGCGGTCGCCACACTGGCGATCATCAACACGCTGGTCATGGCGGTGCTGGAACGTCGCCGTGAAATCGGAGTGATGAAGGCTATCGGCGCCAGCGATCTGGACGTGAAGAAGTTGTTCTTCACCGAGGCCGGAGCGATGGGATTTTTCGGTGGTGTGCTGGGCATCGTGCTGGGATTCGCCATCGGTAAGGCCATCAACATTGGCACCGGAATTTATCTGCATCGTCACCAATTGCCGGCTGAAGCGGTATGGACGATGCCTGGCTGGCTGGTCGGCGCAGCCATTGCTTTCTCCATTGTCGTGAGCTTGCTGGCGGGTTTGTATCCCGCCAGCCGCGCGGCCCGACTCGATCCCGTACAGACGCTGAAATACGAATGATGAGACCCAGGCCCGCTGTCATCTCCTCCATCGTTCGAACTGCGATTTGCCTACTCGCGCTCGCCTTTGCTCCGCTGGCCTATGCGGAAGGGCGAGCGGAATGCGCGACATTTCCGTCCACCATTCTGGCGCGATCGGTGCGCTACTGCGCGTACTTGCCCGACAGCTTCGACACGGACAAGACACGTCGCTACCCGGTGCTCTATTACCTGCACGGATTAGGTGACAACGAGCAGTCTTTGCTCAACTCCGGCGGGTGGGACCTGATCGAAGACCTGCGGCGCACCGGCAAGATTGGCGACTTTGTGGTGCTTGCGCCCAGCGGTGGCCACACGTTTTATCTGAATTCGGCCGATGGCAGGATTCGCTATGAAGACTTTCTGACCAAAGAATTCATGCCGCAGATGGAGAAGAAGTACCGTGGGGATGGCACACGTGCGAAGCGCGGCATCACGGGCGTCTCCATGGGCGGCTACGGCGCGCTGCGGATCGCCCTCAAATATCCGCAGCAGTTCGCGGCGGCGAGCGCCCAGATGCCGGCGCTGATTGCTGAAATCCCGCAAAACTTCGTCGCCGGAGGTCCGGGCTCACCCGCCTCCATGATGGGCGACATCTTTGGCGACCCCATCGATCGCGCCTTTTTCGAGCGCAACAGCGTCTTCCACTACGCCAAAACAGCCCCAGCTGCGGAACTCAAGCGTCTGAAGATTTACTTCAACGTGGGCAACAACGATGATTACGGGTTTGAGCAGGGAGGCGAGAAGTTGCATCAACTGCTCGATTCACGCGGCATCGCAAACGAGTTTCACATCTATGCCGGCCGCCACGATCCCCAATTTGCAGTCCGGCACTTCGGCGAAGTCATGGAGTTTCAGTGGAATGCCATCGGCAGATAGTGGCCGGGTGTTTCACAGTCGACTTCCGAATGATTTCAGCGCCAGCGACGCAGCGGTTCTCGCGTTTCGACGAACCTATTTCTGAAGCCACACAATGACTTCGCCGCAATACCGCCGCAGCGGTTGAAAGCGCAGAATCCGGTTGTCCAGCGCTTTGATCGCCCTCCAGAAGGGGCGAGGTTGCAAGGGTGCGTTCCAGTCTGTCGCAGGGAGCTTTGCCAGTCTCTTCGCCATGTACAGCAGATGACGCTTCTCCAGCCTTACTTGGCTGAAGTCACGACAGAACTCACGCAGGCTCCGCTCTGTGAGATGCGAGTCACCCGCCGCGGAATCCACCGAGGTGAACCGCCGCGCCAGGTTGATGAACGGGTTGTCCCACAGAGTCTCGTGGAAAACAGCCTGGCCGCCCGGCCTCAGGACCCGGAAAAGATGGGAGCTGGCACGCGGGTACTTGACTACATGGTGGAGAACGCCGAAACCAACGACAAGATCGAACGAGCCATCGGGATAGCTGAGATCTTCAGCGTCCATTTGCTCGAATTGAGCCGCAAGTCGGTAACGTTGCGCGGCCAAGTTTGCCGTCTCAATCGCCGGATCAGAAAAATCAAAGCCCCGGACTTGCGCTCCGCACTGGCTGAGATAGATCCCAAGCCAGCCGTAGCCGCAGCCGTAGTCGAGGACGCGCAGTCCACGTACATCTCCCACGACGTCCAAGGCTTCCTGTCGCGCGTCACCCCACCAGCCGCAACCGCCTTCACAAAATGGTGACAGGTGGCTCCTGGTAAATACCTGCCGGAACTCTTCGGGTGTATTTGGGAAAACAGAAAGAGCATAGGTGTTGTAGTAGGCATCGTGCCACGCGCGTTCCTCCTGCTTGATGCAGTCGACACTCTTCACTTCCCGTGCCTCACTCATTACCTATTTTGCTCTCCTCTGCGATCCGTCGCTTGCCAGTGAAAGGAGAGGCGCAATCCTGAACAGCATGGCTGCCCTGAGTGGCTGCGTCAGATGACTCTCCCTCATCCCAGGCCACACAACTAAGGTACGTCCATCGCGCCTGGCATGGTGGTCATGCGATCCATGGCGACAACCAGCCCAAAGTAGAAGAAGAAGATCATCGCCAGCGATTCCTCTCCCAGGTTGTAATGGAAAAACGACGTGAAGCTAAAAGCCAGTAATCCCGTTAACGCTCCCACTGCCGCTCCGCCCGCAAAACGACTTGGGGCGCGCAGGCGGCGAATGAGGCGCAGCAGAAACGCGAAGTAGGCGGCGATGAACCACAACCACGCCAGCAATGCCGGGATGCCCCGCTCCACCGCGATTTGAAGATAGGTGGAATGGAAGTGGCTCTGCACCTTGTATTCGATGAATCCCCGTATGTTCCATTCTTGATAATGCACGCGCACGGTTTCCATGCCCACGCCAAACCAGGGGTGCTCGCGCACCAGGCGGATTCCGTCCTCCCACATCAGCACTCGGAAGTGTGTGCCGATGTCAGAACGGTCAACCCACTTGATCTGTCGCGTGTGCTGAATCCATAGGGTCGCACATACCAGAAGCAACGCCAGAGCGGCGACTGCCGCCATGCGTACCCTGCGCCCGGCCAGCAACAAGAGAGACGCGAAACAGCCGAGCACCAGCCCTCCGACTGCCGCCCGGGTCGAGGTTGCGAACAGGGCTGCCGTGATTCCGGCGAACCCGACTGCAAAGGTCAGCATCCACGCCGTTCTTCGTCGCCCGGTGACCAACAGCACGGCCCAGGTCATGCAGCCGATTTGCATCAACATCTCGGCAAATATCACGCGGTGTCCCAACGTTCCTTTGGCCCGGGAGGGTGTGCCGCGGGCAAGTTTCACCGACCCCGTGCCCAGTCCCGATTGCAGGAAATCGCCAGGCGTTGCGCTTGCCGCACCCACGTCAAGCCCGACCCCCCTCAGATATCGCACAGTAACTCTTTCCCCCGGAGGGGTATGCTCGATGATGCCAACCAGTTGCTTCGGCGTGTGCACCTCGTGTCCATTGAACCAGGTAATGATGTCGTCCTGGCGGAAACCCACCTCAGTCATTCGCGATGCCGGGGGAAACTCTGCCAGCCGGACTCCGACGCCATAGGTGTACTGCCAGCCGGTGTATAATGCGGCTGCGAATCCCGACAACGCCAGCAACACCACCAACCACCGCACCTGCGACAGCCTCTTCAGATTCTGCGCAACCACAATACCAACCAGAAAGAGGCAGACGAATTTCATGCGATCCCAGCTCAAGTATGGATCGGGCGAAAGCAAGGTTGAGATTCCGCTCAAAGTCACGTAAGCCAGAAGAGGAGCGGCCAGGGGCTGCCAAAAAGGCCGCAAGCGTTCAATTGCAAGCTTCAACAACCAGAGAACAAACGCGATTTTCCAGGTCCGCTCCGCACCCTTGATGGAGTGTGGCAGCGTAATGGCGAACAACAGGAGAAAGCCGAATATGGCCTGGTCGAGGAGCCGTGGCCAAATGGACTTGCCCGTGTCTTGATTGATCGCGGAATCGTCACCGGCTGCGGCGATCTGAGGTGTTTTGGGGGCGAGAATGCGCTCTCCAGAAACCATTGCTAGAGTCTTACTACTCGTATCTTACCCGCAAACCGCGACGGAGCGGTGCCGGGTACCCGCCAACCGAGTGACGGAGATTCGGTAGCGCCTTCGCCGATAACATCGCGGCCTTGGCCCGGCTACGTCTCCCGCAGGCGACATGAGGGAACAAATCGATTTTGTTGGGGTTTGTTGCCCAGTGCAAGCCGAATGTGGCGGGGGTGAAATGCCACATGGGTGCTACAGAATCCCGAGGGGAATAAATGC
>Ga0310916_10002770_pt1 | contig 10773 bp, 17 predicted proteins | sample GREbulkMGLF176_FD_203444 | JGI IMG/M metagenome (GOLD analysis project Ga0310916, IMG submission 203444) | Lab enrichment of tropical soil microbial communities from Luquillo Experimental Forest, Puerto Rico - GRE.bulkMG.LF176 | ecosystem: Environmental > Terrestrial > Soil > Tropical forest >...
TGATCATCTTCGCCGCTCAGAAAATGCCGGACGGGTCGATCGTTGCGCCTGCCATCAATGTCGGCCGCGAGGGCGCCGCACCGCCAATGTGAGAAACAATGCGGCATGTAATGTCCGCTTTACCCCCAAAAGCGGACATCCCTGAACGTGAGTGACGTGTCCGCTAAGTGCCAACAGCAGACGCACCTCGTCGGCGCGCGTCGGGCCTTTCTTCTCGGTGACGACGGGTTCGTTGTCGGCGCCAGTGACGAATGCATCAGTGGCCGGGTCGTAAAATGTGCAGCAATTTCTTTTCCTTTCAGAATCAAAAAACCCGCCGAAGCGGGTCGGGTGAGTTGAGTTTAGGCAATCTGGTTAGGTAGAAACTTTTTCAGGAAGTAAGCCGCGCTCTCGCAAATCGTTCACAAGCGCACGGCGGCAGACGTAGCTGATCGATGAAAGGTTCTGTTGTGCCGCGGTTTCCGTTGCCTCGGCCACCGAGACCGGCACCGCGAACACCAAGCGCCTCATTCCTGCACTTGCTGAATTGTCCGTCATGTTTTCTCCTATTTAGGTTCTCGTTTCTGCCGCTCTCGGCTTTGTTCGGGGGTTCTTAAGTCGTGTGTCCATGATGGCGCGCCTAAAGTCCAAAGCTCGCCGGGGTGGCGCTGAGGCCAGCGCGACATGATGCGAGCGCGATCTACCGCGAACCTTCTCACAAAATTCGCATGGCTTCGGCCTATCGGGCCTTTGATGCATGAGGCAGTGCCATGAGGGAGATTCCAATAGTGATAGAAGCTCACCCTCAGCGCCTCGGTAGCGGACAAACCACTTGCGGCCATCTCGGATATAAGCGGGAATAATTTGTCTATTTTCATGCTCGGGACGGCCCAAGCCTCCTTTGGTTGACCAGCGCGCATATTGTTTGGCCGGCATTGGCCCGCGTCTCATGCGGCGCCGCCAACGTTGCTCGGCAAATTCCAGGTCTTGTTCAGCCCGCGTCTGTAATTCCGCGGTTACTGGGATTCGATAACCAGCCGACGCTTTCTGGCGCGTAACCTGACGCTTGCCATTCTTGAACGGAACGACCGCCGCTTCGGTGTAATCGAGAAGATCGCGCGGTGTCTTTGGCCTACTGACCTCACCAACGTCGGGGCCGGTATCAAGGCCGCCGGACAGCCGCTCAATAAGAAGACTGAACCGCTCATGGATTCTAAGCTGCGGTGAGAGCGTGTACCGATTAAAACAACTGTACATGCCGGCGAAGGAGCCGGTCGGCTCGGTCGCTTCGTCGAAATCAATTTCGGCATCACCGCCCCACGCCCAGAACTGTTTGATGCCCTCGGCAGCCTCTTGCAGTGAATGAAATGGGAGCAGCCTATTTATCCGCTCCCGCTTCTTGAAAATCTCTTGTGGCGAGGCGAGCGGATGCTCAGAAAGCCAACGAGCTAGCCGCTCTTCGACGTTGTAGAGCCTTGTTTGGTTCGCCAAAACCTGCTCTGGCGATGCGGTCGGATGCGTGTAGAGCCACCGATCTAGCCGGAACTCGCCAGAACCGCCCCGGCGCCATAACCTCGCTTCATCGCTAATCGCACCAAGAACAGATGCCCGAACGCCGGTCCAGAAACGATAGCCGGCCCCAAGGTCAAACTTGAGCGCGGCCTTCCACATTGTAGCCGCGCCAGCCGCAACGAGGTCTTCGTAAAAGATCGCATTGGTGTGCTTGTCGCGTAGGGACGACCGACGCGCTCGCCAGTAACGCGGCATATGGCCATCAGCGACTTTCAGGACCGTGCGATGAAAGCCCGCTAGTAGTTTGGCGAAGTCATCAAACCCTCGAAAACTGGAACGAAGCGGTCCACATATATCGGCCGACTGTATCCGGCGGACAGCATCAATCTCCTCATCGGGGCTAAGGGGCGGCCGATACCAGCGGTGGGCGACCAGATCATTGATCGCGGGGCCGTTGAGCCTTGGAAGCGCGCGAGGTCGCCAGCAGCTAAAGCTTTCGCCAACGCTGTCCCGAACTATCTGTTCTCGATCATCGAGCCGAATAGCACCCGGAATAAAGCCGGGGCTATCCAGAAACTCTGGATCGGTGAAGCCTTCCCCCTCCACGACCTAACGCTTCCCCCTACTATAAATATCAGCACCGTTTCCGGTTTTACGTACCCCTACCCCGTAGGGGTATTGTCTTTTTTTTTAACGCACCAGCAGCCGTTTATGGGCGATTGCGGGGCGCTCTAGCCGTTGAGTCCAAAAAATTAGACCAAAAAAAATCCAAAAAATTTGGGGGATACCGACCCTGGGGTTACTGATCAGATGGGACCCGTTCTATTAGGGAAAGGTACCCCCCTTCGCGCCCTCAATCGCCGCGCCACGCGCTTTTTTGATCGCGCAGTGCAGCCTTCTCCTTGCAGCTCATCGAGCACACGACATCCTTACGCCGCACGAACAGCCGGCCGCAGACGGTGCATTGCTGCAACTCATCGCGCTGATAGAACTGCCGCTCGGCTTTCTGTTGCTTCCTGATGTCCCGCATTGCCCCACTCCGACGGCCGTTTTTCTCGTTCCGCTAGCAAATTGCTAGCAATGCTCACTGACGCAAACGCTATCTGTTTGGCGCGACTCAAGAATTTGCTGCGTGCCACCGGTTACATTAATCGGTCGACCAAATTATCGGCCGTCCTGGTCCGCGTGCGCGACCGACTTCCTTGACTCCAAGCTGACGCAGAGCTCGCCGAATCTCGGTGTGATGCCAGTGCTGATACGGTTTGCCGACATAACACCACTCGCGAATTTGCGAGGTCGACGCCTGGCCGCTGTGTGTGACCAGGGCGCGCTTGGCTTGCGTCTTGAGCCGGCCGCGCCGAGGCAGGGTCGGATCAGCAAGCGCACGCGCTCTATCGATTGGGCGCATCGCGCCGCCCGCGCCGTGGCACCAAATCTTCCTCGCGGATTGGATCGCCGTCGCACCAAACCGGGCCGAGCTCTTCAAGAAACTCATCTTCTTCTTGTTCGGTGTCGTACCCGCTATAGCGCGCGTAGCCCGGTGTCTTGCCGATGCGGTCTTTCATACACGCCTCCCAGAATTGACTCCCAGAATTAAACCGAATTAACAAGTCCTTGATTTTGCACAATATTTTGAATTAACTCCGCATTAAACACTTACCTATGGTTGAATTTATCGATTTTTATGCCATTTTTCAACCCCAGATTGGTCTGACATAGCTATGTACATGCTCATGTCAAAGTGATATAAGTCTTTGATATATAAACATAATTTCGGATTCTTCGAATTCCCCTACCCCTAGAAGTAGGGGAATCGAAATCCGACCCCGATATGTCCATCTGCGAAGGCGCATTTCTAATTCTCCCCCTAGTCGATGAGTGGTATCCATACCCAGTCTTCGAAGCCCTGAATCTTCTTCTTCGCCATCAGGCTGTCGAACGTTCGCTTGAACAGTGTCGAGCCCTTGCCTTTGCCGGCGAAGCTTGGATTGCGCGTTATCTTGACCTCCAAGCGCGCAATCGAAAGTCCCCTCAGCCCAGTTGGCGCTCCGCACTCGGGCGGCAACTCCTGACCCTCGCCGTTGATCATTAGGGCGATAGTGTTAAGCACGATCATTTCCTTATCGGTCAGGCGGTTCTCGGCGCCCGACTTGATCGTGTTGACCGGCTTCACCTCGCCCGCGAAGACGACAATGAGCGTATCGTGTGCCGCCCGCTCGATACGCGCCGCACCATCTTCGCCGCGGACTTGCTGATCAATCTCGGCAGTGAATTTCTCCATGTGGAAACTAATGCCGACACCGTCTTCGCCGTCCTTCATTTTTCTGATGATCAAAATGCGGTCTTCCCCAAGCTCCTCCGCACTTTCTCCGGCATCCAGGATAAACCAAGGACTTTGGTGCTTGACCGATGTCCCTCGCCCGCCGGCTGCGGGGTCCTTGCCGAGATGGTCGGCAACCAAGACCGGGCAGCCGGCGTCCTTCGCCATCGCGATGAGCGCATTGCAAACAACGTTGCCCTCGGCGCTCGATTGTTCGTCGGTGAAACCGGCAAAGTGGTTTTGCGGATCAATGGTGATCAGCTTGAGCGGCACGCTCCACCGTTCCGCCGCCGCCTTGGCCTTGCGAACAATGGCGCCTGCCCATTTTTTCCAATCGGCGCTTACGCGCTTGCCAGCGCCGATAAGTGCGGGTGGGGTCTTGGTGACGTGAACGATTGGCAACCGTTCCGTAATGCCAGCAAATTGTTTGGCGGCCTGGATGCGAAGTTGCGAGCGCGAGCCCTCCAGCTCGACCTGATAGACAAGCCCGCGCTGCGTGACCTGATAGCCGGCAAACCTGCCGCCCGACGCCACGGCAACGGCCATCGTGTTCAGCAGAAATGTTTTGTAAGTCTGAGATTGTCCCCACAGGTAACCAAGATAGGGCTCCAACGGAACAAAATATGGAATCAACATTGGAAGCGGCGCCGGTACCGGATCGCCGTCTTCCCATTCCTTACCCACCCACTCGTCATCCTGATCGGGCTTGCCTTTATCTTCCGTCTTTGCGTCTGGAACTATCGATGGCGCATCCTGCGCTTCCGCGCACGCAGCGATGTCGATTTCGATGTCGGGTTTTTGCGGCAATAGCTTTTCCTCCAGCCAACAAAACGCCTCGGCCAGGTCGGTGCCACGCGCAGCCATGACAAGGTCAAGCGCGCTGTAGCCGCGGCCGTCGCCGAAATCTTTGATGCCCTGACCGCTGATACGCAGATTTGGCGCGCGCTCCTCCAGCGGACGACCCGTTGTTGACTGTCGCCATGTGGCGACAGCGTCGTAATTGGCAAACCGGCCAACACGGCGCTTGCACTTGTGCAGGTTCAGATCTGGCACCCACTTGGCCAGATTACGCAGCGCAACCGCGTTGAGCTCGCCGCACGGCCCGTCGAGCTCGCCGTTGTTTACGGCCTGCTCAGGTCGTTCCTTGCGCGGGCGCGCCGTCTTGAAACCCAGCCTGAGAATGCGCTCGCGATAATCCGCGGGCAGCAACGGCAGGCTTTCTATCGCCGTGTCATATAAAGAGTGCCCGTTGGTCCAGCGATATGGTTGTTCAGTGTCGGGATGAATTGACGGCGGGATGACGGTCTGCTTGCCCTCGCCCAAGATTTGTAGAACGAGCTCGCCATCCTCATTAAAGAAGTCCTCCGACGGCACATCGCCGTCGACGCGATAGAGCGCGGTCCAGCCACGCTGACCGGCCTTGTTTACTGGAGTGTCCGGGAACGCCGCCGAGATGATCAGCGCCGCTTCGTCGTGATCGTAATCGAGCGCAACCAATCCTTTGCCGAGCCGTACCGTCTTTGAGCTTGCGTCGGCCGAATTTCGTCGCCGAGGCTTGCGGCGTGACGGACTCGATCACCGACCTGTCGGTGCTGCTCAACAAGCCGTGCTCGGTCCGCGTGAAGATCGAGCAGGACAAGAACGGCGAATACCCGCCCCGAAACGGTATCGGCCGCGTGAAGCCGGTAGCCGCAACGGCAAAAACGAACGGCAGAGCCGAGTTCAACGACGCGATCCCATTCTAGCTGGGGTGCGGGAGCTGCCGCCCGGGTCTAAGGGGCTCGGGCGGTTCTTTTTTGGGGGCAAGCATGGACGCGCCGCGTCAGCCGCTGGATATTTATGATCGTAATGCGCCGCGGCTATTGGCGCAGGGTTATCACCCGATCCCGGTCGCGCCGCTTGGCTTCGAAACCAAGAAGTGCCCGGCGCGCTGGGACCCGCACACGCGACAGTTTTTCAAGTTCAAGGGTTGGCCGACGACGGTGCCGGTCATGGACCCGCAGCCCGGCGCGCATCGCCTCGGCACTTTCGTGCGCAACGATGACGCGGTCGAAGATGACCCGGCCCTGGTTCGCGCCGCCCTGGATTTCCCATTGCAACAGGACGGCCTGTCCCTTTCCGCTTTTCAGCGGACCTACCTTCGCGTCAATGATTGACGCGACGTAGGCGCCCGGCGAAAGCGGTTCAAACGCCGGCGAGCCCTCCTCGTTGGCCGTATCGAACGCTTCACTTAAGGTTGACGATAGTTCGCTCATTGAGCACCCCTTTTTGTTGCCAGTATTTCGTCAGTTCGCCGATGTTAAAGTCAGGCGCTATCGGAACCTTCGGCGGCATTCCGTACCTGTTCTTTGCAACGAAGGCCGGACAGCCTTCGACGAAAAGAAACCGTTGATTGGAGCTCGTGGCGCGCGTGCGCTCACGGAATCCACTGTCGTCGGTTGCAACCCGCAGCTCTTCGGCCAGGAGGCCGACGACATCGCAGGCATCCAAGATCAGATGACGGGCGCGCTTGTGGAGCTTGGGCCAATACGCTGTGTATGACGGGGCGCGCGGATCGTCGACGCGTTCTATCGTCGAATGCGCCGTCAAGACGACGGTCATGCCCCTGTCGCGTAGCGCGGTGATGCCGCGGATGAACCGCTGCCATTCCGCGTCGGCAATGACCCAGCCCTTACCGTAACTGGGGCTTTCGATGTTTTTCCAATTGTTCTTGGCGCACACGTCGGCAAGCAGCATTGGCTCCAGCGCGTCGACGGTATCGATGATCAACGTGCCGTAGTCGCGCGGGTCCTTGATGAGCTCGCGCAGGCTTTCGATGACATGTTCGTAAGTGGTGATGCCGTCGATAGCGTCGATGGTGATACCGGCAGGTATCCCGCGCTCCAGCAACAGCGCGACGGGCTTTGGAAACTTGCAGGCAAGCGTGGTCTTGCCGCGACCTTCGGCGCCATAGATGAGGACGATGGGCGCGCCGTCGCATATAGTCGGCACGATCTTCATGGAACCCCCAACAGCGCGGTGGCGATGTCGGAAAACAACGTCGCCCGTTCCGCCTCGCTGGCGGAGCCAATCCAGGCGTCGGCGAGTCCGAGATTGTCGATTGTGCCCTCGGCGTAGAGGCGCCGCGATACGATCTGATAGGCGGCCGGCGACGGCTCAACGTGGTCGAGCAGATATTTGCGCAGCTCTGCGCGATGGCGACTTCTCTGCTTCGCGCGATAAGCGCGCTGCAACTCAGCCAATTCAACAATCGTGCCCACGTTTCCCCCCTTCTGCTTCGAGCTCCTCGGCGATGCGCGTTGCGCTTTCTCTGACTTCCCAATCCTTGGCGTTTGGCACCACCGCGCGCACGGCGGCTTCGATAACCAGCCTCGCCTGCTTCGGAGTAATCGGACCCTCCCGCGACAGGAATCCGAGAAGTTCGGCTCCTGCGCTTACCGCGTTGTCGATTCGGTCGGTGCGCGCGTCACTCATTGTCAGACTCAATACCGTGCACGCCGAGATGACAGCGACGACAGATCGCCACCAACTCCCAAAGAAACTCGTTGCCACAGTGTTCGTAGGTTAGATGATGAACCTGCTCGGCCGGCGCCGTTCCGCAGCCTTCGCAGACTCCGTTTGCTCGTTTGAGGACCCGCTGGCGCCTCTCAGCCCACTCTTGAGTTTGCAAGTAGGCCTCGTAATCATCGCGCCGCTGTTCCTCCTGACGCTTCCTTTCGACGTCGAGCCGTTCCTGGTACTGGTGCCATATCTGCTCGCGCCGCATCGCCTCGTCCCGGGTGAGCTGCGGTGTATCGCTGTTCGCCAACGAATGTTTCAGATCGCCGGCAAGGATGCGCCCGCAATCGTCGCAATAATTTCGCAACCGCGGCCTCTGAAACTCGCCTCCGGAGCTGTTGTATTTTGTCCAGACGATACGCAGGCTTGGGTGGTTGCAGTGGTACAAGCGGTCCACCACATCGCGCGCGACATCGCCGATTTGTTGCCAGCTCATCGCGCCGCTCCGCGCCGCGCGATTTGAGCGAGACGTTCGCGGGTTTTTTCTATCTGTGGCGCCCTCGCCCTAAGCAGCTCTTCTCGATGCGCCCCGTAGGCATCAATAAAGGCCTCTTCGTATTCCTCTTTGTAGGCTTCCGCGTAGACCTCCGCGTAGGCCTCTTCATATGCCAGCCGAGCTGCCTCTTGCGCCTCTTCGGTAGCGCGTTCCTTAGCGTGCTCGTCCGCCGTCTCGTGCGCATATTGTCGGATGTGCTCGGCGAGTTCCTCGGCCTCCTCGTTCATGCGGTCCCCCGCGCCTGGTTCAGGGCCGAGGGAATGAGCCGCACGCGGTTGCCGTCCGGGTGGGCGTCAATGATGAGCTTGCCCTCTTTCAATAAAATCTTGAGTGCGCCGGCGATCTCCTCCTGTGATGCACCTGGGGCCCCGTGGTAGTACGGCGCGTGGAGCCAGCACAGACAATCGATTACGTGTTCGCGCTCGTCGGCTTCGCTGGCGAACTTGGTGCGAGCGCTCGGTTTCTTCATGGCACACCCCTCCCGTTCGCGCGCAGGCGTACCTGGCGCGGTGATCGATTTCCGAATCGCCTTAGACTTTCAGTTTCTCTTCCATCGCCTCGACCGGGACGCGAAGAAGCCTCCCAATCTTGATCGTTGGAATATCCCCCCTCTTCGCGGCGTCGTAAGAGCTGTAGCGGCCTAGTCCGAAGTAGGTCTTTCCGGCCTCTGGCACTGACATGGTCTTGCAGGGCTCATCCCGTCTTGACTCTCGTCCTTTGCTCACGGCGCTCTGCCTCCTTCGCGACGTCCAACCGGACCGCTACGAGAGCCCATAAATACCAATTGACATACGCGCCGCAATAGCCGTATACATATAAATGTATGACGAAATAAGAGCGACTCAGATGAAGCACAAACGAAAACGCAAGGCCGGCGGCGGCAGAAAGCCGAGCGATTTGTCCGGGCCGGGTACGCCCTTCACGGTACGCTTGCCGGTCGATGTGCTGGACAGCTTGCGAGCCGCCGCCGACAAGGGCGAGACGATGTCGGGGGCGCTTGTGCGACGGCTACGGTTCGCGGTCGCTAGGGAGCGCGAGGCGGAACGCAATCCGGCCGTTCAGGCGATCTGCAACTTGATCGGGGAGGTGGCGGGGGTTAGTTCCGGAATGGATAATTGGCACCTCGATCCCACTCTCTTCCAGCTATTCAAGCTCTCGGTCATCGCACTGTTGGACGGAATCGCACCCGAGGGTCCCATCGAATGGCCGAAGGATCATGCAAGGAGCATGGAGGACATGGCGGAGGTCTTTGCCCACAATGTTTTGCTAAATCTGCGGAGGGCCGCACCACCGCAACATGAACCAGACATTGAAAAGCGCTGGGTAAACGCCGGCTTCGCGCTGCCGATAACGGATCGTCAGGTGGACATTATCAGGGCGCTCGACACGCAGGCCCGTCGAAGATTTTACGACATGCAACGGGCCGGGCGGGCTCTTGGTTTCGAGAATGGGAAGCGGAAAAACGAAGGGGGCAAGTCATGAGGGGCCACGTTCGCGAACGCGGTAAGGGCAATTGGTACGCAGTGCTTTCGGTGCGCGACCCCGCAACGGGGAAACGGAAGGTTCAATGGCGCTCCCTGCCCGGCTGCAAGGGAAAAAAGGAAGCGCAAGTTGAATGCTCGCGCCTAATAACTGAGATAGCAGACGGGTCGTTTGTCGTATCGAACCAAACAACGCTAGGCGAATGGATCAATCATTGGCTCTCGATTGGCGCCCCTGGCAAGAAGCGCAAAGCGGTAGGGGCGAAGGCGCTAGAGCGATATGGCCAGCTCCTCCGCATTCATGTCATACCGTCGCTTGGCAATCGCCCGTTGCAAAAGCTGCAATCGACTGAGATTGACACGCTGTACACGCAACTCGTCGAGAAAATCTCGGCGCGTACTGCGCACCACATTCACATCACGCTCGGCTCATGCCTGAGAACGGCAACCCGCACTCGTAAGCTCTCGCGCAATCCTATGCTCGATGTCATCAAGGTGCCCTCCCCCGGCGAGGCGGATCATGGAATCGCATTAGATGCGGACGAGCTGCGCGCACTCGTTCACGGCTCTAAGGCATCGGCGCTGTTCCCCATTGTTGCCGTGGCCGCATTTACCGGTGCGCGGCGAGGCGAGATTTTGGCGCTGCGCTGGCAGGACTTCGACCCTGACGCCAAAACGCTGCGGATCGAGCGAGCCGTTGAGGAAACCGAGGAACTCCTGCGAATCAAGGGCCCCAAAACCGAACGGGGCAAGAGGACCATTGAAATAGACGATGATCTTGTGGCGCTCCTCCTGACCGAACGTGAGCGGCACTTGCGAATTGTAGCTGGCGTGCCGGACGGCGTGACTGTCGATTTGTCACTCGTCAGGTTGCCGCCCGACGCCCTAATGTTCCCCTGCCCTCCGGCGCGTGGCGAGTCGTTCTCATTTACCAAGCTGCGCAGCCCCCAAGACGTCAGCAATGGATTTAAACGCTGGGCGCGCAAGCTAGGCTTTCCCAAGCTGCGCTTGCACGACCTCCGGGGTACGCATGAAACGCTATTGCTTGACGCTGGCGTGCCCGTCCATGTAGTTGCCGCCCGGTGTGGGCATGATCCGGCCATCCTGTTGCGAAGCTACGCCAAGCGCACGCGCAAGGCCGACAGGTCCGCAGCGGGTGTGATCGGCGCGCTATCCCGCGGCGTGTTAGGCAAGTGAGAACGGGCGACGAACAAATCGCTAGCAAACCGCTAGCAGACTGCACCAAAACGCCGTTTTCCTGTTCCTAACTGCTTGATATTACAGGGCGGCCGCGACACACACACCGGTCTATAAACCCGGGTTCCACCTGCCGATTTCCCAATCAGGATCGGGCTTAAAGGAAGACACGATGAACGAACGCATTCCGGGCTTTGCAACGCTCGCCGTGCATGCCGGCGCCCAGCCCG
>Ga0310916_10002776_pt1 | contig 10766 bp, 7 predicted proteins | sample GREbulkMGLF176_FD_203444 | JGI IMG/M metagenome (GOLD analysis project Ga0310916, IMG submission 203444) | Lab enrichment of tropical soil microbial communities from Luquillo Experimental Forest, Puerto Rico - GRE.bulkMG.LF176 | ecosystem: Environmental > Terrestrial > Soil > Tropical forest >...
TCAAGGCCAACGACACTCAACTGCTGCGCAAGGTGATGATCAACTCGGCCGCGTTCATCCTAGGCTTCAGCGTCGTGTTCATTACGCTGGGCGCGATCTCGACCGAGGTTGGACAGTTTCTCTCGCGGTACAAATCGGTGCTGGCGCAAGTCGCCGGAATCGTGGTGATTGTTTTCGGCCTGCACCTGACCGGCATCTTCAAGATCAAAGCGCTCTACACCGATGCCCGGCTGCACGGGGTGAAGGGCAGCAGCAGCGCCTGGGGTTCGTTCGTGATCGGCTTCGCCTTTGCCTTCGGCTGGACCCCGTGCGTGGGCCCGATTCTGGCCGTGATTCTCGGCCTGGCCGCGACGCAGAATTCGGTCGGAAAGGGCATCGTCCTGCTCGCGATCTATTCCCTGGGACTGGCCGTGCCTTTTCTGCTGACTTCGCTCGGCATCGAGCGCTTTCTCAAGTTTTACAGCCGCTTCCGCTCGCACATGCATGCGCTCGAAGTGGCCAGCGGCGGACTGCTGATCGTCCTGGGCGCTTTGCTGGTGCTGGGACGCTTCACCATCATCGCGCGCTATTTCTCGTTCCTGAACCGGTTTGCGCTTTAGTGGGCTGCGGAAAGAATCAGAATCACAACTGCAGCCCGCTAAAGGGGCGATGGAAAAGGGAGTGACTTCTGGCATCGCGGAAGCGATGCCCGGATACGAAACGTGGGCTTTCCGCAGCCCGTTAGACTTTTCCCGGCTGGTTTGAGAGGTTATTGTGAAACGGAACCCTGCAGCTCTATTCTTCGTGGCCGCGATCGTCGCTGCCATGCTTTTCGTCGGCTTTCACGCCACTCGCCGCTCGGGCGCCGGAGGCGGAAACGACAGCCTTGATGTCGCGGGTAAGCCCGCTCCTGATTTCACCCTGGAGTCGCTCGAGGGCAAAAACATCCAGCTCAGCGGATACAAAGGTCAGGCCGTTCTGCTGAATTTCTGGGCTACCTGGTGCGGTCCTTGCAAGATCGAAATGCCGTGGTTCGTCGAACTGCAGAAAGAGTACGGCCCGCAAGGCCTGCAGATCGTCGGCGTTGCCATGGACGACTCGAGCAAGGAAGACATCGCCAAGTTTGTCAAAGAGATGGGCGTGAACTACCCGATCTTGTTGGGCAAAGAAGCGGTAGGGGAACAGTATGGCGGCGTGAACGTCCTGCCCACGACGTTCTTTATTGATCGCGACGGCAAGATCGTGGCCCGGGAATTTGGCTTACAAAGCCGCAGTCTGTTCGTCGATAACATCAAGAAGGCCCTTGGCCAGGGAAGCGCGGTACAGGCGCAAAAGTAACTAGGCGGGCCGGGAGCTTGGGTCTACCATTTCGCGTGATGCGAGGCCTGCAAAAATCGAGCGCCGCTGCCGTGATTTTCGCGGCTTCGGTTGCGTTCGCGCAGTCGCCGGGCAACCGCGCCCCCTCGGTCACACTGGCTCCCGTTGAGCCGGTGACCGTCACCCGCGGTCAGGGCGGAACCGCGACCCTGCATTTCCGCGTGGCTCCCGGATTTCACATCAACTCGAACATGCCGAAGTCCGAGTTCCTGATACCCACCGCGCTCAAGATGGACGCTCCCACCGACATCGCGCTCACCAAGGTCAGCTACTCCGAGGGAAAAGACATGTCGTTCTCCTTCGCTCCCGACGAGAAGCTGAACGTCTACACCGGAGACTTCACCGTGACCATGACCGTGCGTCCGCTACACACGGTCCAGCCTGGGAAATACGCCATCCACGGGGACCTCAAGTACCAGGCTTGCGACAACGCCGCCTGCTATCCGCCCAAGCATCTGCCCATTGGTTTTGATGTGAAGGTCCTGAAGGGTGCAGCTGCGACCGGGAAAAACCCGCCGCAAAGTCCGCACATTCATCGCTAGGCAAACGGTTTAGTGAGCCGTTCCCACCGGGATTCGCTGGCGGTCGGGCTTGATCAGAACGGTCTTGTACTCCGCAGAGGTCTCCACCGAATAGTTGATGGGAACCTTGGTGATGACCTGCGCGGCCGAGCCCTCCGGCTGGTGCACCACTCTTCTCAGTACGTACACCGGTGGATCCTGCACGCCCCCGTTCGCCGGCACCAGTCCCACGGTATAGCCAGCGGTCGGAAACTCGCAGGTGGCGGTGACATGCAACTTTGCCGAGGTCTTTCCCGGCGTGACATCGCGCCAGGCCTTCCAGTCCTTGCAGGCGGAGGGCGGCCTCGCGCCTTCCTCTTGAGCCAGGCTCGCGCCGCTGGCCGTCAACAGGGTAGCGATCACGAAGATTGCAGTTCCGCACTTCATAATGTCCTCCCTTTTCCGCTCTGCTTCTTCTCCACTTTGGCCCATGTATCTTTCAAAGCGACCGTGCGATTGAATACCGGCTTCCCCGGAGCCGAGTCTGAGTCGGCGCAGAAATATCCTAGCCGCTCGAACTGATAGCGCACGCCCGGCGTGACGTTGGCCAGCGACGGCTCGAGCTTTGCACTCCGCACGATTTCCAGCGAATTGGAATTCAGGTTCGAAACAAAGTCCTTCCCCTCCTCCGCCTCGTCGGGATTCTCCTTGGTGAACAGGTTATCGTAGACCCGCACTTCCGCACCGATCGCGTGTTTCGCCGAAACCCAATGGATGGTGGACTTTACCTTGCGGCCGTCGGGCGTGTTGCCCCCCCGCGTTGCGGAGTCATAGCTGCAGTGCACCTCGACCACTTCGCCCTTATCATTCTTCACGACGCTCGTGCAGGTGACCAGGTACCCATATCGCAGCCGCACCTCGCGCCCAGGCGAAAGCCGGAAGTAGCCCTTCGGCGGAACTTCGCGGAAATCGTCCTGCTCGATGTAGAGCACCTTCGAGAACGGAACCCTGCGCTTCCCCGCGCTCTCGTCTTCCGGATTGTTGACGGCCTCCATTTCCTCGACCTGATTTTCCGGATAGTTGTCGAGCACGACCTTCAGCGGCTTGAGCACCGCCATCACGCGCGGAGCCCGCTTGTTCAGGTCTTCGCGCACGTAATGCTCAAGCATCGCCAGCTCGACGATTCCATTGGTCCGCGAGACTCCCGCCGCGCCCACAAAGTTGCGGATTGCCTCCGGCGTATATCCGCGCCGCCGCATGCCGCTCAGCGTAGGCATGCGCGGATCGTTCCATCCCGCAACGTGGCCTTCCTCCACCAGCCGGCGAAGCTTGCGCTTGCTCATGATGGTGTAGGTCAGGCTGAGCCGGTCGAATTCAATTTGCTGTGACGGGAAAATGCCCAGCTGCTGGATGAACCAGTTATAAAGCGGCTGGTGGTCGGCAAACTCCAGTGAGCACATGGAGTACGTGATCTTCTCGATCGAGTCCGACTGTCCATGGGCGAAGTCGTACATCGGGTAGATGCACCACTTGTCGCCCGTGCGGTGATGTTCGGCATGCAGGATGCGGTACATCACTGGATCCCGCATGTTGAGGTTCGGAGATGCCATGTCGATTTTCGCGCGCAAGACGCGCGCGCCGTCGGGAAACTCTCCGGCCTTCATGCGCTCCAACAGATTCAGATTCTCTTCCACGCTGCGGTCGCGGTACGGGCTGTTCTTTCCCGGCTCGGTCAGCGTGCCGCGATACTTGCGAATCTCGTCCGCTGAAAGGTCGTCAACGTAAGCTTTGCCGTCCTTGATGAGCTTGATCGCCCACTCATAGATCTGGTCGAAGTAGTCGGAAGCGTAGAACAGCCCGTCCCAGTGAAACCCCAGCCACTTCACGTCCTCCATGATGGAGTCGACGTATTCGACGTCTTCCTTCTCCGGGTTGGTGTCGTCGAAGCGGAGATTGGTGTGACCGCCAAACTCTTCCGCCAGCCCGAAGTCGAGGCAGATCGCCTTCGCATGTCCGATGTGCAGGTAGCCGTTCGGCTCGGGAGGAAAGCGGGTCTGCACGCGACCCGCATATTTATTCGTCTTCAGGTCTTCGAGAATCCGGTCGCGGATGAAATTGGACGGACGTGGCTCGGGATGGATGTCGGCCATAGCTTCACTAGGGGAACTGGTCGATGTCATTGGCTATGTATTTTATAGCTTCGGGGCGATTTGCTTCCTGAGGCCGGCGAGAATGCTCTCCGAAGTGGGTCAATAGCAAGTCCGGCGACAGCGAGACAGCTCAAGAAAATGTAGATGCTGCTCATCACTGTTGGTCCAAACCGTTTCTTCGGGTTCGCCCCGTATAACGAATTTCCCCCTGCCGTGTCGATTTTGCCGTGGGCACAAGCCTGTAGAGGAGCGCAAGCGTATGCGGCTCGCCACGATATGCCGGCACCTCTGAGTTGGCATGGGGGTTGCACCTTGCAAGGGGGGAAGTAGACCCAAGGAGGATTCTGTAGATCATGAGACCAACGAAATGCCTGTGTATCAAGCATTCCTTTGCGCTTATTGGAATGGCGGCCCTGCTCTGGATTGGCAACCCCGCCATCGCGCAATCCGCGCAACCTCAGGATCGCGACACGACGACCCGGCAACTGAGCAGCTTCGACGCTTTCCTGGACGGTCATCCGGAAATCGCAGAGCAGTTGCACAAAAATCCTTCGCTGGTTCGGGATGAGGAATTTATTGAGAACCATCCAGCTTTGCAGGACTACCTGCAGCAGCATCCGGGCGTTCGTGAGGAGATCAGTGAAAATCCGGACTCGTTCATGCGCCAGGAGCAGCGCTTCGACCGGCGCGAAAACCGCCGCGAGCTAGCGAACCTGGATGGGTTTTTGGACAGTCATCCGGAGATCGCCGAACAGCTCCGCAAGAATCCGTCACTCGTCAATGACAAGGAGTTCGTGAAGAGCCATCCCGCGTTCGAGGAGTTCCTGCAAAGCCACAGCGGCGTCGCCCAGGATCTCCGGCAAAACCCCAACGCGTTCATGCAGGAGGAGCAGCGCTTCGATCAGCACGAAGGCGTTCGGGACCGGGACCATGACCTGACTCGTGCCCAACTCGCCAGCCTGGACCAGTTCCTTGGCAAGCACCCAGAGGTGGCCGAGGACCTGCGGCGGAACCCCTCGCTCATTAACAACGCAGAATTTGTGAAGCACAGCCCGGCGCTCGAGCAATACCTGCAGCAGAACCCGGGAGTGCGCGAGGAGTTGAGTGAGAACCCGAACGCTTTCATGCAGCGGGAACAGCAGTTCGATCCGCAGGTGGGCAGGGCGGGGGTTGACACCGACCGTGCGGAGTTGAACAGTATGGATCGCTTCCTGGACAGTCATCCGGAAATCGCGGAGCAACTGCGGAAGGATCCTTCGCTGGTAAACAACGCCAAGTTCCTCCACAACCATCCTGCTTTGCAGACTTACCTGCAGCAGAATCCGGGCGTGCACGAGGAAATCATGGAAAACCCGAGCGCGTTCATGCAACAGGAGCAAGGCTTCGAGGGGCAGGAGCACACCTTCAACCGACAGGCCGTCGTGACAGACCATGACACAACCCGCGGCCAACTCGCCAGTATGGATCGCTTCCTCGACCATCACCCTGAGATCGCCGAGCGGCTCCAAAAAGACCCGTCACTGGTAAACAACAAGGACTTCGTCAAGAACCACCCCGACCTGCAGAGCTACCTGCAACAGCATCCCGGGGTCAACGAGGAGTTCACGGAAAACCCAAACGCCTTCATGCGGCAGGAGCAGCGCTTCGACCGTCGGGAAGACTTTGATCGGGGCCGCGGCTTCGAACTGCGGAACAACGGCGGTTTCGAGCGCGGCGAAGCTGCCAGCTTTGGGGAATTCCTGGGAACGCACGGCACGATGGCAGCCCAGATCTCCAAAGATCCGAACCTTGTAAACAACAAGGAATTCATGGCGACGCACCCTGAGCTGGTGGAATTCATGAAGGCGCATCCCACGGTTCAGGCCCAGTTGCAGCAGAACCCGCAGGCTTTCTTGCAGTCGGTGCAGCAGGTGAGCAAGCCGGTTCCGAAAACGCCTACGTACAAGCCTGCGCAGAAGCCGCAGTAACGTGGTGAATCTGGAGGGGTCACACGGCCCCTCCACGTCTCTCGTTCAGGCGGATTCCGCCTCACGGTCTGGAGGTCAGCAAGATGAATTTCAAGATAATGGTTGCGCTCGCTCTCATTCTGGCAATGATGCTTCCCGCGGGTGCGTCCCAAAGACCCAAGAAGAAGGGCGTACACCGCGCCATGCTGGAGCGGATGGAAGCGGTTCCCTGCGGCGCCAAACAGAGAGGCTTTACCGGCATCGGCGGCGTCTTCGCTTCTCTGGGCATCGAGGCAGTGAATTCGGAAGAAAAGCTTTGCCCGCAATACATGCTCCGTACCGACGACGCGGAATATCACATCCGTCCGGTCGACAAGAAACATGCACCCTTGCTCCCGGTCGGGGAGGAAGGCGAGTTCAAGATCAAGAAGAACCGGATGTATTTGAAGATTCCCGATGGCGACAGAAAGAAACGGGCCTACGAGGTGGTCGCGATGAAGCCGTTAAACACCGGGGAAACAACGGCCGAAGGCGCCTCCTACAAAGCGCCCGATAGACCAACTTCCTACCGGGCTCCGGAACAACGCGCAGAGAAGGCAGCTGGGAGCATGCCAAATCCGAACTCGGTGCCACCTCCACAGCGGTGAGAGCACGTGGCATTCGCTCAGGGTGTAGCTGCTGAAAGAACCAGACGGTAGCGCCGCCGTCTCGGCGGCAAGATGCCGGCGCTACTGTCGCTCTAGCTTTGCGAGCGCTCGCTCAATCCGCGCCAGCGTCTTCTCTTTTCCCAGAACTGCGAGCGTTTCAAACAGCGGTGGAGCATTCTTTCTCCCGCACACCGCCACCCGGATCGGCTGAAACATCTGCCCTGCCTTGATCCCTAGCTCCTGCGCCGCACTCCGCAGCGCCTGATCGAGCCTGTCATGCTCGAACTCGACGCCACCCAGCAGCACCCGCGCCTTCTCCAGAACTTTTTTCGCCATCGCCACGTCGCCCTTCTGCGGAACCAGTTCCGCCGGGTCATACGGTGCCAGCCGATCCACGAAGAAGAAGTCCGCCGCCGTCAGCACATCCTGCAGCAGCTTGATGCGCTCCCGGATCAGCGGTGTGATCCGCACCATCTGCGCGGCATCGATGTGGAACCCCGCCCCTTGCACCACCGGCAGCAGACGCGCACCCAAGTCTTCTACGGGCAATGCCCGGATGTGCTCCGCGTTCAGCCACACGGCCTTCGGATCAAACGTCTCCTCAGGTGTCGCTGCGAGTTCCTTGAAGTTCACCACCGCGTTCGCCCGGTTGATCCCCTCGAGTGAAAACAACTCCTGCAATTCCGCCAGAGACATCTGCTCGCGATCGTTCTTCGGCGACCATCCCAGCAGGCACAGAAAATTAATGAACGCTTCGTGCAAGAATCCCGCGTCGCGATACGTCGTCACGCTCACCACCGGCCCATGCCTTCGTTTCGAAAGCTTCGTGCCATCCGGCGCGACGAGAAGCGGCAGGTGCGCAAAGCGGGGAGGCTCCGCCCCCAGCGCCTGGAAAATCAGCACGTGCTTGAAGGTGTTCGTGAGGTGGTCCTGCCCGCGAATGATGTGCGTGATGCCCAGATCGGCATCGTCCGCACACGACGCCAGGTGATAGGTCGGCATCCCGTCCGACCGCAGCAGCGCAAAGTCTTCCATGTCCGCGGCCGCCTTCCGTTGGTCACCGTACACAGCATCAGCGAACCGCACTTCCTCCCAAGTCTCGCGGGGCACCCGAAATCGGAGCGCAAACGGCTCGCCGGCCGCCGCCCGCCGGTCGCTCTCCTGGCGCGGCAGTTCACGCATGCCGGGATTGAACAGCCACGTCCCCTGCGCGCCTGACTTCTCTGCCTCGCCCGTGTGAGCGGGCGTGAAGTCGCGGTAAGCAAAGCCCCGCTCATAGATCGTCCACGCCGTTCCCTGGTGCAGCACCAGCCGCTCCGACTGCTTGTATTCTTCGTCCCAGCCCAGGCCGAGCCACTTCAATCCTTCAAAAATCGAATTGACCGACGCCTCGGTGTTGCGCTCGACATCGGTGTCATCCAGGCGCAGGACCATCGTCCCGCCATTGTGCCGGGCATAGAGCCAATTAAAGATGAAGGTACGCGCGCTGCCCACGTGCAGGAACCCGGTGGGGGAGGGGGCAAAGCGCACTCGCGGCCCGCCCGCTGATAAGTTCCCTTTTTTGAGCAAAGTAGAGGAGTCCGCCATGGAAGCTGTCATGTTACGGGCTGGCAAAAAGAAGCGTCAAGCTTGCCCAAACTCACGTTCTCGATACAAGACTGACCCGGTGCTATTTCCACACCCCTGTACTGAAATCGTATTGAGTTTGCCATCCGGCCTATGAAACGATGAAGGTAACTGCAGAGGCTCCAGCCACCCCTGTGGTGAGTGGGATTCCTGGAGCGGTTTGCGCGCCATGAACAGCTTAGCCACGAATATGGTCATCCTCCCGGGGATTGTGGCCCTGCTGCTGTTCTTCGTCTTCACTTACCTCTACGAGCAGAGCCGCCAGCCCTACTTCCGCGCCTGGCAACTCGGTTGGGGCGCCTACTCGCTGCACTTCGCTCTCGACGCCTGGAACGCCTATCACCAGCCCACCGCCGCCGTGTACCTGGCCAGCTCCATCCTGATTGTGGCCATGGGGCTGTGCCTGTTCGTATCGACCCGCTTGATCCGGGAGCGCTTCCGCTTTTACTGGTACGACGCAGCCATTGTCGCCGCCGGAATCGGCCTTGCACTGTGGGGCCTCGAGCGCCACACCGTCAACGGCGTATTCGTCAATGAACTGCCTGCGCCGCCGCACATCCGGCTCGAGCTTGGCGTCGCCGCCCTTCTGCTCTATTGCTCGTTGCGCTTTTACCTCTATGCGCACCAGCGCAGCTCGATCGCCTTCCGCATGCTCGCCTTCGCGCTCGCCTTGTGGGGCGGGCTCATGGCCGGAGGCCAGCTCGTCAGCCCCTACTCTGAAGTTCTCGGCAACGCGGGACACATGCTCGGCCCGCTGCCCCAAACCCTGCTCGGCATCGCCATGGTGATGGTGCTCTTTGAAAACGAGCGTAACGCCGTGCAGGAAAACGCGCTCGCATTCTCCACGCTCGGCGTCGATCCGCGCCGCCTGCTGACCGCCGAGGACCTGGTCCCCAGCATGATGGCCGTTCTCGACCGCCTGATCAGCCCGCTGCCCAGCCGCCGGGCCATGATCTATATCGCCGAGCAGTGGCGAGGCGTGCTGCCCTCGGTGCAGCGTGGGTTCTCGCCGGAGCTCATCGAGAAGCTGGAGAAGTCGGGCGCTGGGGAGTATGTCTGCGAGCTCGCCTATCGCCGTGGCGGCTACTTCACCTTCCGCAACGTGGCTTCCATGGAAGAGCCGCTGCCCACCCTTCCCGGCGCTCAGTTCTCCGACTTCCGCCGCGTGATGGCTGAGGAGCAGATTCCTCACCTCACTGCGGTCAGCCTGCAAACCCGCGAACACAACTTCGGCGTGATCCTCTTCCCCCACGCAGAGCTGCGCGTCTTTGGATCGTCGAACCTGCGCCTGCTGATCGGCCTCGCCCTGCAGATCGGCCTGACGCTAGAAAACTATGTGGTCATGCACGACGCCCAGCGCCGCACCAAGGAGTACGAACTCCTCACGCAAATCGGCCAGGCCATCAGTTCGCGCCTCGATCAGGACGAAGTGCTGCGCACCATCCAGAAAGAACTCGGGCAGATCTTCGACACCAGCGACTTCTACATCGCTTTCCAGGAAGGCGACGACATCCGCTTCGAGATGGAGACGCAAGAGAACAGTGTGATGCCAAAGCGCTCGCGCAAGGCCGCCAACGGCCTGACCGAGCTCATCATTCGCACCGGGCAAGCGCTGCTGATCCGCTCCGACCTCGAAAAGACGCGCGAGCGCCTGGGTGCCGACCGCGTCGGGCCCGGCAAGCCGGCCAAGTGCTTCTGCGGCGCTCCCATCATGCTGGGCGGAAAACCCGCCGGCGCCATGGTCGCGATGAACACGGAACGCGAATACGCATTCCAGCAGCGCGATCTGGAAGTCATGCAGACGGCCGCCGGCCAGCTCTCGGTGGCCGTGGAGAACGCTCGCCTCTTCACCGAAGAGCTGCGCCGCTCCCGGCAATTGAGCTTCCTCAATAGCATCTCGAGGACAGCCATCTCCAGCGAAGACGCCGAGCAGATGCTCGCCGACATCGTGGCCGAGATCCAAAAGAATTTCCGCTTCGATCACATCGGCATCGGGCTGCTCGACTACGTCGCCAAGGAAATCGAGATCAAGGCCGAAGCTGGATCCACCGCGCAAGCCAAGGGCAAGAGGATTCCGCTGGGCGTGGGCATCGTGGGACGTGTGGCCCGCACCAGCGAGCGGGCCCTGGTGCAGAACGCCGGCGAAGGCCACCTGCAGGGCGTTCTCCCAGATTCGCGCGCCGCCTTGTGCATCCCCATCACCTACGGCGAGTCGCTGATGGGCGTGCTCAACGTCGAGAGCCGCGATGAAAATGCGTTCTCCCCGCAGGACGTGCTCATCATGAGCACCCTCGCCGACCTACTGGCCACGGCTTTGCACAATGCGTTCGTCTTCCAGAAGCTGCAACTGCAATCCATCACGGACGGGCTTACCGGGATCAAGACCCGCCGCTTTTTCTGGGAAGCGCTCACCTCCGAGTGGAAACGCGCCTCACGTTCCGGCCGCGCCTTCTCGGTGGTGCTGATCGATCTCGACAAGTTCAAGGAAGTCAACGACTCCTTTGGGCACCTCGAAGGGGACCTGGTCCTTGCCCGCGTCGG
>Ga0310916_10002777_pt1 | contig 10765 bp, 10 predicted proteins | sample GREbulkMGLF176_FD_203444 | JGI IMG/M metagenome (GOLD analysis project Ga0310916, IMG submission 203444) | Lab enrichment of tropical soil microbial communities from Luquillo Experimental Forest, Puerto Rico - GRE.bulkMG.LF176 | ecosystem: Environmental > Terrestrial > Soil > Tropical forest >...
TCAGGTCGCAGCCGGAATGTTGCTTGGCATGCTCGCCTTTCGGCCGCAGCGCGCCGTGATGTTTGGCCACAAGCAGCCGCCGGGTCGTCGGGAGATCGAGGATCGCGCAAAGAGCTGCGCCGCACAGTTTCTACGCGGCTGCCGCCGCTGACGGTGCCCAGCATTAAAAATCCGGCCGGCCTTTATTCCGCAGCAAACGCAGCATCTTGACTTCTGTACGTCGAACCGCCCTAGCATCGCAGAACCTTTCTGGAACGGCTCTCCGCTTATGTTTTGAGAGCGCCTTCTGCTTGAATTTGCTAGATGTGACCAAGGACATCTCATCAAGCAACGGCACGTCTCATGCTCGAGAAATTCCCGCGCTATCCGCTCACCTTCGGGCCCACGCATATCGAGAAGCTGGAGCGGCTCTCCTCATACCTCGGTGGCAACATTGAACTCTATGCCAAGCGAGAGGACTGCAATTCGGGGCTCGCTTTCGGCGGCAACAAGCTGCGCAAGCTCGAATACATCATCCCGGACGCGATCGCCTCCAACGCCGACACGCTCGTGTCGATCGGCGGCGTGCAGTCCAACCATACCCGCCTGGTCGCGGCGGTCGCGGCGAAGCTTGGCATGAAATGCTGCCTCGTTCAGGAAAGCTGGGTGCCGCATGAGGACGCCGTGTACGACCGCGTCGGCAATATTCTGCTGAGCCGTGTGATGGGCGCCGATGTCCGCCTCGTCGATGAAGGTTTTGACATCGGCATTCGCAGGAGTTGGGAAGAAGCAATCGCGGACGTCAAGGCCAGGGGCGGCAAGCCCTATGGGATTCCGGCCGGCGCGTCCGTCCACAAATATGGCGGGCTCGGCTATGTCGGTTTCGCCGAAGAGGTGCGGGCGCAGGAGAGAGAGCTCGGCTTTGCGTTCGATTACATCGTGGTCTGCACCGTCACCGGCTCGACCCATGCCGGCATGCTGGTCGGCTTCGCCCGGGACGGGCGCGAGCGCCGGGTGATTGGCATCGACGCGTCGTTTACGCCGGCCCAAACCAAGGCGCAGGTGCTTGCAATCGCACAAAATACGGCGCGCCTGGTCGAACTGGGCAGGGAGATCGTCGCCGATGACGTGGTGCTGCTCGAAGACTATGCCCATCCGGCCTACGGCGTTCCGTCCGACGCGACCAAAGAAGCGATCCGGCTTTGCGCACGACTCGAGGGCATGATCACCGACCCGGTATATGAGGGAAAATCGATGCAGGGCATGATCGATCTGGTGAGGAAGGGCTTCTTTCCGGACGGATCGAAGGTGCTCTACGCCCATCTCGGCGGCGCACCGGCGATCAACGGCTATGCCTATACCTTCCGCAACGGGTGAGCGCCTCCGGCCGGTCGCGAACGCAATAACACCGAGGTTGTGAGGATCGACGCCGCACCAACCTTTTTCATCAACGGCAGGATATACAAGGGCAATATGCCCTTTGATCAGATGGAGGGAATCATCAGGTCGCAGCTACGACGATAGTCGCCGGGCCACTGGAATCTGACGGACGATGGAGCAACCTTACGCTCCGACTTTTCGCAGGGCGTCCGCGACGGTTACGATCGGCAGCTTGCGTCGCCTGGCTGCTTCCAGCGCGTGGCGCAAGAGCTGTGGCGTGCATCCGTAGGGGCTCGGCGTCGCCGCGACGTCGTGACCGTAGAAGATTAGCCAGCCGCCGGTCGCTTCCGTCTCCGCGAAGGCGCGTTCGACGCCGTCATCGTCGATATCCCGATTGATCAGCGGCGTCGCGCGCAGGAATTGCAGGTCGATGATGCCGGAATTGACGCCGGGCAGAATGCCGCGCGACGAGCGGAAAGTGCTGCTCAATTGCGCCTTGCGCGCGATCGAGGCGAGCCCATAAGGGTAAGCGAAATTCTCAAGCCGGATCGAGGCGTCGAGTCCCTCGAGACAACGCCGGTTTTGTGCGATTTCCGCTGCCATGCTCGTTGCATCGAGCTCGACGGCGCGCCGATGCGAAAAGGTGTGGCAGGCGATCTCGTGTCCCCGATGGTGAAGGGCAACGATCTCATCGGGCCCGATCCCGTCCCCGTGTTCCGAGCGTTGGCCGACCAGGCTGCCTGCGACGTAAAAGGTGGCGCGTCCGCCATACTCCTCCAGCATCGGTGCGCCCACGGTCGCCGCACTCCTGGGAACGTCGTCGAAGGTGAAGCTCACCATCGGAGCTTTGCCGGACAGTCGAAGCGGCGTGCTCCGGAAATGCCGGGCGAGCCTGTTGGAAACGCGCGCTTTGAACCCCGGCCACGGCGTGCGCATGCGATGGGTCACCTTCGTGACGTGGCGTGTTGTTTGGCGCGCGCGTCTTCGCCGAGGAAGGCAAGCCAGTTGGCGAAGATCACACCGGCTGCTGCGCCGGGTGCGATGTCGTGGCGGATCGTGAGGCCCGGAAGCTCGGCCGCCAGCAGCGGATCGCGCTGCGTTCGTGCGCGGCTTTCGAAACTGGTGAGCTGCTCGACCGTCGTCGGGTCGAAATAGCCTGCGGGAATTTCGGGATAGTCGTCGCGGTCGCCGGCAAGAAATCGCGCGAGATCGCGCATATATTCCCGCTGCAGCGACGAGGCATCATATTCCGGATGGCCCTGGAAAAAGATGAAGCGGCTTTGGAACTGCCGGGCGAAGACATCGACGCCGGCAACATTGGACCGCGTCAATATCTGATAGCCATGCGCGACGAGGTCCCTCTCTCTGATCTCGTTGTGTCGCGAATGTGGTACCTTGAGCGAGGCGGGCAGGCCATTGGTCAACCAGTCATCGGTGACCTTGGCGCAATCGTAGACGCCGGAGCATTTCCGCTCGAGCCGCCGTCGCTCGATCCCGTCCAACTGCAGCACCGCCGCATGGGCTGCCAGACATGACCAGATCGTCGACCGCGTATTTGTCTTCGCCCAGTCGATGATTTCGGTCAGTTCGTGCCAATACCGCTCTTCCGGCAAATCCCTTGCGACCGGCTCGGCACCGGTCACGATGAGGCCGTCGATGCGCAGGTCGCCGAGATCGGCGATATCGCCATATTCCCTGTCGATGTGATTTCTTGCCGCCTGCGAACGAGCCACCGACGGTAGCGAGAAGCAGTGAAACTGAACGCGCCGTTTGCCGGCTGCCGCTTTCAGGAGACGCATGAACTGCCGCTCGGTCGCCTTCAAGGCGCTGTCGGCCATGTTGTTGATCAGGGCAATGGTCAGTTCGTTTTGGCAGGCATGCCCGGACGCATCCTGCGCGGGCGCCAGCGCGGGGCTCGCAATCGACCGGCTTTTGTCGAACAGGAGCGTCATGCCGATCCAGTCCGATCTATTCCGCCGCCTCGAGTCGCGACGGCCGGCGGCAAGCCTTGGCGAGGGCCTGGTCGATGTCCTCGATGATGTCGGAGACGTGCTCGATGCCGATCGACAGGCGGATCGTTTCCGGCAGAACGCCTGCCATGCGCTGCTGTTCGCTCGACATCTGCCGGTGCGTGGTGGACGCCGGATGGCAGGCCAGCGACTTGGCATCGCCGATATTGACGAGACGTGTGATCAGCTTTAGCGAGTCGTAGAAGGTCTTGCCTGCCTCCAGGCCGCCGTCGATGCCGAAGGTGAATAGCGAGGACGCGTTGCCGGCCAGATATTTTTGGGCCAGCGCGTAATAGGGGCTGTCCGGGAAGCCCGCATAATTGACCCAGGCGATGCGCGGATCGTTGCGCAGAAACTCGGCGACCTCACGCGCATTCTTGACATGGCGCTCGACGCGCAGCGCGACCGTTTCGATGCCCTGCAGCAGCAGGAATGCGCTGAAGGGCGACAGCACCGAACCCATGGTGCGTTGGTAGACGCTGCGCGCGCGCTCGATGAAGGCCTTCGGTCCGAAGCGCTCGGCGTAGACGAGGCCGTGATATGACGCGTCGGGTTGATTGAAGGCGGGGAAGCGGTTGGCATGCCGATCCCAGGGAAAGCTGCCGCTGTCGACGATTGCGCCGCCCAGCGTGGTGCCGTGACCGCCCAGAAACTTGGTCAGCGAATGCACGGCAATGTCGGCGCCGTAGTCGAACGGCTTGAGCAGGATCGGGGTTGCGACGGTGTTGTCGACGATCAGCGGCACGCCGTGCCGGTGCGCAACCTTCGCAAGCGCCTCGATGTCGCAAATGTTGCCCGCGGGATTGCCGATCGTTTCGGCGAAAACTGCCTTGGTGTTCTCGTCGATCAGTTTCTCGATGGCATCGGGTTGGTCGCTTTCGGCGAAACGGCCGGCGATGCCCTGACGCGGCAGGACATGGCCGAGCAGCGTATGCGTCGTGCCGTAGAGCTGGGGGACGGAAACGATGTTGCCGCCACCGTCGGCAAGGTTAACGAAAGCGAAATGCAGGGCGGCTTGGCCCGTCGCAACCGCGAGCGCGCCGACGCCGCCTTCGAGCTCGGCAATGCGCTTTTCCAGGACGGAGGTGGTGGGGTTGGCGATGCGGCTGTAACGAAAGCCTTCGGCCTCGAGATTGAACAAGGCGGCGCCATGGTCGGCGCTGTCGAAAGCATAGGCAACGGTCTGATAGATCGGGACGGCGACAGCGTGGGTGGTCGGATCGGGGTCGTAGCCGGCGTGAATTGCGATCGTCTCGTTGCGCATCGTCGACCTCCAGCCAGCGCCGCCAATTCGAAGTTCCTGCAGCGCAAGCTGCAAATTGCTGCAAGGGAGCACGAACTTCGGAAAGCGGGACCAGGCGCACCGTTTTTTGCGTTTTGCGCCGCAGTCTTGATTAGAGGCGAGGTGTGAAGCGAGCAATAATTCGCGCCAACATCGATGAAATAACCCTAATGAAAGGCCGCCGATTGATTAAAGTTTGATCGATTTTCCAGATGCGTCATGGCGAGCGCAAGTGAAGCGATGCATGGCCACGAAGAAGCCGGATTGCCTCGTCGCCCGCGTTCCTCGCTATGACAACACGAGACGATGCGACATTCCGTCGTCAACTCACTGCGCGCCTGATCTGCTCGCCGATCTGCGACAGGATCAGCCTGGCCTGGGGAAGCACGGCGCCCATGGCATGGAAATTGTGGATCATGCCGTCGTGACATATGTGCTCCACAACGACGCCCGCCGCGAGCAGCTTGCGGGCATAGGCATTGCCCTCATCGCGCATCGGATCGAACTCGGCGGTGTGGATGATTGCGGTCGGAAGGCCCTTGAGATTCAGCGCGCGGAGCGGTGAAATCCTGACGTCTGCGGGGTCGGCGTTGTCGGGCAGGTAGTCGGCGAGATCGGCTTGAAGCGTCGTGCGGTCGATCAGGTAGTTCTCCGCGAAGGCCTCGCGCGAGGGCGAGGTCTCCTCGAAATCGAGCACCGGACAGATCAGGCATTGTGCCGATATCCTGAGGCCCGCATGCCGCTGCACATGCTGGCAGACCACGGCGGCCAGTGTTGCACCGGCGGAATCGCCACCGACCACGAGCCTTTCGGCATCGATACCGAAAGCCTCTGCGTTGCGTGCGACGTACTCGGTTGCCGCGATCGCATCCTCGACCGCTGCCGGGAACTTGTGCTCGGGCGCAAGGCGATAGTCGACCGAGATCAGCCGGCAGCCGGTCGCTTCCGCCAGCGCCGCGGCGATGCGGTCATGGGTCTGAATGCTGCCGGCGACCATGCCGCCGCCATGGAAGAACACGAAGCCCGGGGCGGCGGATGCCGCTTCGACGGCCGGCGCATAAAGGCGATAGGCGATCTCGCCGGCCGGGCCCGGCATCGTCCCATCCACGGTCGTCACACTGGCGGCCTCGGCACGCGCGAATTGCATCAGCTTCTTGAGCGAGTCGCGCCGTTCGCCGGGAGAGGGTCGTGTTCGCGATTCCGGCGCGGCCGCGGCCATCATGGCAAGGAGACGTTTGGCAATCGGATCGAGCGGCATGGCGGTTCCCGGTTAACCAACCGAGCTTACCATGGCTGCGGATCAACCGTGAACCGGCCTCCACGGTTCGCCCGAGGTGAAATCATTTAAGAAATTGCGGCAATCATGCGCGGTTGGAAGCGGCCTCCGTCGGCCGCGGCATGGATGGCGGACATGTCCTATATCGTCAAAGCCTTAAGCTACTCGCAGACCTGGACCTATTTCGAAGGCGATTGGCACGACGGCAATGCGCCGATCATGGGGCCTCGCACGCATGCGGCCTGGCTCGGCTCGACCGTTTTCGACGGCGCCCGCGCGTTCGAAGGCGTCGCGCCCGATCTTGATCGGCACTGCGCGCGGGTCAATTGGTCCGCGGGCAATTTCGGGCTGAAGCCAGTCGTCGACGTCGAATCCTGGATCGCCCTGGCCCGCGAAGGCATTGCGCGATTTGCACCCAATGCCGAGCTTTACATCCGGCCGATGTATTGGGCGCAGCACGGCAGCGGCGGCGGCGTATTGTTCGATCCGGAAACTACGAACTGGTGTTTGTGCATCTACGAGGCGCCGATGCCGCAACCGACCGGCAGCGCGATCACGCTTTCGCCGTTCAGCCGGCCCACGATGGAATGCGCGCCGGTGGATGCCAAGGCGGCGTGCCTCTATCCCAACAATTCGCGCGCGCTGATCGAGGCGGCCTCGCGAGGCTTCAACAATTGTTTGATGCTCGACATGCTCGGCAATGTCGCCGAATTCGGCAATGCCAACGTGTTCATGGCAAAAGACGGCGTGGTTTTCACACCCGTTCCCAATGGCACATTCCTGAACGGGATCACGCGGCAGCGGGTGATCGACCTTCTGCGGGGCGACGGCGTAACCGTGATCGAGGCAACCCTGCGCTATGACGATTTCAAGAGTGCCGACGAAATCTTCTCGACCGGTAATTTTGCCAAGGTCGCACCCGTGATCCGGATCGACGACCGGCAGCTTCAGCCGGGACGCTTCTATACGCGCGCGCGGAAACTCTATTGGGATTTTGCGCATGCCATGAAATTGGCCGCGTAAGGTCCGTCATTCCCGGATATTGGTACGCCGCTACGGCCCGTAGACCACAAGCTCGGTGTCGGTGAGGTCGGCAAGGCGCGGCCGGTGCGGCCCCCTGAAGTATTTGCGGCCCCGCTTTTCCGTATAGAGACCGATCAGGCCGGGCACGCGTCCGTTGGCGTCAAGCAGGACGGAAATCTTGCCACGCGACAGCAGCAGCCGGCCAATTGCGCCGGCACAGGCTTTGAAGTCGGCGACATCGCGGCAATAGATCAATTGCATTGCGGGCGGTGCGAACCAGCCGCGGCGGATGCGGATCTGCTGCAGGATGAACGGAAAGACGCCGTTCCTGGTGCGGCACACCAGGCTGAGGCAACCATAAGCCGCATGTCGCGCCAGAAGGCGGACATCACAAGGTGCCAGACCGTCGACCTCAGTGGCATCGGCCGGAACGATTTCGACCGTCGTGCCGGGCGCAACCGACGACAGCAGCGGAAACGAAAAGAACAATCCCTTGCAATAGGCGCAAAAACCCTGGGCTTCGATGATGGGCCAGGTCCAGTTTGCGGGGCTGATATTGAAATAGCTGACTTCGTTATGGCGCTGCGCGATCTTGGTCAGCATAGGCGCATAGTTGCGGTAGGCCGGCTCGACACACCAGCTCGACAGATTGCAGTGGACGGCCATCTCGCCGCCGACCTCGCGCAAGGAGTAGAGCAGAAGCAGCGCGCCGACCGGCGCGCCGTCATTGTCGAGCATGTAGCCGAAGCGCGGGTAACCCTGCGGCACCTCGCGTCGTGACTGGCGCAGCAGGCCCTGCATCCAGTAATCCCGCGAGCGGCCGAAAAAGCCGCGAGTCAGGAGATCTGCGACGCGATCGATATCGGATTCGCCGATTTCGCGACACCGGATGAGTGGTTTGAGTGCTGTCATGGCGATAGATCGCTTGAGGTGTGGCTACCGCCAGCCTTCGACGTGCTGGTCGACGCTCGCGTGCGGCTCGATGCCGAGCAACTCGCGCACCCTGGATGGCCAGCGGGACGGGTCCGTGCCGTGGGTGTGGAACGTGGCGACCGCGAGCCGGTCCATGCCGAAAGCCACGCAACCGGTATGGGCCGGCGCGCCATCGGCGTCCCTGATGTCCCAGGTCGTGCCGAAATGATCGCGGTGGTAGTTGAAGCTCATGCAGGCAGTCGGCTTGTCCTCCGAGCGAAGCGGCACGAGGAGCTCGAATTTAAGGGATTGCTGCTTCTGGCTCACGGCCTTCATCTGGCCGACCCGGCCGAAGAACGGGTCGCTCGCATAATCGACGCGGAAGGTCAGACCGAGATCGCGGGCGATCGCCTGCGCGCGAGCCATCCAGCGCCCGCGGAAGGCGGAAACGTCGTCGGGGCTGCCGATGCAGACATATTCGCGCATCCGGAACGATTGCAGCCGATCGAGATGGCGCGAAGGTTCGCGGCGGAAGCAATCGGCCGCAACGTCGAAGCGGAGGCCGCCAGCCGGCAACGTGCCGCGGCTCGCCGCGATCGGATAGACGGGATAGCAGGCCGCCGGCGACAGCACGAGATCGGCGGGTGAGAGCGAGCCGGTCCAGTCGCCGCCGGCGTCGAAGCGGCTGACGGCGGCGTTGATCTCGCGTTCCGTGCCATGCAGGCCGCAGACGCAGCCGAGCAGGTTCGGGAAACTCTTCAGGTAGCCGGATTTCTCGAGCTGTGCGCGATTCATCACCGGCGGAAAGCGCATGACCTCGGTGTCCGGTTCGCGATGCCGGGAGATCAGCGCGGCGAGCCGCTCGACCACGTCTTCATAGAGAGCAGTGCGGGCGTAAACGCCGTCGGAGCCCATCTTGTAAAAAAGGATTTCGGCGAGGTGATCCAGCGGGTCGGCGGCTTGCGGGGCGAGTTCGGGCGATTCGGTTCGGATTGGAGTGTTCATGTCGAGCCTCTTTTGTATCCGCCGATACGGTGCTCTTGTCAGTCGCGGAGGGATGTGGGGATGCCGCTCATCAGGCTGGCCGTCGCTATATTGCCGAGAATGCGCTCGTTATTGATCATCAGCGGCGAGGAAAGCACATCGCGCAGATGCCGGCCGACGGAAAACTCGCCGTCGTTGCGATAGCCGGCGAGGCCGCAGGCGCGCATCGCGCTCATGGCTGTCTGGACGGCGAGCTCGGAAGCCTCGACTTTGAGCAGGTTGATGGAGGACTGGAAATCGAGCGAAGTGAGCGCGCGTTCGTCGTATTCGCGTGCCGCGTAGCTGTCGAGATTGGTCGCGATCATCGCCCGCAATTTTGCCAGCGACATCTTCGCGGCGGTGAAATGCGCCGCACCCGGCGGCATCTGGCCGCCGGCGCCGCGTGCGGCCTTGCGGACGAAGCGCTGCGCGCGTTCGACAGCGGCGGCTGCAACGCCGGCCCAGGCCGACGACCAGCAGAGATGCGCGACCGGCGTCATCGTCTGCGCGTGGATTTTTTCGTACGCCTCCGGAAAGATCATCTCGGCCGGACCGTTGATCTTCAGCTCAAAGCCCGCGCTGCAGGTGCCGCGCATGCCCAGCGTCTCCCATCCCTGGATGCGCTCGAGCGTGTAATGATCCCTGGTGACGGCCAGCAGCACCTGATCGGAAGAAGCCGCATCGCCGGCGCGTCGCGCGATGGTGACGATGCCGTCGGCCTCGGCTCCATAGGAGATCACGGTGGCGCTGCGCACCAGCGAAATCTGGGCGTCGCCGCGCTCGATCGCGGCGGCGCTGGAGCGGACGTTGCCGCCGTTTTGGCCTTCCGTGGTCGAGGACGCCAGCAGCAATTGCTCGGAAGCCACGCGCCGCATCAGCGCCTCATGAAAACGGCTACCGCTGCCGTGTCGGACCAGGCAGGCGACCTTGGTCTGATGCATGGCAAAGATCATCGCGGTCGAGGCGCAGGCGCGGCCGAGCGCGTAGCACATCTCGGCCACGTCGAAGATCGACGCGCCGAAGCCACCCTGTGCGACCGGAATCTGAGCGCCTAGAATCTTCCGCTCGCGCGCCGCGTCGATCGCGGCCTTCGGAAAACGGGCCTTTTGATCGACATCATCGGCCTCTGCCGCGGCGACGGACGCGACAGTGGCTGTTCGTTCCTGAAAGGAGGGACCGTGATTTGCCAGCAAAGCGTGGCCGCGATCATCCGCGATCAAAAAGTTTGTTTCCTGGACGTTCATGACCGACACGACCTCCGAGGTTTTGTCGCCGCGAGAACACGCGCTTCGCGTTCAGCGATCCTTCCGATTGTTTTCGGATTGGAATCGGAGGTTATGGATTTAATTCAAATGCGTCGATCGGATTCAGGGTAAATGACTTCATTTCGAAATCGACGGTTAATCTGTCGTATTTCGACAGCATCGATTTTTCGCGACCGCGTTAGCGTTAAAAGCAAAAGCGCAATTTGCGTCGAAGCCGTAAGACAATTCTTCAACGGAGTGGCGGTTATAGTCGTGCCGGCTGTGATGCGAGAAGAAAGGTTTGAGGATGCAAAGCCAGAATGCCGACGTTCGTACCCGGATCACTGCTCTGGTGAAGGTTATTCTCGAACAGAACGCGATATCGGCCGAAGTCACGCCCGAAGCGTTGCTCGTCGATGTCGGGCTGACTTCGGTGGACATGGTCAATCTGATGCTCGGTGTCGAAGCCGAGTTCGACTTCACCATCCCGCAGGACGAGATCACACCGGAAAATTTCCAGTCGGTCGAAACGCTGCAGCGGATGGTACTTAGAGAGATGGGCGCGGTACAGGCGGCGTGATGCAATGCGGTCATTCCGGGATGGTCGGAAGGACCGGGAATCTCGAGATTGCGGGTT
>Ga0310916_10002785_pt1 | contig 10749 bp, 8 predicted proteins | sample GREbulkMGLF176_FD_203444 | JGI IMG/M metagenome (GOLD analysis project Ga0310916, IMG submission 203444) | Lab enrichment of tropical soil microbial communities from Luquillo Experimental Forest, Puerto Rico - GRE.bulkMG.LF176 | ecosystem: Environmental > Terrestrial > Soil > Tropical forest >...
CGTCTCGAGTAACTTTTCCAAAGCCGACCAGTTCGCCTTTGCGGTTTCTCAAGGCTGTGATGATTACATTCGCCCAAAACCTCGAACCGTCTTTTCTCACGCGCCAATCTTCGACCTCAAACCTCCCCTGCTTTTCTGCCATGGCCAATTCCCAATCGGGCTTCCCTTTGCGCACGTCCTCCTCTGGATAAAAACAGGAGAAATGCCTTCCGATAATCTCCCATGCTTCGAATTGCTTGATGCGTTGGGCCCCGACATTCCAGCTGCTGACGTAACCCCGGGGGTCGAGCATGAAAATCGCATAGTCCTCGACGGCTTCGACCAGAAGCCGGAATTGATCTTCGGCCTGCCGCATGACTGTCCCCTGCTCAAACATAAATGCTTTCCTTTGCCACTGGGCAATCACCCGCAGCCGCTCTTGCTCGCAGTCCAGTCCCCAGTACTCTTCTGTTGGAACGACCTCGGAGTGCTCATTGCACATTTTGAGGAATGACCCAGCGTGATTCGTGTCGTTAAAGACAGAAACAGGATAGGCGCACAAGAGAGAGAGGGGATAATTTTTGGCCAGATCATTCCACAGCTGCTCGAGCTGGATTGCTTCGTTTGCTCTGCCCTGAGCCCATAGCAACGCAACCATCTCACCGAAAACGGAGACGCGCGCCGATTGCCCGCACTGAGGGCCGCTTAATTTCTCCAAGATTTCGCCAATCGTCGAATAAAGGCACGACTCGCCAAAGGCCCCATAACGCTCGAGTTTGTCTAACGTCTCGCTCGCATCCAGCCGGACGTAGCGCCCCTGTCGTATCGCTCTAGGAACGTCTAGTTCCTGCGTGGCCAGTTTTTGTTCAAGTCGCTTCGCGTGGGGTGCGGTTGCGATCACTAGGACCGGCTCTTCGACGAGCAATGCCCGGGCAATGCGCCGGCTCAAAACATCAATTAGGAATTCGTCATTGCTGTAGAGCTGAACCGCGTGTTGACAGGCGTGGTTCCCAAGAAACGAAGCTACCGCCGCACTGTCCCGTCGTGGATCACCGCAGATGGATGCAAGAGTCAACTTTTCGCTCTTTCGCGGGTGGGCCTGGCTATCATGTGACAACTCGAGATGGGAAGGCTATAGAGAAATAGCTGTAATTCCGCGAAAACGGTACAGCAATTCCTGTACTTGTGGGACTCCGCCAGCTTGTTTTCTTCTGGCTTCGTTGATCCTGCGGACGGTGACCGGTCACGCCGATGGTGCTAGTCGACGCCGCCGCATCGAGAAATCTAGTTCGCGCTAGCGATCGCCACTGCTTACCTTCTGCCGCACACCTTTCGCGGTTTTGCGGGCGCCAATGAATTTGTCAACCTGCTCTACGCCTGAATGATCTTGTTTCGCACCGCGTAGCACACCAGCTCGCTGATCGAGTGGCAGTTCAGACGGGTCATGATGTTCGCCCGATGCGTTTCTGCGGTTTTAACGCTAACTCCGAGCTCGACCGCCACTTCCTTGCTGCTTTTGCCTTCCGCCAGCAGCTGCACAACCTCCCGTTGACGCGCTGTCAAACGCGAAGCCGGGCCTTCATTCCCTGCGTTTTGAGAATTCTTGCGATTCAGGTAACCATCCTGGACAATCTGAGCGACTTTCGGGGTAAAGTACGTCTTATTGTTGCGCACCGCATTGACGGCCGCGACCAGATCGCGCCCCGCATCCGATTTCAGCACATATCCTTGTGCTCCCACATCAAGCACCTGGCGCACCAGCGGATCCGATTCATGGACGGTGACGATCAGAATTTTTGTCCGTGCCTCACTCTTTGCGATCTGCCTCGCCGCCTCCAGTCCATTGAGCACCGGCATGCTGATGTCGAGCACGGCGACTTCGGGTTTTACTTCCTTGGCTTTCTCGACCGCTTGCCGCCCGTCATTCGCCTCGGCCGCTACACACCAGCCAGGTTGGGCTTCGATAATCGTGCGCATGCCTCGGCGTACTAGTTCGTGGTCATCGGCAACCAATAACCTCAAGGAATCCATGGCTTCACCTCTACCGGCTCTGTGGTGCATGGCTAGGGCCAGCCCGGTTTCTAAAATTTGAGCTTTGCTGAGCGATGCGCAACCTCCTGTAGGCATGGCGATTAGATCGGCAACCCAGGGAACCTCCGAGCACAGGGCCACGAAACGGGTGGAGCAGCAGATTCTACATCTTACCCGTAAGTTCTTCACCACAAGCACCCTACAAGGCTTGTTTGTCCAAATTAAGGTACAAGCGGTATGGAGGCATACTCGGCCCTCGCGCTAAAAAAGTTCTGTGGACAGAAAAAGGGAGACCCGATGCGAAGGGCGATTCAGCTCGACCGATTAAAGAGACAAACAAATACAAGGAGGATAGTTCAGTGAAGACCGCGATGAAACGTACACATTCAATTGTTTTGATGGCGTCGCTTGCTCTCTTGGGTATGACGGCGCGGCGTGGCTTTGCCTTGCCGGCCGACGACCAGAAAGAAAATGACCGCATCCGAAACTCAGGCACCGTATTAAAAGAAATTCTCAACGTTCCCGACGATATACCGCGCGACCTCCTGGCCAAGGCCCGCTGCGTGATCGTACTTCCGTCGGTCCTGAAAGCAGCTTTCATAGCCGGCGCAGATTACGGACGGGGAGTCATGACATGCCGCACCGGAAATAACTTCAACGGTCCCTGGGGTGCACCGACGATGATGGCGCTCGAAGGTGGGAGTTTCGGCTTGCAGATCGGTGGCCAAGCCACCGATTTCGTGATCTTGGTGATGAATAATCGCGGAGCGGAAAGCCTCTTACACAGCAAGGTGAAGCTTGGAGCCGACGCCTCCGTCGCTGCCGGGCCAAAGGGCCGCGAAATCGAGGCCGACACTGACGTAACCATGCGAGCCGAGATGTTCAGCTATTCGCGATCACGTGGAGTATTTGCCGGGGTCTCTTTGGAGGGCACCACGTTACGTCCAGACAACGAAGCAAACAGGCGCCTGTACGGCAAAGACGTCTCTGCAACGCAGGTCATTAGGGAATCAAAGGTCGGGGCCCCTGAGTCCGCCCACACTCTGATAGCCACTTTGCAGCAGGCTTCACCAAAGTTGCAGGGCTAAGAAAACGCATGCCCAGCGACAGAACAGTGTGGCTTCGAAATCGTTTTGGAGTCGGGGGCAAGGGGACCGTAGATGCTGAACCCGGCAGGAATCGAACCTGGGCTCGGCCAGGCTGGTAGCCGCGACCCTGTGCCCCCACCAAATCCGAGCGCGAACTGCCAAGCTGCAGCTGGCCGCAGTAGACTTCTCTCCGGTCCGAGCCTGAGGCTGGGAGCTTCTGACCGGACAAAAACGGCGACTCTGGCACATTTGGCCGAACCCTTCGTCGTACTGGTTCTCATCGTCGGCACGGCGGTAGCCGCTTGGGTCCATCTTCGGAGTTCTTCCATTTGGTACGACGAAGCAGTCACTCTCCTGATTACTTCGGGCCACGCGAAGCTCGAATGGTCGCGCGGCCTATCGCAATTTACGCCCTCCGGTCACCTGGGCAAAATTCTGATCGATCTTTACCATCGCGACGTCCACCCTCCGCTTTACTTCTGGACCCTGGCGCTTTGGCGTGTCTTACTCAGTGAATCTCTCGAAGTGGCCCGTGCTTTGTCCGCACTTTTCACTGTAGCAACGTTGGCGCTCATCTATCGCTACGCCAGGAGCGCGAAGGTGAGGTTGGCATGGCTCGCTGTCTTAGTGTACGCCGTATCGAGCGTGGGAGTCAGGTACGCATACAACGCGCGGCCCTATGCCATGGTCTCCTTCCTTATTGTGCTTGCCTTGATCTTAGCGCGCTCGAAATCCAGGTGGACCGGTGCCTGTGCGGGAGCTTGCGTCGCGACGCACTATTTCGCCGCCCTCTGTATCGTCCCGCTTCTTGCGGTCAGCAGCGCGGAGCAGTGGAAGGCTAACCGGCGCTGGGTTTTACTGACCGCAATTACCTTCGGACTCTTCTGCGCTCCGCAAATCGTTTTGCTGCGAGTGCACATCGCTGCCCGGCCACAACAGTACCCGGGATTTACGTCCCTCTACGAGGAGTCGTGCGCTTTGCTAAATGGGGCGATCGGGGGAGCGATGCCCCACAGTTGGCTGTCCGGGTGGGGACTGGTCTTGCTTCTCGGCGCGTGCCTGGCTGTGTTGGGCGCGTGGTGGGCATACAACAAAAGAGAATTCCTGGTGCCACTGTCCTACGCCGCCTTTCTTTGTGGATTCCTGCTTCTTGCGATGACGACAAACAAGTCTCTTACAAAAATGCCCACCGAGTATTACCTTGGCGTTGGGACCCCCTTTCTAGCGTTGGATTGGATTCGGCGCCAGCGCCCTTTCTCGCGCCATGCCGTTTCTTGCGGTCCTTCTTTCGAACAGAGACTCGTCGAAGCATATCCCTCGAGAAGCGAGAATGGATACTTTGAGATTCACCTAACCCGAGGGGGAAGCAGTGACAGCTTCACTCGAATGAGTCTTTCGAGACCCTCCGTATTTGGTTCGCCCACATGGCCGCTTCTTGCTGCGGCTGTTCCGCGTCAGCCCTCCGAGAGGTAGGAGTTCGACGAGGTATCGCGCTGGTTGATCGCATAAAGCGCCAACTCGAGCCGGGTCGATACACCGAGTTTGTTGAAAATGCGAAACAAGTAGTTTCGAACGGTATGTTCGCTCAAGTGAAGCTCGCGCGAGATATCTCGATTGGTACGACCTTCGGCAACTAACTGCACCAGACTGAGCTCCCGGTTTGTCAATAAAGTTGCTCCCCGAGCATCGGTAATCGCACGAGGAGAATTCTCGGCAACGGATTCGATCAGGAATTTGAGCTGCTCGCTATTTGCCCAAACCTGGCCCTCGTGAACCCTTTGAATGCACTTGGGGAGCATTTCGAACGGGTCATCCCGAGACAGGATCCCGCGAGCGCCTGAGCGAAAGGCTTCAATGACCAGGGCGCGCTCGGCAACTTCGAGAAGCATAATGATGGCAACGTTTCGGCCGATTTCCCTCAGTTCGCGGGTGATTCGGAAGCCGGCCGTTGGACCATCCTTAAGAGCGCTGCTGATGATGCAGACATCGGCGTTCGAAGTTCTAAAGGCTTCAATGAACTCTGCTGATTCGACTGCTGATGCTGTGACGGTAATGTGTCGGCACCTCCGGAGCGCGGTCTCCATCAGGTTGCAGCCCATCCGTGAGTGCTCGGCGATCAAAAGCGAGATCGGGCATCCGTTCTCTGTCATCTGCTGCATAAACTTGCACCCCGCACTCGAGAAGTCCGGGCTAGGCTGTACCCGGAGGTCTGCCGGGTGCTCCTCCGTTTGAGGGGTTTATGGCGTCAAAGGCTGGATCGTAAGGCGACCTCTCACCCTCCCCTGTCGCTGAGCCTCAAGGTCACGCCTCGTCTCATTAGCCCGGGGACGGAGCGTAGCTTTCGAAGATTTGCAGCTCCGTTTCGCTCCCTCGCCGCGCTCCGCCACGCCGTTGGGCTTTCTATTTGATGCGGTCGGCGTGTCGAAATTCAGCAGTCCGTGAATAAAACTCCCGGGGAATCCGCTCTAAATCCCCTGTTTTGAACCGCCCCTGTGTTTTGGGGCCAACCCCCGCCGATAACTAATTGCAAGGACCATGCCATCCCTGGACTTTGGTATGCGATTCTCGAGAGACATTTGTCTCTATCGCCTCTCGGGATTCAGAGGGCCAGTAGAGAGAAACTTGCCTCTGGCGAAGCCAGGCAACTGTCCGCTCATCGCCAACAAGATTTTTGTATCTCGCGGGGCGACGGACCTCAGGGGAACTACCTCGGAAACAAAACAACACCCTGGGCCCGAACAATGCGCTTCTTGTCGGCGATCCGCCGCCCCGCTTACCATGCGAAGCGTGAGCAGTGCGTTGCGAATAGACCTTTAAGGCTATGCCGCGCTCGAAGGGAGCCCATACGAATCGGAGAAAGCAAATGCGCTACCCCTTGCGAGCCTCCGTCGTTTATCGGTGGCGCGACAGCGACGGTATGAGGCGCTGCGGCAGGGGTTGGACGCAAGACGTGAGCGAAGAAGGGGTGCTCGTGTGCAGCGAGAATTGCCCGGCGGTTGGAGAACTGCTGGACTTGGCTTTACGAGTCCCGACGCTCCGAACGCCGGTACCTGCTCCGGCTTTGCGAATGGATATGAAGGCCAAGGTCATTCGGATCTTAAGCGACACAGGCGAAGGGAAGAATTTGGGATTTGCAGCTCGAAGACGCGACGGCGCTCGTGCGCTGGAAAGCAAGTCAGAACGGCCGACTTTGCCTTACCACGCCCTCGCCTTGGGTCTCAGGGCCAATTGAAACTGGCGCTCGAGAAGCCGCAATCAGCGCCGAATAGCCTTTCGTAGTTCGGGAGGCGCGAGAAAAAGGGACAGGCTCACCGAGGGAGCTAGCAATTGTGAGTCAAAGGGCGAAGCTTTATGCAGACCGACAATATCGGAGTTGAGGTGGAAAAGCAGTGGTGCGCCCTTCATACCAGGCATCAGCACGAGAACCTTGTCGACGGTCTTCTGAGAATGAAGGGCTTCGATACATTTTATCCGACGTCGAACCGGATACATGTGTGGAAGGACAGAAAGAAGCGGATATCCGAGGCTCTCTTCCCTGGTTATCTGTTTGTCTCGGACATTGGCGCGCACCGCTTGGAGGTGGTGTCAACCCCAGGCGTTTGCTCGATCGTATCGATTGCCGGCGTGCCTGCAACGATCCCGAATGACGAAATCGAATCGATTCGGCGGGCGGTGTCAAGTCCTTATCCCGTCGAACCTCATGCGTACTTGAAAGAAGGCGATTTTGTTCGCATGGCACACGGCCCCCTTAGAGGGGTCAAGGGCATCCTCGTGCGGAAGGGAAACTCGGCGCGGCTGGTTCTCGCCGTTCAAATGCTCGGAAGAGCCGCGGCGGTCGAAATTGATAGTGCCTTTGTCGAGCCGCTTTTCCGGAAGTCGCCGGATGTGTCTGCCACGCGCTTTGTGCTGACGACCAACTGCCAGACCATTTAGGCAAACCAATGCCAACCGTTGAATGCACTGACAACACGACAGGCCAGGCTGCCCTGCTGGGCTTTTTCGGTCTACGGGAGCAGCCATACGGTGTGACGCCCGATCCGCGCTTCCTTTATACGACGGCTTCTCACCGCGAAGCACTGGCTTCCCTGATCTATGCCATCGAAACCAAACGCGGTTTTTCGGCGTTGGTTGCGCAACCTGGAATGGGTAAGACGACGTTGCTTTTCCACGTACTCGACAAGATCAAGTCCACCGCTAGAACCGCCTTTCTGTTTCGTCCCGATGGAAACTCGAGGGATCTGCTGCAGAGCCTCCTGCTCGACCTGGGCCTCGAGGCGAGCCCAAAGGACGTTCCTCAAATGCACGAGTTGCTCAATTCCGTGCTTCTCGAGGATCTGCATGCCGGCAGACATTTTGTCTGGGTGATTGACGAGGCCCAGGACCTCGACAATGAGGTCCTCGAGTCTGTGAGATTGTTTTCCAACTTCGAAACGCCGGTCTCGAAGCTCATGCACATCGTCCTGGCAGGACAGCCAGGCTTGGCGGAAAAACTGGCAAGCCCCGAACTGCTGCAACTTCGACAGCGCGTGTCGGTCCTGTCTCACTTGGAGCCCCTTTCCACCCGCGAGACCTCCGACTATATCCAGCATCGCGCACGCCGGGCAGGTTGTCGAAACCCGAACCTGTTTGCGCCGGAGTCGCGAACACTCGTCGCGCAAGCCAGCCTCGGAATTCCTCGTAACATCAACAACATTTGCTTCTCGTGTCTGTCGATGGCCTTTGCCGAAGGTCACCGAGAAATCGATCCGGGCATCGTTCGCGAGGTTCTCGAGGACCACACCTTTGAAATCGGCAAACAAGCCACAAGTAAGCAAGCCGCGAACCCGAGCCCGCCGACTCAAGCTTGGCCGAATGCACTCCCCGACCTGTTACCGCAGTACGACTTCGCCGAGCCGCCGCCCGCGCGATCACGCTTTTTGACGAGCCTGGCTCTCTTTGGATTTTTTGTGTTGCCCCTTCTTCTTATTGTCCTCGAGAGCAACTCGAGGGTCGGTGTTTTGGAAGCGTTTCTCGGCCCAGCCACCGAGCATATTGTGAGCCAAATCACCGGCTATGATCCGCACACGCCGGACCTTCCGCCCTCCCAGGCGCCGGCCTTGCAAGCGCCAAGGCCGCCCATGCCGTTGCCGGTGTCCGAGACACAACATTCTCCGGCTCCGGAGACATCGCTTACCGAGACTCCGGCCAACACCCCAGAACAGCCCGCAGCAACGGTCGAGGGCCCTGGCCTCACTTCCGCGACAGAGCCTAGTGTCGCCTCTCCGGCGCCCACCGGTCCGCGAGTTATCTACACCCGCGGAGGCGAGAACCTTTTCGAGCTGGCGCTCGAGTATTACGGAAAGTCTAACTGGACGATCGTAACCAAGATTCGTTCGGAAAACCCGCAAATCAAGGATTCCTTTACCGTTTTTAGGGAACGACAACGTGTCGTGCTGCCTGATCTCGCCCCCGCATATCCCTGGAGGGCTAGCTCCGGTGGCACAAAGTTTCCGAGATTACCGCACTGAGGACTTAGCCATGTCGAAGTCAAAACTGTTTCTAGCAATTCTGTTGTTGGCAATGGTGGCATTTTCAGAAGGGCTCGGCGCGCAAACGAAACCCGAAGCACCTCAGCCCGCGCAGGGTGCCGCGCCTCCCAATCCCCCCGCGCAGGCCACAGATAACGACGCAGACCATCCAAAGCTCCGCCAGCGTAATCCGCGCTACCGCGTCCAGGCGGATGACATTCTGGAGCTGTCGTTCCGCTACACCCCCGAATTCGATCAGGAAGTAACGGTACAACCGGATGGATACGTCCAGCTGAAGGGCGTGCCGACCGACGTGCACATTCAGGGACAAACGATACCCGAGGTCATCAGCACGCTAAGAGGAGCCTACGCAAACATTCTCCATGATCCGGTGATTAGCGTGGTTCTCCGCGATTTCGAAAAGCCATATTTCGTCGCCGGCGGGCAGGTAGGAAAACCGGGCAAATACGACCTGCGCGGCGAAACGTCGGCGTCCCAGGCCATCGCCATCGCCGGCGGATTTGTGGACTTTGCGAAAAATAAGCAGGTGCTGCTGTTCCGGCGATACACGGATGACACGGTCGAAGTAAAAGTGCTGAACCTGAAGCGGGTTTTCAACAACAAAGATCCACGTGAAGACGTCACACTGCAGCCGGGCGATATGCTTTACGTTCCCAAGACCTTTATGGCGACGATCGACCGATTCCTGCCACGTACTTCGCTCGGCACCTACTTCAGCCCCGCTCTGCTGTAGAGGCCCTAGAAGGGAGAAAGGCTATGGGCGAACATCAAATCGTTCTGGTCGACCGGACCGCCAGACCACAAACAGCACTCACGGTTCGCGAGCTTGTCGAGATCGGATATCGGCGGAGGCGCACCTTCGGGCTCTGCTTCACCGTGATTTTCCTCGGCGCAGTCCTGGCCGCAGCGGTGATGCCGAAACGTTACGAGTCCGAGCTCAAAATCCTGGTTCACAGAGAAAGAGCCGACCCTCTGGTGACCGCGCAACAAACGGCTGCCATGGAGCAAAATCTGCCTAGCCTCACGGAAGAGGACATCAACTCCGAAGTCGCCATCCTCCGAAGCGAGGACCTTCTGGAGAATGTCGTAACGGCGTGCGGCTTGCAAAACATAAACAATGGATCGTTGCTGGACGGTATCTTGGGACATTTCCTTCCTTCCAGATTGCCGAATGACGAGCAAACTCGCGTGAAGCGAGCAGCCGCCAAACTTGGACGGGAATTGCGAATCGAGCCTGTGAAGAAGTCTTTCATTATTTCCGTAAGCTACCCCTCCTCCGACCCGCAGCTGGCAGCCCGCGTATTGAACACCCTCGGCGACCTGTACCTAGCGAAACACGCCGCGGTCCACAGACCCAGCAATGCCAGCGACTTCTTCGATCGTGAGGCGGAACAGTACCGTAAGACCATGGAACAGGCTGAGGCTCGCCTTGCCGACTTTAACCGCGGCTCGGGGCTGGTGACCTCGCAAACCGAAAAGGATACGTCGGTGCCCAAACTAGCTGAATTCGAACTCGACATGCGCCAAACGCAAGCCGCGATCCCAGCCACCGAGGAGCATGTTCGGGCGCTCGAAGGCATGCTCGCAAAAACTCCCAACCGCATCACGACCCAACTGCATACCGCAGACAATGGAGCGCTCATGCAACAGCTCCGCTCCTCCCTCGTCAGCCTGGAACAGCAGAGAGTGGATTTGAGGAACAAGTATGCGCCAGGGGATCGCATGGTGCAGGAGGTTGACACGCAAATTGCCCAGGTGAAAGCGGCCATCGACGCGCAGGAAAAGGCGCCGCTTCGCGAAGAAACTTCGGATCGAAACCCAACGTATGAGTTTCTCGGCCAGGAACTGGCCAAGGCCCGCTCAGACCTCGCGGCGCTTCGCGCCAAGGCGCAATCTGCGACGCGAATCGATCGCGATTACCGGCAGACACTGGTCGATCGGGACCAGCAGCAACTGCAACAGGAAGCACTGCTGCGTGACGTGAAGACTGCAGAAACCAATTACCTGCTTTATCTGAACAAACGGGAAGAAGCGCACATCTCGGACGCCTTCGACAAGAACCGCATTCTGAATGTCTCGATTGCGCAGCCGGCGACGATTCCCTTTTTGCCAACCAATCCTGT
>Ga0310916_10002787_pt1 | contig 10747 bp, 13 predicted proteins | sample GREbulkMGLF176_FD_203444 | JGI IMG/M metagenome (GOLD analysis project Ga0310916, IMG submission 203444) | Lab enrichment of tropical soil microbial communities from Luquillo Experimental Forest, Puerto Rico - GRE.bulkMG.LF176 | ecosystem: Environmental > Terrestrial > Soil > Tropical forest >...
CTTTCGTCCTGCTATCGAGTGCTAAAGACGCAAAACGTGATGGATATTTCCAATTCGGTCCGAATGAACTCATGCATGTTAAATTCGGACCGCTCCTGCTGCGCGGACAACATGCGAGAGAAGATGGCCAGTATTGCGCCAAAACAAGAGACTCTGATTGATGACGAAAAAACCCTGTTGCCTCCTCCGGAGGTTCAAAACATATTCGATTCATATTGTCTCCCCTGTTGTATGTGCTCAACAACCTGAGAGCAGTTGGTTCCTCGATGGGCAATCAAACGCTCTGCTGCCCGTCGATAGCCGATACTGTGATGCTGATCGAGGAATTCTCCAATGTGAATCTTTATGCACCAAACCGCATGCAGTGGGATTATCAGCAGCAACCCAAAGGCGGAATACTTAGGTTGGAGATGCTGTGTGACCACTAGATAGCCGATCGCGGCGAGAAATGTCCAAATAGCAACGTGAATCCTCCACTCTAACTCTCGCCTATCGTTGTATTGCTTGTACATCTGCTCGGAGAGTTTGCTATACGCCTCTATGCGGTCTTTGTCGGTCATTTTATCGCCCATCCGGCTCACCTCCTTTCTCGACGATGACTCGCAAGCAAGAGATTACCAATTTCAAACTTTCAAATCTCAGTTCGGGGTAACCCAAGCGGCCAAACCTCCCATCCCCGTTGACGGAAGCCGAATCCTCAGCAAGTCGGTTTTTAGGTAAGTACCTGAAGCATCAGTCAATGGCCGGATTGGCGGACGACTTGCGTCGATTCTGAATCGGCGGACTATCAATCCGCTGCGTACTCAAAATCCTACTTCAATTCACAAACCTACGAGCACTGTGCGTTGCATTGTGCGTCACGGAAAGGAGCCACTCAACCGTACCTACCAGGGGGTAACCGGCGTTGTTGAGGACGACGTCGAGCCTGCCGAAATGCGAGTGGGCTTGCCAAACGGCCTGCCGTACTTGTTCGCGATCAGTTACGTCGAGCGCCAGCGGAAGAACCGCGTCGCCGAAGATTTCCGGGAGATCAGCAACATCGGCTAATTTTCGGGCGGTAGCGGCGACTTTGTCGCCGCGCCTGAGTGCGGCTTCGGCCGAGATGCGGCCAAAACCGCTAGATGCGCCGGTGTTGAACCATATCTTCTTCATGTGGAGTTCTTCCATATTTGTAACGTTGAGTACGCTAAGTAATTCAGCCTTTCAGTTAATGGTCACCCCACTGACGACACACGGGTGGGGAAGTAATATGGCTGGTCAACATCAGCGAGTAGTCCCGACTGTTTCGGCTGCCAACCCAGCCGCTCCCGCGTGAGCGCGCTTGAGGCGGGTGCGTCGATACCGAAAAAGTGCCCGATCCAGCCAAAATGATCGACGATTCCTTGAGAGACTTGGCAACGACTGGCACATGCAAACGTCGGCCAATAACTTCGGCGATCTGTCGCGTCGGTATGCCCTCATCGCCCACGCCGTGATAGTTTGCCCCAGCCGTACCCTTCTCAAGCACAAACCTGTAAAGATGTGCGGCATCGAGCCGGTGAACTGCGGGCCATCGGTTGAGCCCGTCACCGATATATGCCGAAACACCCTTTTCACGCGCAATGTTGATGAGAGCCGGAACGAAGCCGTGATCGCCTTTGCCATGGACCGATGGAGGAAGCCGCACGATCGACACGCGCACCCCACGCTCTGCCACCGCAAGCGCCGCCTCTTCCGATTTCCGGGGGAAAGCGGGGTTCGGCGTATCGTTTTCCGTCGCGAGGCGACCTTGACTTTGAGCGAGCAATGTCCCGGAAGTGATAAGTAACGGACGGCCAGAGCCGGCGAGCGCGGTGCCGAGCGCCTCGATAGCGCGTCGATCCGCCTCGGCAGCCGGCCCATAGTTGTTGAAATCGTGGATAAAGGCCGTATGAATGACGCCGTCGGAAGCCACTACTCCGCTACGTAGGCTATCGAGATCTTCGAGAGAACCTCGATGTACCTCTGCGCCAGCCGCCGCGAGCGAATTGGCGCCCGCATCCGAGCGAGCAAGTCCGAGAACCTGATATCCGGCATCAAGCAACTCTCGGACAACTGCAGAACCGATGAACCCTGTTGCGCCAGTAACGAATACTCGCATATCAAAACTCCTTTTCTTGTTTACCGATTGAGTTGAGAATCGCAAGCACTTCGGCAGGAATGTGGAGCTGTGAAGCCTGAAGATTCTCGCGAAGATGCTTGAGAGAGGACGTTCCCGGGATGAGCATAATGTTGGGTGAGCGCTGCAGAAGCCAGGCCAGCGCAAGCTGCATTGGCGTGACTCCGAGTCGCGCTGCTGCTGTGTCGAGTTCCGAGGACTGGAGCGGAGTGAAGCCCCCCAACGGGAAGAACGGAACGTAAGCGATGCCTTGTGACGCAAGGTCGTCGATGAAAGCATCGTCGTTTCTGTGTGCCACGTTGTAAAAATTCTGTACGCAGACAATTTCCGTAACGGTCTGAGCCTCTGCCAACTGCTTGGGACTGACGTTGCTCAGACCGATGTGGCGGATGAGTCCCTGGCCTTTGAGTTCAGCGAGCACAGTCAGCGGCTTCTCGATCGATCCCTCCGACGGTTCCATCATTCCACCTACTCGAAGGTTCACGACGTCCAGAGCGGCTAGGCCGAGGTTTCGTAAGTTGCCATGAACTCCATCAATTAACTCCTGCCGGGAGAGAGCAGGAATCCACGACTTGTCGGCGCCGCGACGAGCCCCCAGTTTGCTAACAATCACGAGCTCACCCGGGTAAGGATGAAGGGCACGCTTGATAAGTTGGTTGGTTACGTGTGGACCATAGTAATCACTGGTATCGATGTGGTTTACACCTGAATCCACCGCTTCGCGCAGAACAGCAATGGCGCCGTCCACGTCCCGCGGTGGTCCCCAGACTCCCGGGCCGGCAAGTTGCATTGCACCGTAACCCATTCGGTTGGCAGTCATTGACGTGCCGGTAAGCGTGAAGCTGCCGCCAAGATCGGTCTGTTTAATCATTCGGTTTCTCCTAGCCTTTCTGTGCATCTAAGCCATTGGATGAAGGATTCTTCAGGTTTGGAGTTCGCATATGGCGGCTGACGTAGCGACTGCATTTGAACCAAGAAAAATGCCCATGCAAACGAGGGCAACGGTCACGGTGGGGGCAATTTGTGAGGCGACTATTCAGGTTTTGTTAAGCCAGGGAGCCGACCGATTAACGACCACTCGCGTCGCAGATCGGGCCGGCGTCTCCGTCGGAACCCTGTACCAGTACTATCCAAACAAGCAGTCGCTGCTGTTTGCGGTCTTCGAGGATCATATGGACAATGTCGCGGGGGCTGTAGAGACCGCATGTGCGGAAGCGTGCCACAAACCCATGCCGGAAATGATCAGGCGGGTAGTGGAGGCATTCGTTGACGTCAAGATGCAGCGTGCGGATATTTCCGTCGCCCTATACAAGGTAGCGCCAGACGTGGGTGGTCCCGCACTGGTGAAGCGGACCGGGCAACGGTTGCGGAAAGCGATTGAGGCGATGCTTCTGACCGCTTCGGATCAGAAACTGGCACCCGACAGATTCGCCATCGACATGATGCTTTCAGCAATGTCGGGAGCGATGCGGTCGGCCTTGGAGGCAGGAGCATCGCCAGCAATGTTTCGCAAATTGCGAGGGCATCTAGTTCTGATGTGCCAATCCTACATGGCGGCGTGTACTGGAACCGTTTCGACTGTCTTGTGAACACTCACAATTCCCAGCAGATCAATCAAGTACACTCTCCCTGCAGTTACCCGCGAAAGACTGCCGCGGCAGTGGAACTGGTCTCGATTCAGCAAAACTACCGACGCACTATTCCTGGGCAGCCGACTTTCCTTGAGCCTTATCAAAGTTGGCTCGTGCGACGCTGAAGGTGGCGACTCTACTCACGACCGAACTCCAAAAGGGCTGAAACTTGGCAGGAAAACTGGCAGAATACAGCGAAGCGCAGTAATACTGCTTCCGAGTCACCGACTGTCAATGGCACGGGAGTGCTCACGGCCCACACATCTTCGTCCCAAGCCGCATCAATCGCGCCCTCGGCGAGCGTCGCCCCGCCTAATCGCTGCGAGGAACTAAGTACCTGAGTATCTTTCGGAATAGGTGAAGCTGTATCTGCCCATCTGCCCGAGCAGCGGTTTCCTAATTATCCAGAATGACGCTACGCGACGTAATCCCAATCACTTACTATCGTGCTCTCTCACCCAAAAGCACGCTATGCGACCTCAGTAGTCAGTTATAGGACACCGCTCGGGACAGTGGACAGGCGAGCGGTGCGCTGGGCAATTTGCGAGACCCCACCCCCTCGGGGTACACCCCTGATCGCCCTTGCCTCTGATTCCGAGGACCTATCGCCCAGCCCACCAGCTTAGTGCTGGATCGCAGGGCACCCCGTGATCGAGCAGTTCTCCAGATAGCCTGTGAGTGTCACGGTCCCATTCAGGAGACCACCGCCAGGCACAGTGACATTCGGCTGCCCATCGGCCGGATCAAAATAGGCCAGCAGATCCTGATTGATTCCGCAAATATTGCTTGCCGCGACCGTCCCGTCGACAGTCCAGCTCGCTTGGAAGCCAAAACCTGTACCAATGCTCAGGACTAGTTGGGTGCTCCCCTGCAATTGGGCTGAAATATGCTGCAGTACGAGGCGATAGCCCGGGGGAGCGGCGGTAAAAGAGATCTGGCAGGAAACGCAACCACCAACAGTGAAATTAGTCGACTGATACGGGATGCGGGCGAGCCTCTCCGCGTCCAACAGATGAACGGTGTTCCCCACCATAACCGTCGGCGTGCCAGCGATGCTCACGCTCGGTGTGTTCGCGACAGTAACGCTCGGCGTGTTGCCGACGTTCACGGTGCCTGCGACATTAGTTGTGCCCTTGGGCGGCGGTGGGGACAGGCTGAGCAGGTGTATTCACCACCAGAACTGGCTTCGTCTGCCCGACTGCGAGCACCGAAACCGATACGAATGTAAACAGAGAAACTGCAATCATGCACTTGCGTAGATTGCGGGTCATGGCATTCTCCTTTCGACGCTTGGTGAATTGAACTAGGCAGTGAACAGTTGATTTCCTAACGCTTGCCAGAGGTCACATCTTGCGAATCGGGATTACGAAGTTGTCGCTGGTTGCGGAAGAACGGGGTTTCGTTTTCAGACTGTCCTTAGGTTCGGACCCATGCGCATCGGAAAGAATTTGGTGCGCCATCCAAGAAAACTGGCAGAGTACGGCGAAGCGTAGTAATCCTGCTTCCGAGTCATGCAACTGTCAATGGCACGGGGGTGCTCGCGGCCCACACATCTTAGTCCCAAGCCACATCAATCGCGTCCGGCCCAGTAGTCAGTTAGAGGTCACCATTCGGGACAGTGAAACTCGCTGACGTTCCGTTGCGTCCTTTTTCGTTCGGGCGGGCACATTTTGGGCACAGCAACAGCAAAACACCCCCACCCCCACTGGGTACACCACTAATCGCCCTCGTCTCTGTGACGGAGGACCCATCGTCAGTTAAAGCTTCAAGATAGTTCCCGCCCGCCCAATTGATCCACACGTTCGTCACCGCCAGTCTTGCCGCTACGACCGTGACCACCACCAGAGCGGCGTAGCCTGTGGCAAACTCGCGGTCCACAGTGCGGGTCATGGCCAAGCGGACGAGCAAGAGAAGCGCTCCCAGTGAAACGACCGATCCGAACAGTGCGATCCAAGTGTGAAACCCGAAGATCGCACTAATCAGCGGGATCCGGCCCGTGGCTCCGGTGAGAATCACCAGGCTGGCCATCAGCATCATGGGCCGGTGAATGCGGGGCCGCTTGCGGTTGAGCACGCCGATCGCGACACACCTACGAAGTCGAGGAATCGCTTGAGACCGTGCTTGAAGCCATCGCAAGGGAGAATCACTGACATGATTCTCAATGAAAATGACCTTGCACGACTGCACCGCAATGCTCATCTCGAAGAGTACAACCGAGAGCCTGCTCAGTACGAAGAGAGACACTGCATCATCGGTGCTCGGACTGCCAGAACTGTTGATGGTCACCTTGCGAGGTACTTGCTGAAATGATCCACGCAAGAAAAAATTGTGAGTGCAGGTTGTGATCGTGCAGCCTGCCGTGATGTGTTGTTTCCTTTTCTGTGATGGGTAGCCGGATGCTCTTGGGGAAAAATGAGTGTCCGGCCCTTTTTATGTTCCAGCGATGCGCGTGTGGGAGCTTTCTAAGGGATATATCTGCTGTGATCCATCGACGGTACGCAGGGCGGGTCGGATCGAATTTTGCGCGGTCCTACGGTACACACTTTGGTACACAGGGACAAAAAGAGAGCCTGTCATCGACTGACAGGCAATGCATCAAACCCTTGATTTTATTGGTGCCGGGAGGGGAACTTGAACCCCCACAGCCCTTTCGGGCCTGCGGATTTTAAGTTCCCTCCCGGCTTTTTTTAGTTTTGTGTTTTGTAGATTTTAAAGGTAGTTAACACCTGTTCACCTGCGGTGGTTTGGTGTTACTTTCGGTTAGTTGCTGATAATTTGAGCATAGTCACTGACCTCGATAAAACCATCAAAACCATCAAAATTCACCACCGTCACGTGCTACGATGCCCGCAAGAGATTTGCCAACATGAAGACCGCCCAGACAATCGAAGCGCAGGAAGCGAGAAAGGCTGACGGAAAGGACGGGATTTCATCGCGTGCTAACACGCCACGTGTACGCCAAAAGCTAAAACAGCGTGATGCCAACCGCATTGCGAAATGGCGTTGGCAGCCCGGGCAAAGCGGCAATCTTTCCGGCAGGGCCTAAGCATGATTTGGGCGCGTGAAATCGCCAAGGCTGTCTTTGAGAACGACGGCCCTGCTGTCTATCGCGCATTCTCGAAGATGCTGCGCAAGGGTTCACCGTATGCGTTTGCCGTGCTCAGCGACAGGGCGTATGGAAAACTAAAAGAGCGCCACGAGGTGGAGATTTCGCCGTATCGCGAAATGACAGACGATCAGATTCGCGAGCGCATTGCAGATCTTGAGCGACAGCTGGGAGTGGTACCAGCGTTGACTGACGACGCGCCAAACTAGTTTGTGCAGCGGATTGTGAATCCGCCGCGTCAGAATACGCCGCTAGTTTTCAAGCAGTTGTGTGGGGCACTATGCTCGAACTATGCTCGTTTTGTAAAGCCTTCCCATGGTAGGCTGTTGGGCCATGAAGGGCACGCCGCTGAAGCGCACGGTCAGCTTCGAGCTGACGAAATATCAGCACAACCAGATCATGCGCTTGGGCCGCAATCGCCCCCCACCGTGCTTGCTCAGCCTGCCCGAGGGTGACCCTCCGAGGCCGACCACCCCGCCAAAATCAATTTCCGATTTTAATCGGCTTCGGCGGGGAAATTTCATACTCCAGGCACCGTTGCACCTGAACTCGCTACACTCCAGACGGGACTGCTTGTGGGCTACCGAGCGGGGAATTGATCGACAATCGGACCACGGACACGGATACATCTCCATTCGGTCGGGCTGCAGGACCACTTTAGGAATGCGCCCAAGACAAAACGATCGATTTTTCGGACACTACGGGAACGCAGAGAATCTCTCCAGCAAAACTGAAAAGGAAAAGTATGAGCAACATTATGACTGTCGTGGGGCGGGGGTATCGCGTCTTCGATGCCGCTCTCAGCTGGCTACGAAGCCCGTTGTTGTTGGCCATCCGCCTCTACTGGGGCTGGCAATTCATGCAGGACGGCTGGGGCAAATTGACCCATCTCGACAAGGTGACAGAGTTCTTCACGAGCTTGAATCTACCCGCTCCGCACATGACCGCAACGCTTGTCGGCCTCGTTGAACTCGTCGGGGGGATTTTCTTCACACTCGGCGTTGCCTCGCGCCTGACCGCGCTGGTCCTCTTCGTCAACATGACGATGGCCTACCTGAGCGTGCCGGACGATCGCGTCAATCTTTCGCACATCTTTTCAAAACCTGAAGACTTCTACGGCGCGACACCGTACACTTATTGGTTTGCCGCGCTGCTGATTCTCATTCTCGGTCCGGGGGCGATCGCAGTGGATACGCTGATCCGGCGTCGCATGCCGATCGAGCGTGAGCACGCGCAAAGCCTTACATGAAAGCAGGCGATAGCAAGATGGGCGCTGGCTCGCAGGCTGGCGGTGCGACCGTTTTGGATGTGGCCCAAGAATGAGGTGTTCCAATGGGGATCGCAGTAACCCTTGACCTCGCGCCGCATTCATAGTCCGATTAAGCCCCCTCGTCATCCCGCAGTCCACGAGGTGTCCATGAAAAGTGCCCTCTCCGGACTTGCAGTAATGGTCCTCGCCGCGTTCACCATTCAACCAACCCAAGCTCAAACCATGTCACCAGAGGAAGAGAGCGTGCATAACACCTACGCCAAGCTCGCCTTGCTGTCTGGTCATGTTTCTCTGACAAGGATGGTTATATTACCGAAGCAAAACAAGGAGACGCGGTGCCCTGAATGAAAAACAGCACTGGCTGTGCCAGTTGTCACGTGGAAGGAGTTTCAAGTAGGTGCCATCGCTGACATCGCTGATAAGTTGTGGCGAAGTAAGAACGGATTTCGCGAGCAGAATCTGTCCACTGTGCACATCTGGCAAGGGATATCTACTGCTGGACGCAGTGCAGGAGGGTTGCCCTCTGGCTGACCATCGCCAAAAATCGAACTTTCGTTCTTAATTGGCTTTCACGGGACAATTTCGCAGCCTAGACCACCGAGGTGGGCGCACCTGCTCCTTACCTAGCTAAGCATCTTGGTGAGCGGACAAAGCAAAGGCGGCTGGTTTCGATGCCTTGTCCCCAGCCGCCCTATTTCGCACAATGCGACGAGTGTTTACCAAAACAGCGCACACCGTCGTTGCTCCAGCGCAATGACTCTGTTTTTCGGGCACGCGCCCTTGACTCGAGGCAAACCCTGTTTTTTTCGTCGGTGCGGCAGCAACTGTTTTTTTAGCGAGGTTTCGGCAGCCACTCAGTTAGATACTCGCATCCCTGCACGGGACAACCATATTGTCGTAAGTCATGGCGAGAATCATACGCACACACAAATAGGGGGCTGTAGTGCGTTGGGCAGCAAGGGTGGCGAGTATCGCCGGGACCGTGTGCATAATAGCCAACGAAGGTGTCATAGCGACGTTTGCAGAGCCTATCTTTTGTGCAGCCGCAAAAGGTGCCTGTGAAGTAGGGGCGCATGGGGGCGTAGTGCAGATCACACTACGGAAGCTGATTTGCTGTCATGTACTTGGATGCTACGGACCCGCGCCACTCCTTGTCATTGCGCGTCGGCAACGACCGCAACTCTGGGTGTGGGCTACGGTGAAATAGTGCTGCTGTGACCCCAAGATCCAATAGACCGGTATGTCGCTGGAACCGTGCACTCACACCCGTGCCCACACAAAAATTTTGCTACTTGCCCAGGCGCAACGACTTTCTTGACGCTAATATCTACTATCTTAATTAGAAAAGTTATGTATATGTTCACACGAATCATCACCTTTATCAGAGAGGTCATCAAAGAAGTCTCATCCGTGCGCACGTTCATCGCGGAGCGCTCCAACCCCGAAGACGACCCAGATAGCTGTGGGATCAGCACGGCTTGCACTGGCGGGGCATGCGGAGTTGCACGCCGCCCGATTGTGCCTTAACCCGCTTGCCCACCGAGATTCCGATCTGACCACGTTTCGTGGCGTGGTTCAGTAATCGGGTATAAGCCCACCAGCAGTGAACTTACTTCTCCTACTCTGGTGGGCCTTTTTATTTCCCGCGTACCCCGCCGAAACTTTTCCGATACGCCCACCTTTGACATTCGGGAAACGCCCCAGCGCTATACTTCTCGGAACTGGGTGATTCCCATGCAGCAACCTGAAGATGACCACGAATATCAAGAGTTTTTCTTCGATACGCTCAAAGTGGCAGCGCACGCAGCCGCCGCTCACCAGATAAGCAAGCTGATTAGGACGTACCCGTCGCGGCGGTGGCGCTCCGCTGTGGTCGCGGCGTACGTAACGTGCTCCGATGACATGGCCAAGGAGATAGCGGTAGCCTTCAACGAGTCTGTTGCATACGTCTTTAGGCTCCATAACGTGCAACTCGACGACGCCAAGGCCAGCTGATCCCTAACGAGGGTCACGCTTCTTTCAAGCGCGAAAGACACATCGCATCCTGTCGATTGTGATTAAGCAGAACGCAGGGACGGATCTCCTGCGTTTCCTCCAGAGTGTACGTGTAAATCTCTCCGCGTTTCCGGCCCTTAAGAATCGAGACATCCTTGCGTGGGTTTTCGCCATCGAAGAATCCTTGCTGTTTCGCCAGCTTAAACACTGACGACAGCAATGACTTGATGTTACGTAGAATCCCTCGTGACAGATCGTGATGCCGTGCAATCTCGTTTATCACTGGCAGTCAACACATCTCACATCCCTGAGCCACAAATCGGAGCAACGGGGACCAGAGACCGTAGTTCGGTGACCGTTTGCGAGGGTCGGAATGGGCGGTCGTAGTGGTTACCACCGATCCCGGAGAACCGGAAGCCAAGACCGGATCGTGAGTGTAATGATTCCATGAAATTCCATGACAATGTCGGCTCCCACGCCCGAGTAGACTTGGTGGATCCAACCAACCAAGGCCCGGAAGAAAGGAGCCGAACATGATCATTATAGGTTGTGATTACCATCCGGGCTCACAACAAATCGCATATGTAGATACCGAAACTGGGGCAGGG
>Ga0310916_10002789_pt1 | contig 10743 bp, 8 predicted proteins | sample GREbulkMGLF176_FD_203444 | JGI IMG/M metagenome (GOLD analysis project Ga0310916, IMG submission 203444) | Lab enrichment of tropical soil microbial communities from Luquillo Experimental Forest, Puerto Rico - GRE.bulkMG.LF176 | ecosystem: Environmental > Terrestrial > Soil > Tropical forest >...
CTATGGGAGTTGATCATGGGCGAAGTCAAACGGCACGGCGTGCAGCAAGACGACCAGACATTGCTGCTGCTCCGCGTCCGCACGTAGCAAGCATCCGTCGCTCGGCGATTGCGAGTCACACCGCGCGGTTCGATTACGGTTTGGAGTCGACCGCTAAACGGACTATAACTCGTTGCCAGCACGGGGTCGACACAGACATGAACCAGTTGGTGAAATATCTCTGTATAACACTCCGTCGAAAGTCGCGCATTAACCCATTTGGAATCAATCGGTCGTAGAAAAGCGCTTTCATTCCCATGGGTGGGCCGAAGGCCATGGGAACTCACAATTGCAGAATCAGCAGCTCACGCACCGACTCGTGCAGTCCAGAAGCAATCCACTTGATTTCATAACAATGTCGGCCCCCTCGACCACCGAGTAGACTTTGGCTTGTCGACGACCCAAGGCTCGGCAGGAAGGAGCCGATATGTGGATTATAGGTGTGGACTATCACCCCAGCGTTCAGCAAATTGCGTTTGTAAATACCGACACCGGGGAATGCGGTGAACGGCGACTGAATCATAGCGATGGAGAAGCCGAAAAGTTCTATCGCGAGCTAAAGGCAGCAGACTGCTGTGTGCGAGTCGGGATGGAAGCCACTGGGCATGCCCGCTGGTTCGAGCGGCTGCTGGCGGAACTGGGCTTCGAGCTGTGGATCGGAGATCCGACGAAGATCAAGGCCAAGCGAGTGCGAAAGCAGAAGACAGATCGCCTGGATGCCGAGCTGCTGCTGCAGTTGCTGCTGGAGGATCGCTTTCCTCGGGTGTGGGTACCCAGTCCGGAGAATCGAGATCTGCGTCAACTGCTGTGGCATCGGCATCGGCTGGTGCAGATGCGCACGCGGATCATGAATCAATTGCAGGCCGTGGCCATGAATGAAGGAGTACGCCGCAAGCAGGCGCTGTGGAGCAAGTCGGGGCGAGCCCAGTTAGAGTCGCTTCCGCTGGCTCCCTGGGCAGCACGGCGCCGACACGACTTACTGGAGCTGTTGGATCGACTGAGCCCGACGATCGAGGAGTTGAGCGCCGTCGTCGAGCAGGAAGCCAAGCAACGGCCCGAGGTGTTGCGCCTGATGACGCATCCTGGCGTGGGACCTACTACAGCCCTGGCCTTCGTGCTGATCATCGACTCCGCGGAGCGCTTTGCTTGTGGCAAACAGATCGCCAGCTATGTCGGGCTGATCCCTTGTGAAGACTCCAGCGCCGAGCGGAGGCGGCTGGGACATATCACCAAGCAGGGCAATTCTCTGCTGCGCTTCCTGTTGGTGGAGGCAGCGCAGGCTGCGGTACAGCGCGACCCCGACTGGCGACGCCGGTATATCCACTTGGCGATGCGACGCGAACGACGGATTGCCAAGGTAGCGATGGCGAGGAAGCTAGCGGTCTCGCTCTACTGGATGTGGCGTACGCAACGGGATTATCAACAGACTGTGAAATTCAGTTCGCACGCGGGAGAGTCCGACTACGTCCATGGTGTGCAGTAAATCACCGCCCACTTGATTGGACCTCCCGCTCCCTCTGAGAGGGAGTTCGAAGTGGTAATCATGATCGCAGTTGTGATCGGAGAGATGGTTGGGTCGGACTGAGTGCCGCCCGAAAGATTAGACGCGAGCTTGGGTCGACGATGAAGAGTTTTCAACGAGAGCGAAATGGCGCTCTCCTCGGAGGGCCGGGAGTAGTGTGCTCAAAAACTCTTGACACTCACAACATTGTTAGAGATGGTCGTATAGTCGGCATGTCGGACACGTGAGTCGTGAGATATCAAATCTCAGTGTAGGGCGTTTTCGTCAAAGTGGATTAGTTCTGATTTGCCCGCTATTCGCAAGGAAAGCTTTTTGTTGCTACGCGGAGTATTGTCGCCAGGGTTCTTGTCCGAATAAACCCCTACGGCAGACCTGGAGTCGGGTTAACATATCCCCACTAGCGAGGTGCAGGTGCCCACCGAGCCGTCGATCTCGCGCGACCGGGTCTTTCGCTTCGGGCCTTTCGAACTCTCCGAACGGGAAGGAGAACTGCGCAAAGGCGGAGTGCGAATCAAGCTGCAAGAACAGCCTTTCCGGGTGCTGGTGGAGTTAGTTGCTAACTCAGGAAACCTTGTATCCCGCGAAGACCTGCGCAAGAAATTGTGGCAGGCCGACACCTTCGTCGACTTTGACGTTGGCCTTAACTCAGCCATCCGCAAGCTGCGGCAGGCTCTCGGCGACGACGCCGACAATCCACGTTACATCGAGACGCTGGCGAAGCGGGGTTACCGATTTCTGGCAACTGTGGCCGTTACTGCGCCTGATCCGCCGGTTGCGGAGCTGGCAGCGGTGAGTGTCGAAACGGCTGCACTTCGGTCGGTCCAGCCTGGTTCTGTCGCTGAGGAACTGACGACTGTGGAGGCGCCGATCGATGAGCCACCTTTTTGGCGAAAGAAAATTCGCCTATGGCATTTGGCTGCAGCCGGGATCGCGCTACTTGCGCTGGGTGGCGGTCTTGCATGGTGGGTACGGCCGGCAGCTACTCGTCAAGTGACTGCTCAACGGATCACCGCCAATCCTCCCGACGTGCCTGTAACCGGTGCGGTGATTTCTCCGGATGGCAAGTACGTGGCGTACTCCGATCAGACGGGCGTGTATATCCGGCTCATCGACAGCGGGGAGACGAGGCCGCTGGTACTACCCAAGGGTTTCGACGGAGTTCCTACCAGCTGGTATCCCGACAGCACGCATCTGCTGCTTACTAACCGCGAGAGACCGCAAAATAAAGCGAAAATCTGGAGGGTATCGATTCTGGGGGGCGGACCGCAGATGCTGCTGGAGGACGCACAAGATGGAGTCGTATCGCCGGATGGGTCACAAATCGCGTTTCTACATGTTGGCTCTTCCGACTACGACCGGGAGCTCTGGCTAGCTGAGGCGGATGGGCGGAACGCGCATCGTCTGGTGGAGCGGAAACTGGAGCGCTCAGGAAAGGAAACCGACGCATGGTCGGCAACCTGGTCGCCGGACGGACGGCGCGTCGCCTACATCGAGCGTGAGAGCGTTCCTTCTAACTCTTCGACTGGCGACAGGTTTCTTGTGTATAGCCGAAAGGCGGATGGCAGCGACGCACGCTTCCTGTTCCAAGACGACCGCATGGATTCTGTTCCAGGCGCTTATGTCCAGCTTCTGCCGCCTCCATTGTATTGGGCTCCGAATGGTCGCCTGTATTTTGCTTTGCAATCGCAGAAGCGAAAAGGAGGGCACGATGACGCCATTTGGTCAATCGGCGTCGATCAGAATACAGGCGAAGCACACGGGGAACCGCGAGAGATGCTTCGCGGTTTGGGATGGATCGGTGGATTCAGCGCCAGCAGAGACGGAAAGCGCCTGGTCTTCTGGCGAAGTAACGTTTCAGCCCAGGTTTTTGTCAGCGACTTTGATGGCAACTCCCGAAAGATGAGTTCGCCGCGACGCCTGACGATTGACCAGAGTGTGGACTTCTGGGCTGCTGACTGGACGGCGGACAGCAAGGCAGCGGTGTTTGTTTCCACCCGCGACGGAATGCACAAGATTTACAAGCAGGATCTCGACGCTACTACGCCCGAAGTGTTGAACGAGTGGCGTAAGGTCGAAGTCGTTTTCCCAAGGTTGAGCGGCGATGGCAGCGAGATTCTCGACGGCGTCACCGACAAGCCCGATGATGCCGGCGCTCCGGTTGACCTTATGGCGGTTCCGATTGCGGGCGGAGCGCCCCGCATGATGCTGAGCGAACCCGGCATTAATAACCTTATATGCGCGAAGCCTCCGTCACGGGTGTGCATGCTGAACGAATTACTGGCCTCTGGCAGCTTCTTTTACCTTTTCGATCTTCGCCAAGGTAAGGGCCGCCTGGTGTCGAAGCTGCCCAGTGATGCCAACTCGGGCTTTTCGCCGGATGGTTCCACCCTGGTATTGGTCACCAACGGGGAGAAAGGCCAGATGCGTTTCGTCTCCATTGATTCAGGAGCCACCAAAGACGTCGTGGTGAAAGACTGGCCTACTCTGAAAAGCGCAGACTGGTCCGCGGATAGCAAGGTGGTACTTACGGCCAGCGTCACTTCCACGGGGGCGCCCGTCATTCTGGGCATTGACAGGGAGGGCAATGCGAACGTGTTGCTGGAAGGCGATCGCAGTGCCCCGATCGGTTGGGTAGTTCCATCTCCGGACGGGAAGCATGGCGCTCTGAATATCATGACCGGCGAGAGCAATGTCTGGATGGTGGAGAACTACTGAGCGTCTTGGGCTGGATGTTCTGAGACAAGACAAAAAAAAAGGGGCGCGACGGGTGGACGCGCCCCGATGCGTTCAGTTACAGCAGACTCGTTAACGGTGATCGGTGAGTGCAAGGACGGTGAAGGTCTGGGGCTTGCCGCCGCTGCTGGCGATCTGCATCGCTTGCTTGCTCGACAGCGGGTTGCGGGCCACGTTCTGCCCGGCGGTCCAGACCTGAACCAGGTAGTAATCGTCGCCATACCTGTGAAACACCAGGCGGCTGTTCTCCGAGGGTTGGCTGGCGTAGTTGGGCAGCGTATTGACGACGGCGGAGTGCTTGCCATCGATACTCACAATGCGGATCGAGCGCTCCGGGGTGACGGTCAGAACAAGGTATTCGCCCGCCGGCAGGTAGTGGTCCTCGACGGCGAAGGCGAAGGGGATGTTGACGGTCATGAGCAGCTGGTTCCGGGTGGTCTGGGCAAAGAGGCTGACGGCGGTGAACAACAGGGCAATCGTGATCAGGGTGCGTGCGCTTTTCATTTGAGTCTCTCCTTTGTTGATGGCCGGTAATTCCGGCTGACAGGTCGCACTTTGCAGCGAATGCAGTTTCCGGACAATGGGCTGGGGCTGATCTGCGACTGGGATTCTTGTGTCTGACTAACTCATTGAAAATACAGGCTCACTGCCATCCATCTGTTCCGCTTAGATGTTCAAGACCGCTCGACGTCATGATTGGGTTCGGCACGAATTGTGCTGGATTCCACTGCAACAGAAGACGTGAATGTTCTTGGGGACCGAATATTCTTGGCGAGTCGTCGGCTGCACGGAAGCAATCCACTTTGACGGTTTGTCGGCTACGCTTACATGTGTCCAGCCCATCGGGACGCGTTTTAGGCAAGAGAGCGGAACAGTCGTTTCCCGGCAACTTGACCCCGAGCAACCGAGTTTCTGCATTGGCCCCGATTCGACCACACTTTTAGGGCCGAGAATCTAGTCCGGTCTGCCAAATGTCGTCGTTCTTTCGCGTTGCGATACAAGGTCGCTCAATCTGAAAACGGCTTCGGTGCTTGGACCTTGACTTTCGGTTTGGTCATCGCAGTTGCCAACAATGCGGTATCTATCGGGCAAGGCGGTTGATGAAAAGGCTGGCAATCCAGGTTGGCCGCGCGCATGCTTTCATGCCGTCTGCTGAACGCCCGGCATTTTGCTGATGAGACGCGTGGGTGGATATCACAACGAGTTTGCGAGTCAGTGGTTTACGAATGGCGCTTCTAAATGCAGATTCGAGTGGGAACGAATCGCTAACGCGGACGCCGCCCGAGGTGACCATCAAATGTTAAAGGATTGAAGGACATTGTGATGGATGTGTGACCAGACTGCGGCTAAGCGGTCGGATTCAGTCGGATGATATCGCCTGCATTCAGTCAGCAATGAGTGGCGGCTGCGTGCGCAAAATTCTGGACTTGAGCGCAGTCAACTTGGTGGACGTTGGGGTGGTTCGATTCCTGATTGGCTGCGAAGATGTCAGACTGACACCGCTGGAATTCAAGATATTACGATTCCTCCTAAAGAACGCGGACCGAGTTGTTTCGCGAGACGAGCTCCTCAAGGAAGTGTTTGGTTACGACCAGGATCCTCCGCTGTCGCGTAACGTTGATCTTCACTTTCATCTTCTTAGGCGCAAACTTGAGCGAGAACCTGCAATCCTATGCACCTCTACACGTTACGGGGTCAAGGCTACAAGTTTGTGCGTTAGATGACCCGGCAACTCGAAGGAAATGAGAAACGATTGCATTTCCACACCAACTCACTGAGTTAAGTGGAACAGAGTCATGCAAAAGTCGTGGGGTCTTCTACCCGCTTTTACGCTTCTACCAACGCATGCCTAAATTTCGAGCTTTTTTCCAGTACCAAACGAGTGCGGAAAAAATGGGCGCCCTGCGAACTCCAATACATACGTTGCTTAACGATGATCTCTAGCTCTCTGCTTGATAAAAAATTCTTCTTCCGGTTCCACATGTACCAGGACTTCCGAAACTGCGGGCAAAGCCTTAAGAATTTTGGCCCTTTAGCAGAATTTGTGGGTAAGAGGGCCGTGGAAAAAGCAGCTCCGTGGAAAAGTCCAAGGGCGGGACTTTCCCCCTCCGCTTGAAAATCCCGCAGAAGCGGCTGGATTTTCACTTTTCCCACCGCCCCGACGACGACTGGTTCACTCTCTAATTTCATCCCCGAAATAACGAATAGCTGAACTCCAGCAAGGTCGCTTAGTCTGCTGTTTCTGAGGACAGAAACCAAGCAGCCGGGGGATCAGCTATTCAACTGCAGATTAAAACCATCTTGAATCGAATACAACGTTTTACAGGCTTCGTCTACGAAGAGGTACAGATGCATTGCCGCCGAGGGCAGCCGGACTTTATTGAGATCCGGATTGCGCCGCATCGTGGTATGCGCGGGCGCTGCTCGCTGTGCCAGCAACCGGCACCGGGCTATGACCGTCTGCCGGAACGGCGCTGGCAGTTTGTGCCGTTGTGGGGAATCCCTACCTGGTATCGCTACGCCCCGCGGCGGGTCGAGTGTGTCGCGCATGGCGTGGTGGTGGAGCAGATTCCGTGGAGTGACGGGAAACGTCCGATGACCTGCGCCATGATGGGCTTTCTGGCCCGCTGGGGGCGGCGGCTGAGTTGGCGAGAGACGGCGCAGGTATTCCAGACCAGTTGGGAATCGGTATATCGCTCGGTGGAATGGTTCGTGCAATGGGGCTTGGGCCACCGCGAACTGCAAGCGGTGGAATCGCTGGGGGTGGATGAGATCCATTGGGGCCACGGACTGCGGGCAGACAATTTCCTGACCGTGATCTACCAGATCGACGCGTCTTGCCGACGTCTGCTGTGGGTCGGGAAACGACGCTCGGAGGCGACGCTGCGGCGTGGGTTGAAGGCGCTGGGGCCGGAAGTGATCCAAGGGTTGCGCTTTGTCTGCAGCGATATGTGGAAGCCCTACCTGAATGTGATCGCGAGCGAAGCCGAACAAGTGTTGCACGTATTGGATCGTTTCCATATCACCACCCACTTGAACCAGGCGGTAGATCAGGTTCGCCGTGCCGAGAGCACACGCCTGCGGGCGCACAGCCAGCAGCAAGCGCAGAAGCTCAAGCACATGCGCTGGCCGCTGCTGCGCCGGGGCAGCCGGGTTCGCGGAAGGGCCCGACAAAAACTTGACGCCCTCCTGGCCAGCCAACTGGCCACAGCCCGCGCCTGGGAGTTGAAGGAAACCTTCTCCCACTTCTGGCGCTACCAATCGGTGATCTGGGCGGGAGCTTTTCTTGACTACTGGTGCTATCGGGCCATGCGTAGCCGTTTGGAGCCGATGAAGAAAGTCGCTCGCATGCTGCGCACCCACGAGGAACTCCTGCTGAACTGGTTCCGCGCCAAAGGCGAGGTTTCTGCCGGCGCTGTCGAAGGCCTCAACAACAAGATTCGAGTGGTCACCAGACGATCCTATGGCTTCCGTACCTACGAAGCTATGGAAATAGCCCTATATCACACGTTGGGACGCCTACCTGAACCGGAATCAACCCACAGATTCTGCTGAGGAGGGGAAAAAAGGTCTCAAAGGTAACGTTCTCGATCCCTACGCTGGTTGCTGGTGGCGAGTAGGCGAATCCTGAAGCCGGTTACCTCTTCGTAGGTGCGGTCGCGGTCTCGCGCTTCTGCGGTGGCACCAAGATCGGCCTATAGCCTTGGGTGCGCCGCGATTGCGGTATCTTTGGACCGCATGTGGTTTCCCGCAGGAATTTTGGATATGCATCTTGGGAAAAGACAAACGCTCGAATTTTGTAGCAGATATCCGAGCTCGGGTGCAGCTCCATCTTATCGAACGACTGCGCGGGTGTTTCCGTGATCTCAAAACCAGGTGGCAGTGAGTGACCGGGTTCCGCCAGAGTGGCGGGCGAACTCTGATCCAAGGCAGCCGCTGATCCGGCAAATGCCAGCGAGAGAAGAAGAAGGCCAAGCATAAGCGCCTCCTGTCGGCGAATGTTAGCACCATAAGACGGCAATGGCGCGGTTTTTGGGACGAAGTGCCGCTCCTCCAAGAGGGCACGGAACGCGGCTGCAACAACCTCATCACAGAGCTGCCACATACGAGTATGGTGTAATGGGGCTGCGCCTTCGTTGCCTTGCGGCAGGCGATGTGCGCGGAGGCCTCATGGAAGAGCGCGATTTTTTCGACGAGCGGCAGGAGACCCGGAAAGCCAGTCTGACCTGTCCCCACTGCCGCCAATCTGCAGAGTACGATATCGGTTGGTCGATCCGCATAAAGAAGAAGCAGCTACCCGGCCGGGCTGACGAGCGCGACCGGGCACGCTTTGCCAAGGCACGTTCCTACATGGTCCGCCGCGATGATCTCGTCGCCTGCAAGAACCTGCGCTGCCGCAAACGCTTCGAGGTCAGTGGAGTCCAGTCGGTCGCGTTTCTTGATTGAGCCATTCGAAGGCACCTCACACCAATCTGTTAAGGCCTGCGCAGTAGGGGGCGCACGTTGCGAGAAGCTGTCTGCTCATAAGACATCTTGGCCATATGCACGGTGTACTCGGCTTTGGGCAAGAGCGAGCTCAGCGTAAATACCTTGTAGCCGTCGCCGGAAATTTCGGTGCGGCGGAAGACTCCGGGTTCGGTCTCGGTCACTTCGCGGGTTCCCTGTAGCAGGTCGAGGAACGCCTGCGCCTGTTTCTGATCGACGTCGCCGCTCGAGCCAGCGTTCGTCAGCGACTCGGCCGCGTAGGAGCGGATCAGCTTCTGCCAGTATTTCTCCAGCAAGCTCGTGCTGGCGAAGACGTCCGCCCAGGTGATCTGGCCATTAATGGCGACTACGACTCCCTTGGCACCAACCTTCCGCAATTCACGTAACAGGCCGTCGTAATCGGCGGCGACAAAAGCGACCCTCTTCTCGACCTCCGGATTCTGCATGACCGTGGCATAGGAGGAGGTGCCTGCGAGAGCAGCGGAGGCAGCCGGGGCCGCGGCTGCGAACTCACGTGAAGCCAAACGAACGCCGTTCCATACCTGCTGTTGATCGCGCGCGGCCATGGCTGGTCGGCGCACGCTGGGCTGCGCCATGGCCGACCCCAAACTGGCGAAGCGCTGGGAGGAAGCGACCCAGCGGCCGGGTTCAACACAGAAGACGGACAGGTCGACAGGTTCTGATTTTGGCGGAACGATGCCGTCGACGCCGATGACACGATCCTGCTTCCCGCCGGTCACGACCTCGCCGGCAAGCAGCAGCAGGGGGCGATCGGAGTTGTTGAGCAAGGCTAGCCGATTTACTTGACCGGAAGGATTCGGCAGAGGGTAATGCGGACTGGGGCGAACGAGGGGGGTGGTGGTGGTTCCCGTCTCGGTAATGACAACCTGTCCGGAGCGAAGTCCTTCGTCGAGCGTCAGGAATGCGGCGGTGTTGAGCTCGGCGCCTCCAACGATAGGGAAGAGACTGAGATTGCTCTTAGTGATGGCCGGCAGGACTTTGTAATCGTGGGCTGATGTACCCGCAGTGGCAATAGTCGCAGACAAAAGCGCGAGAGCAAACGGCGCCAGCAACAGATAGTTCATCTTCACCTCCCGAGATACGCCGCCGGCCGAGACGGCGATTTCGGCTCACACTGGACTCGCCAGAGCGTCTCTGAGGGTAGAACGCGGCGCGGTGTTATTCTTGCGCGCAAATTGATACGATTTCGCACACATGGCCCTGACCTCACCTGCCGGAACCCTTGGGGAACAGCCTTCGGCTGCACTACGAGAGTTCGTTGCCGAACATTACGGCGCCTGTGGTGCGGCGGAAGTCGGGCTCGACCGAATGGCGCTGGCGGCTATGCTGGCGCAGATTGCGGCACAGGCAGGGCCGTTTGACGACGCTGCTTCTGAGCTCAGCTTCCTGCAATCGTTGCGCCTGGAAGAACTGGTCCTGGCCCGTGCCTGCGCGCTAGGGAGTGAGCACGCCTGGGAGGTGTTTCTCAACCGGTATCGCAACATCCTATACGAGTCGGCGTACAAGATCGCGCCTGTGGAGAGTGAGGCGCGCATTCTTGCTGATTCGCTGTACGCGGAGCTGTACGGAGTGGATGCCAAAGGCCAGCAACGAACTTCGAAGCTGCTTTATTACCAGGGGCGAGGCTCGTTGCAAGGCTGGCTCCGAGTTGTTGTCGCCCAGGAGTACATCAATCGGTATCGCGGTACGCGACGTGAAACCAGTCTGGACGCCGCAGTGGAGGGTGGCGCGCAATTTGCTATCGCGCAGGCGGAGTGTGTGGCTATCGATCCCCGAGTTGAAGCAGCTGTTTCGGCAGAGTTGGCCGCCCTCGATGGCAATGAGCGACTCCTTTTGGCCGCGTATTATCTCGACCACAGGACGCTGGCGGAAATTGCCAAGCTGCTGGGAGTACATGAATCGACCATCAGCCGCAAGCTGGTACGCATCACCAGCGCGGCGCG
>Ga0310916_10002792_pt1 | contig 10741 bp, 9 predicted proteins | sample GREbulkMGLF176_FD_203444 | JGI IMG/M metagenome (GOLD analysis project Ga0310916, IMG submission 203444) | Lab enrichment of tropical soil microbial communities from Luquillo Experimental Forest, Puerto Rico - GRE.bulkMG.LF176 | ecosystem: Environmental > Terrestrial > Soil > Tropical forest >...
TGCTCCACGGCTGTCCTCCATCTCAGATGCCTGGGGCCGACTCAACGTCGTGACCCCGTTTCATCATCTATCGGGGGACAGCCACCTTCACCGCTCGTTCGGTGCAGGGCCCATTACGGCATCTAATAAAAAGGGGCGCCGCGATCTGCGCGTTTGTCATCGCGTGAGATCGAGCACGTCCAGGTTATTCATCCGCGGTCATTGAAAACCCGGGGATGAGCCGCGCGGCAGTCTCTCGGCCTCAATCAGGGCACCCAACAGCATCTGGTAAGCGCCACCTTCGGTAATCCTAGTGAGGCGCGCGATCTTGTGGGCGGCCCATAACATGCGCTGATGCCGCGAGCCCTCTGGGGCCGATTTGAACCACTCGACCATTTCGTCCTTGCTCATCTTTACCATCCTTGGGCCTCTCTCTGCCCTTGGGTCGCCGCACGCCGCAAAGCGGTTCATTGGTTTAGCTATCAGTGTTAGGACGAGAAGCCGCGCCTCGCCTCGTGCTTGCTCGCGATCGCTCACGCATGTATCCGGTCCAGCTTCTAATTCTCGCTATTCTGGCCTTGCTGCTCGGCGCTTTGCTGCTGTGGCTGGCGCTATGGTTTCTGGGCTGACTCCTGATTTCATATCGGGTGTCATCACACATCATTCGCTTGAACATCGTGCGACACTCATATGAAACCGACATTGCCTGCGGTTTTGGCCTTGTTGCTCGGCGCGCTGCTCGTGTGGCTTGCGCTGGCTTGGCTGGTCGACGTTCTTACGCTGCCTGTTAGCCGAGCCTCTGACTGGGGAAGTGCGCCAGTCTTACGCAGAAAGGCCAGTGAAATGGGCGTTTGTGCCGCGCTGAGGGCGCGCTGCCATCAACTGTAAGTTCGTCAGTTGGCGCTCGGCTGATGCTAACCACGAGCGCGATCACGAGCGACGAGATCTGTTTGTCTTTTTATTGAAGCGGTACGGATTGCCGAAGCCGATGGTCGAGCGGGCGCTCATCGAAGTGATGAAACCGTCGTGCTCGGTTAGCAGAGATACAGGGATCACTCTTGGTGGCGGTGCTGCCACGCCCCGGCCCGTCAAATGGCTGGAGCCTTTTCCCTCCTGACTGACCATCGCCAATCCGATATTCTGCAATCCGGCCCTGGGAGGGGACCGAATGCAATTCGATCAATTGAAACGCCGCGAGTTCATCACGCTGCTCGGCGGCGCGGCAGCGGCGTGGCCGCTCGCGGCGCGCGCGCAGCAGCCAGCGATGCCGGTGGTCGGGTTTCTCTACCCCACATCTCCTGACACGATCCCGGACCGTGTGCGCGGGTTTCGCCAGGGCCTCAAAGACGTTGGCTTCGCCGAGGGCGAGAACGTGGCGATCGAATATCGCTCAGCCGACGGACAATTCGATCGACTGCCGGCGCTGGCGGCCGAACTGGTTCGCCGACAGGTCGCGGTGATCGCCGCCGGAAATTTCGCTTCGGCATTGGCGGCCAAGGCGGCGACCGCGACGATCCCCATCGTGTTCGTCGTCGCCGAAGACCCGGTCAGGCTCGGACTTGTCGCCAGCCTCGCCCGGCCGGGCGGCAACCTGACAGGAATTAATTTTTTTAACGTCGAGGTGACGGCAAAGCGACTGGAACTGCTGCGTGAGCTGGTGCCCGGCGCCACTCGTGTGGCCGTGCTCGTCAATCCGGCTAATCCCGCTACCGAGACTACGTTGAGAGACGTGGAACCGGCTGCTCGCGCTGTGGGTCTGCAACTCCAGGTCCTCAAGGCCAGCAACAGTCGGGAGATCGACGCGGCCTTTGCAACTTTTGTGCGCGAGCGGCCCGACGCGCTTTTCGTCGGCGGCGATAGCTTTTTTGTTAGCCGACGTTTCCAATTGGTCAATCTGGCATCGCGCCACGCGATCCCCGCGACATTTTCAAACCGCGACTTCGCTGAAGTTGGCGGGCTTATCAGCTATGGAGCCAACCCGACGGATGCGCATCGGCAGATCGGCGTCTATGCCGGCCGCATCCTCAAGGGCGCGAAGCCTGCGGACCTGCCGGTCGTGCAGGCGAGCAAGTTGGAGCTGGTCATCAACGCCCAGACTGCCAGGACGATCGGCCTCACCGTGCCGCCACCGCTGCTCGCCCTCGCCGACGAGGTGATCGAGTGACGCGGCGCCACTTCATCACGCTGCTCGGTGGCGCGGCCGCATGGCCGCTCGCGGCGCGCGCGCAGCAGGACATCGCGTCCGCGGTCGGCTTCCTGAACGCCCTGGGGCAAAATGACCGACCCAACCTGCCGGCAGCATTCCGCCGTGGCTTGAGTGAAACCGGCCATGTCGAGGGACGCAATCTAACGATTGAATACCGTTTTGCAGAAAACCGGCACGATCGATTGCCTGCCCTTGCGGCCGATCTGGTCGGCCGTAGGGTGGCCGTGATCGCCGCGACGGGAGGTGGCGCCTCGATATTGGCTGCCATGGCGGCGACGAAGAGCATTCCGATCGTATTCACGACCGGCGGCGACCCGGTCAAGGAGGGCTACGTCGCCAGCCTCAACCGGCCGGCCGGCAATGTCACCGGAGTGAGCTGGTTCAGTAACCTGGTTGCCGGGAAGGCACTGGGGTTGCTGCACGAACTCGTCATCAAAGCTGCGGTGGTCGCACTGTTGGTCAATCGGCAACTTCCGGAAGCCGTCAGCACGGAAAGCGACGCGCAAGAAGCCGCGCGGATCCTCGGCCGGCAGTTGCTGGTTCTAAACGCTAGCACCCCGAGCGAGATCGACGCCGCGTTTGCCACCATGCGGCAAAGGCGCGTCGGTGCGTTATTCGTCGGTGCCGATCCGTTCTTTGGCAGCCGGCGGCAGCAAATTGTTGCGCTGGCGGCGCGCGACGCCATCCCGACCATGTACACCAACCGCGAATTTGTCGAAGAGGGCGGGCTGATCAGTTATGGCAACGATGCCGCAGATGGATATGTCCGCGCAGGAGTCTACGCGGGACGCATTCTCAATGGCGCCAAGCCCACCGACCTGCCGGTCGATCAAGCCAGCAAGTTCGAACTCGTCGTCAACGTCAAAGCCGCGAAAGCGATCGGCCTTACGATTCCTGAATCCTTTCTCGCCCGCGCCGACGAGGTGATCGAATGAGGAGGCGGGAGTTCGTCGCGCTTCTCGGTAGCACTGCACTCGCGTGGCCGATTCCGGCGCGCGCGCAGCAGGGGGGAAAGCTGGCGACCATTGGCTTGCTCGGCTCGGGCACGGCTGCCGCACAAAGTCAGTGGACCGCCGCTTTTGTGCAGCGACTGCGTGAGCTGGGTTGGACCGAGGGCCGCAATGTCACGATCGAATATCGCTGGGCGGAGGGACGCAGCGAACGCTTCGCCGAGTTCGCAGCCGAGTTCGTTCGACTGAAAGTCGATGTCATTCTCACGCATAACACCCCGCCAGTCATCGCCGCAAAGCAGGCAACATCAGTTATCCCGATCGTGTTTGCGACGGCGGCTGACCCGGTTGACACCGGGTTGGTCGCTAGTCTGGCCCGGCCGGGTAGTAACGTCACCGGCCTGTCGAGCCAGACCACCGATCTTGCTAGCAAACGGATCGAACTTTTACGCGAGGTCGTCCCCGGTCTTCGTCAGTTGGCGTTCTTGTCCCAACCCGACAATCCCTACGTTGTCTTTGACATGCGCCAGGCTGAGTCAGCAGCACGCAGACTTGGGCTCGAAACTGCGTCGCTCGAAATTCGACGAGCCGAGGATATCGCACCCGCCTTCGAGGAACTTAAGGGCCGCGCGGAGGCGCTCTATATCTTGCCTGATCCGCTACTATTCACCCATCGCCTTCGCATCAACACTTTGGCGCTCGGTGCGCGGTTGCCGACGATGCATTTGCTTCGGGAGTACGTCGAAGCAAGCGGTCTGATGTCCTATGGACCAAACTGGTCGGACCAGTGGCGGCGTGCGGCTGACTATGTCGACAAAATACTGCGCGGGGCGAAGCCCGCCGATCTCCCGGTCGAGCAGCCAACCAAGTTCGATCTCATCATCAATCTGACTACTGCCAAGGCGCTCGGCCTGATGATCCCGGAGGCATTCCTGTTGCGCGGGGACGAGATCATCGAATGACCGCGAAGATGAAGCGCCGCGAGTTCATCACGCTGCTCGGCGGCGCGGCTTCCTTGTTTTTTTGTGTGAACGCTGCGGCACAAGAGGGATACTACGGGGCGGGCCACGATAAATTGCATCAGGGCTTCTACTCTCAACTCAGAAGAAACGACGGAGGTTCGTGCTGCAATCTGATGGATTGTAGGCCGACCCAAAGTCGCGTCGTTGGCGATCACTACGAAGTTAAAGTGGACGGTGTTTGGACGCCTGTTCCCTACGACAAGATCAATAACGTGGTCGCGCCGGATGGTGGCGCTCACGTCTGCGCTCCGAGACAGGTGGGTCCGAACAAGGGCGTTATATTCTGTGTCATTCTGCCTTCGGAGGGCTGACGGGAGTGTGGGGCGTGTGGCCAATGCGTAAGGAGCAAATCTCACGTCAACTCAGGAGTCATGAGTCATGCGCGCGATTGCACTAGCGATTGCCTTGGTGGTCGGGCTGATTTTGCCGGCGTTCGCCCAGAAGGCTGAAATTGAGGCGGTGAACGCGAAATGGATCGATTTCTTTAACAAGGGTGATTTCGCCGGCGTCGCGTCGCTCTACACCGATGATGCGACCGCATTTCCGCCGGGTTCCGGCATGGTGAAGGGCAGAGCCGCGATCGAGGCACTGTGGAAAAGCATGGCGGAGCAGGTCAGCGACCCGAAACTCATAACCCTCGACGTCAAGCCACTCGGGCCTTCTGCGGCGCGAGAGATCGGGACCTTCAGCCTCAAGACCAAGGGTCCGATGCCGAAAGAAGTCACCGGCAAATATCTCGTGGTGTGGGAGAAGATCGGAAGCGACTGGAAGCTCGCAGCCGATATCTGGAACGACGGCAAGTAGGAGCCGGATCAGGAATGTCCGCGTTTGCGCGCCGACGAGGTGATCGAATGATGCGCCGCGAGTTCATCACACTACTCGGCGGCGCGGCCGCAGCGTGGCCGCTCGCGGCGCGCGCGCAGCAGCCCGATCTCGTCCGACGGCTTGGAATTCTGATAAGCGGGGCCGAAACGGATCCCGAAATGCAGGCGCGCGTCGCCACCATTCGTCAACGGCTCGATAGCCTCGGGTGGTCGGAAGGCCGCAATCTCCGCATCGATATTCGCTTCGCCGAAGCCGACCCAGGTCGTCACGTGTCACTCGCGAGAGCGCTGGTCGCCCTGCGACCCGACGCAATCATCGCTTATTCGACCCCCATCGCGTCGGCGTTACGACGGGAGAGCAGTACGATTCCGATCGTGTTTGTCAACGTCTCCGATCCCATCGGCTCGGGTCTGGTTGCGAGCCTGGCGCGGCCAAACAGTAATGTCACCGGCCTGATGCTGTACGAGGAAGGCATCACTGGCAAATGGCTGGCAATGCTGAAGGAGATTGCGCCGCAGCTCACGCGCGCCGCGCTCATCGCCAACCCTAAGTCCACACCCTTCGACTATTTCGTGCGTTCCGCCAAGGCCGCGGCTTCCTCGCTCGGGGTCGAGGTTGTCCCCAGTCCCATCGAGAACGTCGCTGACATCGAGCAGGTGATCACGTCACTCGCGCAGTCACCAAATGGTGGCTTGGTCGTATTGCCGGATTCCACCTCCATTCAGCATCGCGATCTCGTCGTCGCGCTTGCCGCCCGGCACCGCTTGCCGGCGGTTTACGCGTTCCGTTTCTGGGTAGCGGCCGGCGGCCTCATGTCCTACGGCACGGAGATCCTTGAACAATACCGAGAGGCAGCTTCCTACGTCGACCGAATCCTGCGCGGTGCCAGGCCCGCCGAACTCCCGGTGCAAGCGCCGACCAAATACGAAACTGTCCTCAACCTCAAAACGGCCAAGTCGCTCGGCCTTGAAGTACCGCCGTCGCTTTTGGTACGCGCCGACGAGGTGATCGAATGATGTGAGGGAGGTTCAAATGAAACTTCCCCGCCGCAAATTTCTGCATCTGGCCGCGGGCGCTGCCGCGCTGCCGGCCGTATCGCACGTCACTTGGGCGCAGACCTATCCGTCTCGGCCGATCACGATGATCGTGCCGTTTCCGCCCGGCGGGCTGACCGATGTGGTCGGGCGCCTGATCGCCGAAGGCATGCGCACAGCACTTGGCCAAACGATCATCATCGAGAATGTCGGCGGGGCCACCGGCAGCATCGGGACCGGGCGGGTGGCGCGCGCCGCGCCCGACGGATACACGATCACCGTCGGCATCTGGAACACGCATGTCGCCAACGGGATAACCTACGCGCTGCAGTACGATGTGGTCAGCGATTTCGAACCGATCGCGCTGCTCGCGGACGCGCCGCTGCTGTTCCTGGGAAAGAAAGATCTGCCAGCGAACAGCCTTAAGGAGCTGATTGGCTGGCTCAAGGAGAATCCCGACAAGGCATCGATGGGCTCGACGGGGGTGGGCGGTCCGGGCCATCTGCTCGCGCTGCTGCTGCAAGAAAAAACCGGCACGCGCTTTAACCTAGTGCCTTATCGCGGCGTCAACCCATCGGTGCAGGATCTGATTGCCGGGCAGATCGACATGACGATCTCCAACACCGCCACCGCGATGCCGCACGTACGCGCAGGCAGGATCAAGGCGTTTGCGGTCACCTCCAAGGACCGCATCGCAATCGCGCCCGAAATCCCGTCGGCGGAGGAAGTGGGGTTCCCCTGGTTCCAGTTCTCGCTGTGGGCGGGTCTGTTCGCCCCCAAGGGCACGCCGAGGGACATCATCCACAAGCTCAACGCCGCCGCCGTTGGCACAACGCACGATCCCGCCATGCGTCAAAACCTTGTTGACCAGGGCTTTGTCATTCCGCCGCGCGAGCAGCAGACGCCCGAGGCGCTCGCCGCGATGCAAAAAGCCGAAATCGCGAAGTGGTGGCCGATCATCAAGGCGGCGAACATCAAAGTGGAATGAGTTCGCTCGCTACCGGCATTCAGAGGGGAAACACCATGAAACTTCCCCACCGTAGACAATTCCTGCATCTGGCCGCGGGCGCTGCGGTGCTGCCAGCGGTATCGCGGTTCGCGAGGGCGCAAGCCTATCCATCGCGGCCAGTGCGCTTGATCGCCGGCTTTCCGGCTGGCGGCGTGGTCGACTTGTATGCCCGCTTGATCAGCCAATGGCTGTCGGAGCGCCTCGGCCAGCAATTCGTCGTTGAGAACCGGGCCGGCGCTGGCGGCAACCTCGCCGTCGAAGCAACGATCAAGGCGCCCCCCGACGGCTACACGCTGCTTATGATCGGTTCCAACAATGCCTGGAACGTGGCGCTCTACGACAATCTCAATTTTAGTTTCACCCGCGACATCGCACCGATCGCGAGCATTTACCGCGCGCCAGCTGTCTTGGTGGTACACCCGTCATTCCCGGCGAAGTCAGTTCCTGCCCTGATCGCTTACGCCAAGGCCAACCCCGGCAAGATCAACATGGCGTCGGGCGGTGTCGGCAGCGCGCAGCACGTGTACGGCGAGCTGTTCAAGATGATGACAGGTGTGGACATGCTGCACGTGCCGTATCGGGGCGGAGGCCCGGCCCTCACCGATCTGCTCGCCGGCCAAGTGCAAGTCATGTTCGACACTATGGCGACCTCGATCGAGCACATCAGGGCGGGCAAGCTGCGCCCGTTGGCAGTGACCGGTGCAACGCGGGCGGAGGTGCTGCCGAATGTCCCTCCGGTTGGCGACTTCGTGCCCGGCTACGAGGGAACCGGCTGGCAGGGGGTCGGCGCTCCCAGAAATACGCCCGCAGAGATCATCGACAAGCTCAACCAAGAGATCAACGCTGGCCTCGCCGATCCCAAGATGAAGGCGCGGCTTGCCGACCTGGGTGGCGACGTGCTCGCGCTCTCGCCCGCCGACTTTGGCAAGCTCATCGCCAACGAAACCGAAAAGTGGGGCAAGGTCATCCGGGCCCTCGACATCAAGGCGGACTGAGGCCGATCCGCTGTCGATATTCCATAACCTCCCGTTCCGCGAATAGTGGCGACGAGGTGATCGAGTGTGAAAAGGCGCGAGTTCATCGTGCGGCTCTGTTAGGATTGATAGGCTCGATCCTTGGCGGGGCCGACCGGGACCCTCTCGCCCTCGTCCAGAAATACGACTAGACCGCCGCGGGGAGGGATCACGATGCAGCAGATCACGGACTGGCTCGAAAAGCTCGGCCTGTCCGAGTACACCGCGCGCTTTGCCGAAAACGGGATCGATATCTCGGTATTGCGTTATCTGACCGATCAAGATCTCAAGGACATCGGTGTGCTGCTTGGACATCGGCGCAAAATGCTGGCGGCCATCGCCGAGCTGACCGGCGCCACCCCGGTAACAAGTGAAGCCGCCGCTGTCGAAGCACAGCCGAAGACCCAAGACTCCGCCGAGCGCCGGCAAGTCACGGTGATGTTCTCCGACCTCGTTGGTTCGACCGCACTCTCCGCTCGGATGGATCCGGAAGACCTGCGAGAGCTCATCTCGGCCTATCAGAAATGCGCCGCGGAAGCCGTGCGCCGCTTCGGCGGTTTCGTGGCGCGGTATATGGGCGACGGCGTGCTTGTTTACTTTGGCTACCCCGAGGCCCACGAGGATGACGCCGAGCGGGCGGTGCGTGCCGGGCTGGAGTTGATCGCGGCGGTAATCGCACTTAAGACGCCGGCTTCGTTGCAAACCCGTGTCGGCATCGCCACTGGGCTGGTCGTTGTGGGCGATCTGATTGGATCGGGCGAAGCGCAGGAACGCGGCATCGTCGGGGAGACACCAAACCTTGCGGCGCATCTGCAGGAAATTGCCGAGCCAAACACGGTAGTCATTGCCGAAGCGACGCGCAGGCTTCTCGGCAATCTCTTTGAGCTAAGGGACCTTGGCGCCAGAGACCTTAAGGGCATCGCCGAGCAGGTGCGCGCCTGGGTGGCGCTGCGGGCGAGCACCGTCGAAAGCCGCTTCGAGGCACTGCATCCGAGCGGTCTGACTGCCCTCGTCGGGCGCGAGGAAGAAACCGAGCTACTGTTGCGGCGCTGGTCCCGGGCGAAGAGCGGCGAGGGTCAAGTCGTGCTGATTTCCGGAGAAGCGGGCATCGGCAAATCGCGGCTCACAGCTGATCTTCTAGAAAGCCTTGCTCCTGAACCGCATACACGTTTGCGCTATTTCTGCTCGCCCCAGCACACCGACAGCGCGTTTTATTCGATCATCGGTCAGATGGAACGTGCGGCTGGATTGTTACACGACGATACGTCCCAGCAGAAACTCGACAAGCTCGATGCTCTGCTCGCGCAGACTTCGACCTCGATCCAGGATGTCGCACTCATTGCCGAGATGCTTTCGCTGCCGAACGATGGCCGGTATCCCGCCCTCGAACTGACGCCGCAGCAGCGCCGGCAAAAAACGCTGGACGCGCTTACCGCGCAAATGGAGACGCTGTCGCGGCAAAAGCCTGTGCTAATGACCTTGGAGGATGCTCATTGGGCCGACCCAACCAGCTTGGAAGCGTTTGGTGGAGTCGTAGACCGAATTCGGACACTTAGGGTGCTGTTGCTAGTGACGTTCCGGCCGGAATTCGACGCGCCGTGGATTGGACGGCCTTACGTCACCGCCCTCATCGTCAATCGACTCGCAGAGCACGAGGCTGGCGCTATGATCGACTGCCTCGTCGGCAACAGGCTGCTATCAGCGAGCATTCGGCAGGACATCATCGAGCGTACCGACGGTATCCCCTTGTTCGTGGAGGAGATGACCAAGGCGGTGCTGGAAGCAGGGAGCGAGACGGCCGCCGCCCGCGCGATTGCCGCGGTTCCGTCCCCGGCTCTAGCGGTCCCCGCGAGCCTGCATGCCTCGCTCATGGCGCGGCTCGACCGGCTCGGCAGCCCGGCCAAGGAGCTGGCACAGATCGCGGCGGCAATCGGCCGTGAGTTTTCGCATGCCTTGCTCGCCTCGGTAGTACGCCAGCCGGAGGCGGAGCTGAGATCGGCATTGGACCGTCTCATCGCGGCCGGTTTGTTGTTCCGACGGGGCGTGCCCCCGCACGCGACCTATCTGTTCAAGCATGCCCTCGTGCAGGACGCGGCTTATGGGACGCTGCTGCGCGAGCCGCGACGCGCACTGCATGCCCGCATTGCCGAAACCATCGAGAGCGAATTCACGGAAACCGCGGAGAGCCGACCGGAGTTGTTGGCGCGACATTGGACCGAGGCCGGCCTGATCGAGAAAGCCGCAAGCCTTTGGGGCAAAGCGGGGCAGCGGTCGCTGGCGCGGTCGGCGCTGGTCGAAGCCGCCGAGCAGCTCACGCGGGCCCTCGACCAGATTGCGACCTTGCCCGGCACGCCTGTCATGCGTTGCGAACAGATCAAGCTGCAGGTCGCGCTCGTTAACGCTCTCATGCACGTCAAAGGCTATGCGGCGCCTGAGCCCAAGGCGGCCGTTGAACAGGCGCGTCAATTCATCGAGCGAGCGGAAGCGCTCGGAGAACCTCCCGAAGATCCACTGCTGCTGTTCTCGGTCCTCTATGGCGTCTGGGCAGCAAGCTATGTGGCGTTTAACGGAGACGAGACGCGCGAGCTGGCGTCGCAATTCGTGGCGCTCGCAGAGAAGCAAGGGCAGATCGTTCCACTCATGATCGGGCATCGCCTGATGGGTACTTCGCTGATGTTAACGGGGGACATCCCTAAAGGCCGA
>Ga0310916_10002794_pt1 | contig 10740 bp, 7 predicted proteins | sample GREbulkMGLF176_FD_203444 | JGI IMG/M metagenome (GOLD analysis project Ga0310916, IMG submission 203444) | Lab enrichment of tropical soil microbial communities from Luquillo Experimental Forest, Puerto Rico - GRE.bulkMG.LF176 | ecosystem: Environmental > Terrestrial > Soil > Tropical forest >...
GCAGCGCTGGCGCGACAAAATTGGTCTTGCTCTCGATCGTTGTGGTTCCGGCGCCTTGGGGCAGGTTGACAATCGTTCCCATCGCGCTGAGCGTGTCGGCAAAAGCCATGATCGCGCCGCCATGCAACACGGTCGGGCTGGTGCAAAGATCCTCGCGCACGGTCATTTCGGCGACGATTTTGTCGGGCGAGGCGCTGACGACCTCGATGCCGAGCAACTCGGCGAACGGCAGTCTCGTTTGCTTGATCCGTGCGAGTGCATCCATCGCGCCATCCCTTACCTTTTTCCGCCTCCGCTGTGGCGGAGAGAAGCACTCGGCACAGATCGCGCGCAAGACCAGCGATCTTGTCAAACGGCGCTCAGGACAATATGGTAAAATGTCATTATTCTTCGGCTATGCCGCCCGCCGGTTCGCGGCCGTAGCGGCGAGGAATTTGGGCATGCGTAGATTGACGGTCGCGACCCTGTTGGGGGCACTGCTTGTCGCAAGCGGTGTTTCCGCTCAGCAAAAATCGGGTAAGGACAGCGTTTACGAAGAGCTGAATTTCTTCGTCAAGGCCTTTGAGCGGATCCGCCAGGACGCGGTTGATCCGGTCTCCGACACCAAGCTGATCGGCGCGGCGATCTCCGGCATGTTGTCGGGCCTCGATCCGCGGTCTTCGTTCATCGACGAAGAGGCCTTCAAGGCCATGCAGAAGCCGGCGAACGACAACGAGGCTGGCCTCGGCCTCGTTGTGACGATCGAGAACGGGCAGCTGAAGGTGATCTCGCCCGACGACGGATCGCCGGCGGCGGCGGCCGGGATCAAGCCGGGCGACTTGATTTTCTCGATCGACAAGGAGCCGACTTACGATCTGACGCTGAGCGAGGCCGAGCAGAAGCTGCGAGGTCCTGCGGGCAACGAGGTCGTGCTGAATGTGCGGCGCGGTAATGGGAGCCCGGTCGATGTGACGATCAAGCGCCAGCCTTATAAGCTTCAGAGTGTGGCTTCCCATGTCGAAGCCGGTGATATCGGGTATTTGCGGATCGCCGGGTTTGACAACGGCACCGAGGCGGCGCTCGCCGGCGCGATCCAGGATCTGCGGCAGCGGGCGGGCAATAAGCTGATTGACTTCATCCTCGATCTCCGGAATAACCCCGGCGGGAAGTTCGACGCCGCAGTGACCACGGCAGACGCTCTCCTCGACAAAGGCGACATCGTCGTCATCAAGGGCCGCAAGCCGTCGGACACGAAAAAGATCAGCGCGACGCCGGGCGATCTCGCCAAGGGCCTGCCGGTCGTCGCGCTCGTCAATGGCGGTACGGCGAGGGAAGCCGAACTCGTCGCTGGCGCATTGCAGGACAATCACCGCGCGGTGCTGCTCGGTACAAAGACCTTCGGCGAGAGCTCGATCGAGACGCTGATCCCGTTGGGCAGCGGCGGCGCGATTCGTTTGACGACTGCGCGCTTTACGTCGCCGAACAGCCGGGAGATCCAGGGAAAGGGGATTGCGCCCGATCTCGGGGTCACTCCGCTCAAGCTGGCGAAGCTCGGCCGCGGCGAAGGCCGCCACGAAGCCGATTTGCCCGGGGCTCTGAAGAATCCCGACCAGCCGGGGAGCCCCGCCAAACCGCCGGCCGAGGCTCCTCCCGGCGCGACCGCGACGCCGGCCCCGGAAGCGGCGCCCTCGGTAGCCACCGGCGACATCGGCACGGCGAACGACGAGCAATTGACGCAGGCGATCGATGTTTTGCGCGGACTGTCGCTGATCGGCCGCCGCGCTTCGGGTTGAGGCGGTTCGCGGCGATCTTGCCACCCGGGCTTTCGTTAACCATACTTACAATCGCGTCACATTGCTGCCGCATCAGCCGTGCCATCCTATAGTCACACAAAAAGAACGGCGCGTAAGAGGTCTTTCATAAAACCGTCACAGTTGACGGCAAAGCCGAGAGTTTATCTCGAGAAGGCTAAAATGATCGGACGTCAGACGGCAACAGGAGTCCAAAGCAGAGACTGATTCGATTGGCTTAGCTTTCAACACAACGTTGATTAAGGAGGCCGAATTGTGGATGCGTGCTTACAGAGACTTCCTGGCCAGCGTTGAAAGCATGATGACCGATTGGCTTCGGCGGCAACGCGCGGCGTTCGACGCTTCCAACCGTTCGGTCCGGAAAATCTGCGACTCGCGCAACATTATCGTTGTCGCACAGGCCCAAGCCGAATGGGTCTCCGATTGCCTCGAATGGACCGCCTCAAACGTCCGGGCGGTCGGCAACGACGCTGCCGCCCTGACGCGGAAAGCGACGGAACGGTTCGGTGAGGCCCGCGCGAGGAGAACAGCGTGCTGCGGCAGCAAAGCGAGGCATTATCGCAACCGCGGACGCCCGCTCCGCTGGAGCGCCCCGCCGCCGAATAAACGAAATCTCCCACTCGCGAGGGGGCCGCCCGGCTAAGTACGGGCTTGGTCCGATCATCACGACGACAACGTTGATCGCGGTCGGCGCTTGGTTCCTCACGCCGATGTGGAATGTAGGTAACTTGCCGACTAGTCCCAATCGGCAAAATATTGAACCCCGTGCCCGCCCCCGGGCGGGCGGCCCTCGCGGGCCGTCCCGGGGGTGATGCGGGCACCCTCGTTTTCTGAGCAAGGCCAAAGGCCCGGATGGCCGGGTCAACCGGTCAAGCCCGGCCAACGGGCATTGTATTGGGGCCGGCCGGCTTGGTGGTGATCATGGGGGCGGGCGACATCATCAAGCCAGCAGCGCCGAACCTCGTCATGCCCGGCCCGGCGTTCGTCTTTTCGCATCCTGGTATATTCTCGGCGTGATCGGCTTCTGGGCGTTCGGCCCCGAAACCAAGGGCCGCACCTTCGAGGAGATGGACAGCGCGCTCAACCAGCCGACCGCCGCTGCGAGACCGTTGGCGCAAACCGCCGGTAACTGAGCCAGGGGCTGCCTCACCAGGCACTCGGCGCTCTCGCGAAACAATCCACGCGTGGTTCGGGATGACCGTCGATCGCTTCGGCAACTCTCAGGACAAATGCGCGGAACCGCGGTACCCCGCTCCGACGGCGCCGGCCCGTCCACGCAACCGGGCGTGAGAAGAGGGCCGACAACCAAATTCACCGCGCCCGCGTACTACAAGTTCGAATCCATCTTCCTCCACCGAAGAGTCTGCGAACTTTTGGTTTTTTTGGAACGACCGGGCAAATTTGATCCGGTCTTCAAGTGAAAGGCACCCAGGAGATGGTTGCTGCAGGAACGGCAAGCGAGTCCCCGAACCAATGCCGGAGCACTACGCAGCTTGCAGCGAAAGCTGCTCCGCGAAATGGCAGCGGGCGAAGTGGCCGGGGCTCACTTCGCGCAGCAACGGCGCCTCGCGGCAGCAGCGATCTTGGGCGAACCGGCAACGCGGATGAAAATAGCAGCCTGATGGCGGCGCGGCCGGGCTTGGTACCTCCCCTTTGAGGATTGCATCACCAACCGCAATACGCGGATCGGGAACCGGGACGGCGCGCATCAGCGCAGCCGTGTAAGGATGGCGGGGCCGCGCGAAGACCGCTTCGGTTGGCGCCAGTTCAACGAGCTGGCCGACATACATGACCGCGACGCGGTCGGAGATGTGGCGCACCACGGAGAGGTCGTGCGCCACGAAAATGAAAGTCAGTCGCAGCCGGGACTGGAGTTCGAGGAGCAGGTTCAGGACCTGCGCCTGGACCGAGACATCAAGCGCGGAGACCGGTTCGTCGGCAACCACCAAGCGGGGACTGGTTGCGAGCGCGCGCGCAATGCCGATGCGCTGGCGCTGGCCGCCGCTGAAGGCGTGCGGGAAACGGTGCATAAACTCGGGCCGAAGCCCGACGAGCTGCAGCAGCCCAGCGACACGCTCCGTACGCTCGCGACGGCTTCGCATGCCGTTGACCAGCAGCGGCTCGCCGACATTGTCGAGCAGCGTCATGCGCGGATTGAGCGAGCCAAATGGATCCTGGAAAATCATTTGGACGTCGCGCCGCAGCGGTTTGAGCTCCGCGCCTGACATCGGTGCCAGATCGACCACCTTACCCTCGCGGGTGCGGTACAGCACTTGGCCTGCCGTCGGCTCGATCGCGCGCAGGATCGAGCGCGATAGTGTCGTCTTGCCACATCCCGATTCGCCGACGAGCCCGAGCGTCTCGCCTTGCCGGACGGCGAAACTGACGTCATCGACCGCCCGCACTTGGGCAACCACACGCCGGAAGAAGCCCCTGGTGACCGGGAAATATTTCCGGAGCCCCCTCACGTCGAGCAGCGGCGGCACGTTCTCCCCGGCCAGGCTGATCATGCCGGTTCGGCCGGATCGTGATACAGGAAGCAGCTCGCCTGCTGCTGAAGCCCGACTGGCACCAGTCTCGGGACGGCATGCGCGCATCGGTGGGGTATCACGAGGTCGCAGCGCGGATGGAACGGGCATCCCGGCGGGCGATTGAACGGATGCGGTAGCGCGCCGGCAATTACGGGCAATATCATACGGGTCTCGCCGTAAAGGCTCGGGATCGAGCGAAGCAACGCCTTGGTGTAGGGATGCTTGGGCGCGTGGAAGATGTCGTCAACTGGGCCTTCTTCCATGACGCTCCCGAGATACATCACCACGACATAATGCGCCACCTGCGCGATGACGCCGAGATCATGCGTGATGAAAATGATCGCCGTGTCGTACTTGCGCTGCAGCTCGCGTAATAAAGCCAGGATTTGCGCCTGCGTCGTTACGTCGATCGCCGTCGTTGGTTCATCGGCGATCAGCAGACGGGGCCTGCAGGAGAGCGCCATTGCGATCATCGCGCGCTGGCGCAGCCCTCCGGACAACTGCCAGGAATAGGCGTCGACGCGCTGCTCAGGCATTGAAATGCCGACATCGCGAAACAGCTCGATGGTCATCACGCGAGCGTCATGCCGGGAAATCGACCGTCCGTCAGGATGCCGGCTCGCATGCAGCATGATCGCCTCGATGATCTGCTGCCCGACTGTATGCACCGGGCTGAAGGCAGCCATCGGTTCCTGCGGGATGAGCGCGATTTCGGCCCCACGCAGCGCACGCATCAACGCGCCGCGCGGTCGAAGCCGCGCAAGGTCGAGGACCCGCGGCCGCGCACCATTCTGACGGTAGAGAATCTCGCCGCGGCTGATGCGTCCCGGGGTCTCGATCAGCTGCAGGATTGCCTTCATCGTGACGCTTTTGCCGCAGCCCGATTCGCCGACGATCCCCACCACCTGGCCCGCGCGAACGTTGAAACTCACCCCATCCACGGCCCGCACGGTGCCTTCCTCGAGCTCGAAGACGACTCTGAGATCGCGGACGGAGAGCAGCGGCTCTATCTGTTCCCGACTCTCAGCGGCTGTAGGGGTCGGAGGCATCGCGCAAGCCGTCGCCCACCAAGTTGAACGCAAGAACGGCAACGATCACGACGAGCCCCGGGATGAGCAGCCAGGGCGCCAGCGCCAGCGTCTGGATATTCTGTGCCTCTTGCAGCAGCACGCCCCAGCTGATCGCCGGCGGTCGGATCCCGAGGCCCAGGAAGGACAACGAGGTTTCGCTGATGATCAAAACCGGAATAGCAAGCGAGCTGGTGGCGATGATATGGCTCAGAAAGGTCGGCACCATATGCCGCAGTATGATCCGCCGCTGACTGCATCCGGCGAGCTTGGCCGCGAGCACAAAGTCTTCCTCGCGGAGTGCCAGAAACCGACCGCGCACCTCGCGCCCGAGTGTGGTCCAGCCGACCAGCGAGAGGATTACCGTGATGGCGAAGAACACCTGGGTCGGCGTCCAGTCGCGCGGCAGCGCGGCCGAGAGGGCGAGCCAGATTGGGATCGTCGGCACCGATTGCAGCAGCTCGATCAGCCGCTGGATCACCTGGTCTGCGAGCCCGCCAAAATAGCCGGAGATGCCGCCCAGAGCCACGCCAAGAACGACGCTGAGTGCCACGGCGACCAGCCCGACGGTCATCGAGGTTTGCGTGCCGTGCATGATGCGGGACCATTGGTCGCGTCCCAGCCGGTCGGAGCCGAGCAGGAAGATCCGTTGGCCGGCGTCGGCAGGCCCCAGCAGATGTATGTTGGTCTCGAACAGACCGAGCACCCGATAACTTGCGCGCTGCGCGAACAATTTCACTGGGATCTTGCGGTTCGGGTCAGGCGTCCACTCCATCCTGAGCGTCACCGGGTTGCGCTTGCCGACGACCTCCGGAACCCATAGACTGAAGCGGCCCCTGTCGAAGAAATGAAGTGGCTGAACCGGAATGAAGGCCTGGCGCGCGTCGGTGAGCTCGGGGTTCTGGGTGCTGAAGAAGTCGGGGCACAGCACGACAATATAGAGGACCGCGAGCACAAAGGCGCTGGCCAGTGCAAGGTAGTGCTTGCGGAAACGCCACCAAACGAGGGTCCAGTTGGAGGCGACCGCGACGCGTTCTTCCGTTGCTGCAGAAAGGGCCGGGGATTCCGAGATCGACACGCTAGCGCTCCATCCGGATGCGCGGGTCGATCAGCGCGAGCAGGACATCGGAGAGCAATGTGCCGAGGATGGTAAGGAACGAATAGATCAACAGGATGGCACCGGCGAGATACATGTCCCGGTTGACCAAGGCCCTGAGCAGCAGCGGACCGATATTCGGTAGGTTCATCACCGTCGCCACGATCAAGCTGCCCGAAAACAATTGCGGCAGGTACCAGCCGATCGTGCTTACCAATGGATTGAACGCGAGTCGTACCGGGTAGCGCAGGACGAGGCGCCATTCGGGCATGCCCTTGGCGCGCGCGGTCATGACATAGGGCTTGTTGAGTTCGTCGAGCAGGTTGGCGCGCAGAATCCGGGTGAGCCGCGCCGTCCCAGCGACGCCGAGCACCACTGCGGGAAGCCACATGTGCTCGGCAAGATCGATCACCCGCGCAGGGCTCCACGGCGCGTCGACATATTCTGGCGTAAAGAGCCCGGTGACGCTGAGGCCGAAATAGGCGAATGCGATCCACATCAGCACCAGCGCGAGCATGAAGTTGGGTGTGGCTACGCCGACATAGTTTATCACCGTCAACAGATGATCGATGACCGAGCGCTGATGCGTGGCCGAGTAGATGCCCGCCGGAATGGCGATCGCCCAGGTGAAGATGAAGGACATGAACGCGAGCGCGACGGTCAGTACGAGCTGCTCGCCTATCAGCTCGGCGTTTGGGCGCTGATACTCGAGCGACACGCCAAGTTTGCCGGTGAGCAAGTTTTGCAACCAGCGCAGGTACTGCACGATGAATGACTGATCCAGTCCGTAATCATGGCGCAGTGCCTGGACCTGTTCGGCGCTGATCGAAGTGCCGGAAGCTGATAGGGTGGCTACGTAAGAGGTGAGAAAATCACCCGGCGGAGCCTGGATGATGGCAAAGATCACGAACGAGTAGACCAGCAGCAGAAACGGCAACAAGAGCAGCCGTTGCGCGATGTAGTACGTCATCGGTCGTTGTTACCGCTCAACCACGTCACGCCCGAATCAGTTTGGTCCATCCACAACTTGGGGTTGGCAAGAAACGACACGGATGCCCAGGTAAACCAGACGTGGTGAAGACAGGCTGCTTTGCCCCCAAAGAAGCCTCACCGCGACGCAAAGTAGAACTGCTCGCTACGTGCGTTGCCGGGAGACCGGAGAGGCCAATCGTTGCCGAGCGTGGCCGGCACGTTGTGGAACCTATTGTTTATTACGACAACACCTTGGACCATCGGCGTAAGCCCGACGGTGCCAATCTCATAGACATTATCCGCCCAAATGCGGAACAACTCCTGCGCGAGCTTCATCTGATCGTCCGGCCCCACGGTACGGGCGGTGTCGACGATTTGCATGATCCGCTTGATTGGGGGTGGCGGTTCCATTCCCTCCCGGCCATTCGACGTGACCCATTTTGCAAACAGTGGCCCAAGAGTGAGGATCGGCGAGTTGCGCGGGTCAAACTTCGCGTTTCCGGTGAACGGAAACGCGGAGGTGTCCTCGTTCCACACCTCGGCCATCAGCTCGTTGGCGTCACGCATGCTGAATTCGAGTGCCCGTTCGCGGATCTGCACCATCGCCTTGACTCCGACTTCCTGCCAGTCCTTGGCAACGAGCTGCGCCACATCCGGCCAGGCGCCGAAAGCGGGTACGACACCAATCTCGATCGTGACCGGCTTGCCGTTTGCCATCAGGCGAGTGCCCTGCGCATCACGCTTTGCGAGACCGAGCTGATCGAGCAACTTGTTTGCCTGGTCGCGATCGAACTCGGTGTATTTCGCCGCCCACTCGACGCCGGGAAAGTAGGGATGCCATGGCGCCGGCACGCCCTGACGGGCCTCGCCGAGACCGAGGAAGACGGATTCCTTGATCTGGTCGCGATTGATGGCAAGCGACAGCGCGATCCGGAAGTCCTTTGTCGCCAACAGCTTGCCAATCTCGGGATCGACCGTGTAGCTCTGATTTAACTGGATGACAGCATCCGAGCCGCCAAAGGTCGGCCAAGTAATGACATGGTATTTCCCGTTCCGCTCCTGCTCCTTAAAGACCGGGTAGTTGGTCATCTGGATATGCCGTGCCTGCATGTCGAAATCGCCCGCAATCGCCGCCAGATTGAGCGCCTGGATATCGGCGAAATAGGTGAAACGGACCTCGTCGACATAGGGGAGCTGGTTCCCGGCAGGATCGACGCCGATGTAGTACGGATTGCGGCGCAACGTGAGCAGGGGGTCGCTTACCCGCGTCATCGGCACCCAAGCCGCCATTGTGGGACGCTCGGGGTTTTCCGGCGGCGCATTTTTGGTGGCAAAGAGTTCCGTCCACGTCTTAAAGCCGGCGGCCTGCACCTGGCGATCGATGTCTTCCTTGGCTGTGTAGGCGGGGTGGAACTTTTTGAGATACTGCCCCGGCAGAAATACCGCAAAAGTCCGGTCGGCGCCGTCCTGGTTGGCAAGAGCGGTCAGAAACAGCGTCGCCGGTTCGCTATAGGTGAAGCGAACCCTGTAGTCGTCGATCTTTTCGACTTTCGCGGGCGAGCCGTCGGCGTTACGGATCCATCCGGGCAGCGCCGGCGTGAGATCCTTGTTGAGGAGGACGTCCTTGTACCAGAAGACGATGTCATCGGCAGTGAACGGCGCGCCGTCGGACCAGCGGGCCCCCTTGCGTAGAGCAACCGTCCAAGTCCTGAAATCGAAAGACGGCTCGGCACCTGCAGCAATTTTGGGCTCGATTTTCGCGCCGTCGGGGGAGAAGCGGAACAGCGCGTCATACACAACGCGGACGTAGTTGTTGGCATCCGCCGGCCCCAGGAAGGCGCGCCGCCACACGCCGCCATATTCGCCAATCTTCTCGACGACGGGAACGACGAGCGGCTGCTTCGGCAACCGCTCCTCTACTGGCGGCAGCTTCCCGGCCTTGACCTGTTCGGCAAGTGCAGGCGACTCTTTGTAGTTGCTAGACTGCGCCGTGCCGGGTGCGGGTTCGGCGGTGATAAAGCAGATGGCGGTCAGCGCTGCCGCAATTGCTATCAGCAACTCTCGTTTCGACCACCGCATGCCCAAGCCTCAAGTCGCGTAGGGGTCTTGTATTGTTCCCCATAAAAAGATCTTGAAGCAGCGTTATCGCCGGGTCAATCGGCAGATGGCGTAACGGCTGCCGTCGAGCCGACAGTCTGAGTTCCCTTCCGGGAGGCGAAGCTGTACTTCTTTTCTGGGACGAGGCGGAAGATCGCGGGTTTTGCGCCGGGACGACGACTTTGCGCCGGGTTTGACCACTCTTTGACAAGACCGTGTCGCGGCGTTAGGCGCGGTTCCCGGCTGCCATCCTTCGAGGACGGCCGGCCCGACCTACTCGATGCAAACGGTCGACTGATGGGTCCCAAGAGTAGGCGAAAATGTCCATTTTGAGCGATCGAAGATAGGCGAGATTTGTAGAGGGTACGTTCCCGTTTCTCTTTTCCGTCGTCGTACCGGCCGCTCTCGGCCTGCTTGCGCTGATCCTAACGGCGGCTACGGTTCAGATCGTCGGCGCACAATTGTTCCGGGATACTTCGGAAATCGCGGGCTTCGCGCCGCGGTACTAAAAGTTCGAATCCAGTCCCCTCCAGAGGAGAGTCCGTTGCTAACTCAATTTGGCCTCGAGTAGCGCCCTCGCTTCTTGCAGATCAGCAGTACCGAAGCCCTCGGTGAACCACCCGTAAATCGGGGCGAGGAGGTCGCGGGCTTCGCTACGACGACCGCAATCGACCCACAGGCGGGCGAGGCTCGTTGTCGCCGGCAGCTCCCATCCTTCCTGTCGCTGTGCCACCGCGATTGCCTCTCGTAGGCTGGCCTCGACCGCCGCGTCACCGGTACCATGGAGGTGCAGCAGGAGTTCCGCCCGCAGATGATACAGACGGGGTAGGCAACTCCGATCGCTTAGCCCGAGCGCCAAAGCTCCCAAGAGCTGATCTTACGGTGAATGAGGGCGCAATCGGGAGCTATTTCCTTTGGGCTGGTGAATGACAAGACGGTCGCGCCATTCGAGCGCAATTCCTGCCATGTTCCATCAAAGCAGAACGCCGCCATGGCTTCAGTCGGAAACTTGCCTTCGGCCGGCGGCAAACGATTGCACGATTTGGTATCAGCAAGCGCTAACGCAAGATCATGCAAACCTGGATTGTGACCAATCATCAGGGCGCATTCGACAGTTTCTGGAAGGCCGCGGAGGTATTTCAAGAGTTCTGGTTGCGCGACCCCATAGATCCGGCTTTCGAAAACAA
>Ga0310916_10002805_pt1 | contig 10721 bp, 9 predicted proteins | sample GREbulkMGLF176_FD_203444 | JGI IMG/M metagenome (GOLD analysis project Ga0310916, IMG submission 203444) | Lab enrichment of tropical soil microbial communities from Luquillo Experimental Forest, Puerto Rico - GRE.bulkMG.LF176 | ecosystem: Environmental > Terrestrial > Soil > Tropical forest >...
AAACATGAGCAACCCACTTTCGCCGTCCGCGGCCACGGGGTCACCGGTGACCGTTGGTGTGTCTCCGATCGGAGTAGCGATTGATCAGGACCGCGCCTTGGCGCTGGTCGCCAACAACGGCGGTAACAGCCTTTCGTCCGTCGACCTGACGACGCTGGAACTGGCCACGCCCGCGGCACCGCCGATGCAACTCATTCCGGTCAGTGGACCGCCGACGGCGATCGCCGTGGACCCCAATCGCGCCGAAGCGGTGGTGACGAACATCCAGAACACTGGTGCCACGGCCGTAGTGGGAGGACTGGACGTCATCTCGCTCTCTGGAACCGTGCCCACGAAGAGTAGCACGGCATCGATCAGCACTTTGACAGCGAATCCGACCGGCATCGTCTACGACCTGGCGGTAGTCCCGGCGCTGTTCTACGTAACATCGACGCAGCAAAACGCCGTGTATTCGTTCAATCCGGATACGTCGAGCACGAGCCGGATTCCTGTTGGGATTAACCCATATTCCATAGCCTATAACTATCAGACGGGTACGATTCTGACCCTGAACTCGACATCGAATACGATGTCGGTGATTGATTCGCAGACGTTCACGACGCGCGAGACGTTGGGGATGACCAGCCAGTCGCAGTTTGGCGCGGCGGTCGACAACATGACCAACACGGCGGTGATCGTGGACCAGAACAATAACCGCGTATTAATCCTGGGGATGCCGAGGTGACTCTTGATTTTGCAGCGCGCGCCGGCCTGAAAGGCGGCGCGCAGGAGGCGCATTGGGCGCATTGCAGCGCTGTCGAACAGTCGATATACTTTAGGCTTTGCGAGTCGGCGAGGAAGCAGCCTGTGAGAGGTATCCTGAAAGAATAGTCGACAACGCGGTTGTCCTCATTCGGTTTGGGATCAGCAAAAAAAATTCTTTAGCCGGTTTACGGTTGGGAGCAGTACAGGGTAGTTGTTCCGTGCACGAGAAAATTGTGTGAGGAATGGCATGCCTGGAGATCAATAAGGAGAAAAAAGTGAATTTGAGGAATATCATTCAGGTGGCTTTTCTCGGTACGGCTTGCTTGTTTGGTGCATCGGCTCTGTGGGGCCAGACGGCGGCGGGATCGGCCACGAGCGGCAAAATCGGAGTGATTAACGTCCGGCAGGCCATCGTCACGACGGCGGAGGGCAAGCAAGCGTCCACGGAATTGCAGTCGCAGTTCGCGGCGCGGCAGAAAGAACTGGAGACGCTGAACAACCAGATCAGTGATCTTCGGAACCAGCTTCAGGCGAATCAGACCACATGGAGCGACGAGCAGAAAGGCCGGGCAACAGCACAAGGGCAGCGCCTGACGCAGCAACTGGATCGCAAGAACAACGAGTTGCAGGAAGACGTGAACGCGGCGCAAGCCGACGTGGTGGACCGGATCGGACGAAAGATGATGGATGTGCTGGACCGCTACGCGCGCGAGAACAGCATGGTGGCCGTGTTTGATTCCTCGGCGCAGAATTCGCCGATTCTTTTCGCGTCGACCAATATTGACATCACCCAGGAAATTATCAAGCTGTACGATCAGGCGTACCCGGTCAAGAACGCATCGGCCACGCCAGCGAAGCCGGCTGCCACAACGACTCCAAAACCGGCCAACCCGCCGACCAAGCCCTAATCGCGGCAAGACCGATCCGAAGACTTTTATCAGGGGGCCCTCGCGCAAACCAGGGCTCCTTCGCGTTTTGCGACTTTGGCGACCTCAGAACGACGGGGTACCTGCCTTGATTTTATCGGCCGGCCGGAATATACTCATATTTCGCTCTGTTACGGGTCGCACTTTAGAGTGGGCGCAAGCCCACTTTTTTGTTGCCGCCGGATGGACTGAGCTTCAGACCGGCTTAGGCCGGGGAGTCTTTGCGTGAACCTGGAGAAGATCCGCGCAGCCGCCGAACGGGTGGCTCGTTCGGAGGGCTTGGAAGTAGTGGACGTCGAATGGAAGATCGGCAAGCAGCGATTCCTTCGGGTGTACATCGACCGGTTACCTGCGATGAACCCATCGGAAGCGCTTGAGGAAGAACGGGTTACCGACCCGTACCCCAGGATCAGCCATGCCGACTGCGAACGGGTGAGCCAGCAGCTCAGCGTGATCCTGGATGTCGAGGAATTGGTACCTGGGCCCGGCTACATTCTGGAAATCAGCTCGCCCGGAATGGACCGGGCGCTCAAAACGGCGGCGGACTTTCAGAGATTCCGGGGACGACTGGCAAAGATTTCTACAACCGAGCCCATCGGCGAGGCTAAGTTTTTCGAAGGGCGTCTTCTGGGTTTCGAGGAAGGCAGGGTTCAGATGGAGTTGAAAGGCAAAGAGGCCCGCACGGTCGAGATACCGTTCGAGACCATCCGGAAGGCGAACCTCGTAGTCGAATTTTAGGAATAGAAAATGGCGAGTCTGCTCTACCAACAAATCGAGATGCTCAGCCGGGAGAAGCACATTGAACCGGAGGTGGTGATCTCGGCCATCGAAGACGCCATGGTCGTCGCCGTACGCAAGTTTTACAAGACGGACGAGGACTTGCGCGGCAAGTTCAATGCGGATAGCGGCCAGGTGGACGTATATTCGATCCTAACCGTGGTCGAGGAAGTAACCGACCCGAAGCGGGAAATCAGTGTTGCGGAGGCCAAGAAAAAGGATCCGAACGCGGAGCTAGGTTCGGAGATTCGAACGACGAAACCTACCGATGTGCTGGGACGCATCGCCGCGCAAACCGCGAAACAGGTGATCCTGCAGAAGGTGCGCGAAGCGGAACGCGAAACGATTTACAACGAGTATCACACCAGGGCGGGCGAACTTGTCACCGTGATCGTGAAGCGCGCCGAAGGCCCTGATCTGATTGTGGACATGGGGCGGACCGAGGCGCGGTTGCCGAAGCGTGAGCAATCAAAGCTTGAAACCTACAACATCGGCGAACGTTTGCGTGTGGTGATCAAAGCAGTCGACCGCGCAGCCAAGGGTCCGCAAGTGATCGTTTCGCGCGCGGACGCTTCGCTGGTGCAACGCCTGTTTGAGATGGAAGTGCCGGAAATTTACGACGGCACGGTGCAGATCCGTGCCGCTGCCCGCGAGGCCGGCGAGCGCACCAAGGTAGCGGTAGCCAGCCGGGACAAGGATGTCGATCCGGTGGGCGCGTGTGTCGGCATGAAGGGTATGCGCGTGCAGTCCATTATCCGCGAGTTGCGCGGCGAAAAGATCGACATCATTCCGTTTAGCGAGGAGACGGTCGCGTTCGCTCAGAAGGCTCTCAGTCCCGCGAAGGTGACCAGAGTCCAGATCACTGATCCGGAAAACAAGAAGCTGGAAGTAATTGTGGAAGATTCGCAGCTTTCGCTGGCGATCGGCAAAAAGGGCCAGAACGTCCGTTTGGCGAGCAAACTGATTGGCTGGGACATCGATATCAAGAGCGAGGAAGAGAAGCGCCGGGAAATCGAAGCGGAGATGACAAGACTGACTGCTCCGACGACGCCCTTGACGGTGCTGGCCGGCGTCGGTCCGAAAACCATCGAGAAAATGGAGGCTGCCGGCATTACGAATCTCGAGCAGCTTGCGGCGATGACTCCGGAACAGTTGATGGAAATTCCGGGTATCGGCGAGAAGATGGTCGACAAGATTTATCAGGCCGTGAACCGTTTCTACGAGAGTGGCGAAACGGGCGGCGCCGGGGCTGAAGCCGCGGAACCCGCGGAAGAAGGCGCGGAAGAGGCAGCAGCAGAAGGCGCAGAAGCTGTAGCGGCGGAGCCATCCGAAACGACCGAGAGCTCAAACGTAGGAGCCGAGGCTCAGACGAACCCAGAGGCAAGTAGCGAAGAATCCACCGCCGAGACCCACTCGGCGGCGGCTGAATCCACGGAAGACCATCCGGCGGAGGAACAGCAGGAAGAGAAAAGTTCGTAGCGAAGTATGAGTGACGCATCTCAAGTACGCATTAACGAACTCGCTCGAGAGCTGGAAGTCAAGGCGAAGGCGATTATTGACCTGCTGCCCGGTTTTGGCGTCAGCGAGAAGAAGACCCATTCCAGCTCCATCCCAGTTGATGTAGCCGAAAGGGTTCGCCAGGCCATTCGGGGAAGCGCAGACGCAGAAGCTGCCGCAGCCGTCGCCAAGGAAGCGGCTGCAAAAACCGAGGCCAAGCGTCCGGTCGCGCCCGCTCCGGCTGCGCCTGTGCCGTCCACCGTCAAGCCGATCACGCCGGCAGCCCCAAGTCGTGCTCCGGCTGCTCCCGCTCCGACTGGCCATGCTCCGGCCACTGTGCCGCCAGCGGTGACAAAGCCCGCTCCGACTGCGCCCGTTGCGAGTCCCGCTCTGGCTCCACCTGCGGTTAAGCCCGCTGCACCTGGAACCACTCCAACGACCGGCGTGGCCACACCCGCGAAGCCTGCTGCCCCGCCTGCGCCATCGGCGCCCGCTCCGGCCGCTCCTCGACCGGCGGCGCCAACACAAAGTCCGCGACCGGGCGCGACGGCTGGGCAGCCCATGGCCGCGCGACCTCCACAGGGAGCACCGCCCGCGGTCCGTCCTTCGTCGGCTGGCTCGCAGCCGGCTGCCGCCCGCCCCGCGGCGGGCGCGACGACGCCTTCACCGCGTCCACCAGTTCCTCCGCGTCCGCCGATGCCGACAGGCGGAAATCGCGGTCCGATTCCAGGCACCGTGCCGGGCAGCGGGCGCCCCGCTGGTCCGCGTCCCGGACAGCCCATGCGCCCGCAGCAGCCAAATCAGGGAGGCAGGACGTTTACGCCCCGACCCGGTGGCGAAGCGGGCGGCGCTGGTCGTCCGTGGGCACAAAGACCCGGTGCGGTCCCGAGTGGCTCGCGTCCCGGTCCGCGGATGCCCGGACGCCCCGCGATGCTGCCGCCATTTCCGGATAAGTTGCCGCCAAAAGCGGAGCCGGGGAAGCCGCTGTACACTCGCAGGACTCCGCAGCGGCAACGACCGGCTGTCGACAAGCGCGAGATTGAAGGCGAGCGCAAACTTCACCCGACTCGGCAGCGCCCCGGAGCTGGCGGAAGGGGAGCCGCGGCGGTCGCTATCGCTCCGCCTGAGCCGCGCGCGCCTCGTGAAGTAACGCTGACCGAAGGAATCACGATCCGCGAACTGGCCGAGAAGTTGGATATTCGCGCGAAAGATCTTTTGAAGACGCTGCTCGATAAAGGTGTTTTTGCCAGCATCAACCAGGCGCTCGATGTGCAGACGGCAACCGATCTCGCGCAGGCATTCAATGGAATCGTGACGGTCGTGTCACTCGAGGAAGAAATGGTTCTCGAAGTCGCGAAGGAAGAGACGAAGGAGAACCTGAAGCCGCGTCCGCCGGTTGTGACCGTGATGGGCCACGTCGATCACGGCAAGACAAGTCTGCTGGATGGCATCCGCGCCTCCGACGTTGCTGCTGGAGAAGCCGGAGGCATCACGCAGCACATTGGCGCTTACAAGGTGCAAGTGGGCGACCGTAGCGTGGTGTTTGTGGATACGCCGGGCCACGAAGCGTTCACCCGTATGCGCGCGCGCGGGGCAAAGGTGACCGATATTGTGGTGCTTGTGGTTGCCGCCGATGATGGCGTGATGCCGCAGACACGCGAAGCGATCGATCACGCGAAGGCCGCGAATGTGCCGATCATCGTGGCCGTAAACAAGATCGACAAGCCGGAAGCGCAACCAGAGCGCGTCAAGCGTCAATTGACGGAACTGGGCCTGATGCCCTCGGAATGGGGCGGCGATACGGAATTTGTCGACGTGTCGGCGAAACAAAAGAAGAATCTCGATAAGTTGCTGGAGATCATCCTGCTGGTTGCAGACCTTCGCGAATTGAAAGCGAATCCGGATGCGCCGGCTAGCGGGACCGTGCTGGAATCGCGCGTCGACAAGGGCCGCGGTGCAGTGGCGACCATTCTCGTGCAGAACGGCACGCTCAACACCAGCGACTTCTTCATTGTCGGCTCGGTTTTCGGGAAGGTCCGGGCGATGTTCGACGATCGGGGGCGCCCAGTGAAATCCGCCCCGCCTTCTACCCCGGTCGAAGTGCTTGGCTTGCAGGGTGTGCCGGAAGCGGGCGACCACTTTCAGGTGACCGACGAAGCCAAGGCGCGCCACGTTGTGGAATTTCGCCAATCCAAGCAGCGCGATGCAGCTTTACGCGCGAGCGCGGGCGGGCGAATCACGCTCGACCAGTTGCACGAGCAACTTAAGGCCGGGGAAGTGAAGGAACTTCCCATCGTGATCAAGGCCGACGTACAAGGCTCGGCCGAAGTCCTCGAAGAGATGCTGCCCAAGCTTTCGACGGACCAGGTCAAGTTGAAGATCATCAGCGCAGGCGTTGGAGCCGTGACCGAAAACGACGTGCTCCTGGCCTCGGCTTCCGGCGCGATCATCATCGCCTTTGGAGTGCGACCCGATCGCAAGGCTGCCGACCTTGCGCAACAGGAAAAAGTTGACATCCGGACGCACAGCATCATTTACGAGGTTTCGGACGAGATTAAGAAGGCCATGGAAGGCCTGCTCGAGCCTGTGATTCAGGAAACGTATCTGGGCCGGGCCGAGGTTCGCGATACTTTCCGGATCAAGGGCTCCGGCACGGTTGCGGGTTGCTACGTACTGGATGGGGTGATGAAGCGCGATTCGCAGGTGCGTGTGGTGCGCGACGGCACTTTGGTGTATACCTCGCGTCTGAATTCGCTGAAGCGATTCAAGGACGACGTGAACGAGGTGCGAGCCGGATATGAATGCGGGCTCGGGATTGCGAATTTCAACGACGTAAAGGTCGGTGACGTACTGGAATGCTTCCAGGTGGTCAAGCTGTCAGCCGCGGAAGCTGCTGCCCAAGGGACTGCTGCCCCCGCCCGTAAGTAGAAGATTCCAAGATAGCTGCCTAGGCCTAAGGGTGCATGGCCATGCCCGTTGGACTGCTTACATTGGAGCTACACATCGCTGAAGCTCAATCCTTGAAGGATAAGCGCCAAGTGCTGCGGAGCCTGAAGGAGCGGCTGCGATCGCAGTTCAACGTGGCGGTCGCGGAGTTGGATTTTGAGGATTTGTGGCAGCGCTCGGTTGTCGGTGTTGTTACGCTGTCAAACGAAGAGCATCACGTGGAAGAAGCCCTGCAGAAGGTTTTGGCGGAAGCGGATCGCATCTTGGGACCAACCCTGGTGAATCACGGCGTCGATCTGCTTTAATTCTGGCACGTGTTTGACGGCCAACGAACGGGAAAACCACTCTTGGGGATTGAGAATCGTACTTAGCAACCCGGGATCGACTTGCTATGAGCCCAGATCACCATCGTCATGAGCGCGTCGGCGAGGAGATCGCCCACGAAATCAATGCCATGCTAGCGGGAGAGCTAAAAGACCCGCGGTTGGAAGGCTTTGTCTGCGTCAGCGAGGTTCGGGTGCAGCCGGACATGAAGCACGCCCGTGTGTTTGTCAGCGTGCGGACGGAAAGCGCAAAGGAACGAACCGATGCGATCAAGGCACTGGAGCATGCAGCCGGATTTATCCGCCATGAACTGATTGAGCGCCTGCAATTGCGCAGGCTGCCGGATTTGCACTTCACGCTGGACCTGTCGCAGGAGCGCGTCGAACGCATCGAGCAATTACTGAAGGAAATGAAGGCGGAAAAGCGTTCCAAGCCGGAATCGAATCCCTAGTCTTGGTTCGGAGACCAAGGGCAAATGGGCTTTAAGCCGATCTTCGTCCGTGGCATCTCACTCTTGCTGAAAACGAATTGCTGATACTGCCAACTTGTGATGCCCCGCCAACCACAACCAGCGCGGTTTGATGGTGCGCTCGTGATCAACAAGCCGCCGGGCAAGACGTCTCACGACATCGTGGACGCGGTGCGGTATCTCGCCGGCTTCCGCCAGATTGGACACCTAGGCACACTCGATCCGCTTGCGACCGGTGTGCTAGTGCTGCTGCTCGGCAAGGCAACGCGGCTTGTGCGTTTTTACGCCGGGCGTCGAAAACGTTATTTGGCTGGATTCCGGTTCGGGTTTGCGACCAATACTTACGACTCCGAAGGTATTCCACAAGAACCGGACGTCGCGCCGGTTCTCGACCGCGAAGTTCTCGGGAGGCTGGCCGCAGAATCGCTGGGCAGAATTGAGCAGATGCCGCCGGTTTTTTCTGCAAAGAAAGTGCACGGACGCCCTGCCTACGAGCTTGCCCGCAAAAATCAAGCCGTTGAACTAAAGCCCGCGACTGTGGAATTGTTTGAGTACCGGCTTACCGAAATCGAGGGCCCGGTGGCTCGCTTTTCGATTGAGTGCTCCTCCGGCACCTACATCCGCTCCCTGGCACACGACATGGGGAAAAAACTAGGTTACGGAGCGCACTTGTCGGAAATCACGCGAACCGCAGTTGGGGAATTTTCGCTGGAGCAGGCGCTCGACATCGAGGAGTTGGCGCAAGCAGCTCGAGAAGGCAAATTCGAGTCACGTTTGATCGCGCTCGAAAACCTGCTTTCGAGCTATCCGCGAACGAATGTGCTGCCGGTGGTCGAAAAAAAAGTGCGCCACGGCGGCAAGTTCAACGTGCTGCCTTCCCAAATTCAAGCGGGACGGACGGAACTGCCGCCGGGAGCGACGACCCAGCTGGACACCGATGGACCACAAGCGCCACGCCTGCGTATCTTCAGCCAGCAGAACAAACTCATCGCGATTGCTGAGGCCGTCGTGCCTCGCACCTATCAGCCGATCGTGGTGTTTGATCCGCTGCCGTAAGTGCGGTGCTAGCCGAACTTCCGCAGTTGCGTGAATAAAGTCTTTGGAATCAGTGGAAGCATAGCAAAGTTTCCACTACATTTCTGTCTGTTGGAGCGCCGTTGGCAGCCTCATGCCGAGGCGTTGCAGCAGAATCCGTTGGTGTTCGGTCGGCTGGCTGATGCAGCGTTTCCGGATCTCCACTCCGTTGCGTGTGGGCAGAACCACATCGACCAAAGTGATGTCGGAAAGCTCTTTAAACACTTGCCGCGGCTCATTGCCGAGACCGGCCTGGCGGCAGCTGGCCGCCAGCGTCTTCCACAACACGTAAGCCAAAAAGCAGACCAAGATATGGGCGCCGACGCGATCCTCTCGGTGATGCCACACCGGGCGGATTTGCAAGTCCGATTTGTGCACGCGAAAAGCAGCTTCGGCTTCAGTCAATTGCACATAGGCGCGCCACAACTCTTCCGGCGTCCAATCCGTCACGTTGCTGCGCAACAGGTAGCACCCTTCACTCCTCCGCGCCCATTCCTGCCAACTCTCCACCTTGGTCCAGCGCAGTTGCGTGAAGCCCTGGGCATCGACCTCTACCTGCACGTCGAACAAGCGGGCCGCTCGCGTGTTGCGCTCCAGAAGCCGTCCCACACGACGCTCCACCGCTCCCGGTTTCTGCCGACGCTTGCCGCAGCTGGCGGCGATCTTTGCTAGACCATCTTCGATACGTTTCTCGAAGCGTTCATGCATGGCCTGTTCCTTGGCTTGGCGCTCCGCACTGCGGCAGAGGATAAATACTTCCTCTCCGTCCGGCGCCGGAACCAGCCGTACCTCCAGCCCTTCATGCACCTGCTTCCAATCTTCGCTCAGCAACTCACGCTCGAACTTTCGCAGGGAACTCTTCGCCGTGCCCAGGATGTAGCGCCGTGCGCCAGCCCGTAAAAACTGCACGTTCTTCTCGCTCACCAGACCACGATCCATAATCCACACGCGACCGGCACGTCCATAGAGCTGCTCGACGTGTCCTACCATTTCCTCTAGGGTCGTGGCATCGTGTCGATTGCCGGCAAACACCTCATAGCCCAACGGCATCCCGCAACGGCTCACCACTAACGCGATATTGACCTGCTTACAATCTGGACGATGGTCGCGGGAATAGCCCCGTTGTGCTTGCGGGTTGCCGTCTGCTTGCCCCTCGAAATAAGTGCTCGTGATGTCGTAGAGCAGTAGGTCGTAATCCAGGTCGAATAGTTCGCCGAGCCTTTCCTTCAGGTGCTTCTCGAGCGCCTTCTTGTGGGGCAATAACGTGTCCAGCGCTCGATACAAACGGTCCTCATTCACCTTCTCGTCGGGTATGCCTAAAAGGTCTGACAGTGCACTGGCCTGGTAGACGTGCTCCGCCAGATGCAATTCGCTGGAGGGTTCGCACAAGCGAGCAAGAAGCAAAATCATGGCCGTGGCCGACCAAGGAATTTCCTCACGTCCGTTCGGCAGGGTCTGTTCCAAAAATTCGTCCAATGCCAATCGACGCAGCAACTCTTTTCCCAGCCAAGGACCGCCGAATTTCCGGCTGCGCTCCACCCGCACCCGTTTCACATCGACTTCCACCCATTCTGGTTCTGTCGAGCGGAACAAATCCGTTTGATGACCCGAGCGTTTCTCCGCACAGCGCTTCACGCCCAAACGGCCCTGCTCGTCCATCACTCCCAACCACGCTACGACGCGTTGCCGGGGACCTCGATTCGTACGATAGCTCTCCACCAACGCCCAATAGGCGTGCCGTTTGCCATCTTTGCGACGAAAGCAACGTCGCAGATACATGCTGCGATGCTACGATTCCAAGAAACAAAATCAAGAGGGTTGGTCGTCACTACATGAACATTTCGGTGGCAAGCGACGCCGCTTCACAACACCCAATCACAAACAAAAGAACTTGCAGGGCTGCCGCCCACGCAACTGTGCTCAAAAAAGTTTCGCCTTATACAAAACTGCGGAAGGTCGGCTAG
>Ga0310916_10002806_pt1 | contig 10718 bp, 9 predicted proteins | sample GREbulkMGLF176_FD_203444 | JGI IMG/M metagenome (GOLD analysis project Ga0310916, IMG submission 203444) | Lab enrichment of tropical soil microbial communities from Luquillo Experimental Forest, Puerto Rico - GRE.bulkMG.LF176 | ecosystem: Environmental > Terrestrial > Soil > Tropical forest >...
GGTGCCCTCAAGCTCGTCGGCACGGGGCCGCTCGCCGAAAGCTTCCCTTACATCTCGCTTGATCGTGGCGGCCGATTTCTTTTCGGCGCGTCTTACGGCGCAAACCTCGTGAGCGTGAACTCTGTCGAAGTGGATGGACGGGTTGGGGAGCCGCTGCAGGTGATCCCGACGGCGCGAAATGCGCATTCGATCCGCATCGACAACACGAACCGGTTTGTCTTTGCGCCGCACCTTGGCACTGACCAGGTGTTCCAATTCCTGTTCGACGAGAAGAGCGGACGGCTAACAGCGAATACGCCCCCGATCCTGCAGCTCAAGCAAGGTACAGGGCCGCGTCACCTCATTGTCTCGGCCGACAACCGCTTCATCTATGTACTGAACGAGCTCACCGGCGCGGTGACCACGCTGTCGCTCGACGCGAACACTGGGGTTCTCAAGGAGCTCGACTCCGTCTCGGTGCTGCCCCCGGATACCAAGCTCGTCCCCGGCATGCCGCGTGGCGCAGTCGGCACGCCTGGCGCGAACCAAGCCCCGCGCAATACCGACAATGACATCTGGGCCGCTGATCTTCACCTCACGCCGAATGGCCGTTTTCTCTACGCCTCCGAGCGGACGACGAGCACGCTCGGCGCGTTCCGGGTGGATGGCACGAGCGGAAAGCTGACTTACCTCGGAAGCACGCCGACCGAGAAGCAGCCGCGCGGGTTCGCCATCGATCCCACCGGCCGCTTCGTGGTCGTCGCCGGCGAGAAGTCGGACACGCTCTCGTCGTATGCAATTGACACCGAGAATGGCACGCTCAAACTGATCGGACGCTATCCCACCGGCAAGGGCGCGAACTGGGTTGAGATCCTTGCCTTCGACTAGGGTACCTACGAGCAAAGGTCAATGTGAAAGGCCCCATCGATGAGACCTGCCGATTGACATTCCACGACGCATGACACGACGCGATATTATCGTAAGCTCGCGCTGCTGCTGCACGCACAGACCACTTTCGTGAACCAGTGGAGGATCACATGCCGACGTTCATTTTGACGCTGAACTGGACCGAACAGGGAATCCGCGCGGTCAAGGACGCTCCTAAGCGGAGCCAAGCCGCAAAGGAACTCGCCAAGAAACTGGGAGTCGAGATCAAACAGGCTTATCTAACGGCCGGCGAACACGATCTGCTCCTTGTAGTCGAATCTGCAAGCGGAGATAACGTCGCCAAGTTCGCGCTCGCGACCGGCGCATTGGGAAATGTTCGCACCAGCACTGCGAGAGCCTGGTTAGAGCCAGAATGGCATAAGCTCATCTCCGAGCTGCCGTGAAGATCGCAGATAAGAAGCGCGACAAAAAAGAATGAACCTGCGACCGACCGCTGCGGCCGACCGCCTGCCGGCGTCCTCCCAATTCAGAACGATTCAGGGTTGCCCCAAGGACCGGCCGGTCCCGCCGTGCTAGGCTGAGGAAACCGGCTGCACTGGGTGGGGAGAGACCATGCCAGCCCTGAGACGAGGCGAGTTCATCGCGCTGCTCGGCGTGGCTGCAGCGTGGCCGCTCGCGGCGCGCGCGCAGCAGGCGGCCCAGCCTGCCAAAATTGGCGTCCTTTATCCCGGCCTCGCATCCACCTTGACGGCGGCTCAGTCCTCGTCGCGACCTTCGCGCCTCTCTGCGTTCCGGGATGGGCTTCGAGCGGCCGGAATCCGAGAGCCGGACACTGTCGAACTGGTCCTTCGGTCGACGGGCGGCGATCCCACGCAGATTACCCCATCTGCGATAGAGTTGGTGGAACGCAAAGTAGATGTGATCGTCGCAGTCAGTCCGCCCGCCGTTAAGGCTGCCAGATCGGCGACCACCACGACCCCTATCGTTGCCTTGGATTTGGAATCCGATCCCATAGGTAGCGGTCTCATCCACAGTTTTTCGCGACCTGGCGGCCAGTTGACGGGCGTATTCTTCGACTTTCCGGAATTCAGCAAGAAGTGGTTGGAATTGCTGAAGGAAGCGATGCCGCAGCTCAGCAGCGTCGCCGTTTTGTGGGATCCCGCGACCGGCCCGATGCAAATGAAGGGCGTCGAGATCGCAGGCAAGGAGTTGAACATCAAACTTGAAATTGTTGAGGTCCCGGGCCTCCCGACTCTTGACGATGCAATTCTCGCAGCAAGCGGCAAGGGCGTGGATGCAATTCTCATGCTGTCCTCGCCGGTATTTGGCACGAATCCCGAGCGCCTCGCAGGACTTACCGTGGGGCTTCGACTTCCCGCCGTGACGCTATTTCCAGATTTTGCACGCGCAGGCGGCCTGATGGCCTATGGCGTGGATCCAGTAAACATCTTTCGTCAGGGTGCAACTATCGTTGCAAAGGTGTTGCGCGGCTCAAAGCCGGCTGAGGTGCCAGCTGAACTGCCGACGAAATTCGACCTTATCATCAACCTCAAGACCGCAAAGAGGTTGGGAATTGCGTTCCCGACATCGATTCTGCTGCGCGCCGACGAGGTAATCGAGTGACGCGCCGCGAGTTCATTACACTGCTCGGCGGCGCGGCGGCCGCGTGGCCGCGTGGCCGTGCGCGTCAATCGCCAAAGAGCCGGAACAGGGAGGCCGCAATGACCATCATTCGGATTGCAGCAATAATGCTGGCCCTGTTTGGCATCGCCACGGAGGATCGCGCCGCCGTTGCGCAGGCTTATCCCTCCAAGCCGGTCAAGCTGGTCGTGCCCTATCCGCCAGGCGGTCCAAACGACGTCATCGCGCGCATCCTGGCGCAGAAGCTCGCCGAGGGGCTCGGCGGCACTTTCTTCGTCGAGAACATAGCCGGTGCCGGCGGTACAATTGCGACAGGACAAGCAGCGAATGCGGCAACCGACGGCACCGCGATCCTGGTCGCGAACCAGGACCTGATCGTGCAGCCGATCATCAAGGCGAAAGTGCCCTATGACCCGTTCAGGAGCTTTGTGCCGGTGTCACTCGTTGTTTCGGCGCCCGAAATGATCGTCGTGCATCCATCGCTCCCGGTGAAGGACCTCAAGGAGCTGATCGCGCTGCTCAAGGCCAATCCCGGCAAGTACAGCTACGCCAGTCCCGGCTACGGTACTACGCCGCATCTCGCCTGCGTCTGGCTGTTCAACCTCGATAACGGAATTGAGATCACGCATGTCCCGTTCCAGGGCGCGGCACCTGCGGTGCAGTCGGTGCTAACCGGGCAGACGCCGGTGTTCCACAACGTGCTGCCGGCGGTGGCGCCGCATATCCGCGCCGGCACAATGCGTCCACTCGCGGTCGCGGCGAGCAATCGCACGGCGTACTTCCCCGATGTGCCGACCATCGCCGAAGCGGGCTATCCTGGGCACGAGGTCGGATTCTGGATGGGCGTGTTTGTGCCGGCGGGGACACCAAAGGATTTGGTCGACATCCTGAACAAGCAGGTAGCGCGGATTATGGCGCTACCGGACGTCAAGGAGCGAATGGCGACGATCGGATTCGATCCGACCGTGAGTACCTCGGAAGGACTGACCGACCACATGAAAGCGGAAACCGACAAGTGGTTGAAGGTGGTCCGCCAAGCCAACATCCGGATCGATTGATCGCGATTCCGGCTGTGCGATAGCCGATGAAGTTGGTGCCAGTGTTGATCGCCGGCGGCGGTCCCGTCGGCATGACACTCGCTTGCGAACTATCACGACGCGGCATCGAGTGCATGCTGGTGGAGCGCAACGCTACCACCACGCGCTACCCAAAGATGGACATCACCAACGCGCGGAGCATGGAGCTGTTCCGGCGGCTGGCGCTGGTCAATGCGCTGCGTTCTGTCGCGGTGCCCGAAGACAATAATTTCGATGTCTCCTGGGTGACGTCGTTGACCGGGCATGAGCTTCACCGCTTCCGTTATCCGAGCGTCAACGAATGGCGGCGCCTCATCTGCAAAAACAATGACGGAAGCATGCCGGGAGAGGCGCCAATGCGCGTCTCGCAGGTGGAGATCGAGCCAGTGCTGCAGGGCGCGGTGAAAGCGCTCCCCGGGGTCGAGGCGCGGTGGGACGTGGCATTCGAGGAGCTGACGCAGGATGCGGAGGGCGTGACGGCGACCCTGTGCGCGGCCGATGGGGCGGCGGAGCAGATTCGCTGCCACTATCTCGTCGGCTGCGATGGCGGCAGCAGCCGGGTCCGGCATTGTCTCGGCATCCGATTGCATGGTCAGGCGCGAGTGATGGACAGGTTCCTGGTCCACTTTCGCTCCACGTCCCATGACGTGCTCCAGCATTTTGGCGTGGCGTGGCACTACCAATCGCACAAGGGCACGTTGATCGCGCAGAACGACCGCGATATCTGGACGTTCCAGGCGCGGTTTCCGCAGGACATCGCGCCGAAGGCGATCGATGCGAGCGCAATGCTCCGTGACTTCGCCGGTCGCGACTTCGATTACAAAATCTTGCTCACAAGTGCCTGGACGCCGCATCTGCTGGTCGCCGAGCGCTATGACCTTGGCCGGGTGTTTCTCGCTGGCGATGCCGCGCACCAGTACATCCCGACGGGCGGCTACGGCATGAACACCGGGATTGCCGATGCGTGTGACCTTGGCTGGAAGCTTGCGGCCGTGCTGCATGGCTTTGCTGGGCCGAGGCTGCTATCGTCTTACGACGCCGAGCGGCGGCCGGTCGGGCTGCGCAATCGCGAGGCGTCGAAGCGCCACAGCGAAACGCGCCGCGACATCGCTTCGGTATATCACGATGGACTGACCGCGCTCGGCCTGGACGGTGAAATGGCGCGAGCTGTAGCCGGCCGTCGGATCGCCTCATTCGGCAACGCTGAAAACGAAAGTTACGGCATCGAATACGGCTATGCCTACGAAGAATCTCCGGTTATCTGTGCAGAGCGGGGGGCGGACATTCCGAGCGATCCGTTGCGCTACATACCCACGACATTTCCTGGCGTGCGGATGCCGAGTGTGGTGCTTAAAGGTGATACGCCGATCTATGATTGGCTGGGTCTCTGGTTCACGTTGGTCTGCGTCGGCACGCCTCCGAGCGCAGCGCTTGTCGAGGCCGCGGCGCGGCGCAGCGTTCCGCTCGAGGTGTTACGGCTCGATGAGCCGGATCTCATCGCGGTCTACGGACGCCGGCTGATGCTGGTGCGACCGGACCAGCACATAGCCTGGCGTGGCGCGGCGTGTGATGATCGTCTCGAGGCGGAGGCCATCATCGCGCGGGCGCTCGGTTTTGTGAACTAACGGTGTTCGCGCTGCTTCGTGACCTTGCTGACTAACCTTCGCCGACAGACTTGATATTGGCTGCGGTGCAGGAGTCCGGTTGTGGCACTCAACGGCGGGCGGTGCCAAAGCCTCGTGGTTACGTCCGCACCTGAATGAGCTGCGGATGCGCTGTTGCACGCAGGCGAATCCTTCAGTCCATGTTCATGGCCGCCCACAGCCGCGCGGCGACAGCATGGCGGCTCGCGGTGGGCACGCAGCAAGTGACGATGCCGATACTCGGACTCCTCAGTAGTGCATGACCAGGGGGCTTGCCGACAGGGCGTAATCTTACGAACGGCGTATCGGTTTTCGCTCCAAGGTATCTGGTATGGTCCGCCGTCTCGCGGAGCGCCGCATGAACCATCCAGTCGCGTCCGAGCGCTTTGCGCGCCACGCCCTTGGAACACGGTACGACGACCTGTCCGACGACGCGGTTCTCCAGGCGAAAACATTTATCCTCGACACGATCGGCGTTGGCATAGCCGGGTCATCGGCCGCCGGGGCAGACGAACTCTCGCAGGTCAGCGCTGGCTGGGGCGAGGGTGCAGAAGCCTGCGTGTGGGGGCGCCGCAAGCGCGTTCCTGCTCCGACCGCAGCATTCCTCAACGGCTTCCAGGTGCACTGCCAGGAATATGACTGCTTGCATGAGAAGGCGGTGTTGCATGCAATGGCTACGTTGCTGCCTGCGACGATCGCATATGCGGAGCGCATGGGCGGTGTTTCGGGCCGTGAATTAATCGCTGCGGTTGTGGTCGGGATCGATGTCGCGGTGAATCTCGGTGTTGCTGCGCGCGAGGGCTTGAAGTTTTTTCGGCCGGCGACATCGGGCGGCTTCGGCGCGACGGCGGCGATCGCGCGGCTCGGGCGTTTCGATCTTGATACGCTCTGCAATGCGTTTGGCATCCAATACGGCCAGACCAGCGGCACCATGCAGGCGCATGCGGAAGGCAGCATTGTGTTGCCGATGCAAATCAGCTTCAACAGCCGCGCGGCGATACAGTCCTGCGATATGGCGGCTAGCCGACTGTCGGGTCCGCGCGACGTGTTCGAGGGACAGTTCGGATACATGCGGCTGTACGAAGGTTCGTGGGACTTGCAGCCTACGTGGGCCAGTCTCGGTAGAACTTGGCTGGTCAGCGAACTTAGCCACAAGCCCTATCCGGCTGGCCGCGCGACCCACGGCGGCATTGAGGGAATCATGGCGCTGCGTCGGCAGCGGCCGTTCGGGGCGGATGAAGTCAGCGCCGTGAATGTCATCGGTCCGCCCCTGATGAAGCGCCTCTGCGGACGCCTCGACATTCCGTCGCCGAACGCAAACTATGCGTTCCTTTGCATGCCCTTTATCGGCGCCAAGGTGCTGCTGCACGGCGAGATCGACCTTGCCCACTATCGGGGCGCCGAACTGACCGATCCGGTAACGCATGAGCTTGCGAAATGTATTGTCGTGGCGTCGGACGGCAATCCCGATCCGAACGCGTTGGTGCCGCAGGAGGTCGTCATCACGCTGAAGGACGGAACGGTACTGCGCTGGCACTGCGCTGTCATGCTGGCTAGTCCAGCGCGTCGCCTCACGCGCGAGCAGCATCTCACGAAATTTCGACGCTGCCTCGATTTTGCGAAGGAATCGCTTCGTCCTGGCACTAGTGATACGCTGATCGATCTCGTTGATCACCTCGAACAGCTCACCGATATCCGCGAGCTTACCGAACCGCTTTTGGCGTGACGCACCTGAAGAAGATTTGAGCCGACGGGTTTGGCGGAAGAACACGCCCGGTGTCCAGAGCAATACGTCCGGAATTGGCACGAACGCGATGCGCCGGCGCGCATTACTAACGTCGGGTGACTGAGGAAAAGCAGACCTAGCCTGCGGGCGCGAAGTGGCCGCAGACCGCGCCATCAAAGCCTGGTAACGTGCTTCGTTGCATGGCATGACCTTCCACGGGAGGGTCAGATGGCAATCCACATCGGTCGCCGCGACTTCATCACGCTGCTCGGCGGCACGACGATCGCTTGGGTGTTGGTGACAGGCGGGGCGGATGCGCAAACCGACTTTCCGAACCGGCAGATCCATATGGTCGTGCCCTATCCGGCGGGCGGGATCGTCGACGTCGCCACGCGCATCGTTACCGACAAGCTTTCCGAGATCTGGCAGCAGCCGATCGTGGTCGAAGCGAAGCCGGGTGCAAGCGGCAACCTCGCCTGGGATCAGGTCTCGCGTGCCAAGCCTGACGGATATACTTGGACTTTCCTGGGCCCCGCGACCATGGCCAACCCGCGCATATACGCGAAACTTCGCTGGAGCGAGAAGAGCTTCGTTCCAATCGGCGCCACGGTCTGGGGGCCGTCGGCCCTCGTTGTTCACCCGAGCCTTCCGGTCAATACGGTCACGGAGTTCGTAGACCATGTCCGGAAAAATCCGGGCGTTCTCAACTTGGGCCATCCCCCCATAGGAAGCAGCCCACATCTTAACATCGCCATCTTTCTCAACGCGACGAAGCTCAACGTGGTGGCCGTGCCTTACAACGGCGCGCCGGCGACGATCCTGGACCTAATGGCTAACCGGGTGCAGCTCACGATGCTTCCGCTCGGCCTCGTCGTGCAGCACATCAACTCGGGTGCAATGAAGGCTTTGGCCGTGCTCGGCACCATTCGCTCGCCGCTTGTGCCGAACGTGCCGACGATGAGCGAGGCGGGTTATCCCGAGGTCAATGTCGTGCCTTGGTATGGGTACGGCGCCCCACGCGGCACACCGCAGCCGGTCATCGACACGATCGTGGCCGGTTTCAACGAAGTAATGAAGGTTCCGAGCGTCCGGGGGGCGCTGCAAAAGCAAGCCCTGCAGCCGATGGAGCCCATGAGTGCCTACGAGATTGCAGAGCTTTATGCGGCGGACGCGGAAAAATATGCCAAGGTCATTCGCGAAGCGGGCATCAAGCTCTCGGATTAGGGGGCGAGCGTCATTCCGCGAACCGCACCAACGGCCCCCGAGGAGTGGAAGAAGCAGTTCGTCAAGGAGGGGTGATGTGCGGCAGCCCGATCGCTGGTCCTGGCGGCCGCAAGAGGGCCCGCAGTACGCGCTCGTCATCTGCCCGCTGAAAGAGATTTTTCTTCGGCGGTACTCCGGGCGGCGGCAAGCCCGACGCTCGATCAGCAAGCAACCAGCATCCTGCCTCCTTTAAACGTCAAGACTGCACGCTCGTGGCGTGGTATCGTTCCCTTTACGCACCTCGCGCGGGAGGGGCGTATGACAGTCACCATCGGACGACGGGAATTGCTGGTCGCACTCGGCGGCATGGCTGCAGCTTGGCCGCTTGTGGCGCGCGCGCAGCAGCCGGCGATGCCGGTATGTCCGGAATCATGAGTACGCGCTCTGGCGCGACGAAGTCGTGGATTCCGTGTCTGTTGTGGTGGCCGCGGCGGAGGCCATCCTCGCGACGGCTTCCTGAGCCTTTTCCATGGCCCGGGTTACATCGGCTATCAGCTGTTTCAGATCGTTCTCGGCGGCTTGAAGCTTCGTCGCCCGTGCGTTCATTTCCATCTCCCCATTCGCCGCCCTCCTGCGGGGAAAGGGCTCGCCCGCAGTATTCAGGGCCAAAGTGAATAGTCTCTAAAGACCTTGCGGCAAGAGCCGTTCTCGCAAAGGATCATCCAGGTGGCGCGGAGCAGCGATTCTCCATCGTCGCCTATGCGCGACTGAGGGCAGTGGCGGTCCGAGCGGTTTGGGATATCGCAATCATGTGGGCGATGTCGCCTTTTGGCACCTCGCGTCCTTTTTGTTCCGGCGCGCGAACTCGGTAGCAATTGGAGCCAAAGCGGACATACCCCGAGCGTCAGGAGGGTGTCGCTTGGACGAGTTTTGACCCACAGCGTCATCGGCGGGCCAATTTTGCTGTGACGCACAGTGGACGCGCAGCTTGCCCAACCAAAGGCGGCACCTCAACATGGTGCATCGAATTCGTATTCGGCGGCAAGGTCCTCACAATCGCGACTGCTGGTGCTGCCAACTCCGAATGGCGCTACGCCACCGGAATCACCGCATTGGCGATCGCGCGCAGCAACGCAAGGGCGTGCGGTTGCCCTTGTTCACGGCGCCCCTGGAGAAGCGCCATGACGGGCTGTTGATGCTGCTGCTGCTGTGTGCCCTCGGGACGACACACGCTTCTGCAAAGGCGGGAGGCCCTGATATGTTTTATTCGGTGGATCGCAGCGGGCTTTATCAGACAGGCGGCACACTTGATCTATGGCAGCAAGACCCGGTGCTTGGACGGCCGTTTTGGCGGCTGCCGGACTCGTTTGAAGCTGGCGATCTTCGCGCGCACGTAGCTGAGCTTTTCCCGGACGGGCTCTCGCTGCACGGCTGGCAATACATGGTCGAGCGTCATGATTTCATACGCCCGACCAACTCCGATGCGCTCTTCGTGAACCACAATATGGTTGTCGAGCTAGTCTTTGAATATGTCCGGCGTGCTGTCTTCCCCTCACGCCGTTCTCGATTTCAATCGTTCTTTGCATGGGAATCGCTTGAAATGGCGAGAGCATTCCGCAAAGAGGGGCAGGCACTCTACCGGGTTGGATCAAGCTCCATCTTTCGTGCAGACCAGAGCTGGCTAACGCTCGGTGTGCAAAATGCTATAGCGTCCCTCTCCGCGCATCGCTATTGGTCTGGCGCGCCATCAGGCACCCCTCGGTGGGAAATACTCCTTGCCCCGCCTGTCCGCGTTATGGAGCGCATTGATTAGATCGCGCGCGACTCCTTGAAAGCGCCGATCGGAGTGGTGTGCTTGACGACGACCTCGACCCGATGCGCGCCTTGGGCCCCTGTTGTGACGGTCCATTGGTCAGTGGTTGGTCTAGTGCTAGGTCCTTGACCATCGAACAGATCATCCGCGCGTGGCCATAGCCTTGGATTGCTGTGCCGTGAACGACAAGCAGATCCTGATCACGGGCGCCACCAATGGGATTGGGTTGGCGGCGGCAGAAGCGCTCGCCGCACTCGGCGCGAACCTCGCGATTGTCGGTCGCAGCAAGACCAGGATGCGCATTGCGTCGGCTCGCATCAGGGCGGCGGCCGGGAGGGGAGCGACGGTGGCGACATTCATCGCCGACCTCTCGTCGCAGGCCTCGGTGCGCAGATTGGCCGCCGAGGTGCTGGCCCGCTATCCAAAGCTGGATGTGCTCGTCAACAACGCCGGCGCGATGTACGGAACACGGCAGCTGACGAAGGACGGCATCGAACTGACCTGGGCGGTCAACCACCTGGCGCCGCTTCTGCTCAGCAAGCTCCTCCTCCACCGGCTGAAGGAGAGCGCGCCGGCCCGCATCATCACCACGGCATCCCAGGCGCATCGGGGAGCACGCATTCCGTTCGACGATCTCAACGCCGAGCGCTCCTATCGGGGCTTTGGCCGCTACTGCGAAACCAAGCTGGCCAACATCCTGTTCACGACCGAACTGGCGCGACGTCTCGATGGGACCGGGGTGACGGCGA
>Ga0310916_10002807_pt1 | contig 10717 bp, 6 predicted proteins | sample GREbulkMGLF176_FD_203444 | JGI IMG/M metagenome (GOLD analysis project Ga0310916, IMG submission 203444) | Lab enrichment of tropical soil microbial communities from Luquillo Experimental Forest, Puerto Rico - GRE.bulkMG.LF176 | ecosystem: Environmental > Terrestrial > Soil > Tropical forest >...
ATCGACGCCCATACCCGACCGCGCCTGGCCGTCCTGACCGAAAGCCACTTCTGCCGGTAGCGCCGACTCCTCGAACCGCCAGGTTCGAACGCCCGCAGTGCCCGGGCGGGACGGGGCGCGCACGGGGCCGCGGTTCAGAAAGAGAAAATTCTGCACCGAGTCGTTGGCGACGAACAGATCCATCCAGCCGTCGTTGTTGATGTCCGTGGCGACGACCCCAAGGCCCTTGCCGGAGGAGCTTGCGATATCGGTTCCCCGCTCGACCCGAGTGAAGGTTCCGTCTCCATTGTTGTGGTAAAGGAAATTGGACGTGCCTTTGAAGACGCGCGGAACACAATAATAGTTCATGCCCGACCGGCCGTCGTCGCAAAGGAAGTGGTCGGCTTTTCCGTAATTGACATAGCTGCAGACGAACAGGTCCAGGCGGCCGTCATTATCGTAGTCGAACCAGACGGCGCTGGTTGTCCAACCAGGCGTTTCCACACCGGCGCGTTTGGTGATATCGGTAAAGGTGCCGTCACGGTTGTTGCGGTAAAGAATGCAGTTACCGTAGGAGGTCACGAAGAGATCGGGCCAACCGTCGTTGTCGTAGTCCCCGACCGCCACCCCCATCCCAAACGTGCCGCCTGTCACACCCGCCGCTTCGGTGACATCGGTAAAGGTGCCGTCGCGGTTGTTGCGGTAGAGCGCATTGCGCAAAGGCTGGGCCGGTTTGTAGAAATCGCAGGGGCCGCTGTTGACCAGGTAGATGTCCATCCAGCCGTCGTTGTCGTAATCGAGAAACGCACAGCCCGGGCCCATCGTCTCGGGCAGGTAACGCTGGGGCGACATCGCATTTTCGTGCACCCAGGTAATCCCGCTCGCGGCCGGCGGCACTTCTTCAAACAGAGGCCGGGAAGCACCCCTGAGGCGCCGCGACAGAAGAGTGCCGGCCGGCAGAGAGAACAGATGACGGCGGGAAAAAGTCATGCCGGGAAAGAACAGGCCAATCGCGCCTCGAAGAGGCATTCTATAACGAATTGGGTCGGACTCCACACTGGTGATTTACCGCGATGTAACGGTGATTTACCGCCATGTCTCCTCCTTCGGCTTGCTTTTCTCTATACGGGCCCTAAACTATCTGTGTTGCTTCAAGGGCGATTGTGGCGGCGGGCGAGAGCTCAGTATGCTTAGTGAATGTCTGCGGCGGGCTAGTTCCACTGCGCGGTGGTGGACCCGCGTCGCGGAGGTGTCAGGCCGGCTTCTCGAAAGGGGATTACAGAATATGGCTACGCAATTGAAAATCGTATCGGTTCTTGTAGCGATTGCTGTGCTCGGTGCGACACCCTCCGGGTTAGGCCAAACGGTCACGGCTACCTTAACAGGGACGGTGACCGACGCTTCCGGTTCCGCCGTTCCCGGTGCAGCGGTCACCCTTACGAATGAGCTTTCGGGCGACGTTCGCAAGACCGCAACCAGCGCAGTTGGCTATTATTCGCTACCCGCCATACCCGCTGGCACTTATTCGCTCTCGCTGGAAGCCAGCGGCTTCCAGAGGTACGACGTTAAGGGCATTGTCCTGAATACCTCCGAGGAGCGCGCCGTGAACGTTCCCATGCAGGTCGGCTCGGTGAACCAAGCGGTCGAGGTAAGCGCGGCTGCCAGCCAGATCGAAACGGTCACGACCGGCGCACAGGCCACGACACTTAGCACCAAAGAGCTGCAGAATGTGGCGATCGTGGGCCGGAGCGCGGCCGAGTATCTAAAGATCATGCCCGGCATGGCGTCGACCAACGGCACTACCAACGCCCCAAGGTTTTCCGGTCAGGTAATTGGAATCAACGGATCGGGTAATGCCGGTACCCAGAGCGCCGTCGGCGGCTTCTCTGCAAACGGAACGCCAACTGCGTCTACTGAGATCACGTCGGATGGCGCCCACACCTCGGACCCTGGCTGCAACTGCGCAACGCCGGTCAACCCGAACCCCGAAATGCTGCAGGAAGTGCATGTTCTGACGACGTCCTTCGGCGCGGAAAACGCCTATGGTCCTACTGTCATCAACACCGTGACCAAGGCAGGCGGCACTGCATTCCACGGTGAGCTCTATGATTCGATTCGGAACTATAACCTCAACTCCAACGATTCCGCTAATAATGCCAAGGGGATTAACGGTGCAGGTCAACCGGTTGCGCCTCGGCCGCCATTCGTGTTCAACTTCCCGGGCGGCAATATTGGCGGTCCGGTTCTGATCCCCGGCACTCATTTTAATAAGAATCACGACAAGCTGTTCTTCTTCAGCGGTTTTGAATATTTCCACCAGCAACTAGCCACCTCCACTATCACGACGGTGGTGCCAACACTGGCGATGCGCAACGGCGACTTCTCGCCGGCCACAATTGCTTCCCTCGGCCTTGCGCAGCAGGTCGGCGGCGGCCTCAAATCGGTTAACCAAGCTCAGTTCCCCGGCGGGATGATTCCCGGCAGTATTTTCGATCAGGGTGGCAGGGCCCTTCTGAACCTTCTGCCGCTGCCGAACGCCGATCCGAACACGACGGGCGGCTACAACTATGTCCGGCAGGTACCCTTTTCTCAAAACGGATGGCAGATGGTGCACCGCCTCGATTATTCGATCAGCGATTCGACCAAGCTATTCGTGCGCTACTACCACCAGCAGGAACTCCAGGTCTTCCCGATTGCGATGTGGGGTGGTACGGGGGCTCCGACCGGCGTGCCGTGGCCATCGCCGGTGCACGGCAACAATCGCTCCGAATCCGCCTCCGTCAACCTGACGCACGTCTTCAGCCCCTCGCTGACCAACGAACTGGTCGTTGGCTATACATGGATTTACTTTGGCAACACACTGCCCAATGCGACCGCCGGCGAGAAGGGCACCGTGGGATATCCGTATCATGGCGTGTTTAATAACGCAGATCCCTTCATCCCCGATTTCAATATTGGCAGCACCCTGGTGGCCATGGGCCAGCAGGGTGCCTTCGATATCGCTACCAAGCAGTATGGCGGCGTCTATTTCGCCAAGAAACCGCTCGTCAGCATTGGCGATAACGTAGCCAAAATCTTGAGAAGTCACACCTTCCGAACCGGTATCTACAGCGAGTACTATGGCAACATCCAGCCGCCACAGGGGAAGGCTCAGGGAGTCATTGGCGAGTCAGCCAACAATCCAACTGGTACGGGCAACCCCTTCGCCGATCTTCTGATCGGAAACGTCGCCAGCTTCCAGCAGGTAAACTTTAATCCCCCGGTGAAGATCCGGTCGATCCTGGTTGAGTTCTACGTGCAGGATAGCTGGAAAGTCACCAAGCGCCTGACGGTGGAAGGTGGCATGCGCTTCCAGCACGATCCCCAAGGGACGGACATCCTCGGAATCGGTCATGCGATCTTCTCGCCTTCCCTCTATGAGAGCCAGTGCCCGGGTCTAAGTCTAGGAAGCTGCCCCAATGTCTATCTGCCGGGCTTTACCTGGAACAAAATCAATCCGAGCGTTCCGCTTGAAGGTTATCCCACTCCCGCCCTCTACTATTCGCCGCGTTTCGGCCTTGCGTATGACGTGTTTGGGTCAGGCAAGACCGTGATTAGGGGCGGTATTGGCAATTACCGGTATCGGGGTCCGTCGGGCGGCGGCGGGCAGCCGATCGGCATCAATCTGCCTACCGGCTCGGTCAGCTACACCTATCCCTCAAGCCATGGCACGACACTGAAAGCTCTCGACGCACTAGTAGGGTCGGTCTTCGTAAGCGGACAGAATTCCTCTTATCCTAGTTTGCCGAACCCCAATTCCTCGCAGCTCCAGCTGGTCTGGACGGACAACTTCGGGATCACCCAGAAACTTCCCTGGAACTCGCAGATTGAAGCATCGTACGTGAACACCATGGGCCGCCAGCTCCCCGAGATCATCTTCAATAACCTGAACCCCGTACCCTACGGAGCGATGCTCGCCAGTCCCACGGCTAACAATCAGTTGTATCGGCACTACCAAAACTATCAGGATATTACGCTCCAGGCCTTCGATGCTTACTCGGACTACAACGCCTTCCAGGTCGTCTTCAGGCACCCTGGCGCGCGCTATCTGTTGCAGGCCAACTACACGTACTCCAAGGTGACTGGGCTTAACGCCATTGGCAGCGAAAGCACGACTGGTTGCTGTGTCACAATCGGCGACGGCCTCAATCCGAAGAATGATCATGGCCCGCTCAACTTTGACCGCCGCCAGACGTTCAATATTGCGTACTCGGTCGCGCTTCCCGGGCTCGGTGACGGCGCGAACCGTCTCCTCCGCGGCGCGATCAATGGCTGGACTGCGTCCGGGATAGAGCAGATCTGGTCCGGCGCTAATCTGCAGGGCGCCACCGGCACAGTGGGCACTGAATTCGGCATGTCCATGCCGGCCGGCGCTCCGACTCAGATTGGCATCACGGGCACCCCGGATGTCTATGTGGCTCCCGTGCTCACCTGCGATCCGCGGAAGAACCTCGGGCCGAATCAATACCTGAACCCCAGCTGCTTTGCCCTTCCTACGCCCGGCCATAACGGCACGTTTGTGATTCCGGAAGCGTTTGGCCCGGGCTTCTTCAACACCGACCTATCGCTGTTCAAGACATTCAAATTCACCGAAAACCGAAGTATCCAGTTTCGCACGGAAGCATTCAACATCTTGAACCACCCGAACCGGAGCTTCGGCCTTGATAACAACCTGAACCTGACCTTCAATGCCGCTGGCGTGATGACCAACTCGAACTTCGGGACCGCCCGTCTTAAGACTGGATTCCGCATCATTCAGTTTGTTGCGAAGTTCTACTTCTAGCCGAAAGTATGACTCTGAGCCAGAGCGCTGGCCGCGCCGTCGTGGCCAAGGCCAGCTTAACCGCATTCGGAGGTTGAAATGTGAGAATCATGTCATTATTTGCCGTCGCTTGCATAGCCGCTTCGCTGAGCTTTGTGGCCTCAGCTCAAGGGCGAGGCCAGAAGAAAGGCGGCCCCGCACAGACCTGGTGGGTGAACAAGACGGCCGGTGGCGTTTACAAGCCGCCCATGCGGCCGTTGTGGAAACTTTTCGATCTGAAACAGATCCACCGGGGCCAGAATACCTGGCAGGAGCAGATCATTTTGGATCCGGAGCAGGATGCAACTTACAATTCCGGCGCGCCGGGTACGAAATATACGGCGCGCATGCATCCCGACACACCGACGGTGTTCGTAGTGGTCGCCGGCGATCTGCACTTCGACGTGGAAAGCCAGGAACCGGCGACGGCGACTCGCGGCGCGATTGTGAACATCATGAAGTCCACGGTCTTCTCCTATGAAGTGACCGGCGATCAGAACGCGCTTTGGGTTGAAGTGAACCCTACGAACTACAAGACGGTGTATCCATCGGACGGACCTCGGCCGGCGTCGAGCAAGGACGGCACCATCGTCAGGGTATCGTTCAACCATAATCCCGCGCCGTACACTCCGCCCAACCGTTTCATGTTCAACACCTTCACCGATGCCATTGCGGCCTGCAAAGGAGGTCCGGCAGTGCTGGACGACCACCTTTTCGCCAGTCCGCTGGTAGGTTACGTGAATCCCGCCGATAACAAATGCGGGAACGGCAGAGGGAATATCGGCAGCGGTCCGGCCAAGCCGGGCGATCCGCCGTTCGATACCCATACGGTCTTCGGTCATCTGCATGCGGGGCCTGCGGAATGGTGGATCGTCCAAGCGGGACAGATCAGCGGAAAATTCGAAAACCAGGGCGAGTTCCACGCGGTGGAAGGAGACGTGCTTTACGCCGCCCCCATGACCTGGCACCAGATGGCGGCCGAGGCGCCGTCCGGACCGAACGTGCGCCTGGCGATGGGCGGCTATCAGCTCATCAACATGAACAACACCGACAATCCAGGTCAGGCCCGTGGGGATCAATAGAACCGCGCGAGATTTTTAACCGGTGCGCCCGTCGAAGAAGCAACGGCGAGAGGCCGATGCTGTTCCGAAAAAAACACTCAGCCTGACTATTGAACTGTTCCGTCTAAGGAGAATCGAATGACCCAGCGAAACGAGAAAAACAGAGCGATTAACCGGCGCGCTCTACTGCGGAGCGCTGCGGCGGTTGCCGGCGCAGGAATGGCCTCATCGATTACGACGCCGGCCGCTGAGGCCGCGCCGAAAACCTTCGCATCGGCGGACGACCCGCTCATCACAGCATCATCATCCAAGCCCGTTGTCGAAACGACCGCCGGCAAGGTGCGTGGGTACTCGGCGCGTGGGATCCTGACTTTTAAGGGCGTTCCCTATGCCGGGAACACCGCCGGGGCGAACCGATTCATGCCGCCCGCCAAATTGCGCCCCTGGACCGGCGTGCGCAGCTCGATGTATTACGGACAGGTCTGTCCCCAGGGTGAACGCGCCGGATGGCAAAACGACGAAGAGTCATTCATGTTCGAGTGGGACGACGGGCAGCCGGGCGAAGACTGTCTGCGCGTCAACCTATGGACACCGGGCGCGGACAACCGCAAGCGGCCGGTCATGGTATGGCTGCATGGCGGAGGCTTTTCCGCAGGATCGGGACAGGAGCTCAAAGCGTACGACGGCGAAAGCATCGCACGCCGCGGTGACGTGGTGCTCGTCAGCCTGAATCACCGGCTGAACGTCTTTGGCTATCTCAACCTCTCCAAGTACGGCGAAGAGTATGCGAGTTCCGCGAATGTGGGCATGTTGGACCTGGTGGCGGCGCTCGAATGGGTGCGCGACAACGTTGCCAATTTCGGCGGCGACCCCGGCAACGTCATGATCTTCGGCCAGTCCGGGGGAGGTAGCAAAGTCAGCACTCTCATGGCCATGCCCTCGGCAAAGGGGTTGTTCCACAAGGCGGCCATCGAAAGCGGGTCTTCGCTGCGGCAAAGCAATCCGGAGGACTCCGAGAAACTCACGGCGGCATTGCATGACGTCATTGGCATCAGTACGTCCCAGGTTTCGAAGCTTCGCGACATGCCATTTGAGCGGCTGGCGAGAGCTCAGGGAGAAGCCTTGCGAAGAGCGTTTCCGCAACCTCAAATGCCGGGCGCCGGAGGCGGCTGGCGTCCCACACCCGACGGGCGAATTCTCCCCTCGCAGCCGTTCGACCCGACAGCTCCCGCCATCTCCGCCCGCATTCCCCTGCTGGTAGGCTCGGTGCTCAACGAGCAGACTCACGGCATCAATCATCCGGAATATGAGGCGATGACTTCCGCCGAGGTTCTGCGACGTGCCCGTGAGCGATTCAATGACCGCGCCGAAGCGGTCATTGCGGCCTACCGGAAGCTGTCCCCGAAATCCAAACCGTTCGACGTATTGTCGGTAGCGTTTGCAGCGCAAAGCCGGCAAAACTGCGTCAGTCAAGCGGAGCGCCAGGCAGCCTTGGGCGGCGCGCCGGTGTACATGTTCTGGTTTACGTGGCAAACGCCGATGTTGGATGGACGGCCCCGCGCGTTCCACTGCTCCGAACTGCCTTTCGTCTTCAACAATACCGATCGTGCCGCTGCGATGACCGGCGGCGGCCCCGAAGCGCGGGAACTCGCCGGGCGCATGTCCGACGCCTGGATTGCCTTTTCGCACAAAGGCGACCCCAACCACTCGGGCCTTCCCAAATGGCCCGCTTTTACGGCAAAGAATGGCGCGCTTATGGTGTTCGATAAAAATTGCGAAGTCCGGATGAACCCGGATGGCGAAGCGCGCCGTGTGGTATTTGGCGCATAACAGGAGACTCGTATGAGAATGGTGAAGCGATTCCGGGTTTGCTTGGTTGCTGCCCTGTTGATGTGTAGCTCCGCATTCGGAGGCGGAACGGAACGAGGCCATTTGCGCGCGGGTGCGGCTCGCGTCGACATCACGCCGCCGGTCAACCCCCAGTACCCCCCTTCCGGCAAGTATGAACACGAGCGCCTGTACGTCCGCGCCATCGTGCTCGACAACGGCTTGACTCGTGCGGCCCTGCTCAATGCCGATCTGGGGAATATGCCGGAAGATGTGTGGACCGGTGCGAGCCGGCAGATTGCCGAAGAACTGAAGTGCCCGGTGGAAAACATTATTATATCGGCGACCCACACGCATAGCGGCGTGCCTGCCGGGCCGCCGCCGACCGGAGCACCGCCGCAGCAGGCCTCCGCCCCGATCGTGGCCGCCATGACCGATGCGGTCCGCCAGGCAAAGGCCAAACTGCAGCCCGCCTTCGTGGGGTTCGGAACCGGTGCTTCCTACCTGAATGTGAATCGTGATGCCGTTAGCGATCGAACTCACCTGTGGACCCAGGCGCCAAACTTGAACGCTGTCTCGGATAAGACAGTCGCTGTCGTGACTTTCACCTCGCCGACCGGTGATCCGATCGCCGCCTACGTGAATTACGCCATGCATCCGATCAACGGCTATCTGGTCGGCATTACCAGCGCGGATTACCCCGGAGCGGCGTCCCGCTACGTCGAGCAGTCTTTTGACGAGAAGATGGTCATGGTGTTTACCCAAGGCGCCTCGGGCGACCAGAATCCATTGCTGATGCGTCCCGCCACCAACGCATTGGCATCGAAATCCGGCGTCAAAATCAGCGGATATGAGTTGGTCCGCGAGGATGTCGAAGCCCCTCTCCGTGAAGGACAAGTGCCGCATGGCAAGCTGGATTCCAAGGTCGGCGACCGGCTCGAGCGCTGGATCGAGAGCGAAGGTCAGTTGCTCGGCGAAGAGATCATTCGCGTCATGAGCAGCACCCGAAATCTGAGCGGCGACGTCGCGCTCGGCGGCGCGCAAAAAATTATTGGTTGCCCCGGGCGGCAGCGCGTCAACGCGGGTCGCGAGGGGGAGCCCGGAACTTATAAAGATAGCGACCCGGTCAATATCCGGCTGGGAATGGTAGGAATCGGCGATATCGCGTTAACCGCCGTCAATGCCGAGATTTACACTATGATCTCCCAGCGGACCAAGAAGCTTTCGCCCATGGCCAACACGGTCGTGGTTACCCTGGCCAACGGCCGAGCCAGCTCCGGCTACATCCCGGACGATGCCTCGTACGGGCACAACACGTTCCAGGTGTTGGGTACGCGCTTGAGGCCGGGCTGCGCCGAGCAAGGTATCGCCAATGGATTGGTTGAACTGGTCTCCCAGTACGTGGCCAGGTAACGCCGCGCTCGCCAGCGGCGTCCTTGCCGCCCTCTCGCTGCTCCCATCTGCCGCGGCCCAGTATTCGGCGCGTAGCGAAGGCGATGTCGTGCGTCTGGAGGACTTCGGTCACGGGATCCAGGTCTCTATTGTCCCCAGCGTAGGTAATGTGGCCTTCGAAATGCGCGTGAACGGAGTGAACATACTCCGCTTCCCTTACGCGGATATTACCGAATTCCGCAGCCGGCCGGGTCTCAATGGCATTCCGTTTCTCGGGCCGTGGGCCAATCGCCTGGATGAGCAGGCATTCTACGCAAATGGCAAGAGATACGCCTTCAACATGGACTTAGGCAATGTGCGTGGCGCGCATCCGATCCACGGCTTTCTGTCTTTCACCGATAAGTGGAGAGTGACCGAAGTCAAAGCCGATAATAAAGCCGCCTGGGTGACGAGCCGCCTGGAATTTTATCGCGAGCCGTCGTGGATGGCCCAATTTCCTTTCGCCCACACTATCGAAATGACCTACCGCCTCGCCGAAGGCGGTCTGGAAGTGAGTCTCCGGCTGCAAAACCTCAGTTCCGAGGCAATGCCAGTTTCGATCGGATTCCATCCCTATTTCCAGCTAACCGATTCGCCGCGTGAAGATTGGACTCTCACCATCGGCGCAAAGAAGCAGTGGGTGCTGGACAGCGATAAGATTCCGACCGGGGAAACGGTGCCCATTGAACGGATGTTTCCCGACCCGGGCCGAATTCCACTCAAGAACTACGATTTGGACCACGTCTTCGGGGAACTGGTGCGCGATGTGGAGGGCCGAGCGTCGATGAGGGTTAAAGGAAAATCGCAGCAGCTTGATGTTCTGTTCGGATCCAAATACAACACCGTAGTGGTTTTCTCTCCCAAGCCCCGAGCCGGGGCGCGGGGACAAAGCGCGAACTTCATTTGCTTCGAACCGATGGCAGGCATCACAAATGCGATGAATCTGGCTCACCGGGGCCTCTATCACGAACTGCAGACGATCGCGCCGGGGCAAGTATGGCAGGAGAGCTTCTGGATTCGGCCAGCCGGTCTCTAAAAGGTAATAATGTCACGGAGCTCTGATCGCTGCGGGCTTCTCATCCGGCGGGTCGCCCGCGGGGCGCGGTGATGTTGTCATTAGCTCGTTGATCTGGTCGTGGAGCGACACAGCGATGGGATCACCACGCACACACGCCTATTACCATTGTACCGGCTACCACAGGAAGTGCCCCGAGCCGTATGCACGGGAGGAGGTGCTGGAGGCGAAATTCCCGGGGCTACTGCAGCGTATCGGCTTCAGCACGGAGGTCCTGGCCTGGGCGACCGCGGTGCTGCGGCAGAGCCATGGGGACGAGAAGAAGTTCCATGACCAAGCGCTCATGAACCTTCAACCGTGAGTGCAAGCGCATCCAGGACCGGGTTGACGCGGCTTGTCGGATTTCTTCAAACAGGCATCCCCGCCACTGACGACGGCTGGCGGGCAGCGCCTGGAGTAGCCGCGCCAGTGCCCACGCGCCCCGAGCCCGATCGCGACGCCCGCGAGCACCAATTCCATTCCCTCCGCACCACCATGTTGCGCACTTGGCTTCCGTGGGCGCCA
>Ga0310916_10002813_pt1 | contig 10707 bp, 10 predicted proteins | sample GREbulkMGLF176_FD_203444 | JGI IMG/M metagenome (GOLD analysis project Ga0310916, IMG submission 203444) | Lab enrichment of tropical soil microbial communities from Luquillo Experimental Forest, Puerto Rico - GRE.bulkMG.LF176 | ecosystem: Environmental > Terrestrial > Soil > Tropical forest >...
CCGATGACGTCAGGTTGTAGCCCGACGCCTCGGTATAGCCGGTCTTGATCCCGTCGACGCCCTTCACCTGTCCGAGCAGGGCGTTGTGGTTGTGCATCTCGGCGCCCTTATAGCGGAAGCTCGGAGTCGCAAAATATTGATAGTAGACCGGGAAGCGGTGCTGGATGGCACGGCCCAGAACGGCCTGGTCGCGGGCCGTCGTGATTTGCTCTTCGGCCGGCAAGCCCGAGGCATTGACGTAGGTCGTGCTCGTCATGCCCAGCATCCTTGCCTTCAAGGTCATGAGCTTGGCGAATTCCTCTTCGCTGCCGCCGATGGCTTCGGCGACGACGACCGCGGCGTCGTTCGCCGATTTGGTGACGAGCCCCTTGATGGCTTCCTCGACCTTGATGGTCTGATTGGCCTTGAGGCCGAGCTTGGTCGGATTCTGCAGCGCCGCCCGCGTCGAGATCGGCAGCTCCGTGTCGAGGCTGAGCTTGCCGGCCTCGAGCTGCTCGAACAGCAGGTAGAGCGTCATGATCTTGGTCAGCGACGCCGGGTGGCGCGGTTCGTCGGCACTGACCTCGTGCAGCACGAAGCCCGACTTGTCGTCGACCACGATGGCCGCATACGGCGGATGATAATTGGGTCCGTGAATTGGGCGCTTCGGGGGATCCTTGCGCGGAGAACGAGCTTCCGTCTGAGTCCATCCTGCGCCGACAATCATCATGGCTATCAGCACACCGGCAACTCGCAGCCAATGGGAGAGTGACGTTTGGCCCAAGCCCATTGCGGCGGTCCATGTCCTCGCCGGCACGATGTAAGCCCTGATCCCTGCCGCCCCGCGGCCGTAACCCAGTCCGCTCACCGCCATTCTCCCCAACAGACAGGCCGTGGAAGGTGCTGCCGCGCGGGCTGCAAAATCGCTGAATGCGAGCGGCGGCGACGGCCCAAACGGCCGTCACCGAACCGGATCGCGGTCAGAGCCCACGTTGTCCGTGCAAAGCGCCCCCCAAATTTTACCATCCCATGGTCCGGCTCCATCGCCGGGGGACGGCTCCCGACTCTATTTGTCGCTTTGGCGGTCGATTGGTTCAAAATGCGATCGGGAGAATCGAGGGCGTTGGCGAGCGCCCCATTAACCAAATGGTTTGACGCCGGCAGATCAGCGGCTGGCGAAGAGTCTTTAGGAAGCTCACCGCGGCCATTTTTGTCACCGCCCGACTCCGGCCGCGCTTATCGAACGACCGCCGCCCACCCGCGCGGTGAATTGGCTCGCCCATTGAACCATTCGCCGGCGAGCGCGACTAATGAATGGGTGGACTTGGGGGGTAGCACATGTATTTGCGCGGGAATTCGTTGGGGCTGAGCACCCCCCGACATGAGGATTTCCCCTTAGCCGCGGCCTTCGGACTTGTCGTTGCAGCGTACCTGGGCTTTTTCGTCGGTCTCTTTTGGTTGATGCAGCCCACCGTCACTGCGAATCCCGGACTGGCCGCATACCAGCCGCCACCGAAGACCGTCGTGCGCTCTGCAGATTCGCCGTGGGTGCCTCCTCCCCCATCGGAAGCGTTGCCGCCGATACGTGCAGCAGCCGAACCGGCGGCCGCGATCGCAAAGAGCAGCGTCGCCGAGCAGCCGAAGAAGGAGACCAAGAAGCAAGAGGCGCGGACAAGTTCTCGCCGGGCGCAACCCGTTCGAGAGCAATCCAATCCGTTCTGGGGCTGGGCTTCGTCCCGGCCGGCCGGTTCTCGCCCCTGGTTCTGATCCTCTCGCCCGCCCTTCTCTTAGAAGGCCGACACATCACATTGCGGTGGGGCTTGGGGTAAATCCTGCTCCTGCCATCCGCACCTGCTCGCAGCTATGCATCGACAAATTGTCGAAGCAGTCGGGCAACTTACCCAGCGGTATGTGGCAAACGCGCAACACTGCGAGAAGATGTGGGTCGCGCTGAGAGAAAATCACGCCACGGGCGGAACCGAGCGAGCGGCTCGATGTTAAGCGGCCAGGTATTCGGGTGGAGGGCATGATCGCAATACCACTCCCGAATATTGGATTGATGGGCGGCGCCTAGGGCATGCTCAGAATGCGCCATTCCCGGCGCCGTTCGTCGATCCTGGTCGCTCCTTGTTTCGCCGCGCTCAACCCATTCTGCGGCGCGGATCGGTCACGCATGGGATGCTGGGAGGGGATAGCATCCGCGTGTTCCGCCTCAAACGCAGGCCGCCGAGGATGGGTTGAGCGCAGCGAAACGCACCCACGAGTCGCAGCATGACCGATCACGATCTCGACGATCTCAAGGATCGCCTCTGCCGGGCCTTTGGCGTTCAAGTCCGTGACGACCTGCAGGTGCGTGCCGAGATAATTATTCAAGCGGAACCGGGGCGCTGGGCGTTCACGCCCAACGAACTCAGCGATTTGTTGGAGGGCCTCAACGCCATTCTGCAGCATTCAAAGCCCGACGCGGGATGGCCGTTCCGGCTCACGCTCAAACAATTCATCGGGCTGTTCACGCCAATCCATCATGATGTTTAGTGAGGACCGACACGGCCAACACACGCTCGTGGCGCCGCTTCGTCTCGATCACCGCGCCCGTGATCGGTATCGATCGGCGGGAGATGTCCCGGGGAATGGATCAGGACAGCGCTCGAATATTTTAGTCTCGAGCCGTTGAAAATTTTTTTGGCCCGCTGGGCGTAGCCGTGTAGTCTTGCGTGTATACCGCGAGCCGACGCTCAAGCAGATTCTGATGACGAACACGCTCACTGCTCTGGTTGCGGCCGCGACCCTGGTAACCGCAGCCGCAGCCGTTCCGACCGCGGCGGATGCGCGCTGTGCCGGCTGCCTGGTCGGCGCCGGCGAACTGCCGCCCGAAGCACCGCCCGGCTACGTGCGCTATCCCGCCTATGCGGAACCGCTGCCAGGGCCCAACTGCAATTGGTTCCGCATGCCGATCTATGACGTTCACGGAAACATGGTCAGCTGGCGCGGGCGCCCGGTGGCGTTCTGCTCCTGGTTGGCCGGCTATCGTCCGTGGCCCTTGCCGTGACCGCGCAACGGCCGCGCAGCGCAAGGGCTGAGCGAGTCGATCAGCGTTTCGGTCCTATCATCGCGAACATGGCGCCCTGCGGGTCGCGGCATTGGACGATCCAGCTGCCGCCGGGGACTTGCATCGGGCCGTTGAGGACTTCCCCGCCGCCGTCCTTCGCTCGCGCCGTGGCGCGATCGACGGCCTCGACGTTGAAGTAATAGAGCCAGAACGGCGCGGGCGTTTGCGGCGTCTTGGTCATCATGCCGCCGGACTGCGTCCCATGAATTGCGAAGGTCTGGTAGACACCCATCGGCCCCATGTCGACCGCCTCGCCCTTGGTCCAGCCGAACAGACCGGAATAGAAGGCGAAGGCGCCTTCGCGCTCGCCGGCGTGGAGTTCACGCCAACCGATATGACCGGGGGTGCCTGCCGGCGCGGGCATCGGGGCCTGATCGCCCATCCCTTTAAAGAGCATGAACCCCGCCCCGTGCGGATCGGCGGCGACGGCAAAACGGCCGACGCCCGGAATGTCTTCGGGGCCGCGATGCACCGCACCGCCCGCCGCCTTGACGCGCTTGGCATAAACGTCGACGTCATCGACCGCGACATAGCCCATCCAGGCCGCTCCGACGCCCGCTTTGGCCGCGTCTTCAGGGATCGGCATCAGCCCGCCGACCATCGTCGGGCCCATGGAGAGGATGGTGTAGGAGCGATCGGTCATGCCCGAATCCTTCGCGTCCCAGCCGATCACGCTGCGATAAAACGACTCGGCGGTTTTGGTGTTGCTCGTCATCACGTCGTACCAAACGAATTTCCCGTGAGTCTTGGACATGGTCGCCTTTCCTTCGGTTTGGATCGATCAAACACCGACGCGCATCGCGTCGATCGGCGCGTATGGTCTAAGCCGTACGTTCATGCCCGCGCGTCGGTGCCGCAATCGCGCGAGCCAGCGCAAGCGGGCTACTCTCGCCAAGCACCGCGGCAAGCCCTTCAAGCATCCTCATCCAGCCATGACTCACCTGCCTCGCCAATTCGGGCTTTGTTTTGTGCGTCAACGTGAGCTCGCAGCCAGTCCCGCGCGCGTCGAACGCGACGGTCACACGCTCGAAGTCCAACGAGTATTTCTCGACAGAAAGCGTGAACACGAGTCGATGCGACCGAACGATTTCGAGATATTCGCCGATATGCTCGACATTCTCGCCATGGCGCCGCTCCACGATGTAAAACCAGCCTCCGGCGCGCGCATCGATCTCGACGCACACGATCTGTCCCATCGCCGTCGCAAACAGCCATTTACTTGCGATCCTCGAATCAAGCCATGCATCGAAGACGCGCTGCGGCGAGGCCCTGAATCGGCGGCTGACACGGGCATTGATACCCTGCTCGAAGTCAGTGGAAATCGTCATGCTCTTTCGTCCTCCAGCTCGAACGGCGGGGTCCATCTTCGCTGATGATAGATGATAAGAGACAGCGCGCGCTTTCGTCACAAATCGGACACGATTTGCCGCGCGATCTCACCCTGATCGCCCGTAAGGTTATTGCAGCGGACAATATCGGCGCGGCGAAACAGTGCTTGTTCGCGTTTGCTACTTTGGTTCGATCTTGCGGAAAGGATTTCGGCATACGACCTACGTCGATGCGGCCGGTGGGACAGACCCCCGGCAACAATCCCCGCGCGGGCGATGTAGCGGCCTTAAGCCGCACTAAATACCGCGCCCAAACGGCGTAAGCGCGAGCTGAGGAAATTTCGAGGCGGAAGGCGCAATCAAACGGAAGAGATGGACTCATGAGTAGCCCGGATCTCTCGACCGCTCCCGTTTCGCATCTCGCGGTCGCTCCTCCCGCAGTCGCCCAGCATCAGGGCGCCGACTGGGGACTTGTCCAAGCCGAGCAGGTCGACATCATTCGCCATGAGCCGTTTAGTTACGAATTCAAGGGCCCCCGACATCTGCTGGTCGCGTCCGAACGCGCCGAGCGCTACGACGGTGAAACGCTCGTCGAGGGACTGCCGCGATCAAATCGTCGGGTGTGGAGCCGCAGGATGAGCTTCATCCCTGCCGGACACAGGTTCTATGGCTGGCAGAAGCCGCGCGCCTTGACGCGCAGCACATTCCTCTACATCGACCCGCTGAGTCCGTTGCTCGGCTCCGAACTTCGTTTCACCGAGGTCGAATTCAAGCCACGCCTGTTCTTTTTCGATCTCGATATCTGGGAAACCGCGCTGAAGCTGAAGGCGCAGCTACGGAATTCGTGTCGATCCCAGAAGGCCTATGTCGAAGCGCTGGGCATCGCTTTGGCGCATGAGCTCACGCGCATGAACGAGGATACCCCGTCGCTCGCGGCGGACGCGCGCGGAGGGCTCCCGCAGTGGCAGCAAAAGAAGCTGACGCAATATATCGAAGAGCACCTTGCCGACGAGGTCTCGCTCTTGTCTTTGGCTCAGCTAGCGCAGCTCAGCCCCTACCATTTTTCGCGTGCATTCAAGCAATCGTTCGGCATGCCGCCGCACCAATATCTGACCAGCCGGCGGATCGAGCGGGCCAAAACCTTGCTGGCAGAGCACAAGCTGTCGGTGACGGAGATTGGACTTGATGTCGGATTCAGCGAGACAAGCTCGTTTACCGCGGCCTTTCGCAAATACACCGGCGAAACGCCGACCAACTATCGCCGCAGCCTCGCATAACGGACTTTCGAAGGCAGTCTGACAGGTGACGCCTGCGCCGCGTCATGCGAAGCGCACCGCATAGACCGGGGGCAGCGTGTGCGTCACGCCTGTCCAGCTGTCGCCTTGATCCTCGCTTACCCAGAGGCCGCCCGTGGTCGAGCCGAAGGCGAGGCGTTCGCCGCCGGCATCGAGCGCGAGCGCGTGGCGATACACGACGTCGTAGGCGTGCGATTGCGGCAGACCCTTGGTCAGCACATCGAAGGTTTTGCCGCCGTCGCGCGTGCGCGTCACGACCAGCTTGCCCTCGCGCGGGATGCGCTTCTCATCCTTGATTTCCGGGACGAACCACGCGGTGTCGGGCTCCCGCGGATGCACCACGACCGGGAAGCCGAACACCGACGGCGCGACGCCGGTGATCTCCGTGAACGTCTTGCCCTCGTCGGAGGAGATGAAAATGCCGTTGTGGTGCTGCACCCACATGCGCTGGGGCGCCGCCGGACATTGCACGAGACAATGGACATCCTGGGCAATGGGGTCGTGGGTCTGCCCGGGGGGAGCGTATTCGGCCCGCATACCTTCGCCGCGCAGTGTCCAGCTGGCGCCGCCATCCTCGGTGAACCAGATACCTCCAGTCGAGACCGCAATCCACACGCGGCGCGAATTGCGCGGGTCCACGCAGACCGAATGGATGCCGGGCAGGTCCGCGCCGCCCCCCATCCACTGCTTGCGCTTGGGGTGATCCCAGAGCGAGCGGATCATGTCCCAGCTCTGCCCGCGATCGCTCGAACGGAACAGCCCGCCCGGCAGCGTTCCGCACCAAATGACGCCGGGCTCGTCGCCGCCGCCGGCCTCGAGCGCCCAGACGCGTGCCGTGCTCCAATTGAGCGGCCGGCCCCACATATCGTGCTCCTCGTAGCCCTCCGGTTTGGGCGGATAGGTCGGCACAGCAATTTCCTCCCATCCGTTCGCTGTCGAGCGGTGAAGCTTGACGCCAAAATGACCGTGATCGAGCGCTGCATAGCGCCGCCCGTCGCGACGGTCGCTCAGCGCGAGGGTGACATTGTCTCCCAAAAACTCGACCGCCGTGATCTCCCACTTCTTCGCCTTGCGCGCGACGGTGAACAGACCTTTGCGGGTCGAAACGAGAAGCGTGTCGCTCATTCATCAGCCTCCCGACAGGGCTTGGAAGACGTAGACCGTGCTCGACTCGCCCACGGCGTCGGTCAATCGCGCGCGATCGCGGATCATCCGGCCATCGACGAAGATCGTCATGTGTTTGCGCAGCCCGGATTGGTCATCGAGCACGTAGCCGCGCGCCTGCGGATTGTCGGCAAAAACGGTTTCAAGAACGTCCCGCACGGTGCGGCCGGGGGCTTCGGCCTCGGGCAGTGCAACGTGGCGCTGGATGTTGGGCGTGAAGACGACCTTGGCCATGAATCGCGCTCCATTGGGCGGGCAGCCAGAGCGTGTCCCGACCGGATGGAACTCTCCCGCCCGCGATGCCCGCGCTTGTTGCGGGCATCCGCGTCTTTTTTGGGGCTTGGTGGCCACGGTGGTGATTGGCCGCGGGATCGTCCTGTGACCGCTCGTGGCGTCATCGGCACGAGATACAGCGAGGTTCGGCGACGGGGCTTGTCGAATTTTGCTACTTCAGCTCGATCTTGCGCAAAGGAGCTTGGCGCCCGGTGCGGCGTACGTCGCGATCACATGGCTGCGGGTCAAGAATGATGCGACAATAGATGCTGCGCGGCCTGGGCTTGCACCGGCAGGCCGGTCTCGTTCCATTCCTCCATCCCGCGGCGCAACACGTTGACCTGCGTAAAGCCGGCGGCACGCAAGGTCCGCGCCGCTGTCGCCGAGCGCTTGTCCGTGCGGCAAACGAGAACGATCGGTCCGCGTTCAAGCCCGGCGAGCTCGGATAACCGGCTTTCGAGTTCGGCCACGGGAATATTGCGCGCGGTCGCGATGTGCCCAAGCGGCCCAACGAACTCGTCGGGTCCCCGGACATCGACGAGGGTAACGGCTTCGCCGCGATCGAGCCTCCGCTTGAGTTCATTCGCCTCAATCCAGTCGAATCTGCCGCGCAGCCGTTTGATCAATCGCGGCAGCAAGGCAATGGCAGCGAGCAAGCCGAGCGCGAGCAAACCGTACCACGCGGCATCGGTGTCGCCGGCCAGCGCCCCGCGCCCGGCGTGCCCGAGCCAGGTATAGGCGACCGTGGCGGGAATCATGCAGACGAGCGTGGCGAGAACGTAGTGGTGAAGCGGAATATGCGTCAGCCCGAGTGCGTAGTTCGAAAGATTGAAGGGGAAAAGCGGGACCAGCCGTACAAACGCGACGAAACGCCAGCCCTCTGCATCGACTCCGTCGATCACACGCTTGAGCAAGCCGCCTGCCTTGCGAGTGACCCAGTCGTTCCCGATGTAGCGCGCGGCGAGGAATGCAAGCGTGGCGCCGATCGTGGCGCCGGTGAGGTTCCAGATGCTGCCCCACAACGGTCCGAACAACGCGCCGCCCGCCAGGGCGAAAAGCGTGCCGGGAACGAACGCAACGGTGCCAAGAGCGTAAAGGGCGACGTAGCCGATCGGCGCCCATGGGCCGAGAGCAGCGAGCCGCGCATCGAGCGTCGCGAGATCGAGCTCATCGCGATGAACGGTGACCCACGCCGCCGCTGCCACTAGCGCCAGCGCCAGCGCAATCCGGGGTAAGAAACGAACGAGATTCCTCAATCGGCCTCCCGCGCTGCGATCGGATAGCGGCCTGCTTCACCGCGGAACGGTTGTAATAGCATGCGATCGAGCCCGAGCTCGCGGGCATCACGAAACTGCTCGATACCAATGGTCATGCCCTCGTGGCCGGCCGCAGGCTGGGCGCGGTAAGTGCCCAACAGACGGTCCCACCAAGGCAGGTTGAAGCCGAAATTGCTGTTGGTCTCGCGCCGCAGGATCGAATGATGGACGCGATGCATGTCCGGCGTCACGACAAACCAGCGCAAGACCCGATCGATTTGCGCAGGAACGCGGACGTTGCTGTGGTTGAACATCGAGGTCGCATTGAGCAGCACCTCGAAGATCAATACCGCCGCCGCGGGCGTCCCGAGTGCCGCGACGACGGCGAGCTTGATCGCGGTCGAAAGCAGGATCTCGACCGGGTGAAAACGCACGCCGGTGGTCACGTCGAACTCGAGGTCGGCATGATGCATGCGATGCAGCCGCCACAGCGCGGGCACGGCGTGAAAGAGGACGTGCTGGAGATAGATCGCGAGGTCGAGGATGACGACCGAGATGACGATGCTTGCCCACCGCGGCAGCGCGATCAAATTGAGAAGACCAAATCCGCGCGCCTCGGCAATGAGCGCGAGTCCGACAGCCGTGATCGGCGAAAGTATGCGCACGAGCACCACGTCGATCGCCATCACGCCGAGGTTGTTCGGCCAGCGCCAATTGCGTCCAATCGCTGGTCGCCTGCGCGGCGTAAGGAGTTCCCAAACCGCCATCACGGCGAACACGCCGGCAAATGCGCCCAAGCGGATCAGCGGTTCGTATGCGAATAGGGCATCACGCATGAACGGTCGTCGGCTTGACAAATGCTTGGATTCGCAGCTATTCAATCGTTCATTTGAATGATGTGAGATTACTCGCCCAATGTCAAGGTCCAGCCCGAAATTGGCGCTATTCACGCAGTTCGCTGCCGTCGCCAAGGCCTTGGCCCACGCGCATCGACTGGAGATTCTGGAGCAACTGGCGCAAGGCGAACGCAGCGTCGAGGTGGTCGCGCAACGGACCGGCCTCTCCGTCGCCAACACGTCGCAACACCTGCAGCACATGCGGCGCGCGGGCATCGCAGCGGGACGGCGCGAGGGGAAGTTCGTCCTCTACACGCTCGCCGATGAGGCCGTGCTCGATCTCATGGCAACGCTGCGTCGGATCGCCGAACGCAATGTCGCCGAAGTGGAGCGCGTGATCCGCAGCTACTTCAACGATCGTGACAGCATGGAGGCTGTCTCACGCGAGCAGCTGCTGGCAAATTCGCGCGCGGGTGTGGTCACCGTCCTCGATGTCCGCCCGGCGGATGAATTCGCGCTTGGACATTTACCGCGTGCAGTGAACATTCCGTTGCGCGAACTCGAAGCCCGCCTCGGGGAGCTCGATCGCGACCAAGAGATCGTCGCCTATTGCCGCGGTCCGTATTGCGTTCTTTCCTACGAGGCGGTGGCCGCGCTTCGCGCGCGTGGTTTCCAAGCGCGCCGGTTGGAAGACGGCCTTCCGCAGTGGCGCGCTGCCGGACTGCCGATTGTCACCGGCAGCGCCTGACGTAGCCGAGCGTCGCCAGGCACTCCTTGACGCCGGGCAACGGCCCGGTTCGCTACTGCGCCGACGCTTTGCGCGACGCCGCCGGGCTCGCCTCGATTATGTTGTCGAACTCGTCGTTGTCGATGACCTGCGACCACATGGGATAGACGAAGTTGACCATCTGCTCGGCCATGCCGTCGAAGAAGCCGACCATGCCCTCGCGCAACGCATAAACGTGGAAGCCGAGATCATACGCCGACAAGGCGGTTGCGTAGACGCACACGTCGCTGGTGAAGCCGGCCACCGCGACGTTCTTGATGCCCTTCGCGCGCAGGATTTCGCTCAATCCGGTTCCGCCGAAGCCGCTGGCCTGGCTGCGCGGCGGCAGAACCAGATCGCGATCCTCCGGCGCGGGCTTGAGCGGCTCGTAGTAGGCGGCTTCCTTCGAGCCGATCTTCCAGGCCCCGCGGCCGATCTGCCCGCGGTGGAACATGCCGGGATTGGAAGCATCGAGCTCGCGATAGTCCGAGGTGTAGCCCTCGGTGATGTGCACGACGAGAACGCCTTTGGCCCGCGCCTTGCGGACGAGCGCGACGATTCGGTCGAGCATACGGGTCTTCTTGTAGTGTTCGGCGAACTTGCCGTACCAGGCGCCGTCGGGCGAAACGAAATTGGCCTGGAAGTCGACCAGCAGGATGGCGGTCTCGTCCGCCTTGATGCTTTTGGCGACCGGCGGCACC
>Ga0310916_10002819_pt1 | contig 10693 bp, 11 predicted proteins | sample GREbulkMGLF176_FD_203444 | JGI IMG/M metagenome (GOLD analysis project Ga0310916, IMG submission 203444) | Lab enrichment of tropical soil microbial communities from Luquillo Experimental Forest, Puerto Rico - GRE.bulkMG.LF176 | ecosystem: Environmental > Terrestrial > Soil > Tropical forest >...
CCCCAAAGCGTCAGGAGAATCAATTGGTGCTTCCCGAGCCCATTTCAGCAGTTGTTCTCGATCTATACTCTGACCAGAATCGTTTTCGGACTCGGTTACACCGTCGGTATAGAGAACGAGAAGATCGGACGCCTCCAAGTTAACGACCGTCTGACGATAGTTCGTACCGGGAATCAGGCCGATGGGTAAACCCGACCCCTTGGCTAATGGATCATCATGTTCTTTAAGCCATCCCCATGTCTTGTCTCGAGCGTGATACCAAAGTGGCGGCAAGTGTCCGGCATTGCTGAACGCCAGAGCGCCGGTGACGCGATGGATGCTGAGGACGATGGCAGTGGCGTACTTGTTTTGGCCGCTGCGTACGAACGTGTCGTTGAACCCACGCATGAAATCAGATTGATCCCACACGTTGATGTTTTCGCGCATAAGCCTTTGCAGAGTCTCAGCCATCGTGCTCGCCACGCGCCCATGGCCGCTCACATCAGCCAAAGCCACGCGCGAAATCAGATCATGGTCGCAGACCGACATGTAGTGAAGATCTCCGCCTCCCTCACCTTCGTTTAGTGGAAGCGAGGCCACCCAGGCGGTAACGCCTGACAGTTGCACCGCGCGAAAAATCTTGCGATTTCCACCCCATACCTCACTGCACATCAGAGTGTGGGGGGCTTCCCTCGAATCTGACACTAAACTTTCCCTCATATCGATAGCGCTTGCGAAACATTTGCCCAGTTCATGCCGATGTTGTGCTTTGCCTGTAAATTTGGTCTTCCCATAACGAGTGGCTTAAGCCGAAATAAACCGCTCGAGAAGAAATTCAGTGTCGTCAGTGCCCTTTCACGTGTGGTGCCCAACAACGGATCCGATTACTGTGGAAACTGCATTCTTGGAATAGAAGGCGAGAACGGTTGTGGCGGCCGCTGCATCGTAATATTCGTGAAGAATTCTCCAGGTCTGAGTTAGACAAAAGCCAATTCCCAAACTCCCTCCCCGGGAAAGAGTGGGTCTTCGATCCTTTCGAATTGCGGCAAGCGCGAGAGCCCGGTTGAGTGCGGGGAGCGGCCGAGATCAAACTAGCATCAACGTGTGCCTCAGCATCACGAAGAGAGGCGAAGCCGCACGCGAGGATGTTGGGTCCAGCAATGAGATCCCGCAGAGATTCCTCGTCAGAATAGGAAATCACGAATCGTTCGGAAGGGTGTTCTGTCCAACGAGCCTCGATCACCGCGTATTGTTTAGCTGTTGCAACCATAACTCGCTCATCCACCTAACGCACTCATCTCCACTCAGATTTACGATTGAAAGCATCCTACGATCATTTCGCAACCTCATGAAGTTACCCATACCATGGGATTTTTCCCATTTGCGATGGGACTCAGCAACACCGGAAAAGTTTCACTCGCCAGATTTGCATATCGGCATCAGCCTCCTTGCCTGCGCGTGCTTCCAGCGTGATTAACAATCCAATTGCTTTAATTTGCCTTTCCCTCCTGTATTGAATTAGTTCCGATGGTCTTATTCCCAAAATTCTGACCGATGCTTTTCGACAAACTGTTCAACCGTCATCGGAGGACGACCGCCAATCTCTTGGACATAGTTATTCATTCCACTAAAAACCCCATTTTGGTGGTCGATAGCGATCTCTTTTAAATGTTGGAGAACGAAATCCGAGCCTCCGCCTCCAGCTTTGTCTGCTTCGGCGTACGCTGTAGCGGCGGTATTTCGAGCCGAGCCACGCGGTCGGCTACTTAGGATCTCACCATACTTCTCAATTGAAATCTGCTCGGAGTAAATTTTCTTTCCGAGCACGGTTCCAATGATCTGAGAAATTTCTTTATGGTTATGTTCCACCGGTCCAACCAGAGGATACGTGTTCCCCGCATGTGCTTTCGGGTTTTCCAAAATTCCGACAATCACTCTGGCTTGATCTTCTCCCGCGATGGGAGCGTGGCGGCCAGTGCCGAATGGTACGAGCCAGGTCCCTTGACGGATCATGGCGGCCCCATAGAGCATCCACTCCGAAAAGAGTGTCGGTCTGATGTGGCTGACGGGCAACCCGGACCAGTCAAACACACGCTCCGATAGCCAGTGCGCTAGTGCTGCATGGCTTTGAGAGTCTTCGCGTGCCGACTTTTGTGACATGTTGACGATGATTTCGACGCCAGCCTCCTTTGCAGCCTGAGCAAATCGAACACTTGCATCCACGATCCCCGGTCGAATCGGATATACGAAATACGCTCCGTAGATTCCACGAAGGGCGGAACGTACCGATTCCATGTCGAGAAGGTCGCCAAAAACGACCTCTGCGCCCAATTTGCTGAGTCGTTCCGATCTTTCATCCTCTCGGTGAGCAAGCGCTCGAACGGCGTGTCCCTTTTCAAGTAGCTGTTCAACCGTTTCACCACCGGTAGCGCCGGTCGGTCCCGTTACAAGAAATTTCTTTTCTGATTTCATTTTGATTCTCCTTTTTCGTTACTTTTGCTCCATGCCTTAACCCTGTTCAGTTAGGCGCGAAGAATGGGAGCTCCAAACGGCGCACCCGTCGCTCCCCCATCCACCATCAACTCGACCGCGTTGATATACGAGGAGTCGTCCGACGCAAGAAAAAGCACGGCTTTGGCAACCTCTTCCGGCTCACCCCAACGGCCCAGCGGAATCACAGAAGAGAAGAACTTGGCCAGCTTGTTGGACTCGTCTGTGGACATAGAGGCGCGCGGCCCCCGCTTCCAGATAGGAGTCTTCGTCGCGCCCGGCGCGACGACATTCACGCGAATGTTGCGCGGTGCAAGGTCTGCGGCAATGGAACGCGCCATCGAGACGACCCCACCCTTCGTAGCTGCGTATGCGGCGACGCCGGGTTGGCCGATATAGTTGTGGACTGAGCCATTAAAGATGATACTGCCGCTGTCGTTTAGCAGGGGCGCTGCCGAATTGACGGTGAAGAACGCGGCAGTCAGGTTGGTGTGAATTACGTTCTCAAAAATCGCCTCGTCGGTCGAGCCGGTAGGTGTCCGGCCGGAGATGCCCGCATTCGCAAAGACGATGTCAAGTTTGCCGAAATCCTTGGCGAGTGCCGCGAAGAGCCGCTTGCGATCTTCCGCAACAGTGACGTCGGCGCGGTAGCCGCGAGCGTTCGGCCCAAGTTCGGCGACGGCTTCATCCAACGTCTTCTGGTCGCGACCGGTAATAGCAATGTGTGCGCCTTCCGCAATGAAAAGACGGGCCGTGGCCAGACCGATGCCGCTGTTTCCTCCGGTAATAAGAGCCTTCTTCCCTGTGAGCTTCATAATGCCTCCTTTTTGTATGGCCGGCATCAAATATGATGTCCGTCATACATAATATATGATGATCATCATAGATGGAGGATGCAGAAAAAAGTTATGCGCTATCCCGCCGAAGAGACCGCCGCAAAACATGAACGGATTGTGAAGGAGGCTTCCCGCCTGTTCCGTGAACGGGGATTTGAGAACGTAACCGTGACCGAAGTCATGAAGGCTGCCGGTTTGACCCATGGTGCCTTCTATGCCCATTTCGCTTCGAAGGAAGAACTTGAGGCAGCTGCCATTGCCTACGGCCAGAAGGTTTCGTTAGAGCGTGTGCAGCGCAACAAGGTGATGAGAAACAAAGGATCATATGCTGACCGGTACCTGAGCCCGCGGCACCGGGATAATCCGGGCGACGGTTGCACCATGGCCGCATTGGGCGAAGAGGTGGCTCGCTCGACGCCTGAACTCAAGGCCGCGTTTGAGCGGGGATTGGAAGAAATTCTTTCATTGGAAGGTGGGGACCGGAAAGAAGCCATCTTTCAGACAGCGGCGCTGCTCGGTGGTGTGGTACTCGCTCGCGCCGTGCAGGATCCGCGACTTTCGGACGAAATACTTAAGAGCGTGCGACAAAAACTCGGCTGACCCTGCGCTCGCGAATCCGAATGTGGCTCGTTGCTTCTTGTGAGCTGGACGAAAACAGCCTCGTGGATGATCGGTCAATTAGCGGTTCTGGGAACGCGGCCTCCACTTCTTCCCGAGATAGTGGTCGATCGCCATCGGCCCTGAACCACCTAATACGAGCGCCGCAAGACAGGCGAGATAGAGCAGATCGAGTTCGTAGCCGGGCGGCCCGAACTGGGCGCGGCCAGACATCACACTCAGCAGCTTGATCGAGCTGAACCCGTAGGGGAGATGAACAGTTAGCATGGCTACGAAAAGAACCACGGCCATCGGCAGGCTTACAAGGGGGACAAAGGCTCCAAGCACGACCGCGAGACCGCCGATGAGTTCAGTCACAATGGTGAGCCACGCCATGAAATGAGGCGCGGGCACGCCCATCGTATGCAGGATGGCCGTAAAGGCTTCAGGCCCTCTCGACAGTTTCGCGAAGGCGTGCTCCATGAAACCGTAGCCAACAATCAGCCTTAGCGGAATAGGAGCCCAAACAGCCACGGAAGGTCTTGCCAAGGATGCGAGACGGTCTCGTAGAAATGCGAGGCGGCTGCTGCCTTGACGTTCCAATGATTGAGTAAGTTGGTTCATAAAAACACCTCGTTTGATTTCTATGAAAGACCCGAAACCGAAATGTTCGAAGTTCGCTCGTGTCAGCATTCGACGGACCTCTGGTCGGCTGGCCACCCGGGCGAGGAAGCACTTGGGAACAATGTAGGCCCGCCGACCACGAAGTCATGCTGACGTTAAGGGCAAAACAATTGCTCACACGGCCACTAGGCCTCCATCGACCGGCAGATCGATTCCACTGATGTAGCTGCTCTCGTCCGAGGCCAGGAACACCGCTGCCGAAGCAATCTCCTCAGGCTTCCCGATGCGCCCCATCGGAATCATCGTCTTGAACCGTTCCTTCATCGCATCCGCCTTCCCGTCGAATTGGCCTTTGAGAATAGGTGTCTCGACCGGGCCAGGGCTGATCACATTCGCGCGGATTCCTTTACCCGCCAACTCAGCCGTCCAGGTGCGCACAAACGAGCGCAGCGCCGCCTTGGTCGCTCCGTAAGTTGGATAGATCGGAATCCCCTTCTGCCAGATCCCAGAGCCGGTCAGGATGATTGATCCGCCGTCTTTCATAAGGGGCAAGGCCTTTTGCACGGCAAAGAAGACGCCGCGAGCGTTGATGTCGAAAGTTTTGTCGTAGTCTTCCGGGCTCACGGTTGCTGTTGGTTTCGGCTCCGCGATGCCTGCATTCGCAAATAGCACGTCGAGCTTGCCCTTTGTCGCTACTTCCTTGTATAGCCGATCCAGGTCGTCGAGATTGGAAACGTCCCCTTGAACGGCAGTCACATTTTCCCCGATTTCGGCGACGGCCTTATCCAGTTCCGCCTGTCGGCGGCCCGTCATGAAGACGTAGGCTCCCTCTTCCACGAAGCGTTTGGCGGTAGCAAGCCCGATACCGCTGCTGCCCCCAGTGATGACGGCGACTTTTCCCTTTAATGCAGACATGATCTGATTCTCCGTTTCCCTTATTTAGAATGTCCCGGACTTCTGGACCTATCGTTTCAGATGTGCGAAGTACGAAATGGTTGCGCATTTTTCAACCTTTTGGTCCAGAAATGCGTCAAATCCTGTATGGACACTTCAACGCCAGTGGAAGTGAAGATGGGGCGTCCTCGCGAGTTTGATGAAGACGCCGCGCTTGAAGCTGCGATGCGAGTCTTCTGGGAAAAAAGCTACGAGGGTACAACCATGGCCGACCTGACCGGAGCTATGGGAATCAACCGTTCTAGCATGTACGCGGCTTTTGGCGACAAGGAATCAATCTTTCACCGCGTCATGGAGCGCTACTTGGGCGAGCCGATGGACTATATCAGGCAGGCTCTCGCTCAGCCGTCGCTGGCGGAAGTTGTAGCCGGCCTGATTCATGGCACTGCGGAATTCCTCTCGATGCGCGGCAATCCTCGGGGCTGCCTTTTGATTCAAGGGGCACTCGCATGTGGTACAGACGCGGAACCGATAAAGCAGGCGATGATCGATTGGAGAAAAAGCGGTGAAGCGGCCATAAAGAGGCGCCTGCAACAGGCGCAGTCTCAGGGCGAGTTCCCTGCAGAAATCCAGGCCGCAGACTTTGCCCGTTATCTGTCCTCGGTAATGGCAGGCCTTGGAGTTCAAGCCGCGAACGGCGCAACGAGAACAGAGTTGCGGCGCGTCGCTGAAATCGCCTTGCGCTGCGTTGAAACGGCTTTTCAATCCATTAAGTAAAGTTTATGAACCGTGCTGGAGCCTCATGAGTCGCTAGACGTGACCCTCGCCTATCTGAAGGGCAAGGACGCCGAGTCCGAAGAAGCGCAAGAACACGCCAACAGCAGCAGCCTGGCGCTGTACGCATAAAAAATGAGCGCAACAGGGGGAGATTTCTGGCTGGCCAAGCTAGAATCTCCCGTTCTCGTCTAGTTTTAGCCGCTGTTGTCACCTGTCTCAAAGCTCAGAATCTCACGATTAGAAGCGAGCCTATGGGGATGAAGATATTGGTTGCTGGATCGTGGGAGGTTTACTATGGCACGACTGATTGAGTTTTATGTCCCGCAGAACTTCAAACCAGCGAAGCAGCGCTGGCTGCCTTTGGAGCAACGCGGAAAGATCATCGTGTTCCAAAGCGCTGTGATCAAGAAGTCTGCCTAACGTACGGGAAGTTCTATGGACGATAATCGGACGCTCTCTATCCCCGTGATTTTGGGCACAGCCAGAATGGGCCGCATGAGCGTGCACGCAGCCCGCTTAGTTACTGAAGAACTGGGTAAGCGAAACGGAGTCGAAACCGAGCTCATTGACATCGCAAAGCTTCCACTGCCTACGAACGACGCGGGCGAGGCGATCAAGCACCCCGATTTCTCTTCCAAGATGAGCAAGGCGGACGGCTTGGTTGTCGTGTCTCCCGAATACAATCACGGTTACTCCGGCCTCTTGAAACACGTCTTGGACAGTTGTCTCAAGGAATACATTCATAAAGCTGTTGGCATCGTGGGTGTGTCGGCTGGACCGTTCGGCGGCGCTCGAGTCATTCAGAACCTCCTTCCCGTGATGCGCGAGCTAGGGCTGGTCACGATTTTTTGGGATGTAAATTTTTCCAGTGTTCAAAAAGCGTTTTCTGCCGAGGGCGATCTACTTGATGAGTCCTACATCCGACGTGTCGACAAGTTCCTCAAAGAACTCATCTGGATGGCGCGGACACTGCGCCACGGTCGCGAGCAGATATCTCTAGACTGATTCTGAGTGCCGACGGAGGCCCCCTGTGGCTGAGACAAAAGGAAAGATGACGTGTCCGGACTGCCGAGTAGAAATGAATCACCACAGTGACAAGCTTGTGTACGCCACTGACCTACCGCAGGCGGGCACAATTGACACGAGTCTCGGCGGCTTCACCGAGGAGTTTCATACTTGTCCCAAGTGTGGCCGCGAGGCATCCCGTCACGCTCAGAGAGAAACAAGAAAGTGACCCTAAATCGAATTCGGTCCGCTGACGCCGAACGAGTCCAAAACATCGCGCAGGGGTTATGAGTGCCAGTCATTACCTCCTCTAGATTGTGTCTATAGTTCGCGGCCTGAGGGTGGTGTCCCGATGACCTCGGTGATCACTTCAAAAGCGGCCAACGGTTATCAGTGCAAAAGCGGCCAACGGAAGTAGCCCGTCCAGGACTCAGTTGTTCTACCCCGCCGGCTCTTGTGGAGGCAAGTCGGTTTTGGTGCGCCAGCTCCGCGGACCACACTTGAGCACATGGCCGTGGTGGAGAAGGCGATCGAGCATGGCGCTGATGGCGGCCGCATCGCCCAGCAGCTTGCCCCAGTCTTCGACCGGGCGATTGGAAGTCAACATGGTGCTGGTCCGCTCGTAGCGGCGCATGGTGATCTCCAGCAAGTCCTCGGCCGCGGTAAGCGGCAGCTTGCGCATGCCCAGGTCGTCGATAATGAGTAAGGGCACCGTCACCAGAAACTCCATGTGTTGTTTGCGGATGCCATCGAGTGTGGCTTCGGCTAACTCATCGAGTAAGGTGTGAGTTTCGCGGTAAAGCACGCGGTAGCCCTGCTGGATGGCGGCTTCGCCGATGGCCTGGGCTAAGTGACTCTTGCCGCTGCCCGGTGGACCTAAGAACAAGGCATCTTCATGGCGAGCGATGAAGGCACCTGTGGCGAGATCGAAGACCAGGCTGCGATTCATCTTTTTATTAAAGTTGAAGTCGAAGTTATCGAGCGACTTCTGGGAGTCGCGGAACTGCGCCTGCTTTTTTCGCCGCTCCAGTAAGCGCTCGCCGCGACGGGCCAGTTCGTCTGACACCAGACAGGAGATCAGGTCGATGGGGGCGAGCGGTTCGCTTTGAGCCTGACGCAGACGGGTCTCCAGCACAGCGGCCATGCCGCCCAGGCGAAGTTGTTTGAGCGCACGATCGAGTTCGATGAGATTCATTCTTCTAGCTCCTTGGTTCGGTGGTGGATGAGATCGCGATACTGCACCAGTTCGCGGATGAGAGGATCGACTTGCTGCAAACTGAGTGGGGCTTGTGGGCAGCGTTCCAGATAGCGACGCACGAAGCGATATTCCTGGATGCCCATTTCCAGGGCAGCAGAGCAGGCTTCATCGACGGCCGCGGCCCCATATTTCTTGACCAAAGAGAGAACCCCGAGGATGCGGCGGACGCTCACTTCTCCTTGTTGGCGATGGATGGCCTCACAGAGCGTGCCGATATGGGCGCCAGCGCGGCCGGCTCGCCACAGCAGTTGCGCAGTGCGCAGCGGCGTTCGTTTGGGGTGGTCTTCTTCTTTAATGCGATACCAGCCGCGCTTTTGGCGCACGTGCTCGCGTAGCAGTTGGCCGGTTTTAGGATCGAGGAGCCGGACGAACAGCTCATCCCATTGCACGTGCACCAGGCGCCCGATCCAGCCTGGCGGCGCACCGTAGTAGGCTGCTTCGACTTCTACGCAGCCGTCTAGATGCACGATGCGCTCGCCGTACTGGTAATAGCGGAAGGGCTCAAGCGGCAGCGCAAGCAGGAATGGTTTCTCTTCCGCAAACATGGCAGCGACTTGGCGTTTGGTGGTGCCGTGGATGCGGGTGTCAGCCCAACGTTCTTCCCAGCGATCGAGGTAGGTTTGAGCTTCTTCCAGACTCTCGAAGTGCATACCTTTGAGAGGTGTTCTCTGCGCATGACCAACACCGGATTCGACCTTGCCTTTGCGATCAGGATCCTGGATGCGACACGGCATAGCGACTGCGCCGTAATGAGCGAGCACGTCACGATAGAGGGGATTTAATGCGGGATCATAGATGTCGGGGATGAGCACACCCTCGCGCAGATTATCGAGGACGACAATGCGGGTTGCCCCGCCCAGCCGACGGAAGGCCCGCTCGTGCAACTCCGCCCAGATGCGGGCACTGGAGCGGAAGGTGAGAAGGCGAACCGATTTGCGACTACAGCCCAAGGTCATCACAAACAACCGGGTACGTCGGTACTTGCCGGTCTCGGGATCCCGCACCATGGGGCCGCTGCCGTAATCGACTTGGGCTTCCTGACCGGGAGCGGTGACGATCACGACGCGGGCTTCCGGTGCCTGCGTGCCGCGCAGCTTGCGCACGAAGCGTTGTACGCTTTGGTAGTTGTTGGCGAAGCCGTACTCCGAGACCAAATCCTGCCAGATGGCTCTGGCATTGCGACCTCGGCTGAGTCCCAACTCGATGGCATCCCGGTACGGTTCGCAGAAACTGGTAGACCGAACCTTGGCGGAAGTCTCTGGTTCCGTAGCGCTCAACTCCACGCCAAACCCGGTGATCACCCCGTTCTCGTTGGCCGGTTTTGAAGTTGACTTTCCCTTCCTAGAAAGGTTTTTGGGGTTGGGGTGGGGCTCGGAGATGACCGGAACGGTCGGTTTGGCCGCGCCAAAGTCGGTGATCACCTCGTTGGCCGGTTTTGGCGCTCGCCGTCCCCAGGCGCCCGGCGGACGCACCGCAATCCCGGCCGCTTTCAGGTAGGCACTGACCGTTTCGCGACGGATGCGGGTGGCCTTTTGGATCTGCCGCAACGACCATCCCAGCCGTCCCAGAGCTAAGACTTGTTGTTTCTTCTCTTCGTTCAAGACATTGCCCATGCCCACGGAGGCTACAGCCTCCGCAGCTGTCAATGTCCCGGACGCCGCTCTCGTTGGCCGGTTTTCAGGTGATACTCATTGGCCGGTTTTGCGTGATCGCTGAGGCCAGTTTTGCGATTCTACACAAACACCTCTCCCGGCAAAGCGGTCAGGGTCCGCGAGGCTAGCGTATTTTGAATCACTTGCCTCGGTGGCCGGGCGGTCGCCGTGTCAGTCTGCAGCCGTTCCATCTTTAACCTGAGAGTGCGCTCGATCTGGCGCAGTTCCAACACCTCGGCTCCTGCGGCCAAGGTCGAGGCGCGTCCCTGGAGGCCTGCTCTGCCCGTGCGACCGACTCGATGGATAAAGTCCTCCGCCATTTTGGGCACATCATAGTTAATGACATGGGCGACGTCATCCACGTGCAGACCACGTGATGCGATATCGGTCGCCACCAGCACTTGGAAACGGCCTTCCTGAAACCCACTCAAAGCCTCAGTGCGTTGAGATTGGGACCGATCGCCATGAATCATGGCGGCTGCAAAGCCGTCGCGCACGAGTTCCTTCGCCAGTCGCTCGGTGCCTCGCTTGGTGCGTGTGAAAACCAGCGTTTGGCCCTTTTCTGCATAGAGCAGTCGACG
>Ga0310916_10002834_pt1 | contig 10664 bp, 9 predicted proteins | sample GREbulkMGLF176_FD_203444 | JGI IMG/M metagenome (GOLD analysis project Ga0310916, IMG submission 203444) | Lab enrichment of tropical soil microbial communities from Luquillo Experimental Forest, Puerto Rico - GRE.bulkMG.LF176 | ecosystem: Environmental > Terrestrial > Soil > Tropical forest >...
TCCCATTGCGGCATCGGCACTAGATTTACGGCAGTTCAACGACCTCAACGCGTCATACGAAAAATTCAAAAAGACTATTCTCGACGCGAAAAGTCAGAGCAACTCGGCTCGAGCATTTTTCATTCCGCCGGACGGCGGGCCGGCGGACTTCGCTCCATCCATAACGTCGTTCTTATGCACCGACGACGCCTACGCGATTTTTTCCGCGGGAGCCGACGAGCTCAAGAACATGGAAGTTAAATTTCCCGCGGAGAGGAATCCCACCAAACAGATGAGCTGGACCAACCAGCAGTGCTTGGATCACGCCCGGCGCTTTTTCGACTATGCCGACGTCGAGGGATTTCGGGGATCTCCGCACAAACAGTAGCAGGAAGGCCGAAATCCTGAATGCGGCAGCATTGGCGTCCAATGCCAGGCCGTTGAGCGCTCACGGCAGGAAATAAAATGGGTTCGGCACTCGGAACGTACGCTCGGCATAGCCGCCGTCGAGATCACTCTGCTGATCGCCCACATTTGCAATGATGGTGAAGCCGCGTGCCGCGATCTTGGCGCGTTCCGACCTCTTGAAGATCCCGACCGGGGTCTGGTCGTCGGGTGTGCGCATCATGAGGTCGCTCCAACCCTCATACCCCACTTTTTTCAGATTTGCGATCGTGGGGGCTCGCTCGTTGTCACGGCGACCGGTGATAAAGAACACTGCCACGTTCTTCGACTTGGCTAGGTTGAACAGTTTCAGTGTCGGATCAATCGCTTTGGCCTCGTGCTCGGTAAGCCACGCATTAAAGCCGCACGGCTCGTCAGGAACGCTTTTGCCGGCATCCAGCTTGCATGCTCCCTGCATGATAGTGCCGAAATCATTTGCCAAGAAGAACGGCCGGTTCGAGAGCGACGTCTCGTCGATGTCCAGAACGAGCGCGGGCTTTTCGACCTTGTCCGCGCGCTCTTCGACATGGGCCCGAGCGTCCGCGAGAACCTTCTCGATGTCGCGATCATAGGCGCCGAAGCACAGGTAATCGAGCAGTTGTAGCTTGATCTCGCCGAGATTGAGCGGCTGCGTTGCTTCCGGAAGGTGCGCAGAGGGCTTTGTCGGGCAGTCGAGCGCACGCGCGATGCTAGGCGCGCCGGCGAGCGCCGCGACCAAGCACGCCGCACCGAACGCGTATCTAAGGCCATTGAGGAGTTTCGCAGTTTCTCTTCGAAATTGCCCGCCCAGAACACCGAACACGTCAACCTCCCCATCGCTCTGTATGAGGAACGCTGGTTGCAACTAAATGAAGTTCAGTCCGCTTTCGAATACCCGGATTCTCCGCAACTTCACCTCAGGTCTTCTCTTAAGATCTTGTCCGCGGTCCGCAGCGACAGCGCCGCGATCGTCAGCGTCGGGTTGGCGGTCCCCGTTGTCGGAAAGGTGCCGCTGCCGACCAGAAACAGATTCCTGTGATCCCACGAGCGTTGAAACGAGTCGACGACAGAGTCCTTGGCATTGCTGCCCATCCGGTAGGTCCCCATGACGTGTCCGGCGCCCGTATAATTGAGCGGCACCTTCTTGCCGTCGATCTCGCCGTCGAACCTGAATGCATCGTCCGGGATCTTGGTGAATTGCCTCGCCCCCATCTTGTCGAAGATGAGGTCGGCCATTCGCTTGGCGTGGGCGATGCCGTTCCTGGTGTACTCGGAAAGGCGATAGCTGATCTGAGGACGGCGCAAGCCGAGGCCGTCCGTAATGGATCGGTCCGACAGCGTGACGGCATTGGAGCTGACCGGGGATTGCTCGACCAGGAAACCGAGGCGGATCTGTCGCGGGATCAGATCGTTCAGCGTCTTGGCAAGCTCCGCGCCAAAGAGTGCGGCGTTGTCTCGATCGAGTCCGGTTATGTCTTTGCTGTTGAGCTCGCTTAGATTCATGCCGTTGACGAAGTCGCGCGTCGTGATGTTGGGATCGCCGCCGAAACCGCCGACCACAAAATTCCAACCTTCGTTGCCGATATCGACGCGGAAGGCGCCGCGCTCGCGGCGGAATTTGCCATCGCGCAGATCCTCGATGCCCGAGGTCGACAATGGTCCACGGTACGGGTAGACGGGCCGGTCCTTGGGCATCAATGCCCACGCCACGTAATACGGATGGTCCATCAGGTTCTTGCCGACCAATCCCGTGCTGTTGGCGACCACGCCCTCGCGGTCTCCAATCTTCGACATCAGCAAGAGGCGCGGCGTCTCGATGGAATTGGCCGCAATCACGTAGACCGTGGCGGTGACGCATCCGGTCCTGGTCGTCTGGCCCGGTTCTTTGAAGTCCTTCTCGTACCTGATGTAGTTGATCTGGCTCACGCGCCCGTTCGGCCCGACCACCACTTCGTTTGCTACGGCGCGATCGATGAATTCGACGTTGCCGGTATCGAGGACGTCGTAGAGGGTGATGGTGGGGTCGTATTTGGCCTGGATCGGGCAGATCGGAATGCAGTTGGTATTGCCGGCGCAGGCGCGGCGATTTCCATAAGGCTGCGAATTGCGCGCGGCCGGCGTGCTGATCACCCGGATCGGCTTTTTCGGATCGTCCATGCCCAGCATGGCGCGCTCCGCCTCGGTGAGTTTCGCAAGCGCGTCGGCGACGGCCTGGTCGACGAGTGACTCCGGGATTTTCGGCATGGGATAAGCGTAGCCGGAGGCATAAGGAATGCCGAGGCCGGCCTGGTCGCGCACGTCCGCCGCGACGCCGAGCTCGCGCTCCGCTTGGCCGTACCAAACGTCCAAGTCCTTGTAGCCGATCGGCCAGTCCACGAACTGTCCGTAGACGCTCTTCATCTTGAAATCTTTGACCGAGAAGCGAAGGCAGGTGCCGAGCCAATGGGTGCAGGTGCCCCCGGCCACGCGCTCGTAGGTGCTGGCGAACGGTTGATCACCGTCTTTCCGCCCTTGGATCAGATAACTTTTCTTCGGATCGTTCCATTTGCCTTTTCCCAACGATAGCACCGTGGGACGACCCGCGTTGACGGTGCTGGGGTCGGCAAGATCGCGCAGCAGCGTGCTGTCAGCAGGCGAAAAGAGCGCGGGTGTGTACGGGCTCTCCGGCACCTTGAAGGTGGCGGTATAAAACCGCTCCATATAGTCATTGATGTTTGGCGGAATTTTCGCCCCGGCCTCGAGGATCACCACCTTCTTGCCGCGTGTCGCTAGTCGCTTTGCGATCAATGCACCGGCGACGCCGGAGCCGACGATCGCAACGTCGTAGCGCTTACATTCGTCGGCCATTACGCGCCTCCGAAGAAGTCAGGACGTTCCGGATTGGGCTTGCGTTGCCAATAGCCAAATTGCATGTCGCTCGAGCCCATCGGATGTGCCTGCGCGACCCGCCACACCCAGCCCTGGGTATACGCCTTCGCCGAAATGACCTTGTGAGAGACCTCCGGCGGCGACGCGGGAGGTTCAGCGAGTATCTTCAAGTCGTCGGGGTCGTACCAAGCGCCCAGGTACCACATCAAAACAATGCTGCGGGCGAGGTACTTGCTTTCCGGATCGGCCTGCACTTGCTCGATGATCGCCTGCGCCGCGGGCTTCGGGTTTCCTTTGGCTATGCCCAGCAACTTTTCAAAGGCGACGGAGCGCTTCTCCTTCACCCACCTGAAGTAGTCCCGCTTGATGTCGATAGAATCTGAGCCCGGCGGTGCCCGGTCGAACCCAGGCGCCAGCTGCTTATCCTGGATCCCGGTGAGCGCGGCCGACAGGGTGACGAAGGCGCTCAAGTCTTCCGTTGAAATCGGGTCGGCCGCGCGGGCGGGCATCGTCGTGATGACGGTGCCGACCGTCGCTGCGGCTGTGGCCGCGGCAGCGCCAGCAAGCAGCGTTCGCCGCGTGTACGTGATCGTCACGTGGATATTTGCGTTTTGCACGATCGGATTTTGCTCCTCGGGAAGTCGATCGCTCATCGACGCTTCCTCCATGTCCTTGCACCTCCCACCGCCCTTCATGCGCACTGCCGAGGGGTCAGCGGGCCTTTTCCAGAGTGAACGTGAAATCCGACTGATTGAAAAACTTGGCGTCAGGTGGAGCATTCGGGGGACGCCGTTGGTAGCTCACCGCGTTGCCGTGACATGCCATGCAGCTTGACGACGCCTGCGGGACCGATCCCTGGCTGTAAGTCTCGAGCGTGGAGTTCGCCAGAAATGCCGGGGCGGGCGCACAGGTCATATCGGGCTGCTTATCGAAATCGGTATTGGGAGGAAGATTGGGAACGGGATTCGAAACGGTCTTGCTCGAGCAGCCGAAGTCGGTCGGCCACTGCGTGCTGAGCAACATGTAGTTCGCCCACACCGTGCCCTTCAGGATGTTCTGGAATTTCGCGTTGATTTCCTTAGTGTCGTCGGTCAGCGGCGTTACGCGGGCAATCTGGCTTTTGAAACCGCTGTGGAATTTCAGGCTCGGGTCGGGGAATCGCCACGGACGCGGAGGCGTCGCGTTCACCGGGCACTTCCTTACATCGCATGCGGCATCGTAGAAGTTATACGACGCTTGCAGATTGCGCGCCTCGACATCCTTCTGTTCGGGCACGTTGTTGACGTGCTCGAACGAGGTCCAAATCCATTGCAAGCGGTTCTTTGTCTTGTGCCCGACATGGAAGCCGATCATTCCCAAGGTCTTGCGGACGCATGCCGCTTTTGTCCTTCCATCTTCCGAGCCGGGTATCGAGATGAGTGCGTCGACGTTGTGAAACCGTTCTTTCTCCTTGTCGGACTCGAGCACTTTCCAAGAGACCTTGAGCATAACCGTGCCCGGGTCACCACCGGAAGGCTGATCGGGCGGGGGATTTGTTCCGGCCGGAAAATCGACCTTCAAAGTGGAATTCCGCATTTGCTCCTTTCTGCTGTAGAGCTTGTTGTTCACGATGTAGTCGAACATCTGCTGGTTCAGCAAAATGTCGAACAACGCGTAATTGCCGTTCTGATCGATCAACGGGCCCGTCTTGAATGGCTGATTGAAACTCTCTTCGATCAGCTGAATGACCATCATGCCGGGCTTGAAATCCTTTCGGCACGCCAGCGGGATCTCCTGCGGCCGTCGCTCTCCCCACTGCGGCGCTTTCCCTTCCTTCAGCATAATGTCGGCGAGTTGCCGGAAATGGCGCATGTCTTCCCATTTCGTGCGCGTGTCCGGACGAGCGTTCTTGATCTCGCTATCGTCGGCGGGAGTATTCAGCGCGATAAAGGTCAGCCAGGAGTAAAAATCGAAACCGCGCTGGAAATTTTCGAGCCGGCTCTTGCCCGCAGGTCCTTCGCCGTGGACCGTCTCCGCGCACGGCAAGCCGGATGTCAGCAGCTTATCCTTGTTGGCTTCGTCGACCGGCGTGAGTTGTGGCGGGTTGGTACTGACCAAGTCGGACAGCATGTTGCACGGTGGCGCGAGCGCCTTGGTTGCCGGCGTCTGGGCTGCGGCCGCATCGGGCAAGCTGAGAAGCCCGATAAGTCCCACGGCGCCCGCCATGCCGGCGCCCAGCCAGCGGCTATCACCCATGACCCTCCTCCTCGAGGCACGTTGTAGCCTTTGCGCACCACCGGCGCCGTCCTTGCGCAAGGACGTTTCATCCGGGCGCTTCGTGTGACAGCAGCCGACCTGGCGATTGAGCATTTCGAGGGGCGGACCGATCGATGCTCCGAGCGATCGCTCGCCTGCGCCAGCATTCGCATCAGCCGTGAGGGGACGCAAAAGCGGCGGCCGAAACTCTACCCTTCGCGCGCCACCATGACCTTGCACCGATGACGTCGCCGCCACGGGTGGCCTCCCACTCAACCGATCGAAAGCCAAATTCGGTCCGCGCGTCAAAGTTGATTACCGCAACCACTACATGTCAAGTAAAATTCCGTTGCGAGCAGCCGCGGCCTACACGCGCAGGCCATCCTGGTGAAAATTGGATGGTCGCGCATTGCCGCAAGCTATGACAGCAAGTCAATCGCAGTGTGACGTGCTACCCTCCGCCTTCATCGGCGTGCCGTCGACAACGACGGCACGCCTGACGTGCTTGCTCCGGCGGCGTTGCCGCGCGTCACTCGGCGATGACCGCGATGGCGTTGATCTCGATGAGATAGTCGGGGGACGTCATCTTGCAGACCTCGACCATGGTGGAGGCCGGCGCCGGCGGACAAAAATATTCGCGCCGCACTTTGTGGATCTGCTCGAAATGCTCCATGTTGCGGACGTAGACGTCGACCCGGCAGATGTCGTCCATGTTGCCGCCGGCCTCCTCGACCGCGGCCTTCAAATTCTCGCACACCTGGCGGGTCTGCGCTTCGACGTCACCGATGCCCGCAATCGTGCCGTCCGGCCGCCGCGCGGTCATGCCGGAAATGAAGACGATGCGGCCGCGCGCAGCAACCATCGTCGCATGGGAAAAATGGCCCGACGGCTGGCGGATTTTTGCCGAGGTGATCTGCTGCTTGGGCATGCGCTTGTTCCTCCATGGGGAAACGGGCATCAATTGGCTGGACGCTGGTTTGCATCATCTCAGATGCATCTCGATCACCGGAGCCCGAGAAATTACCGGTCTCACCCTTATTCATCGCGGGGCGCTGTAAACCAAAGGGGTGTTTTCGACGTCCAGGGATTGCGGCGATAGCGATTGTGGAGAAGCAAGTAGGCTGCCTTCGACGTCTCGGTATTCATTTCCCCGTATCGCGTCGCGCGCACCACGAAGTGGAGCGCCTCTGGCACCCGTGGATCGCGCGGCTGCGCGTTGGCCCAGGCGATAATAATGGCGCCGAGATAGGCGGGAGCGCCAGGAAGCTGCCGCAGGCGCGCGACCTCGTTGCGCGCGCGGCCGCGCTCCTCCGCCGTGAGGAAGGCCGGCGGAGCAAATTGCAGGGGAAGGGCGCAATCGTCACAAAGCGTGACGTCGTCCGGGGCGTCGGGCGCGGCTTGATTATCGGCGTCCCCACGCTCCCACCAGCGCGTTGCGACGAGCCCGATCTGGTCACGCATGTAGGGGTAGCCGAGCCCGGAAGCGAGCCAGGGACTTGCGCCGGGCAGCCGTAGCAGCAGCAGCGCCGCTTCTATTTTCTTTTGCTGCGGCGTGGCGGCGCTCTGATAAGCCCTCCAGCCGGCGCCATATTGGGGAAAATGACGCGCGACGGTGGGCGTGACGGAATTGGCAATCTCGGCATCGTCGAGCAGCACCGCGCGCGTCCAGACCGCAAGCGCCACGTCGCGCTGCATGTTGGGCGGCAGCCGCTCGGATTGCGCGACCCGCGCCATCAGCGGCAGCGGCATGACGAACGACATTGCCGCCGTCCCATCCGTATCGAAATAGCGAGGATTGGGCTGAAACAGCTCCGTCCGCCACTTGAGCGCCGGGCCGAAGTCGTACGGATAGCTCGTCGACGACTTCAAAGGCAGCGCGGTGGCGTCGAGCTTGGTGCGCGGGTCGGGCAGGTACATCACGAATTCGCCGCGGCGCAGCGCGAAGCGCGCGAACTCGTCGAGGTCGCGCGCGAGCTTCATGCGATGATAGCGCATCAGGTTCTCGACCCCTTCCGGCAATGGGCGGCCGTCAAGGATTTGATCGAGCTCGGCGCGGGCTTCGTCTTGCTTGCCCTCGCCGATGAGCAGGCGCAGGCGATGCCAGGCCAGGGTGTAATAGGCGGGCGAGTTCGTCTCGATCGCGCGCGAGGCGGCGATCGCAGCCGCGACATCCTCGTCGCCGGGGGAGAGATGCATCAACGCGGCGACGAGCCACGGCAAATTGCGCTGCTCGCGCCATCGGCGCAGCGCATCGCTCTTGGCCGCGGCCACGGTCTCCTCGCTGCCAACGGTCAGAACGTCGACGTCATAGATCCACGCGCCGAGATCCGTGTTGCGCGTGCCGGTACGCTCCAACAGCAGGAAGTCGCGCAGATCGACGGGAAGCGCGTTTGGCAAGTCGGGAGCAAGCAAGGACCGCTCCAGCTCCCGCGCCCGCTCCTGCGGGCGGGTTGCGAAAGGCGAGCAGCGAGGCCAGTTTCGGCGCGTCGGCGCGATAGTCGGCGAGCTGCGGATCGGTTGCGAGTGCGTCGATCGCCTGCTGCGCATCGGCGATGAGCTTCGGCGTCTTGTCCTCGATCGCCGCATGAACGGCGCAGCGTGCCACGAGGTAGCGCGCGGTTTTCTGCCACGGCGAGGAGGCGTCGCGGCCGATCTCCGCGAACAGCTGTCCCGCGCGGGTATAGTCCAGGCGATAGAAATAGGTGGCGGCGATCTGATACGCGAGGTCGGCCTTGAGCCAGGCCGGCGCATTCGGCGGCAGCTCTTCCGGCAGGGATGAATCCTCATAGCAATTGAGGAGGACGGCGTCCTGGCCGATCACCCAGTCGCGCACCAGCGGGCTGTTGGCGCCGTGTTCGGCGATGCGCGCGCGCAGCGTCGCGGCGGAATTGCGATAGGCGTTCGGAAAGCATGAGACGTCGAAAATGCGCATGTCCTCCGGCCGCTGTCGGAACGACGTAGCCTCCTTGGCGGGCGGCACGCCGGGGACGCGCTTGCGCAGTTCGTTCCAGCTCGTCACCGCGTCGAAGGGCGTCTCCGGAGCATCGCAACAGCGCGCGAGCAATTGCTTGGCCTGCGCATCCGAGAAGCGCCCGCCCAGCATGATCCGGTAGGCGGCGTAAAGCCGATTGTCGGTGAAGGTGGGACGCAGGATGCCGAGACGCCCGCGGAAATACGCAAGATCGTCCTCCGGATCCTGGCCGGAGCGGCTGAAGAATCTGATTTCCGGCCCGAGTGGACCTGTCGCCCACGCAGTGGGCACAAGACCCCAAAGCAGGATGGCGAGGGTCAATAGAGACGAGAAGCATCTGACCATTGACGCATCCTCTCGCGGAGCGTGGCGTATGTTTCCGCATTCCAGCGTCGCGGGCTGAACGCGTAAATGCGTCGGCCGAACGGTATTGCCGCCGGCAGCTCATCCGTCGCGACGCCGATGCTGGTGCGGCAGTTGGCCGAGCGAAAATCTCCCCCGTCGGCGAAATACTCCCGAATGCGTCGGCGATCGGGACCCAAGCGGAAGAGCATCGGGACCACTTCGTCCACCGCCAGCGACTGCGTCCACCGTTCGTCGAGGCACCAGGATGTCAGCGCGGTGGCCGAGAGCACCGCATCGGGAAGGCGCTGGCGCAGCGCCGCAACCGCCTTCAGAAAGAAAGCGCGCTGCGACGATGTTGCCTCGAAGTCGATCTGAAGAAATTCCCCGGGACGAGTCTCGCGCAAGGCAGCCAGCGTCGCGGCGAAGTCACCGGCTTGAGCGTCGCTCGCGATCGGCGGCTCGTGGCGATCGACCTCGACATGGGCGACCGCGACCAGGCGAGTCCCCTTCGGCGGGGCCAGCGGATGATGGCGCGGCGTGACGAATACGCTCTTCCCACGCAGAATGACGGTGGCGGCGAGATAGGCCACCGCCGTGTCGCGAACATCGATGAAGCCCAAATCGTCGTCGCGGTCCCATGCCCAGAGGACGAGCGGAGGCATATCGACCGGCATCCTGGTGCGAGCGGATATATTTTGATCGCTGACCAGGAGAACCAAAAGCAGCAAAGGAGCAAATGCAACGCAGCGTCGGAACAGAGGGCGCATCGCAGCCGGCTCAACTGACGAGGTGACTGCCATTCAAGCTTCACTTTTACCGGCGACACAACGGGTGGACGCCCTGGCTTCCGAGGGATCGGATCACAGCCGATATCCGAAAATATCGCAATCGGTTCGAGCTTCGATGCAGCGTCCGAAGCGGTATTTGAGTTCCGGTCCGTCGAAGGGCGGTTGCTCGAGCTTCTGCTCCGCATCCGAGAACGGCTCCACTTCGAGCACCACGAAAGTGTGGCCAGCCACGTTCGCGGCCATCACCGTCGCGAAGTCGCGTTCGAGCGCCTCGAGCGTGCGGAACTCGAACACGCGCTCGAGGCCCATGGCACGCGCGATTGCCGGATAATCGTTGCTGCCGACATTCGGCAGCACGGCATTGGAGGTCGCGCCATACACCCGGTTTGAGACCAGGAAGTGGGTCAAATTCGGCAGGTTCATCTGCCGCTCGACCATGAGCATGCCCGGGTTCATGCAAAACGCGCCGTCGCCCATGAAGGCCCAGATTTTGAGCTCCGGTCGCGCGAGCGCGAGCCCGGATGCGAACATCGTCGAGAGGCTCATCGACGCATCGAGATAAAAGCTTGCCTCGCTATCGTGCGTGGCCGCCCACCAGGCTTGGCTGGAATTGCCCGCCGAGGTCACGACCAGCTGATCGGTGCGGCGGCGCGCGAGTGCTCGAAAACAGTCGAGGTAATTCATGCCCGGCCGCCCCGTAGCAGATCGCGCGTGAAAACGACGGCCATCGGCCGGGAGAACGTGCGCGTGTGGCGATAGCAGCGGGAGATCACGGAGATATCGCCGGGTTCGTCGATGATCTGATAGGGCATGTTGATGGCATCGAGCACCGGGCGAAGATAAAGGCTGTTCGACGCGTGGTGCTTGTGATGATCGCCGACGCCACCGCGCAAAGTGAGCAGCAAAAACAGCGGAATTTCGTAGGTGTAGTTGATCTTGGTGATGGCGTAGATCACCGTCATGAAGCCCGACGCGCCCATCAGCGCCGCGCACCCCATGGCGCCCATATAGGCGCCGGAGCAAAGCCCGATCGCGGATTCCTCCCGATTGACCGG
>Ga0310916_10002837_pt1 | contig 10661 bp, 5 predicted proteins | sample GREbulkMGLF176_FD_203444 | JGI IMG/M metagenome (GOLD analysis project Ga0310916, IMG submission 203444) | Lab enrichment of tropical soil microbial communities from Luquillo Experimental Forest, Puerto Rico - GRE.bulkMG.LF176 | ecosystem: Environmental > Terrestrial > Soil > Tropical forest >...
CGGGCCACTGCCGTCGGCGACCGCGAAATCAACCGCAAGGTGCTCGGGGGTTCGCGACGCCTGGGTGGTGAATAGCGCCACGACCGAAGACTCGCGCGGATACTCCCGCTGCGGCGCAATCCAGTCAGCGAGTGCCAGGGCGCGCTCGGACTCCGAGAGCAGGTCGAGCCTTGACAAGCGCGCATCGGGCGCTGCGGCGGCGGAGGACAGCAGTCTCTCGAAATGCAGCAGCAAACGGTCGATGGTTGCGGGGAGAAACAGGTCAGTGCTGTACTCCACCTGACAGCAGAGCTCATCACCCCGTTCCCACATGTTGAATGTCAGATCGAATTTAGCTACGCCGAATACGGCAACCGGGTCCGCCGCGTCGTCGGGGGCCTGCGATGCGGTCGCCGGGGTATTCCATAGCTGGAACGCGACCTGGAAGAGCGGATTGCGGCTCAAGTCCCGCTGGGGGTGTAATTCCTCCACCAGCTTCTCGAAAGGCAAGTCCTGGTGCGCATAGGCGTGCAGCGCCGTCTCACGCACACGTCGCAGCAGTTCCCGAAAACTCGGGTCCCCCGAGGTGTCCGTGCGCAGCACCAGCGTGTTCACGAAGAACCCGATCAGCCCCTCGAGCTCAGGACGGCTGCGATTGGCGATCGGCGTACCGACCACCACATCGTCCTGTCCCGAGTACCGGCTCAGCAACGCCGTGAAGGCAGCCAGCAAGGTCATGAATGGCGTGCAACCTTCCTCACGCCCCAGCGCCCGCAGTGCCCGCCCCAGCTCCGTTCCAAAGGAAGCCGTGCGATAGGCCCCCGCAAAACTCGCTACCACCGGCCGCGGCCGATCCGTCCACAGCTGCAGCGGCTCGATGTCCGTCAACTTCTCCCGCCAGTACGCCAGCTGCTTCTCAAGCACCTCTCCTGACAGCCACTGCCGCTGCCACACCGCAAAGTCCGCATACTGAATCGGCAGCGCCGTCAGCGGTGAGGGCCGGCCGCTCGCATAGGCCTCGTACAGCAGCCCGAGCTCACGCGACAACACCCCGAGTGACCAGGCATCAGAAATAATGTGATGCATGGTCATCAGCAACACGTAGTGCGTCTCCTGCAAGCGCACCAACGTGACCCGAAACAGCGGCCCCTGCTCGAGTTGAAAAGGCCGCCGCGCCTCCTCGGCGGTCACCCGTGACAGCTCGCGCTCGCGCTCCACCGCCGCCAGCGCCCCCAGGTCCTTTATCTGCACCTGCACCGGCTGCTGCGCCAGAATCACCTGAACCGGTACGCCCTCCTCCGAGCGAAACACCGTCCGCAGTGACTCGTGCCGCCGTAACACCTCATCGACACACCGCTGCAATACCACCGCCGAGATGCGTGAGTGCAGTCGCAGGGCGAACGGGACGTTGTAGTGCCACTTGCCAGGTGTCAGTTGCTCGAGAAACCACAGGCGGCTCTGGGAGAATGACAGCGGAAAGCGGTCGGGACCGCTCTCGTGGCGCGCACTGCGGGCGATGGCGTGCCACGTACCATCCGCGGTGCGGCTGACAGAGGAGACCTCGCGACCTTGCCGACGGTGCAGCTCTTCCAGCAGGGCGCGCTTCTGCGGCGTTAGCACCGGAGAGGGCTCGGGTGCGCTCACGAAACCTCCTGTCGTGCTGTGACGGAGACACCGTCGCGCCCGTCCGCCGCGGCCGCGGCTGTCCGGGCTTCGCCGGAGGAGGTGTGGTCGCGCTCCTGCATCAGAGTTGAGACCTCTTCGGAGCTGAGATCCGCCACGAAGCGTATCAGTTGCAGGCTGCGGGTTATGCGATCGCGCCGGTCGTCGTCGCCCTCGAGCGCGGTGGAAAATCCCTCGAGCGTCGGCTGCTCGAATAGCAGTCTGAGAGGAATCTGAATCTGAAGCATCGAGCAGAGCTCGGAGATCACCTGGGTGGCCAGCAGCGAATGTCCCCCGAGATCGACAAAGAAATCATCCGTCGCGGAGACATCGCGAGTCCCGAGTGCAGCAGACCAAACACCCGCGATCGCGCGCTCGAGATCGGTGCGGGGAACTACCAATTGCCGACGCTCTGGCGCGAATGCAGCCGTTGTCAGCAATACGCTCCGGTCGACCTTGCCGCTCGGACCCAGCGGCAGCGCCTGTGTGAGCACGATCTTCGAAGGAATCATGTACTCCGGGAGCGACCGCCGCAGATCCGTGCGGATGGCCGCGGCGGTATCGCACCGTCCTGTTGCCGCGCTTCCCGGCACCACATGGGCGACGAGGAAGCGCGAGCGGCCGTTCGCGCTGGCGACGACTGTTGCGGATTCCACCAAGGGGCACGCACAGAGCGCCGCTTCGACCTCCTGGAGTTCGACTCTGAAGCCGCGGATCTTGATCTGCTGGTCCAGCCGCCCCAGGTACTCGAGGGAACCGTCGCTGCAGCGACGGACCGAGTCGCCGGTTCGGTACATCCGCGCGCCTGGCACGAAGGGATCGGCGCTGAAGCGCTCGGAGGTGAGCGCGGGATCATTGAGATAACCCTCGGCGACACCCGCACCGGCCACATACAGCTCACCGGGGACGCCGAGCGGCTGAGGATTGCCGAATCGATCGAGCACGTATGCCCGCATGTTCCAGATGGGTTTCCCGATCGGCACGGCCTCACCGCATGTCTCCACCGCTTCAACGGCATGGAAACAACACCCCACCACCGACTCGGTCGGGCCGTATTCGTTGATGAGGACCGTGTCCGGGGCATGCTCACGCCAGAAGAGAATGTCCTCCTTCAGCAGGCTCTCCCCTCCGATAACCAGTGCGCGCGTCGCCCCTCGGGCCTCCGCTGCGGTCATCTGGTGTGCCAGAAGGTTGAGATGTGTCGGGGTCAGCTTGAGGAGACTCATGTCGCGATGCGTGCGGAGGAATTGTGCGAGCGCATCCACTCCCGGCTCCTCGTCGAGAATGTGCACACAATCGCCCGTCAGGAGCGGCACGAACGCCGAGGTGAAAGACAGATCGAAAGCAATCGAGCTGTGAAGTGGCGAGCCGTTTGCGCCCGAGGGGTAGGCCTCTCTCGCCCAGGAGAGATAGTTGCTGAGCGCCTGGTGTGACACCACGACACCCTTCGGTCTCCCCGTGCTGCCCGAGGTATAGATCACGTAGGCCACGGAGTCGGGTTCGATCCTGAGGGGATCCTTCACCTTGCATGGCTCGTCGGCAACCTCCTCCGGCGGGAGGAGAATGATCCCCTCCGGTAACACCTCCCCGAGCCACTCGGCTTGAAGCGGCAAAGTGACGCACGTGCGCGCGCCGGAGTCCTTGAGTATGGCCGCGGCACGAAGCGTCGGTGCTGCGGGGTCGATGGCCACCCACGCGGCTCCCGCTTTCCAGACACCCAACATGACCCGCAGGAGCTCATATCCGCGTGGCAGGCAGACAGCGATCGGGGCGGGCCCGCCCGACAAACCTCGGGATTCCAGGACTTCAGCGAACGCATCGCTCGCTTGCCGCAGCTCGCTGTACGTATAGGTCGTGCCGCGACAGCTGACCGCGGGCGCTTGTGGTGACTTGCTCGCCTGTTCTTCGAACAAAGTCGGAAATGCAGCCTTGAAAGGCGACTCGCGCTCCGTCTCGTTGAAACGATAGATCACCTGATCGCGCTCGCGGGCACTCAATATGGCGAGCCGCGATAGCGGCAGCGACGGGTCGGCAAGCGCCGACTTCAGGATCTGGCCGAAGTGCTGCAGGATCCGATCCACGGAGGCGGAATCGTAGAGCTCCGTGCGGTACTCGGCGAAGCAATCGAGTGCATCGCCACGCTGCGCGAGATTCAACGCCAGATCGAAATGCGTGATACCGCGATCACCGGGCACCTCCTCACGGACGTTCTGTCCCGGTGATGATCCGGAGGTCGGTGGGAAGAGCTGGAACGCGACCTGGAAGAGCGGATTGCGGCTCAAGTCCCGCTGGGGGTGTAATTCCTCCACCAGCTTCTCGAAAGGCAAGTCCTGGTGCGCATAGGCGTGCAGCGCCGTCTCACGCACACGTCGCAGCAGTTCCCGAAAACTCGGGTCCCCCGAGGTGTCCGTGCGCAGCACCAGCGTGTTCACGAAGAACCCGATCAGCCCCTCGAGCTCAGGACGGCTGCGATTGGCGATCGGCGTACCGACCACCACATCGTCCTGTCCCGAGTACCGGCTCAGCAACGCCGTGAAGGCAGCCAGCAAGGTCATGAATGGCGTGCAACCTTCCTCACGCCCCAGCGCCCGCAGTGCCCGCCCCAGCTCCGTTCCAAAGGAAGCCGTGCGATAGGCCCCCGCAAAACTCGCTACCACCGGCCGCGGCCGATCCGTCCACAGCTGCAGCGGCTCGATGTCCGTCAACTTCTCCCGCCAGTACGCCAGCTGCTTCTCAAGCACCTCTCCTGACAGCCACTGCCGCTGCCACACCGCAAAGTCCGCATACTGAATCGGCAGCGCCGTCAGCGGTGAGGGCCGGCCGCTCGCATAGGCCTCGTACAGCAGCCCGAGCTCACGCGACAACACCCCGAGTGACCAGGCATCAGAAATAATGTGATGCATGGTCATCAGCAACACGTAGTGCGTCTCCTGCAAGCGCACCAACGTGACCCGAAACAGCGGCCCCTGCTCGAGTTGAAAAGGCCGCCGCGCCTCCTCGGCGGTCACCCGTGACAGCTCGCGCTCGCGCTCCACCGCCGCCAGCGCCCCCAGGTCCTTTATCTGCACCTGCACCGGCTGCTGCGCCAGAATCACCTGAACCGGTACGCCCTCCTCCGAGCGAAACACCGTCCGCAGTGACTCGTGCCGCCGTAACACCTCATCGACACACCGCTGCAATACCACCGCCGAGATGCGCACGCTGATCCGCGTCACCGTCGCGATGTTATTGACCGCGGTGCCAGGATTGAGCTGCTCCAGAAACCACAGCCGCTGCTGCGCGAATGACAGCGACGCGGCTGCGCGCGATCCCCGAAGCGGAATGCTGGAAGCGGCGGCCGACACGGCGAGCGCCTACGCTAGCGTCGGTCTCTCGTTCGCCAATGGCGCCGATGTCCCACTTTGCCCCATCTCGCCTCCCAGCCGATGGCCTTGGAGTTATTCAGTACGCAACCGTCGCAGTTCTTGCGAATTCATTCGCCCAAGTCCTGCGCAAAATCCAGCGAACGTGGTGCGCGCCAGCGGTCTCTTCTGCGATTTTTGTTGCGGTCGGACGATCATCTCACCAGGTCAATTGGGGAGCAACGGCGCAGCACGCGCCCGCGCTCGTGGGCCAAGCGCGTAACGCGACCGTCACGCAAAATCGATGACGCATCGCAACGGACCGTGCTGCGCGGGCGTGCGGCTCACGTCAGTTGGCTCAGCAGCCGCGCCGGTCAGAGCGATACGACTGCGCGGCGTCCGGCGGCAGAGGCTCAGGCGCAGCTTCTCTCGAGCGGTCACTGTTCTCACGCGAGTCGCTTTGTCGCTGTTACGGGGCGCGAACCTCGTGGACATAGAATAAGGACAACAAACTGCGCGCCCATCCACATGGCACAGATCGAACTCTGGTGTGTGTTCTATCCGGCCATCCGCGACGAGCGGCTGCTGATCGAATACCGTGGGTTCCTCAGCGAAGGCGAGCGCTGCCAGCACGAGCGGTTCCGCTTCCCCGATGATCGGCACCGCTATCTCGTCACGCGGGCGCTCGTGCGTACCGCCCTCACGCAACGCTCCGAGTGTGCCACCGCTTCGCATCAGTGGACGTTCACGACCGGTCCGCATGGCAAGCCCCGAATCTCGGACCGGCATCCGCAAGCCGACAGGATCTCGTTCAACATCAGCCATACGAAGGGATTGATTGTTCTCGGTCTCACTTCCAGCGGAGACCTCGGCGTCGATACGGAGAATCTCGATGCCGGTTATGACTACGCTCGGCTGGCAGAGCGCTTTTTCGCGCCCTCCGAGGTCGAGGAAATGGCGCGGCTCCCAGCGGAGCAGCAGCGGCAGCGCTTCCTCGAGTATTGGACGCTCAAGGAATCCTACCTGAAGGCCCGCGGGGCGGGACTCTCGATACCCACGAGTCGCTGTAGTTTCGACCTTTCACGGAGCCGGTCGATCGGCTTCAGGATCGATACGACTCAGCATGACGCGTCCCATCGATGGCGCTTTTGGCAGTTCCGGGTGAGGGATACCTTCCTGGTCGCTCTATGCGCGGAGCGGGGGCACGACGACACTTCTTCATTGTCGATCTACGAAGTCGTTCCTCTCCTCGCGCAACGAAGTCTCGCGTGTGGACCGGTTCGTGCCTCGCCCTGACTTCCCGAGCGCGCTCAGCCCGCTACAGCCCTGTCTCGGACAATTCGCGGTTGCGCGCCGTCTCGAGAATTGTTGCCAGGTACTTTGCGTCTAACCCTGCGAGGGTCTCTCCGGCGGCCCTACGGCGGCGAGATAGAGGGAGACCTCGTCGAGCCCATCAATGCCAAGCGCACTATCTAGTTCGGCATCGACAAATCCGCCGATCGGCAGCGCTGACACGCCAAGCGCACTAGCTACGAGCAGTAGATTCTGCATGATGTGACCTGCTTCAAACAGCAGGAACCGGTAGCCGCGCTCGCCATATTTGAGCTTGGTCTTCATCGATATGCCCGTGAGGGCTACTGCCAGCGCCGCGCCGACCAACCCACGCCGTGACGGGCCTCCAGTATGTCCTCACGGACTTGCAGAATGGCACGCTGAGTCCGCTGGGAATCAATTGCCTGCGCAGTTCAAGGTCTTTGGCGATGTCGTGTGGGGGGCACGCACGCTGCATGGCGCCGACCAGGCGGCGTCGCAGTGGAAAAACGTGCCGATCCGTCGCATGGCGCTCTTTTTGGAGGCCAGCCTGTACAGCGGCACGCAGTGGGTCGTCTTCGAGCCAAATGACGAGACCTTGTGGGGACAAATCCGCCTCAATGTCGGTGCGTTCATGCAGAGACTCTTTCTACAAGGCGCGTTTCAGGGCACCACGCCCGAGCAGGCTTATTTCGTAAAGTGTGCTGCGGAGAACAACTCACAGTCCAGTATTGATGAGGGTGTGGTCAACATCCTGGTGAGCTTCGCGCCGCTCTACCCTGCCGAATTCGTCGTCATCCAGATCCAGCAGATCGCTGGATGCCAGAACGTCACTGGAGGATGAGGCTCGTAGCAGTTTTCGGCCAATATCCAACGGTTGGATCCCCACAAGAACTTCAAATTTCGCCTGAAGTGGGAGTTATCGACCTTCGTCCCTACCATCCCACCCGAGCAAACCGCCGAGTCTTGCGTAGCTGCCCGCCATCAGTTGAGACTGATCGGGCCGTGAATCCGCAGACATCGCCGGACTGCAAGGCTCCAAACCAGCGTTTTGGGCCGGCGCGCCGCTCATCGCAAAAAAGGAAAGCGCGGCCTGTGGCCGCGCTTTCCAACTGCAGATACGCGTCGCTTCAGAAGGATGCAGCCGCGGTTGCGATGTCCTCCTGATTGATCGGCGTCGGAACGAACTGCGCGCCGTAGAACCACACGACGTTTTGTGTGTTGTTACTGTCGGTCCACAGAGCGTGCAACACGTTATCTGAGCCAGCAGCGATATCGGTGTAGTCACCAAAGAAACCGCCGCCAAAGCCGTTTCGAGTGTTGATCGGATGGGTGCTGACTGCCTCTGTAACGTTGGTGGTGAGATCCCGCACCACGTAGTCGAGCCGGGCGTTGTGGATGTAGTTGCCAAGCGTGTCGCAAGCGATCCGTCCCACCGGCGGCGGCGGTCCGGCGGCACAGGTCTGCCACGGGGAAATCACATCCGCCGCGTAAGCGCCCAGGAACACCCGGCCCGAGGACGAGATGCTGACTGCCGGAAAGAGCGTATCGATGCGGCGTGCAGCGGTGGGCGCGGTGAGCTGGCTGCCATCGGGGTTCGCGGCCGGATACCCGATAGCCGTCTGTGTCGCGGAATCGTAGGACGGGAAAGCTACGGCAGGGGCGGACCAGGTCGCACCGCCATCGGTGGACTTGCTGTACAGCACGGTCGCGTGGCAGCCGTTGTTGGTGCGGGTCGGACACAACCCGCCAGCATCGCTCATCAATGATGACCAGGTCACATAGACGCTGCCATCGGGAGCCACGGCGGCACCCGGGTAGCTGTTGTTGCGGAAGGAAGTGTTGGCGATCGGGATGATGTTCACCAGCTGCGAGACTGCGACAGGCTTGCTCCAGCTGACGCCACCGTCGGTGGATTTCACCACCCAGATGCTGTCGAGGGTCGCCTTACGCGTCGCGCCGGTCCAGAACACATACACCGTGCCATCGGGCGCAACGGTTGGATGCGAGCCCTGGCTGTAGAGCACGTTGCCGACGATCAATTGGGGTGAGCTGAATGTGGCACCCCCGTCTTTCGAGTAGACCAGGGAAATCGGGGACTGCACGTACCGGCCGTTTTGCGGGTTGAAGATAAAGCGCGTCCAGCTGACGTATATCCGGTCCCGGAAAGCACTCGATGAGTGCGAGTCCACGGCAATCCACGGCTTGTCGTTGAGGGTGCTGGGTGCAGTGGTGGCGTTGATGAAAGTAGGTGCACCCCAGCTCAGGTTGCCGGAGCCGTCAAAGGTGCCCTTGTTGACCGCCACCGTGTTGGGAGGCGCCGTGCGGTCGAAACCAAGCCCCGAGTAGTAAACATGGCCCTGGCTGTCGAAAGCCACGGCAGGATCGCCGCCGGCGTCGTAGATTCCGCCGACGAGTCGCTCAACGCCCGGGATCAGCGTACCGAGATGGCTCGGATCTGTGCTGACACAACACCAGCTCCCGCCGCCGTTGTTGGAGAAGTACGTCCCGGAATAGCCGTCACCCAGGGCACTGCAGGGCGTGCCGGAGATGGTGCAGGTCCACGCTCGCGTGACGTAGTCGTTCATGCTCGCGACCACGCGCTGGGAATTGTTGGGATCAACTGCGATGGAGGTCTCGTTCTGCGGAGCGCCCGCGGTGTCCTGATTGACCGTCACGGCCGGAGCGGCAATGGACGTTCCGTCCAGGGGGCTCGATAAGACGAATGCCGGAGTGATTGGCGTCGCTGGCGCCGGGACACTACTGTCTTGACTCTCCTCCTCTATGAAGGCCGAAAAGCGGATCTGCAGACCGGCCGTCCCGTTGACCGATGCAACCTTGCCCGCCAGCGTATTGATGTCGTATGTCTGTGCCCAGGCAGTGGGGAGCATCACGGCACCCGCCAACGCCAGACACCACCTCGATCGGATGAGCTTCATCGATGTCTCCCCAACTGATCCGCTTCGTGCCTGATCACCAAGCCGCGCACGTCGCATTCTTTGCCAGGCGGAGCGGCGGTCCGCGCCATGGGAGCATCGAAGGTATTCCGCCGCGTCTGCTTGTCAAGAGAAGCAGGAGTCTGTGTCGCTGAACAACGACAATGTTAGGTCGTGCAGCTCAGGTCTTCAGTAGGTTGACGGCGGGCTTCATCCGTTAATTTCACTACTGTAGTCCTGCACCGACGCCATCGTTGCCGGCCGACCTACAGACAGAGATCGTTCTGCTTCGAACGGTGCCTCGACGCTCGACGCCGATCGCTCCAAGTCCAGCGGGTCCGGCGTGCGCCGGCTGTGCCTAAATCTGGTTGAGCTCGGTGATTGCGCGTTTAGCCTGATCGATCGCTGAATCGGTGTAAGCAGCGGCACCGGAATCTGAATTCGCGATCACGATGCGGCCAAAACGCGCTCGGCCAATCACGTTCGGTCGTTCGGACTCCGGCACATCAGGATCAAACAGGGGGTTGTACTCCGGCGCATACCCGTGTGGCCACCGATTTACCGTGAGCGCCTGTATATCGTTCGCGGGGTCGAATCCGCCGGGGCCCAGAATCTGCGCCAGCTGCTCGCGGATGTTGCGCTCGAACGTCGCGAAAGGAGTGTTCAGCAACTCCGCTCTCCCCGCTTTGTTTTGCTCATGCTCCGGAAGGCCCGGGCGGCATGGAGTCCGGACCATATGGAGCAGGATCGGCTGATCCGGAGAAACGCTGCTGCGGTAGTCACCGATGTCTACCCTCGGGTTCAGACGCAGATACGAGTGATACCCTCCCGGCGCCGACACCGTGGAAACACGCAGCTTTGCAAATGATTGCCAGTTCCGGAGCGCAACGCTAGTGTAGACGAGCGGGGTTTTGACCAGGCTGTGTAGCGCGTTTTTCTGTCTGTCAGGCAGTTCCGGGCACAAAAAAGGGATCATCACGTTCCAGCACGCAAGAACGCATTGGTCGGCCCGCACCAGATAGGCCCTGCCGTCCTGCATGTAGGTGACCTGCACGCCTGATGGAGCGGATTCCGCACCGTAGTGCTGAACCCGCACCGCCGTACTGTTCAGCCGCAATCGCACCCGACTTCCCGGGGCGTCGAGCCGGTCGTACCGGACTCGTGCGGTGATGAGATCCTCAACGCTGCCACCGGGTACCGCCTTGGGGACCAGGTTTCGTACCAAAAGTCTCGCAATGGTCGCGTTGCCATCCGGAAAATGGAGTGTCTTTGAGCCTCCGGTATCCGCGAATCCCGCCGCGGAATAGCCCATGTGAGCAATCGAGCCCTTCTCCAGATTCAGACCCTTGAATCCGGGAAAATCCATCGCCCAGCAGTCAAGCGCTGACACGGCATCTATCCCGATGCCATACCAGCCGTGCGTTCGAGTCTG